>Ga0302325_10022715_pt1 | contig 13117 bp, 21 predicted proteins | sample Palsa_T0_2_FD_201948 | JGI IMG/M metagenome (GOLD analysis project Ga0302325, IMG submission 201948) | Peat permafrost microbial communities from Stordalen Mire near Abisko, Sweden - Palsa_T0_2 | ecosystem: Environmental > Terrestrial > Soil > Palsa > Peat permafrost | place: Sweden: Abisko... | reverse complement strand
CGGAGCCCTCATATTGACAAAAAGTCGCGCGAGCAGTTTGAGATGCGCACGCACAAGCGCGTGATTGACATCTTCGAGCCGACGGCGCGCACGGTGGAAGCGCTCAATCGCCTGGTGGTGCCGGCGGGCGTGTTTGTGAAGATTAAGGCGTAATTTTTTCAGTTACATACTTGCCCCTGCCGAAAGGGGCTTTTTCTTTGGACCGCGTGGTTCACCCAAGAACCTCGCACCCTGCAAAGGGCCGCGTGTCCAAGTGAGTTGTTGTCGTCTGCTTTTTTTTGGCAGGCGAGGATCGGATTCGATATGACTCCCGCATTGCTGGGCACGAAGGTCGGAATGACCCGCATCTACGACGAGAAGGGAAGCGTTATTCCCGTAACCGTCGTGCAGGCTGGGCCGTGCGCCGTCACGCAGGTGAAGACCATCGAGAGCGATGGGTACAATGCCGTGCAGATCGGCTTCGGGGAGATCAAGGCGAAGTACAGCACGTTCCCGTTGATCGGTCATTGTGCCAAGAGCGGCACGACTCCCCGCAAGCACTTCCGTGAGATTCGCCTGAAGGAGCCGACGACAATCGCAGCCGGCGCCACGGTCGATGTAAAGTCTTTTAGCGAAGTGAAATGGGTCGATATTATCGGCACCAGCAAGGGGAAGGGATTTGCCGGCGTCATGAAGCGGCACCATTTCGGCGGCCAGTGCGCTTCGCACGGCACCGAACGCAAACACCGCTCCCCCGGCTCGATCGCATCGCGGGCAACGTGGCGCGGCCAATGCGGCAAGCCCAAGAAAGGTGTTCGCATGGCCGGACACATGGGCATGGACACCGTCACCACCCGAAATCATCCCCTCGTCAAGGTCGACTCCGAAAACAACCTGCTGCTGATCAAAGGAGCCCTGCCCGGACCAAACGGCGGGGTTCTTTTCATTCGTCAGAGCTATACGAAGCGAATTCCCAAGGAACAGTCCAAGTAACACGCAGCAGCCCTTCCGAGGGACCCAACCCATGATCGAAGTTCCGGTTTACAATCAGAAGGGCGAGAAAGTCGAGATATTCAATCTCGATGAGGAGAAGCTTGGCGGTACCGTCCGCGATCACCTGCTCAAGCAGGCGCTGGTGATGTATCACGCCAACCAGCGGCAGGGCACCGTCCGCACGCAGGCACGCGGCGAGGTTGCCGGCTCCACCCGCAAAATGTTCCGCCAGAAGGGGACCGGCAACGCCCGCACCGGCGGCATCCGCAATCCGATCAAGGTCGGCGGCGGTCACGCCAAGCAGAAGCGCCCGAAAGACTGGCGGCAGGCGATGCCCAAGAAAGCCCGCCGTCTGGCCCGCAACAGCGCGATCCTCGCCAAGATTCAATCCGAAGATATTCGCGTGGTGGATCAGATCGCCCTCGAGCAGCCCAAGACGAAGTTTGTTGCACAGATATTCAAAGCCCTGAGCATCGATCGCACGTGCCTGCTGGCACTGGCGGGCCACGACGAGCAGCTTGAACGCTCGGCCCGCAATCTCGACCGTACGACGCTGACCACCGTGGATCAACTCAACGCATGGGACATTCTTCAGAATCGAACGCTGCTGGTGACGCGCCAGGGCCTGGAAAAGATTTTGGCATAAGGGAGAGTTCAGGGTTCGGGGTTCAGGGTTCAGGAAATTCGAGGAAACGACCGCACTCTTTTCTAAAACCCTTGACCCCGCATCCTGGCCTTGCAAGTTATGGACAAGACAGACGTCATCATCAAGCCGCTGATCACGGAGAAGACCACGCATCAGCAGGCGACACGAAATTCGTATGCGTTTCAGGTGCGCCGCCATGCGACCAAGCCGCAGATTCGCATCGCGGTGGAGAAGCTGTATGAGGTGAAGGTGGTCGAAGTGCGGACGATGAATCGCAAAGGCAAGCCGCGGCGTTCGCGGGCCAAGATGGATACCACCAGCGATTGGAAACGCGCAGTGGTGGTGCTGGCGGAAGAATCGCGGATTGAGTTGTTCTAGCTCTGAGCAGGCGGTTGATATGCCGATCAAATTCTACAATCCAACCTCCCCCGGGCGACGCGCCGGGAGCGTGATCGATTACCGGGCCATCATCACCAAGAGCACGCCCGAACGCTCCCTGGTGAAGGGGCGGATCCGCGCCAACGGCCGCAATCATCACGGCGTCATCACCGCCAAGCATCGCGGCGGCGGCAACAAGAAGCTGTATCGGATGATCGATTTCAAGCGCCGCAAGGACGACATGCCCGCCAAGGTGCTGGCCATCGAATACGATCCCAACCGCTCGGTTTTTATCGCCCTGATCCAATACGAAGATGGCGTGAAGAACTACATCCTGGCGCCCAACGGCTTGAGCGTCGGCGCATCGGTAGTCAGCGGCCCCAATTCATCGCCGGATCTCGGCAACGCGATGCCGCTGACCAATATTCCGACCGGCCTGGAAATTCACAACATCGAGATGAACCCCGGCCAGGGCGGCAAGCTGGTCCGCTCGGCGGGCGGAGTCGGCCGGCTGGGATCGCGCGAAGGAGAATGGGCCGTCATCATTCTCCCCTCCGGTGAGATGCGCCGCGTGCGCAGCGCCTGCCGGGCGACAATCGGCCAACTCGGCAATCTCGACTGGATCAATGTCAGCATCGGCAAGGCCGGCCGCTCGCGGCACATGGGCATTCGCCCCCATACCCGGGCCAAGGCGATGAATCCGATCGACCATCCGCTGGGCGGTGGCGAGGGCCGCAGCAACGGCGGACGCCATCCGGTGTCCAAGACCGGCGTGCCGTCCAAAGGCGGGATCACCCGCAGTCCGCGGAAGAACAGCGAGAAGCTGATTCTCCGTCGCCGCAAGTTCGGCAAACATCAGCAGCGTCCGCAAACGGTGAGCGTGTAACCCATGAGCAGAAGCGCCAAAAAAGGTCCGTTCGTCAACGAGAAGCTTTTCCGCAAGGTTTCGAAGCTCAACGAAAATCGGGCCAAGCAGCCCATCCGCACTTGGGCGCGCGCCTGCACCATCATCCCGGAATTCGTTGGCCATACCTTCGAGGTTCACAACGGCAACAAGTTCCTCAAGGTTTTCGTGCAGGAAGACATGGTCGGCCACAAGCTCGGCGAGTTTTCGCCGACGAGGACATTCAAAGGACACAGCGGTCGCAAGCCGACAACGCCGGGAGCGCCGGCTTGAGAGAGGGTTCAGGGTGTCAGGGTTCAGGGTTCAGGAAAGAGCCGGAACGTGGACGCTAAAAACCGAACACTGAGTAAAGGAGAGTTCGAGGTATGAGGATCTAGGTTTCAGCGAATGCGAGTTGCAACTCCCCTCCTGAACCCTGAACCCTGAACCCTGAACCCTAATACGATGCCTTACCAAGCCAAACATCGCTACGCACGCATTTCTCCGCGGAAAGCGCGGCTGCTGATGAACCTGATTCGCGGCCGCAACGTGGACGATGCGATCTCGCAATTGCGTTTTGCCAAGCAGCGGGCCAGCGGAATGATCGAGAAGGTGGTCCGCTCGGCAGTGGCCAACGCCAACGAAACCGACACGCCGCCGCGCAATACGTTGTTTGTCGCCAAGGCCTGGGTTGATCCGGGTCCGGTGATGAAGCGGTTTCAGCCGAAGGATCGCGGCAAGGCGTATCCAATCAAGAAGCGGACCAGCCATCTGGTCGTGACGCTCGACGAGCGGGAAGAGTAACAGGACAAAAGGAACACCATGGGTCAGAAGGTCAATCCAACCGGCTTCCGCGTCGGCATCACAGAGGACTGGAAGTCCAAGTGGTATGCCCCCAAGGCGGCGTACGGGAACTTCCTGGTCGAGGACTATCGGCTGCGCAAGCTCATCGACAAGAAGCTCAACCGCCAGCAGGCGGCTGCCGTCGCCGAGATCCTCATCGAACGCACCCGCGAAGAAGTGACCATCACGCTGCGGACCGCGCGTCCGGGCCTGGTGATCGGCTCCAAGGGCGCGGAAGTCGATGCCCTCCGCGAGATGTTGGAAGACCTGATCAAGCGCAAGGTGGCGCCGATCAAGGTGATCGAGATCAAGAACCCGGATCTCAATCCGCAATTGGTCGCCGAGTTGATCGCCGAGCAGCTCAAGAAGCGGGCCAGCTTCCGCCGGGTGCTCAAGCAGAGGATGGAAGCGACGATGCAGGCCGGCGCCAAGGGCATTCGCATTTCCGTCAGCGGTCGGCTCGGCGGCGCGGAAATCGCCCGCACCGAAAAGCAGACAACCGGCTCGGTGCCGCTCACGACGCTCCAGGCGGATGTCGGATACGGCTACGCCATCGCCTTTACCACCTTTGGAACCATCGGCGTAAAGGTGTGGATCTATCGCGGGCTGTACGGTGAAGAAGTATCGGAGACAGATGTGCGTCCGGGGCCGGGTCCGCGGAGAGGCCGCAGGTAAGTTGTTGATTTACCCCCGGCACCGCCACTTAAGTGGCGGCGCCAAGGCGGGGAGACCCAGAGTTTCCGGAAACCGCGTCTGGACGAAGAAGTTTTGATTCGTAGGAATCTTGCAGGTGCTTTATGCCATTGATGCCCAAGCGGGTGCGCTACCGCAAAAGTCAGCGCGGCAAGATGAAAGGGAACGCCACCCGCGGCAACACCGTGTCGTTCGGCGAGTTCGGATTGCAGTCGCTCAAGGCGTCGTGGATCTCTGCCCGCCAGATCGAGGCCGGCCGCGTGGCTTGCAGCCACTATCTCCGCCGCGAGGGCCGTGTGTTCATCCGCATCTTTCCCCATAAGCCCGTCTCGGGCAAACCGCTCGAAACCCGTATGGGAAAGGGCAAGGGTGAGCCGGAATACTGGGTCGCCATCGTGAAGCCGGGAACGATCATGTTCGAGATCACCGGCGTGGACGAGCCGACGGCCAAAAGGGCGCTGGCGCGCGTGGCCCACAAGATGCCCGTGCCGTGCCGGTTTGTTCACAGAAGGCATGCGGTTGCCTGATCGGCCTAGAGCCGCATCGGGCCGGAAGCTAAAGTCGAGACGAGCCATGAAGATCAAAGAGATTCGCGAAAAGGACACCAGCCACCTCGAGCACGAGTTGGTCGACGCACGCAAGCATCTGTTCGAACTGCGGACGCAGGCGGTGACGGAAAAACTGGAAGACCCGACGCAGCTCGGCAAGACCCGCAAGACCATCGCCCGTCTGAAGACGGTGCTTCACCAGCGGAAGCTGGAGGCGGCCAAGCCGGCGGTGCCGGAGGCAGCGGCGAAGTAAGTCGCAACAGTTTCAATGAAGAGAGCATGACTATGTCGGAAACAGAACAGGCGACCCCGCAGGAAGCCACCGCTCAGCCAGGTGCCGCGCAACCAGAGATCCCGAAGCGGGCATTGCTTCGCACCATTCGCGGAGTTGTCGCTTCAGACAAGGCGCACAAGACCATCAAGGTGGTGGTGGATTACCAGACCCGTCATCCCAAGTACGGAAAGTACCTTAAGCGCAGCACGGTTTTGCACGCGCACGACGAGAAGAACGAGGCCAAGGAGGGGGACACCGTGGAAATCGCCGAGTGTCGCCCGCTCAGCCGGCACAAGCACCATCGGCTGCTGCGTGTGGTGGAGAAGGCGCCGGAAAAGGCGGTGCAGGTGTCCGCGGAAGAAGTGATGACCGGCAAAGCGCCCGAGGCGCGATGAACACGTGGTTGTGGACAAGCGGTTTTAGTGTAGCCGGCGAGCATGCTCGCCATGTCTAAGAAAGCCAACGGATGGCCATCCGTTGGCTTTGCGATCCGCGGCGCGTGAGTTTTGAAGTCGGCTCTTTGTCGAAGGACTCGAAGATGATTCAGCAACAGACCTGGGTGGACATCGCCGACAACACGGGCGCCAAGGAGGCGATGTGTATCAAGGTGCTGCGCGGCAGCAGCAGCAAGGGCCGCTTCAAGCGGCGCGTGGCCGGCGTCGGCGACGTGATCATTTGTGCCGTCAAGAAAGCCGCCCCCGCCGGGGACGTGAAGCAGGGCGAGATCATCCGTTGCGTGATCGTCCGCACCAAACAGCCGACGCTGCGGAGCGACGGCAGCTACGTGCGATTCGATCACAACGCAGCGGTGGTGATCGACAAGGAAAACAACCCCCGCGGCACCCGCATCTTCGGCGCCGTCGCCCGCGAGCTGCGAGAGAAGAACTTTATGAAGATTGTATCCCTGGCAAGTGAAGTGGTTTGAAAGTAATGGATAGTTGATAGTGGATAGTTGATAGTGAATAGTGGAATCAAATCACTATCAACTATCCACTATCAACTATCCACTCACCGAAGGTTAACAAATGGCCCGGCATATTAGAAAAGGCGACATGGTCGTGGTGATCTCGGGAGCGGACGCGCCGAAGACCGGCAAGGTCCTCCGCGTGATCACCGATAAGGACCGCGTCGTTGTGGAAGGCGTCAAACGCGTCTGGAAACACGTGCGGCCGAATCAGCGCAATCCGCAGGGCGGGCGCATTCAGAAAGAGTCGCCGATCCATATCAGCAACGTCATGCTGCTGGATCCATCGACCGGCAAGGGAACGCGGGTGAAGTTTGAGGTGCGGGACGGCGCCAAGCGGCGGGTGTCCGTCGCCAGCGGAACCGATCTTGGGAAGCTTGGAAGAGCGGGCAAATAATCGAGCGGTGCTCCGACGGAGCCGCGGAGACGGAGCCGCGGATGTACATCCGCGGCTTCTAAAGATCGCAGCGTCTGAATGAGTCGAAAAGTCGGCCCAGCGAACGGCCGGAGGCGGTTATGTCAGAGGAAAAACAGAAGAAGGAAAAGCACCCCAAGCCACCGAAGCCCGAGGGCAAGGGCGAAGGCGCTGGCCGCGGCGATAAGCAGAAGCAGGGCGGCGGCAAGGAAAAGCGCAAGCCCAAGGCCGATGCTCCACAGGAAACCGCCGATGATGCGCCGCAGCAGCCCGCCCCTCCGCCCCGGCTGATCGCGACCTATCGCGACCAGGTTGTCCCGGCGCTGGTGCAGCGGTTCGGCTACAAGAACAAGCTTTCGGTGCCGCGCCTGGAGAAGGTCGTCATCTCGATGGGCCTCGGAAAGTTCGCCACGGACAGCTCCAACAAAGGCAAGTTCGAACAGGCGGAAAAAGAACTGGGCGTGATCGCGGGCCAGAAGCCGGTCCGCTGCAAGGCCAAGAAGAGTGTTGCCAACTTCAAGGTGCGCGAAGGAATGGAAACCGGTCTGAAGGTCACGCTTCGCGGCGCACGGATGTACGAGTTTGTCGATCGTCTCATTAGCCTGGCGATCCCCCGCGTGAAGGACTTCCGCGGGCTCAACCCCGACGGGTTTGACAAGGCGGGAAACTACAACTTTGGGTTCACCGAGCAGACGGTTTTCCCCGAGGTCGATACCTCCTCGGTGAACTTCACGCAGGGCATGAATATCACGGTAGTCACCACCGCCGCTTCGATTGAGGAAGGGCGCGAACTGCTCAAGGCGTTCGGCATTCCCTTCCGCGTGATCGAGGAAAAAGTGAAGACGGAGAGACCGAAGGGATAGCGCTTAGGATTGGTTTTCAGTTTTCGGTTGAGATTGGGTTTTCAGTTTTCAGTTTTCGGTTTTCAGTGAGAAAGCCTCTTGCTGAAAACTGAAAGACGCACAAACGCTACAAGGACTGGTTGATATGGCCACAAAAGCCTGGATTGCCAAACAGAAACGCCGCGAAGCGCTCGTGTTACGCTTCGCGCAGATTCGCCGCGACCTCAAGAAGCGCAAGGACTATGCCGGTCTGGCAAAGCTTCCGCGCGATTCGAGCCCGACGCGATCGCACAACCGCTGCCAGATCACCGGGCGCTCCAAGGCGGTTTATCGCAAGTTCAAGATCTCGCGCATCATGCTGCGGGAGCTGGCCCTGGCCGGCCGGATTCCGGGGCTCAAGAAGGCAAGCTGGTAGGAAGAGTCGATGAATAATCAAGATCCCATCGCCGACATGCTGACACGGATACGCAACGCCAATCGCGTTGGCCGCCGTCTGGTCCTCATCCCCAAGAGCAAGATATGCGCGGGCATCGCGCAGGTGCTTCGTGAGGAGGGCTACATCGAGGAGTTCGACGTAATCGACGACGAACGCCAGGGGCAGATCCGCGTCAAGCTCAAGTACTCCACCTCCGGCGAGAAGGTCATCCACACGCTCGACCGCGAGAGCAAGCCGGGCTGCCGGGTCTATCGCAAGGTCGGCGACCTGCCCAAGATCCTCAACGGCATGGGGATCGTCGTGATCAGCACCAGCAAGGGCGTCATGAGCGACCGCAAAGCCCGCGAAGCCAACGTGGGCGGCGAATTGCTCTGCACCGTGAGCTAAGGACAATTCATCATGAGTCGCATCGGCAAAAAACCTGTCCCGATCGGAGCCGCGAAAGTCACCGTGGCGGATCGGCTCATCAAGGTCGAAGGACCCAAGGGCAAGCTGGAGCTCAACGTCCCTCCGGTGATCACTGTCGCGCTTGACGCGGCCAAGAAAGAACTGGTCGTCACCCGGCCCGACGACAATAAGCCGACCAAGGCGCTCCATGGCCTGACCCGCTCGCTTCTGGCCAATATGGTGCAGGGCGTCACGCAGGGATATCGCAAGGATTTGGAAATCATCGGAGTCGGCTACAAAGCCGAGCAAAAGGGCAAGAACATCGTGCTATCGGTCGGTTATGCGAATACAATCACGCTTGCGATCCCCGCTGGTTTGACCGTCGCCCTCGAAGGCCCTACCAAGGTGGCCATCACCGGTCCCGACAAACAGCTCGTCGGGCAGTTCGCCAGCGACCTGCGCCGCGTCCGCAAGCCCGAGCCGTACAAGGGCAAGGGCATTCGGTATCAGGGCGAGGTGGTCAAGATCAAGCCGGGCAAGGCTTTTGCCGGCGCGGGTGCGGCCAAGTAAGGGACAACAGCAGGTTCGGCGGCGCGAAGCGCGCCTGGATGATGAGGTGTTTGAATGTCAGACAAGAGCAAGGAAAAACAGAAGCGGCTGCAACACCGCAAGTGGAGCATCCGCTCGCGGATCTTCGGCAGCCCCGAACGCCCGCGGCTGTCGGTGTTCCGCAGCGACAAGCACATTTACGCCCAGCTGATCGACGATTTCGCCGGCAAAACGCTGGCAGCCGCGTCGTCGGCACTGACCGAGGTGCGCGGGGAACTCAAAAACGGCGGCAACATCGTCGCGGCCCAGCGCGTCGGTAAGGCAATCGCCGAGCGGGCCAAGCAGATCGGCGTCAGCAAAGTTGCCTTCGATCGCGGCGGGCGCCAATACCATGGCCGCGTCAAGGCCCTGGCGGACGCGGCCCGCGAGGGCGGCCTGAGTTTCTAACTACTGAATCAATCGGATTAACCGGAACGTTTTATGGCCGAAGAACAGCAACCATCCACACCTCCTCCGACCCTCGAAGCGCCGCAACCCGTGGCTGTCGAGAGCGCCGCGCCTGCGCCAGTCGCCCCGGCTGCAGCAGCGCATGAGGAGCCGCGCCGGCCCCAGCGTGGTGGCAGCGGCGGTGGTGGACAGGATCGCGGCGGCGGACGCGGACGCCCCGGGGGTCAGCGCGGCGGACAACGCGGAGGCGGACGCGATCGCGGTGCAGATGAAAACGGCCTGGAAAGCTCGGTCGTTCGCATCTACCGTTGCTCCAAGGTCGTCAAGGGTGGCCGAACCTTCAGCTTTGGCGCCCTGGTCGTCGCCGGCGATCGTCGCGGCAATCTTGGCATCGGCTACGGCAAGGCCAACGAAGTGCCGCCGGCGGTCGAGAAGGCCACCAAGGACGCCCGCAAAAATATGTTCAAGGTCAACCTCAAGGGGACTACAATCCCCCACACCGTCAAAGGCACCAGCGGTGCGAGCACAGTGATCCTCGTCCCGGCCCGGCCGGGAACCGGAGTCACCGCGGGCAAGAGTGTTCGCCCCTGCGTCGAACTGGCCGGCGTGACGGATATTCTCACCAAGGCCTACGGCTCGACCAGCCCCAAGAACCTGGTGAAGGCAACCATCGCGGCCCTGCGCAAGTTGCAGAATCGCGAACAGGTCGAGCAGATCCGCGGCGTGTCGCTGCCCAAGGGCGCGGGAGAACTGGTTACCGCCTAAGATTCTTTTCGAGAAGCTACCATGAGCATGACTCACGAAATCACCGCCCGCTCGCCGCGATACAAGAGCACGCAGCGCAAAGGCCGCGGCGAATCCAGCGGGCGGGGCAAGACCTGCGGCAGAGGGAACAAGGGCGCCAAGGCCCGCGTCGGCACCTACATCAAGCGCGGCCACGAAGGTGGTCAGACGCCGTTGTTCCGCCGGTTTCCCAAACGCGGCTTCAGCAACTTCGATTTCGAACGCCGCTTCCACATCGTCAACCTTGGCGATCTGTCGGTGTTCGACGACGGCGCGACGGTAGATGCCGCGGCTTTGATCGAAGCCGGCCTGGTTCCCGACGAACGTCAGCCGGTCAAGATTCTCGGCGAGGGAACGATCGAAAAGAAACTGACCGTGATGGCCGGCTGGTTCAGCAAATCGGCGCACCAGAAGATTCTCGACGCCGGCGGCGCCGCCCAAAATCTCAAGGGCGAGGCGTTTGAATTCCCCAAGCCCAAGAAGCGGTTTGTGAAGCGCGACCCGGTGAAGAAGGTAAAGGCCGACGAAGCCGTCGTGGCGGACGCTCCGAAACCGGAGGCCGCCGAAAGGCCCGCGCCAGCTGAAGTGCCAAAACCAGCCGCTGAGTAGACGCGGGAGGTTTTCAGTGTTCAGTGTTCAGTTTTCAGCAAGTCGGCCTGACTGAAAACTGAAAACTGAAAACCGAAAACTGAACCAATGTTCAATACCTTTCTCAACATCTTTCGCGTTCCCGAACTGCGGAACAAGGTGCTCTTCACCCTGTTCATGCTGATGATCTACCGCATCGGGTTTCACATCCCGATTCCCGGGGTCGATCAGAACAAGTTTGCCGAGCTGCAGAAAAAGCAGAACACCGACGCGTCGGCTTCGCAGCGGTTGATCAACTACGTGTCGATTTTCTCCGGCGGAAGCCTCTCGCAGAGCACGATCTTCGGGCTCGGCGTGATGCCGTACATTTCGTCCTCGATCATCTTTCAGCTTCTGGGCACGGTGATCCCCAGCCTCGAAAAGCTGCAGAAAGAGGGTCAGAGCGGCCAGCGAAAGATCCAGGAGTGGTCCCGCTACGTCACCGTTCCGCTGTGCATCATTCAGGGCGCGTTCTGGATGATCTTCATGGAGAACAGCGGCTACGTGCAGTCGCAGTTCATGGCCTCGGCGGCGGGCAAAATCGAGTTCTGGGCGCTGGGGCTCACCTCGCTCACGGCCGGCAGCATCTTTCTCATGTGGGTCGGTGAACAGATCGACGAGTACGGCCTTGGCAACGGCGTCAGCTTCCTCATCCTCGCCGGCATCATCGCCCGAATGCCCAACGCCGTGCTGATGCTCTGGAGCCAAACCAATTTCAGCGCGGTTCCCGACGCCAGCAAGCCGATCAACATCGGCAAAATCCTCTTCCTCGTCTTCTCCTTCGTCTTCATCGTTGCCGGATCGATTTTGATTACCCAGGCCCAGCGCCGCATCCCCATCCAGCAGGCGAAGCACACCCGCGGCCGCCGGGTCTACGGCGGCCAGAAGCAGTTCCTCCCGCTCCGGGTGAATCATGGCGGCGTCATGCCGATCATCTTCGCCCAGTCGCTGATGCTCTTCCCGACCGTGCTGCTGTCGCGAATTTCTGATTGGGTCCCGAACAACACGTTCATCGGTTTCGTCAACGCGCAATTGAGCCCCGGCAGGTTCTTCTACGTGCTGACCGAAGCGGCGATGATCTACTTCTTCGCCTACTTCTGGACCACCGTGCAGTTTCAGCCCAAGGAAATGGCCAGCCAGCTCCGCGACTACGGCAGCTTCATTCCCGGCCTGCGCCCTGGTAAGCGCACCAGCGATTACCTGGAAAAGGTGATGATGCGCATCACCTACGTCGGCGGAGCGTTCCTCTGCGCGATTGCCGTCATCCCCAGCGCCATCAACATGTGGCTCGACATTCCCTTTCAGATCACCGCGTTCCTCGGCGGCACCGGCTTGCTCATCGTCGTCAGTGTGGCCCTCGATTTGGTGCAACGCATCGAAGCCAACCTCCTCATGCGCAACTACGGCGGCTTCCTCGGCGGCGAAGGATCAGGCAAGAGAATCAAGGGAAGACAGTATTAAGTCATGCCCATCATCCTCAAATCCCGCCACGACATTGAAATGATGCGGCGGGCGGGTCAGGTGGGCTGCAACATCCTCGCCAAGATGCGCCAGGCCGCAGTCGTCGGCGTCAGCACCGCGGTGCTCGATGAGCTGGCTCATGCTGAACTGGCAAAAGTCGGCGGCATCGCCCTCTCGAAGAACTACCCGACCTACAAGGAGGGCGAAGGCTTTCCCGGCTACACCTGCATCAGCGTCAACGAAGAGGTCGTTCACGGCGTGCCCGGCCGGCGAACGCTCAAGCAGGGGGACATCGTCACGCTCGATCTGGCTCTCTCCCTCGGCGGTTTCTGCTGCGACACCGCCACCACCGTCGCCGTTGGCAGGATCAGTCCGCTGGCCCAGAAACTCCTCGACGTTACCCGCCAGACGCTGACGCTGGCGATTCAGAACATGAAGCCAGGCCGAAAATGGTCCCAGGTCGCCCGCCTGATGCAGCATTACGTCGAGAGCAACGGCTTCTCCGTCGTCCGCGAGTTCGTCGGCCACGGCATCGGCCGCTCGATGCACGAAGACCCTAAGGTCCCCAATTTCGTCACCTTCGAACAGCTCCGCGGCGATTTCGAGTTGCGCCCGGGAATGACCCTGGCCGTGGAGCCGATGGTCGTCGCCGGCAAGCGCGAAGTGAGACTGCTGGAAGACCAGTGGACGGTAGTGACCGAAGACCGCAAGCCCGCCGCCCATTACGAGCACACCGTCGCCATCACCCGGGAAGGGGTCGATGTCCTCACCGACGGCCGGCCGCCGCAACTGTAGCGGGCGTTTGAGACCCGACGTCGAGTCGCTGATGAACCGTGCCACCGGGGGCGCCTCGAAGGCATCCGGCGCGGATGAGCCTCAAAGATGAAGCGAGGGCAATCAACGTCTCGATTCCCGATGCCTCCCGACCTCCAACTCCTTGCAACTCACAATAAACGTCGCACCGCCGGC
>Ga0302325_10022714_pt1 | contig 13117 bp, 7 predicted proteins | sample Palsa_T0_2_FD_201948 | JGI IMG/M metagenome (GOLD analysis project Ga0302325, IMG submission 201948) | Peat permafrost microbial communities from Stordalen Mire near Abisko, Sweden - Palsa_T0_2 | ecosystem: Environmental > Terrestrial > Soil > Palsa > Peat permafrost | place: Sweden: Abisko... | reverse complement strand
CATCGATCAGAAGGTCTGTCCCGGTAATGTACCCTGCCTCTTCCGAGCACAAAAACCGGGCCAGTGAGCCGATCTCTTCCGGCTTGCCCCAGCGGCCCACCGGAACATTGGCGAGAAACTGCGCGTTGGCTTCCGGGTTCTCGATCAGGGCCGTGTTCATTTCAGTCGCAAATGGACCAGGGCTAATGCCGTTCACGGTGATACCGTCCGCCGCAAGCTCGAGCGCCAGCGCCCGCGTCAGGCCAAGCAACGCGGTTTTGCTCGACGAATAGGCCGTGCGTCCCGGCAAGGAGACATGGCTCATGATGGATGTCATGTTGATGATTCGCCCGTAGCCGCCCCCGCGCATGTGCGGCACAAACGCGCGGCACATCAGGAACACGCTGGTGAGATTCGTATCCACCACCGTGCGCCACTCGGCGAGCGAGAAATCAACCAGGTTCTTTCGGATATTAATGCCCGCGTTGTTGATGAGAATCTGCACCCGGCCCAGTTCGCGGCTCACTTGTGTTTCCAGCTCGCGGATGCGGTCCTCATCGCAGACATCGGCCTCGAACACCGCGGCTCTCCCTTGCGCGGCCTCCACTTCCTCGCGTACCGACAGGAGCTTGGCCCGGTCGCGCGCAACCAGGGCGACGGTCGCTCCATCGGCGCCGAGCGCGAGCGCCATGGCCCTGCCAAGGCCGCGGCTGGCTCCAGTAATCAGCGCAATTCGTCCGGTGAGTGGTCGAGTGGCTGGCATCTGGGTTCTCTATATCCGATCATCCTATCGCGGCTCGGCGCCGAAGTGGCCAGCCTTCAGGCTGTGTATTCCGCCGAAGGCACCGTGAGATGATTCTTTCGAGAGACGCCATGTGCCGAAGCATCCGAGTGTTACGAAAACCCGACGAGCTGGCCACCGAGGACGAGCTCCGCGCCGCAGCCCTGCAGTTCGTTCGCAAGATTAGCGGCTTCCACAAGCCTTCCCAGGCAAATCAAGCCGCCTTCGATCAAGCGGTCACCGAGATCGCCGCTACGAGCGGGCGTTTGCTCGAACGTGTGAGCAGACTATCCGGCAAAGTGGCCGCGGCGGTTGAGAGAGTGTAAGCCGGCCCTCGGAGCGGCCTTTAATCAGTAGTGAAACCGATAACGGAACTCGACGTAGATTTGCCGTGGATCGTTAAAGTGGAATCCTCCAAACGTCAAGCTATTGTCGAGTAACACGCGGCGATTCGCCACATTCAGAGCAGTCAGCGAAATCCTGTATTTCTCACTCTCGCCAAAACTCTTTCCCATAGAAATGTCAAATGTAGTGTGCTGGGGCAGATAGTTCCCGGGATACTGCGCGTCCGGGTCTCCGTTGGTGAATCCCGAGCCGTAGTACACATTCGTCGAAGCGAACGCCCTCCAGGGAAGAATGGCATTGGCGCCAAGGTTCAGCGTGTTTCTCTGATCGTGGTCTACCGGCGAGTATCCCGGCGGTATGGCCACGGGGCACGCCGCCGTCACGGGAAGAGGGCAGACGACGCCTCCGGTGATGGGCGCGGTTGCCTGGGCGATCTGATTCGAGTACGCAAGATGCACCTGAGCGCGGCGCCACAGGCGCGGGGAACGGAGCGTGGTCTCCCAACCCTGAATCAGGGCGGCAGTCCAGGTGATTGGCCAGAAGATGTTCGATTCGCCGATGTTGTTGTGGTCCAGCCAATTCTTCGCGCGGGTTTGAAAGGTATCTTCCTCGAGCACCCAACCGTGAAAGGGAATCGAGACGCCGAACTGATATTCTTCATCGCGCTCTCCACGCAGCGGCGCAAAAGCCAGAGTCTGGCTGGTGGCCAAGTTGAGCAATGGGCCCGTAGCCGTCAGCAGCGGAGGCGCCTGATAAAACTTGCCGTAAAAGCCATGAAACACCCAATTGACTCTAGGGATTCGGATGGCTGCCCCAAAACGCGGGTCCGTCGCGTTCTCGATGACTCCGGCCTCGGTTCCCGCTCCGGGGGTTTTGAAGTGCGATTCGCGAAGGCCGGCAATCAGCGTCAACCACGAGGTCACTTTAAAGCGGTCGCTCAGGTATTCTTCGATCAGGCCGCCGGTAACGGCAGCCGACGACGGGCCGTAATTCTGACAGTCGGGGGCGCAATCCGTAAAAACGTTATTGAAGTAGTTGCTCTGGTGCTGGACGAACCCGTAGACTCCCAAGTCGATGTCGTTGTTCTTCAGAACGGTCGCGTTCAAGCTAGCCTGCGCACCGCCGTAATTCGCCGTCTGGTGCACAGTCGAGATCACCGGCACATCGTTCGGAGAGGCGTCGTAGGCGGCCTGGTTGTAATGGTAGAAAGGCGAAACCGTCAGCAGCAGGTTCCGATTAAATGTGTGAAGCCACGAGAAGGTGACGTAGCCATCCGGTTCCCGTTCACTATCGCGAAGGCCGTAACTGGGATAAACCTGATTGCCGGATGAGTTGGGGTCGGGGTCGATGGGGATCTGGTAATAGTCCTGGCGCAATGAAGCCACCAGCCGAAACTGGTTCGAGGGGCTAGCGTTGAATATGAAGGACGCAAATCCCCCATAACCGTTTTCGGCATCGTGAACAACTTGCCCGATCGGCGGCTGGAGACCGTAGTCGCTGCGATTTCCGTTTACGCTCGCGTAATACGCGAAGCGCTGGGTGTGCCCTCCGAAATTGAGTTGATCGTTAGTTTGATACCAATTGCCGAAAGAGGCGACGAGTTCCGCCTCATTGTCACGCTCGAAGCCGGTTCGCGGCACGATATTGAAGATTCCATAAGTGCGGTCTCCGTACTCCGCATCGTAGCTGCCGCGCTGCACTTCGAGATAGTCAATGTCCTTGGGGTCAATCTGCGGGCCCAGATTGCTGGCGATATTGGTGTTGGGTATGGGTACGCCGTCAATCAGCCAATCCACTTGATGGCCCCCGCGCATGTGCAGCATGTCATGAGTTACGTAGGCAGCAGGCACGTAGTCGGTGATCATCGCCATGCTGTTGGTGCGGTCGGCGCCGGGGGTCTGGGCGATGTCCTCACGATCGATCAAGGTGGTGGGCGTTACCGAATCCAAATTGGCCGCTTCTGCCTGGCCGCCAACAACTGTGGTTTGCGTCAAGGCAGCGATTGCAAGTTTAAAGTGAAGAACCGGCGATGAGCCGGAAGCGACTGTGACGTTCTGCTCGGCAGTCTCGAACTTGGATTGAGTGACGGTGATTTTGTAGTCGCCGACCGCCACGCTGGTGAACGCAAATTCGCCGTTGTCGTCGGTTTGCGCGGTTTGAGTCCAATCCGAAGTAGTCGCCTGCAGCTTTACGGATGCTCCGGCCACAGGCCGATGCTGCGGGTCGTGCACGATTCCTTGGATCCTTCCAAAAATCGTTGCCTCGAGCATCGAGCCAGACAGCAGAAAGAGCCCCACGCACAAGCCGAATACGAGCTTTCGCGCGAAGCTTCCCGCGTAGATTCTTGTCATCACAAAATCTCCTTCCATCTGCCAACACGCTTCACGTTTCCGCGGCATGTGGGGCACAGGTTGCCAACCTGTTGGCCGATTGTCAATCGGCCAACTGACTTCCTGGGTGCTCCAACAACCACAAGGGATCGATCGCGCCAATCCACGCGTTCCGTTGGGGAACACCGGAAACGCAATCCACGGGTGCGAACCCACCCGAACCTCACGAAGTTTGGTTTTAGACGGAGAAGGAGGGAGGGCCTCGTTCGGGCTGACGCCGTCGAAATGCGTCCTGCCCTTGCTGGGCGCTTTGACGGGCTGCGGTTGTTCGGCTGCGCGGCACGCCGAACGTCAATCGGGAAGGCGCCGGAAGGCTCAGCCTGGCAGACATCGGAAGCGCGCTTTGCTTCGCGAACAGCGCGCAAGGTTGCTCGCGCTGACGAATCGACGGCGAGGAATTGCGCGCGGAAGAAGCTCCGTGCGAGGCCATCGCCTCGGCCAGCATGGCGCAGTGGTGTCTGCCATCGCGGCGGCAACACGCCGGTAGTTTCGCGTCCGCCGCTGTGCTCGCCGCCGGAGGAATCAGCGAGACGGCGAACAATGCCAGAAGCAGTATGGCTTTGAGACGCTGCACTGTTACAGCTTATACCACCAATTCACCCGTGACTCAGCTCACTTCCCCGATTCGGCGGCAGCCTGAATGCTGAGGGACCGGCTGGCACGAGACGGGGGGCGAACCGGCCTGGTTTGGAGTAATCTCTAAGTAAGAATTCGACCGTCTCCGGCTGAATTTTCGACCTCGCAGGCGTGCGAGAAACAACTGAACCGGCTTGGATCCCTCTGGCCGGGGAATCGAAGAGCCTCTGGCTGAGAAGAACCACGAAACGAATCTCGAAGGCAGCGCGGAGCTAACCGAGCTGGCGGCGCCATTGGAGCGCCCGAGCTCGCCATTCCCTATCGTCGGGATCGGCGCCTCGGCTGGAGGGCTTGCGGCATTTGAGGCATTTTTTTCGGGCATGCCTGCCGACCGCGAGCCTGGCATGGCTTTCGTGCTGGTGCAGCACCTGGCGCCCGACCACAAGAGCATCCTCACCGAGCTGGTGAAGCGGTATACGCGCATGCGGGTCCGCGAGGTCGAAGACGGAATGGTGGTGGAACCAAACTGCGCCTACATCATCCCGCCCAATCGCGATATGGCCTTTCTGGGAGGCGCCCTCCAGTTGCTGGAACCCAGCACGGCCCGCGGTCTTCGGCTGCCCATCGATTTCTTCTTTCGCTCCCTGGCTCAGGACCAGCATGAGCGAGCCATCTGCATTGTGCTCTCCGGCACTGGCAGCGACGGCACGCTGGGCGTGCGGGCGATCAAAGGCGCGGGCGGCATGGCGATGGCGCAGAACCCCGAATCCACGGAGTACGACGGCATGCCGCGCAGCGCCATCGCCACCCGCATGGTGGATTTTGTGCTGCCTCCCGCCGAGATGCCGGCGCAACTGATCTCCTACGTGGCGCACGCGTTCGGAAAGGCAGCCATTCCCCTATCGCCTCCGACGCCCAAATCCGAGGGTGCATTGAAGCGGGTTTTCATTCTCCTGCGCGCGCAAACCGGCCACGACTTTTCACACTACAAGCAGAACACCGTCATCCGCTGCGTCGAGCGGCGGATGGCCATCAGCCAGATCGACCGGCTGGACGATTACGTCCGCTATCTGCAGCAGAGTCCGGCCGAGGTGGAATCGCTCTTTCACGACCTGCTGATCGGGGTGACCAGTTTTTTCCGCGACCCCGCGGCATTCGAAGCGCTCAGGCTGCACGTCATCCCGCAACTGGTGGAAGGCAAACCCCCGGGCTCGCCGATTCGCGTTTGGGTACCCGGCTGTTCCACGGGGGAGGAGGCCTACTCGATCGCGATCCTCCTCCACGAGCACATTGCCGCGGTGAGACAGACCCTCAAGTTGCAGGTGTTTGCCACCGACATTGATGCCCGCTCCATCGATCGCGCCCGCGCCGGCGTCTACCCAGCCAGCGTGGCTGCCGACATCGCTCCGGAACGTCTGGCGCAGTTCTTCGTCCAGGAACCGGATGGCAGCGCCTATCGCGTTGCGAAAAGCATCCGCGACACGCTGGTCTTTTCCGAGCAGGATGTGATCAAGGACCCGCCGTTTTCCAGGCTCGACCTGATCAGTTGCCGAAACCTGCTGATTTATGTGGATGGGGAACTGCAAAAGAAGCTCCTCCCGATGTTCCATTACGCGTTGAAGCCGGGCGGTTTTCTGTTTCTGGGCACCTCGGAGTCAGTGGGGGAGCTTGCCCAGTTTTTTTCGACGATCGATCGTCAGTCGAAACTGTTTCAACGCAAGGCAGACGCCCCAAGCGTAGGCTTCCAGGCCGAAGGAGGTTGGCCCATGCACGTGCCCGAAGAGAGAGTCGAAGTTAGGATTTCCGCCAAACTGGCCGGTGGAAGCAAGGTCTCGCTTCGTGACCTGACCGAACGGGCCCTGCTACAGGAGTACGCCCCGGCTTCGGTGCTGGTTGACGAGCACGGCGACATCCTTTACCTCCACGGACGCACCGGCCTCTTCCTGGAACCCGCTGAGGGCGAGGCCAGCCTGAACATTCTGAAGATGGGGCGTGAGGGTCTGCGCCAGCGGATGATGACCGCTCTGCACAAGGCAGTTGTGCAGTCGGCGCCGGTGGTAGAGCCGCAGCTTCGGGTGAAGACCAACGGTAGCTTCACCACCATCGATCTGACCGTGCAGCCGGTTCGGGTTCAGGGTGGCGATGCCGGGCACAAGGTGTTCCTTGTCACCTTCAAGGAGGCAGCACCGGTCAAGGAGCTCCTTGAAAAAGCCGCCACGTTGGAGTCAGGCGAGACCACCATCGAGACCGCCTCGGAGCACGAGGCGCGCATCACGGCGTTGGAGGAGGATCTGCGGGAAAAACAGGAATACCTCCGTACGGCTATCGAAGAGCTGGAGACCTCGAACGAAGAGCTGAAATCCACCAACGAAGAGATGCAGTCTATCAATGAGGAGCTGCAATCCACTAACGAAGAGCTCGAAACCTCAAAAGAAGAGCTGCAATCCATCAACGAGGAATTAGCCACGGTCAACGCGGAGCTGCAGCAGAAGGTGGCCGATCTGTCGCGTGTCAACAACGATATGAACAATCTGCTGGCCGGCACGGGTATCGGCACGATCTTCGTGGACAATCAACTGCGGATCATGCGATTCACTCCTACCGTGACTCAGGTGCTTAATCTGATCCTGACCGACGTGGGGCGGCCGGTGGGCCATGTCGTCTCCAATTTCGTCGGCTATGATGGCTTAGTGGAAGACGTGCAGGCGGTGCTGGATAGCCTGGTTCCCAGAGAAGTGGAAGCCCAGACCAGAGCAGGGGCGTGGTACACACTTCGCATCCGGCCTTATCGGACCCTGGAAAACGTCATCGAGGGCGCGGTCGTTACTTTTGTAGACATCACGGAGCAGAAACAGGCGCGAAAGATGTAATAGCTTGAATCAGCGCAGCGACCCCTGGAATGACGCCGCAAGCCTGCGCCGCCGCGCGGAGGAAGTGCTCGAGTCGAAGGAGAGAGAATCCCCTGAAACCGAGTCCCTGGAGGAAGTGGAGCGATTGCTCCACGAACTGCGGGTGCATCAGATCGAGCTCGAGATGCAGAACGAGGAGCTGCGCCGTGCGCAGACGGAGCTCGACGCCTCCCGGGAGCGGTACTTCGACCTCTACGATCTGGCGCCGGTGGGTTATCTGACGCTGAGCGAGCAGGGGCTGATTCTCGAGGCGAATCTCACCGCCGCCAGTTTGCTGGGCGTGGCCAGGGGCGTTCTGATCAACCGCCGGTTTACCAACTTCATTCTCCCTGAAGACGAGGACATCTACTACCTGCACCGCAAACAGCTCTTCGCCACGAACCATCCTCAGGTCTGCGATGTGCGGATGCCGCGGCCCGGCCGCGCTCCATTCTGGGCCCGGCTGGAAGCGGCGGTTGCCGAGGACGCGGCGGGCCTGCTCATATCCCGGCTCGTCATCAGCGACGTCACAGCCAGCAAACTGGCAGCGGAAGCAAGGCTTACCAAGGCGCAGGAGATGGAGTCGGTGGGCCTGCTTGCAGGGGGCATCGCGCACGATTTCAATAATTTGCTGACCGTGGTCAACGGCTACAGTAAGCTGCTGCTCGATGGCCTGCCGGCCGACGATCCCCTCCGAGACGGCTTGGAGGAAATATGCAAGGCGGGAACGAGAGCTGCGGAATTGACCCAGCAGCTGCTGGCTTACGCCCGCAAACAGGTAATTCTTCCGCGCCTGCTTGATCTCGACGTCCTGGTGCGCAAAATGTTGCCGCTGCTGGAGCGGCTGATGGACGCGCACGTGGCGATCCGGTTGGAGCTCAACCCCGAAGCCGGCAGCGTTCTCGCCGATCCTCATCAGTTGGAGCAGGTCCTGATGAACCTGGTATTGAACGCGAGGGATGCGATGCCGGATGGAGGCACCTTGCTGATCGAGACGTGCCCCGTGGAGCGCGACGCCGGCTACGCCGCGTCGCATCCCGAGGCGCGCGCGGGCCGTTACGTCATGCTGGCGGTGACCGATAGCGGCAAGGGCATGAATGAGGAGACGCGCCAGCGAATCTTCGAGCCGTTCTTTACGACCAAAGAAGCCGGTAAAGGGACCGGGCTCGGGTTATCGATGGTGCAGGGCGTTGTCTCGCAGAGCGGCGGCCACATTGAGGTCTCGAGTGAACCGGGGCGCGGATCGACTTTCAGGGTCTACCTGCCGAAAGCGGTGGAGCCAAGGCTCGTGCCTGCCGGCACGGTGGAAGCCACGCTACCCCGCAGGGGCAAGGAAACCGTGCTCGTAGTCGAGGACCAGGAGGCGGTTTGCGATTTTGCCGAACGTGTTCTGATGACGTACGGCTACCGTGTCCTCAAGGCCGCGAACGGCGTCTCGGCTCTGGCGCAGTGCGAGCAGGAATGTGGGAACATCGACCTGGTGCTGACCGATATCGTTATGCCACGGATGGGCGGCCTGGCTCTGGCCAATCGACTCAAGGAACGTTGGCCGGGAATGAGGATGCTCTTCATGTCCGGCTACAGCCGCGGCGCGATGGCGGGCCACGGAGCTTGGGACGATAGCATGGAGTTCATTCAGAAGCCCTTCAGTCCGGAGCTGTTGTCTGTCAGGGTCCGGGAAGTGCTGGACAGCCAGGACAAGGCTCTATCAAAATCCCGCGCGGAAGGAGCCTGAAGAGCTAGCCGGTGGCTTGCAATTGTGCGACAGGCAAACTGGAGCGAGGTAATAATCAGCATATGAGTACCCCGGCTCCTGCTTCCGATTTTGAATTGCGCTATCCGGTCGGCAAGTTTCAGGCTCCGAAGAGCATAAGCCCGGACGATCGCGCCCGGTGGATCGATGAAATCGAGCGTCTGCCGGGCCAGCTTGCCGCCTCCGTCAGCGGTCTGAACGAACCACAGCTCGACACGCCGTACCGGCCGGGCGGATGGAGCATTCGCCAGGTGGTTCATCACTTGCCCGACAGCCATATGAACTCCTACGTTCGCGTGCGCCTGGCGCTCACCGAAGCCTGCCCCACGATCAAACCCTATGCCGAAGACCGGTGGGCGGAATTGGCGGACGCCGCGCGCGGTCCCGTGGATTTGTCGCTTTCCCTGCTTGCCGCGCTGCACGCGCGCTGGGTGATCCTGTTCCGATCGCTGGGCGACTCGGAGTTCGCGCGTATGATGCACCATCCGGAACACGGCGACCTGCGGCTCGACCGGGTGCTGGCGTTGTACGCCTGGCACGGGCGGCACCATCTCGCGCACATCACCAACCTCAAGCAAAGGAGTGGGTGGTAAGCAGCGCGGAACACCGGCACCGCCATGGCACGGCGCCGTCGATCAGCTATTCTGATCTGGGATTCCAACGGGATTGAAACTGCTCCTCATCGGCGGCGGTGGCCGCGAACATGCCCTTGCCTGGCGGCTTAGTCACGACCCGCGCGTTCACCAGATTCTCGCCGTGCCAGGGAACCCGGGGATTGCGCAACTCGCGCAGTGCCTGCCGGCGCCGAAGGAAATAGAGGGATATGCGCATCTGGCTGAAGCCGAGCGCGTCGATCTCACGGTGGTTGGCCCGGAGGCGACGTTAGTTGCCGGCATTGCGGATGTGTTCGCGGCGCGAGGGCTGCCGATTGTCGGCCCGCGGCGCAAAGCGGCGCAACTCGAGGGCAGCAAGATCTTCGCTAAGCGGTTTTTCGAGCGCGCCGGAATTCCCACGGCGCGTTCGCATCAGGAAGCCGGTTATCAAGCGGCGCTCGATGCGCTGAATCGTTTCGCCTACCCGCTCGTGATCAAGGCCGACGGGCTCGCCGCGGGCAAGGGCGTCACGATTGCGAGCAATGCCGCCGAGGCCAAAGAGGCAGTGATGAAGCTGGGTCCGGCGCTGGTGATTGAGGAATTCCTCGAAGGGGAGGAAGTCAGCTTTATCGGCATCAGCAATGGGAGCGAAGTGTTTCCACTCGCGGCGAGCCAGGATCACAAGCGTGTGGGCGACGGCGACCGGGGCCCGAATACCGGAGGCATGGGCGCGTATTGCGATGGCAGGATTCTGACTCCCGCACAAGAGGCTGACATTGTTGACCGGGTGATGCTGCCCGCGATTTCTCAGATGGCGCGCGAAGGCACGCCGTTCACCGGCTTCCTCTACGCCGGGCTGATGATGACCGCGGATGGGCCAAAGGTGCTCGAGTTCAACGTGCGGCTGGGAGACCCGGAGACGCAGGCGCTGTTGCACCGGATGCGCGCGGGATTTCTCGAACTGCTCGAATTTTCAGCGGGACTCATAACCACACCGGCGGCGAGGCTGCGCGCCGAATACAGCCCCGAGCCTTCCGTGTGCGTTGTATTGGCGGCGGGCGGCTATCCCGAGCATCCGCGCACGGGAGACGCGATCACGGGCATCGACGACGCCGAGAACCTCGGAGCGACCGCGTTCCACGCCGGGACCAAGCTGGCGGGGCAGCGGCTGGTGACCGCGGGCGGACGAGTGCTTGGGGTTACGGCTTCAGGAGCGGATCTCGGCGGGGCGATCGAGGCTGCCTATGCCGCGGCGGGGCGCATACATTTCGACGGCATGCATTATCGCCGCGACATCGGCGCCAAGGGACTGAAGCGCTGGAGTTGATGTTTCGAAACACACCCCTTTCTTTGGTCGCGGCTCACAGCCTTCAGGCTGTGAGTGTTTCCTCCACATCTGCGCCCTACGGCTTGGCCGTCGTGGTAGCGCGGCCGAAGAAACGCACGCGTACGACCAGGTGCCGGCCCTCCGAGCCATAGAAGCCCAGGTAATTCGGCGCGCCAATGGTGTTGATTACCGCGGTGGGATTTCGGTTGTTGGTCAGGTTCACGGCGCCGAGCCGCAGCGCGAATCGATACCCTTTGAGCGTAATCGTGCGCTCGATCGATAGGTTCAGGTCGAAATTGAACGGATAGCGGTGCGAATCGACCGCACCCGCAATCACGCCGTATTGATCCGCGACCGAAAAAGGGAACCCCGAGCGGGCGTCGGCGAGCCCGGCAATCGCCCAGTTCTTCCAGGGCAACGGCAGGTAGGCAAAACCTAGCACGCGATTGGGAACATCCCAGGGAATTGGCTCCATCGAGCCAAGCACCTGGAGCGGGATGGACGAATTGAAATCCAGCAGCGCGTTGGAGACGGCGCGCGTGTAGCTATAGGAAACCATCCACTCATACTGGGCGGCAATAGTCTGGCGAAGGGAGACCTGGACGGAGTCAAAATCGTCGCGGCGCAGATTCGTGAGGCTGTAGTCGCCCTGGCTCCCGGCGCCCGGCAACGGGAGCAGTGACGGTGCGGCATCGGGCGCGTCTTGGTTGACATACACAAACCCATCCGTGCCCCGGCGGCGAAGCGTTTTCAGCGTCAGGGACAGGCGTTCGCTAAGCTGCTGCCTCACGTTCAGGCTCCAGTTCGACGCGCGCGGGAGTTGGAGGCCCGGCGGAACGGCGAAAGTGGCCGCGGCAGTCGAGCCAGGCGTGCCATCCGGATTGTATGTGGTGGTGACCGGGGTTTGGTCGAGAGGCATGCCGAGCAGATTCAGCGTCACGGCGTCATGCGTGAGGGAGTAGCCGCCCGAGACGACAGTTCGCTCGTTGGAAAATGGCGCCCAGGAAAAGGCAGCTCGCGGCGACCAGCCGTTGGCGGCGATGGCGCGGTCGTGCTGTTCGAGAATGGCGGCTTCGAGTTGCAGGCGCTTGTGTAATCGCCAGCGGTCCAGAAGCCACCAGGCGAGCTCGGTATCGGAAACATGATACTTGCCGGAGCCTTCGTACTGAGTCTCCGACAGCAGCTCGCCGCCGAGGCCGAGCACTTCGTAGCCGGTACGGCTGAAATCCGAGTTGTCGGCCGTGCGCTCGGCGCCCCCGCCGGCTTCGATTTGATGCGATCCGGCGAACTGGAATTGCGGCAGGTAGATGTGCGCGGTTCCTTCATCGCGAGAGCCGGTTTGGGTGGAGTTAACAAAGTAGTTGCCGCTGCGGCCCGTGGGAGAGAAGACGTACAAGGCATCGCCTTGCGGGGTCTGGGTCTCGGGAGCCTGGTAGTGGCCGTAGCCGAATTCGATCAGTGTGGAGTGCCCGAGGTAGAACTGATCCCGCAGACTGCCGAAGTAGCGGCGCGTCCGAAGCGTGGTGGTTGTGGAAACCGGGTCCAAGACGCCGAGGCCGTAGCGATTCTGCTGGCCGATATTCACCAGAAAGTCGGCGAACAGGATGTTGCCGTGCGCCAGGTTAGCCTGCACGTGGAGCAGGTTGCTCGCGAGCCAGCCGCTCGACGTATTTTGACCGGCGGGCAGGCCGTTGATCAGCGCATCGTCGTACTCGAGATGCAGCGTATCCGCGAACCAGACGCGGCCGCGAGCTATGGGTCCGTAAATGCCGAAGCGGGGGAACCAATCCCCCAGGCGGGTGCCGTGCTGAATGTTCAGGCCTGGAATGAAATCGGTAGCTGTGTAGCGAAATGTGTCGGTGCCGCTCTCGGTGGTGATGGCGACGGCGCCGGCTGACCCTCGTCCGTACTCTGGCGACAGGCGGCCCGAAGACAGGTCAACCGATCGAACGCCTTCGACGGCGAGCACGCTCTGGTATTGGCCGGTGATGGGATCGGTGATGTCGAAGCCGTTGAGCAGGTACTCGATCTGGCCGTCGGAGGAGCCATTGAAGTGCGGCCTGCCGTAGTTGTCCGATACCACGCCTGGCATCAGCCGCAGCGCGTTTACCAGGTTGTGGCTGTCCGCGTAGGGAATGTCGTTCACTTCGGTTCCAGTCAGGCGTTCGTTGTTCTGCAATGCGGCCGTCTCGACAGGCGACGGCCGTTCATGCACGTCGACGGATTGGAAGACCTCGCGGACCGGATTGATGACGAGCGTGAGTGGAGCGGCGGGGTCGAGGTGCGCCGCGTGCTCGTGCATTGCATAGTAGCCCGAGCGCTCGACTGTGATCAGATATTCGCCAGGCTGCAGCGCGGGCAAGGAGATGCGAAACGCGCCTTCCGGCGAAGTTTCCGCTTGCCAGGAACCGGAGCCCTCGAGGCTCAAGCTCACGCGCGCGCCAGCCACCGGGGTGTCGTTGCCGTCCACCACGCGGCCGCTGAT
>Ga0302325_10022713_pt1 | contig 13118 bp, 11 predicted proteins | sample Palsa_T0_2_FD_201948 | JGI IMG/M metagenome (GOLD analysis project Ga0302325, IMG submission 201948) | Peat permafrost microbial communities from Stordalen Mire near Abisko, Sweden - Palsa_T0_2 | ecosystem: Environmental > Terrestrial > Soil > Palsa > Peat permafrost | place: Sweden: Abisko... | reverse complement strand
TATTCTCTCTGAAAAGAGATGAGAAAATACTCAAATTATGCGTAGTCATCATCCACCTGAAGAAGAGCCTGACTGTCTGATCTTTGCAATAGTTACCAAGGGGAATGAATTTCCTTCAAGGTTTGGAATTAATTGATCTTAGATTCACAACGAAGAGCGCGCAAGGTAATTTTCGGAGAGAGATCGCTTTTGCAGTGTAATTTTATATACGCTATTTCCTCAAGCTGCAAACAATCCATTAGTGGTCGCCTGGTGGTACAAAGCACATAGTACTCAGTGACACGGCGATGTATGACCAGAGATCAATCAACTGCGGGAGACGTGTACTGCAATGTTTGCTCCAGTGTAGTCTTTCAAAGTTTTGATTACGCAGGCCGGAGCAGGAAAAATCCTTCGTTCATGACCTGAATTCCCTCGACGGCGGGCCGTCTTTATTACTCAAGTAACACCCGAGAAAACCGGTTCCTCGCATTTCCACCCTGTACTACAACGAAGACGTCTTGTTTTACTTCCAGTTTCGACGGTATTGCCTGTGCGCCTTCTTGCCAGACCACCCCCTCTTGCAATCTTTAGAATCAGAAGCTACTTCAACATCCTCGCAGTCCCTCAAAAATCTCATCAATCCACCACTCAAGCCCCTCTTTTGCATCTCTGCCTTCACTTGCCTTTTCCCTATCTGTCTCTAATCCCTCACGGCGCCCCTCCCTCGAGCAGTCCGCTCTAATTTTCCTCGCAATTCAACTCATTCTTAATGCCTATCCATTCTCCCAAACATGGCTCTAACAGCACCAACACCAGGCCTCCACAAGCAAACAACCAATTCCCTGCCATACGATGTCAAAACTCGCTGGAAATTCACAATCTATCTCTGACGAACGCCGAAACGGCAATCTCGCGAAGCAAAAGCCCATGAAAGCTGCTGATAGAATAATGTATACATTGAACGTCCTCGAGAAAAGCTGAAGTTGCCAATACGAATCTGCGAGCCTCACTAGTCACGTGCCATTCACTCAAAAGGGGGTCACTAATGAGGAAGTGGTCTAGCGGCCGTTCTCGCTAAAATACATTGGAGCATCGACCTCAACAATCATCTGAAATTACTTCCCTGGAAAGGCGGGATCCAAAACATCGAACGGGCCAAAAATGGCCAAGCCGCTGGTGTCATCTAACCTCTTTTCCTTCCCAAAGTTGCTACTATGGAGTCTACCTTTGCTGTTTATTCTGATTTATACGTATCTGTTTAGCGGGCTGGACACCAAGCTCAGTACATTTGTTTGGTTCGTTTTGCCGGCCGAGAAAGCTGTTAGCTCTACAGTACCTATGCTTCATGATGCATCTTTCTCTCCTAATTTTATGCTTCGTGTTACGGAGCAGCCGTTCACCCAATCATGTATCACGAAGGGGGATGTTATTCTGATCAATGGGACATCGCCCGGTCCCGAAATTCGATTGAAGGAAGGGAACATCTATTGGGTCAGAGTCTTTAATGATATGAAGAATAACAACTTGACCATGGTGCCCGATTCCCTCCCCAAAGACTGGGAAACTTCATTAACTAACCAACCAACCGAGCAGCACTGGCATGGCCTAAGCATGGCAGTATCCCCATTCAGTGACGGGACACCCGGCGCATCGCAATGGCCTATACCTCCAAACCACTACTTTGACTACGAGCTCGAGATTGGTCTCGGATATGCAGGAACCTATTTCTATCATTCTCACATTGGGTTCCAAGCCGTCACCGCGGCTGGACCATTGATTGTCGAAGACGCCAGGATGCCACCGTTTGAGTATGTCGATGAGAGAATCATTGCCTTAGCAGACATTTTCGAGAAATCGGACTCGGAAATCGAGGAAGGTCTTGTTGGAGATCCGTTTCAATGGAGTGGGGAGCCGGCTAACCTCCTCGTTAATGGGCAAGGACAGCTTCAGGGCAGTAAAGTTTCACCTGGCTGTGAACTTACGTCGATCATTGTTGAGCCGGAAAAGACTTATCGCTTTAGATTTATTGGAGGCACCGCTCTGTCATTTGTGGCACTTGCGTTTGAAGATCATGAGGAGATGACCCTCATTGAGGCGGATGGCAATTACGTGAAGCCTATCAACATCACTTATCTCCAGATCGGAAGCGGCCAGCGCTTCAGTGTTCTCTTCAAAACCAAGCGGCGAAGTGATCTAGATTCAGCCAAGTCTCAATTCTTCATGCAGATAGAGACACGCGACCGGCCATCCCTCATACGCTCCTACGCAATCCTAGACTACAAACTCCCCAGCTCAAAACGTGTTCCGCTCCCCATCGCCCCTCGCCTCACCTTACCCTCTGGAATACCACCTCTAACACTTCCCCCAACAACTCTCGGATGGCTTGACCACAAGCTCCTGTCATTATACCCAAACTCAGACTTCCCTCTCTCCTCAGAAGTAACCCGCCGCATCACAATCCGCACACACCAAATAATCGGCAACGGTTCCATAATGTGGGCGCAAGATGACAGCCCCTGGATCGAGTCCTTCCCCTCCGAACCCTACCTCGTCTCACTCTACAAGAACGATAGCATCGAGTTCCCCTCTCTCGACCGCGCACACGCAAATCAAGGCATCGATCCCGTCACGCGAGTATTCCCCGCAGCCATAGGCGAAGTAATTGAAATCATTATTCAGAATACTGGCTCGGATGTTGGCAGCGTTGATGTGCACCCGTTTCATGCACATGGTGCACATTACTATGATCTGGGGTCCGGGAATGGAACGTACAATCCTGTAGAGAATGAGGAGAATATTAGGGGTTTGAATTTGGCGAAGAGGGATACGACGATGTTGTATAAGTATGCTGAAAAGACTATGCCGGGGATCGATATGGGGTGGCGGGCTTGGAGACTGCGGGTTACGGAACCTGGGGTGTGGATGATTCATTGTCATATTCTGCAGCATATGGTTATGGGTACGTTGAATGTCTGCTTAGTATTCGCCTCTCCCTAGCTGCTGAATTCGTTCCTTTTGAGCAGTGGCTGACTCTTATAATGTGGTGTAGGAATGCAAACAGTGTGGGTCATGGGCAATGAAACTGAGATATTGAATGTTCCATATGAACATATTCAAGGATATCTGGACTACGGCGGCAGCGTGAATGGCAATGACACGCATGACCCGCATGTTGTGCATTTCAAGGGATCAACAGCAGATAATAGATGGTTAACGGTTTAGACTTAGATATGTGAAGAATTTAGACAAAATAGAATTTTCTTATGAGAATATATAGAGTGCAATCATATCGTAGGCTAGACTCAGTCTTGTAATTTTCCTGAGATTTCCAAATTTGACAAGCTTAGGTTTTAAGGTGCAGATATTAGAAACTACTTGTTAAGAATGTTCCTAAGAAAAGAGGACACTCACCATTAATATCCATCTAGGACTTGAACATTCATAAACTCATCACTTTGATCTTGGATTCAGTTATGAGTTGGAAGATGTATAATCCTCGGATGCTACGGCAACTCTCACGGGTGGTAGATCGTGCCATAACCAAGTACAGTACTCTTACCACCGTTAGACTCGCATCCTACAAGACTCCAATGATACCTCCTAGAAAAAGTAGAGGGTATCAGCTCGTTATCTCGATAGCTAGATACGATCACACTGTGATCCAAATGTGGTAAACCAACTTCCAAGGATATTCTACAACATCTAAATAACATACATGGCTTAAGATATAATTTAAGGGAGAAAGATTTAAATACCACACTTTTTGGACAAAAAGATTTAAATACTATAAAAAGATTTAGATGCCATTTACCCCGCCAAAATTGCACTTAACTTAACCACGAGAAAAATAGCAATATTAACACTATAACGATTAATTATAAAATACCACTTGGGGGGTTGGACACCCCCTAAACCCCCCGAATCGAACCTTAACACAACCCTAACTTAACTATAATCTAACCCCCTAACCTTGCTGTCGCAAGCTCCAGCGGGGGTCTTCGACATGCTAGGGCACAGATTAAGCGATCGTGTTTGAATCTTTTTGTCCCAAAACTGTAGTATTTAAATCTTTCTCCCATAATTTAAACTAGGATATCCTAACTCCAAACTCAAACAATGGACTTGAAAGGCTTTCTAGATACTGGTCCAAAAGCCATATATTATCCAACACAACCATTCCTCCTGTATCCCCATCTCATGAAAACCCCGAACTGGGAAGCCTAAAAATAAAAATAAAAATAAAAATAAAAATAAAAACTCAAATCCCCAACCAACAGCATTCTCTATACATAATCTAATTCCAACCCCCAACCCCCCCTACAAAAGCACGCCACAGAAGAAATCCGTGAGATCGATATTATATATCAATATAAAACGATTAAACAATACAAGATGGTCAAAAATAAGACTTAAGACATACAAGGGGGAGCGAGAGCACGAGATATAATCATAGAATTAAGGCTTCATAAAAGAATAGCTAGCTAGCTCCCCCGGTTTGGTATTCCTCTCGACTAAGCACCTACATCCTGCCGACTTTTCACTGGGCCGACGGGTCATGAACAAACGGGTCCATTGAGGCGTTGAAGTAGTTTCCTCCAGCGACTTGGTACAAACGGGGGGAAGTTAGCTCTCCAGGGGTCCAGATAGGGCCAAGACGCTCAACAAGTTGTGAGCAAGCGAAACGAAGCATGTTCAGGGCATAAACATCACGCGCAAGGAGCGCGAGGGCGACGAGGGACTTCCACTGCATTTTAAGTCTGATGTTGACGAAAACAACAAATGAGACGACGGAGTAAACAAACAACGAACCAATAGTGCCACATACTTATACGTACGCCGCGAGTTCCTTGATGGACAAAGCCAGCTCCACATCTTGTGGGGTGCGTCGGCCGATGTAACTGAAGGGCCCTAGTGAAGGGCGAGTTTGTAAGGGGAGAGATACTTTATGGTTAATTTGACGTCAGAAGAATATAATACGCTGCGGTGGCGGCAGTGTGATAATTGATTGCCACCTTCTAGAGAAATTGTAAGACCTTTGAATTCGTTAATGTTAATATAAAACTGGTATTCTAGCCGAGAAGAAAGCCTTCGATTGGTCAGCATCAGACCTGATAGATGAATGAGGCAAGTTATAAGGTACGTAGAGATCATGGAACTAAAATCTTCATGACAATTATGATCGTTCTGTCATATCTTACGCTTTAGCAGAGTCTTCAGTTCGTCAGCCGACCTCAAAACTGTAAACAAAGCGGCCGAGGCAGTCAAAACCCCGAGGCTGGATGGACGTCCAATGAATATAAGGGTTGCCTTTAGCGGGAGCTAAATTTTCAAATCTAATAAAACTGGCTCTACATGTCCTTGAGTTTTCTCCATCCTGGTTTCGGTTTGTTCACTTTCGTCCAACCCCCAACAACGCGTGTCTCTGCCAAAACCAGGGACGAGTAAATCGGATCGGCGCCTCCAGCAGGAAGCTCATGAAATATTTCAAATCCAAGTAGTTCTCCATCTTCAGATAACTGAGCCTTTCTCAAAGAATAGTTACCAGTGTCGGGTAATTCAAATACGCCTGGGACAACGATGCAGAGGCAACTTTGGAGATGTTCGGCTCGCGATTGTGAATATGAAGGCATGCAGATGCTAGGCAGCGAGGGGTGTGCATCGAGCTCTGTCTTCGTAACGGCTTTCCACATCTCAGTGTTGCCCGTCTCCACGCAGACCAGCGAAAGCTCTTCATGAAGTTCTGTACGCGTGAGAATTTTCCAAACTCGGGCATTTCCTGACACGATGCAGACACCTAACGCGAGCTTTGCGTGTACTTGCGCAAGGGATAATCGCTGAGCTAAAATCTCCACGACGTCGGATTGGCTGTTGACCACAGCGTTAAGAAGCGCTGTTAGACCGGCGTCATCCTCTGCATGCGGATCTGCTCCCTGACAAAGGAGCTGTATCAACGTTGGCGAATCATTTAACCAAGAAGCATACATCAAAGGAGATTGACCACCGTCTCTCTTCACATTGACGTTAGCACCCATTGCGCAAAGTTGGTTTACCAGGTCATATCTTCCGTGCTTCACAACAGCAAACAACGCGGCGTTGATTGGAACATCCTGGTTCGACGGGAAGGCCCAAATATTGAACAGCTCACTTAGCAGAGGTGGTGTTTTAACTGCACTTCGCAAGACGCTGTAATAGTCTTCGACTAAGCAACCGTTCGGTTTGAAGGCCGTAATCGTGGTTTTGATGGTTCGTAACAAACCTCCGCAGTCCACATCTAACCCCTTGCTGAGAAGTGCAAAGCGAATTCCGGCTACTTTAAATGCGCGCTGCAGATCGATATTCCCCTTTCGAGCTTCGTAATCAAGCACAGAAGACCAGGCACGCCCACCAGCTGGACCGGATGTGTAGAGCTGAGCTCCTTTTCCAAGCAATAACTGAATCGCTTGGTAGGATTCCAAAGTCGCAGCTTCTATCAAGGTAGTATGCAGAAGATACTGCGGGTCGGGAGATGACCTTAAGAGAAAATTACTGAAGGGGTGGTTGAAGTCGGAAAGGTCGATGCCCAACCTGAAATCGACCAAATCGTATTGATCTCTTTCTAATTCTAAAGCCCATAGGAGGCAGGATTTGTCGTCTATTCGTATGCACTCGCGAAGTGCTCCAGCATAAACCAGGATTTCGATCTCTGCGGCTTGACGCAACGGAAGAATTGCTGCTTTTGCTAGTATCGTTCTCTCAACCAAATCCGCTTGAACTTGATTTTGTTCGCTCTGTGGTAGAATCTGTGAACCGACGGACTGTCCTGGAAATATCGATGATTGCTCATTAGAGCCAGTAGCAGAATGTTGACTGGTGGTTGTAAAAGAGATTGACTCAAGTAACAATGGAATGGATGAGGACAATAGGTCCACGATATCCTGATGACCTCGACTCATTGAAGCTGCAATGGGGAGCCTCCAAGCAAACTGATTTACGGAACGTGTGTAAGAAGAATGAGCTCCATGGATCACATCCTGTGGAGCTCCAAACGGAACTCCAAATGGAATCGCAAATGGAACTCCGAAACGGCGAACTCCTTGACTCAGGGTCCCATCTGGTTTGATGAACGTAAGTATCTGGGGACTAGTGAAATCAACGGCTGCCCCACATCTAAGGAGCAGCTCCACGATAGCTCGATGGCCATGACAACACGCTATGTATAGTGGCGTGGGGCTTATACATATATAGTGGGTCTGGTGACCACTCTCATCTCGTGGTTCTGTATGGAGAGATACTAACGTGGCTGAGGTTGCGTCTTTTTAGGAGTGTCGGAAAATTTCTGCGCCATGGGAGATAAGTAGGTCGGCAATGGTCAAGTTACCTAGCCAAGCAGCAACTGACAGCGGCATACCCCGGGTTGTGTTTCCCAAGCTACATTTGAATTGTAACAGAATTTTTATGACGGCTATTTGAGCTCTGTGGATTGCGCTGATGAGAGCAGTATATCCTTCGTGGTCGGCTTTATCGGGATGAACGCCATGCTGCAGCATCAACTTAATGATGAGGTGTTGTCCATTTGCTGCCGTCTTAACCAGTAAATCCGTCATAAGACTATTCTCAAATAAGAAGCCTGTAAACAAGCTCGACACTGTGCCAGCTCGCCTAGCTATGACAAGCAGAGCCTCTATCTTTCCCATGTTTTCTTCTTCGACGGCCGCGTTTAGTAATAGAAAGTAGATACTGTCGTCGGAAAATAGTCCACCTGTCAAACCCTCTGACAGTTGTTCAACAATTCGTGGGTAGCCAGCAACAACAGCATGTTCGACTTTATTGAGGTACCGACCGTTCCGCTTTGATAAAATTACCGTGGAAGTATAAGATCTGTCGTTGAAATGTTTGACGATTGGCAGTTGCCCCGATGCGGCTGCGATAAGGATGATATGATGAATAATGTTTTCACAACCCGGAGCCTGTTTCAAGCCACATGCACTGATCGCTTCGATATATCCTCTCCGACAGGCGGTCAAGAGCCTGGAGTATAGCCACTAAGGATCATGAATCAGCATCTGGTCTTCAAGGGTTCGTAAGAGAAAACACAAAAGAAAGGGTCCGGAACATTTTGGGTGCATGAGTTGTATAGGACAATTTTTTCGGAAGGCATGGGGACTGGAAGGGTATCCTTACACCAAGCGCAGGCAATTGCAACAAATATGAGTCTTCTGAAAATGTATGAAGTGCATCTAACATCCTTTGCGTAATCAACAGTTTCTTTCTCGGTCGAGGCTCTCGCTCAAGCAGCCATTGCCAGGCCTCAAGCAAGAGGTTTGCGGGCTGTCCCAGGCGGTCGGTGGGAAATGCAATCTTGATCAAGTATTCGTGATTCGCCATCAGTGCCCAACCCAGAAGGCCAATATGTCTGAGGCGTGCATTGGTAGCCACAGAGGACTCCCAGGGTCGAAAATCGAAATTCAACTGCTTCTCGAGAACCAAATCCCGGAATAGGGCATCCCTTCGGTTTGTCGTGCCATTGATGGAGTGTTCAAATTTGAAATATGTTGTATGCCACAACCAGTGAGCAGCTGAATAGGCGAGAGAAACATATTGAGATAATCCTCCTTGTGTCCTTTTATTTCGTCTCGGAATATGTCGTGTCATGTTGATATCGATGGTCTTCGTATCAAATTTTCGAATGCTAGTCAATGCTTGCGTCACCCACCAACCTGGGTGATCTGGGGCCACGAATGACCCCTGAGAGGCGATTTTCCCAAGAGTAACCAAGTCTGTGTTCATGTTTTCCTTGTATGGAGTGACACGATTTTCAAAGTTGGAAAAATTTAGATACGCAAGACAGAATTCCCCTGCAGTGTTGTTGGCCTCCTCGACTGTAAAATGAAACCGGCTATCTCCGCGCTCCAGAAGATATTGTTGAACTGTATAATGTGCGAGGCGAATGATTTCGGTTTCCTTGTCGATGACAACGAGATTCCCGCAAGCACGAACTAGACGACTAAAGTTGGTAACAACCTTCTCTTCGTTGTATTCCGAATCATCCAAGGTGAACGCAACATTCTCTTTTAGCTCATCGACATGAAGTGGTCGCCGGGCACAAACAATCCACTTGAACATCCTCTCAATCATATCTGTTCTTTCGGCACCTTCGATTTTGCTGAGAAGACGATCAAATGTTTCACTCAAGCTTTGTGGCAGCTTTTGAAGCGCGATCCTAATCGCGTAGTCGGATTCCAGCTGACAGAGGTCTTGAAGTTGAAATTCGACCCACAGGAACCTGGGGAGAGTATTAGCAACGACCATGAGACGAAATCAAAGAAGCTGGAAAAAAAGAGATCATAGTACTAACATTCCCTTAGCACCTTCCACCAACTCTTGAACAATTAAACGTTCCAGGTCTGGGTCTTGTATGACCAATGCGCCGTGCTTGATTCGGCGCCGCGTCGATGCTCGTACATAATTATCGATATCAGGGGTGATAATTGCCGGAGATATCGGGACCCGTAGAAACGTGACGGTCGGTGCCAGGGAGAACAAAGGCCCAAGTTCTTCACGACCGGTGACCAAGAGTTTGATTTGCAACGAAGATTTTGTGCAAAGACGGGACATCGCATTACAGATGAGTTTCTGGGAACCCTCCCTCACTTCATCGAGACCGTCAAGAATGATGTAGAGAGGGCTAGAGCTGATCGCACATGCATGTTGAAGAATATCTAGCGCTTTTGACTGCTCAATCATTCGCTCGCCATCATGATCAGCACTTTCGATGTCGGATGCGAGGGTCTCCGGAATCCTTTCAAGCTTTTCGAGAATTTGCCTTGCTAAAGTGCCAAATACATTAGCAGGGTCGAGCGTTCGTTTGTCCGCATAGTCACAATAGTAGAAAATGACGTTTCTGGTACTTGTAATCGAATCGATAATGCTAGAGGCAAGTATGGATTTTCCGCATCCCGCTAAAGTGGTGTCAAATCGGCTGTTTAGAATGAAATTGTTTTTCGGGTATGGAGAACTTACGTATCCCGTAGCAGCACAATACAGTCGAGTACTTCGTTGTTTCCCACTCTGTATACTCAACACTGCCAACAAACCACTCGCCTGTTCCAGGATGCCTAAGCTCTTTCAGCTTGCGATGTCTATGTTGACTGTCAATACTGGAAAGCCGATGTAGCAATTTTCGCCGTCTTTCGGTAGCCCAGAGCAGAAGCTGAGTATTGCGTTGCTCACTGGCTTCAATCATATGGCAGGTTCTTGCTTCATCCTCGACGTTCTGCTTATGTTGACGAAATCGTTCAATAGTCTCCTCGAGAAGATTGTCCATTGAGAGTGGCTTGAGTATTCGGCGGACGGATGAAGAGCTTTGGCAGCGGATTGCTTTTCGAAATTGAGTGCAGAGCACGATGATATCAAGGTAGACGTAGGACAATGTTTGTGTAAGGCGTTGGTGCTTCTGCCGATTATAGATTCGTTCGTAGTCACCTAGATATGTTAGCAGAGACCTGCACAAGGCTAGGGCATACAACTCACGAAACCTAGGCAGAATATCTCCTACTCTTTCCAGCGTTTGCACGATCCTCTCGTAAAACTTCCCATGAGCTCTTGCTGCTACCAGAACCACCCGTATAGAGCCCCAAATCGGAGACAAATATAGAGGGGCTATCTGTGCAAAGGTGTCAAAGGCACTCCCATAGCTCTCGATGGCCGAGACCAGAGGGCCCAACTTCTTCGCCAATCCGCGCGTCTTGCTCTTCTCTGCATCGTCTCGATTGGCATTGCTGGTTTCGTAGAATAGATTTTCGAGGGTTGCGTTGTTGAAGAGCTCCTTCTCATGAGGTTCGAGGTCCTCGAGGAAACGCGCCTTCGCTAGCGCCCAGGGCCCGTCCTCACTACAGTTGGTAACCTCACTTGCCATGGCGGGGCATTCTTCTCATCCCTTGGCCCTCGTCCCTTCAACTTCGACAATGACAAAGAATCTCAAGCTGAATCAAACAGCCTCTTGAAAGATGTGTGCGAATGTTCTCACGAGTATCAATGGTGAAATGGGGCAAGGCTTCCACCTCCATATAAGTGAGGCTGGCAAGGCGCCTGCGAATCCGCCTCGCCAGCATCATTAGAACGAGAGGGCTGTCATTTGCTGAACCAAATCGCCGACCACCGCACCCATGGGGGGTTCAAATGATTGGCTCTCATCACTATTGATAATGGTTCTTCTGGTTCGGGTTCTTTCTCAATTGGAGAACTGATTGTTCAGCCTTCTTGATGGAGGCAGGCTCGCCGGTCTCTTGACTGGAGTCTAGGCGCGGACGATCACTAAACCTCGAAGTTGGGGTCTTTACTAATAGTTCTATCCTTCTGGTGGTGTCCTGGGTGCGAGTCTGTACCATTTCAGAGGCGAATTTCTCAGATGATAGGTGCGCAAAGAGAACAAGGTGTAAGAGAATGCTTTGAGTGTCTTATGTCTCGTCCAAGTGACACGTCTTCGAGCAGAGAGTCTTCTGGTGTGTGCTGTTCACAAATTCTTAAATAAGAAATTTCCTGATTTTCGTGGCGAAATAGGCTCCATACATGTAAGGCCGTAAAGGGCTTTGATGAGGGCCTTGATTTGGCCGAACGGGCCCTAAAAGCTGTGGAAAGCGACTTTGGTACCTTCGTACCTTTAGCATGGATTCGACCAAGAAGTTACACCACTTCCCTTCGCTCGTATCCGAAGATGCAGCTTTTTTAGCCAAGGCTTATGTGGGTGTTCTGCGGCTGTCAACGCCTGTTTGTTCCTTTTAGGACAAGACTTTAAATCTTTTTCGACGGGGATTGGGTGAGCACTACGTTGAATTTATTTGCAGTATTATCAATCATGTGTAACCTTCCCAAAATCTTCAATTTTCTTTATTGTTTACTCTCCGCGCGTAAATGAACTGAGATTACTGATTGGATTTGTCTTGATACAACCGGCAGATGGATGCTTATTGAACCGCCAAGCCTGTTAGAAGAGACTACTTAGGCTGGGCAATTATTTCTTCCACGATATCCTCGTGTCAACAATAAGCCGCCTCTCCACTACTTAATCTTTTCGAGCCATAAATCTACTGAGGCCCCACAGCATTTCCCTAGGAATAATACGGACTGGTTTATCCTGAAGAGAATTTCACATTATTTACAACCCTTTTCATTTTGCCCAAGATGGGTTTATAGCCAGAATTCTCTGACTCAGCCATCTACCACCCAAAACTACCAACCACATTCCAAGAGCTGCGACACTCCATCTCATCTGCAGAAAGAGGGGTTTGGCAATTTCGGGGAATCAAATTCGGGAATGTAACGGCTAGATTCCAGCAGTCACTCCTGAACGAGACTTTTCCTCATGTCTACAATGCGACCAATTACAGGCATGCACTCTTCTCCAACTACGAACCAAATTCTGATCCACCCAGGCCTAAGTCTTCTCAACCACAACGTCCTCTGCGGCTAGAAGATGCAATTATTAGCCTCCCGCCGGGAGTTACCTCTCATTCCGAAGATATCTTCGATAAGTTCAATTCCCTAAACCTTAGCATCACTACGCCAGAAGGATCGAAATCGAAATCTAATATTCCGGTCATGATCTACATCCATGGCGGTGGTGGATTCTCAGGCTCTAATAGTGATTGGTGATGCAATGGAGGAAGTATTGTCAAGCGGAGCATGGAGACTGGAAAGCCTGTTATTTATGTCGCTATCAAGTGCGTTCGCATCTCAATATAGCTTAAATCAGCTGAAGAAATGAGCAGCTATCGAATCTCCATCTGGGTTACATGGGCTCCGAAGAACTCGGAGCAGAATACAGAAAGGAGAGCATTAGAAATCAAGGTATTTCAATTCAATTCCCTGCTTCCGTCTAAGTCCTCGACATTTACTAATAATCCCACTAGGTCTCCTTAACGTCGTAATAAATCTCTCCGTACCCACCGTACCCACCATAAAATGACCTCTAACATCCATTTAGCACACAGCAATCCAATGGATCCACCGCAACATTGCTCCTTTCGGCGGCTTGCCCCAAAACCTAACAATCTACGGAGAATCGCACGGCGCCATCCTCGTCGACACCCTCCTGCACTCCCACTTCCCCTCCCCCATCTCCCGCGCAATAATGTAATCAGGCCAAATTGGCACCCGAA
>Ga0302325_10022712_pt1 | contig 13118 bp, 10 predicted proteins | sample Palsa_T0_2_FD_201948 | JGI IMG/M metagenome (GOLD analysis project Ga0302325, IMG submission 201948) | Peat permafrost microbial communities from Stordalen Mire near Abisko, Sweden - Palsa_T0_2 | ecosystem: Environmental > Terrestrial > Soil > Palsa > Peat permafrost | place: Sweden: Abisko... | reverse complement strand
CCAATCTCCTGGGAGGCGAGATCAAGCTAACCAGCGTCCTGGGCCAAGGCAGCACGTTTACCTTGTATCTGCCGCAAACTTATGCCGGCCCATCCGTGGCGCGCCCGGTGGATTCTGAGATTCCCGTCATGAAGGTCCTGCCCACGGCCAGTTCGGAAACGATGGCGGATGATCGTGAAAACATTCAGGAAAACGATTCTGTTCTCTTGATTGTTGAGGACGATCCTCATTACGCAAGAGTCTTGCTCGGGCTGGCTCGTGACAAGGGCTTCAAGGGCCTGGTGGCCATGCGGGGCAGCGTCGCCTTATCGTTGGCCCGTGAATTCAAGCCGACTGCGATCAGTTTGGATATTTTTCTGCCGGATATGCTGGGGTGGACCGTGTTGAGCCATCTCAAGCAAGACCCCACAACACGTCACATTCCCGTGCAAATTATTACCCTGGAAGAAGAGCGTCAGCACGGACTGGAACGCGGGGCCTTCGCTTATTTAAACAAACCGGTCACGACCGAAGGCTTGGAAGCCGCCCTCACGCGCATCCAGGAATTCACCAAGCCGCGCACCAAACAGTTGTTGGTGGTGGATGACGACCCCGGGGAACGCAGCAGCATTATCGAATTGCTTTCGCACCAGGACGTCGAAGTCACCAGCGTCGGTACTGGCAGTGAAGCCTGGCAGTTAATGCATGATCGTTCCTTTGATTGCGCTGTCTTGGATTTACGCCTGCCTGATATTTCGGGGTTTGAGCTGCTGGCGAAGATCCAAGGCGAACCCGCGTTGCGCGAGCTGCCTATCGTCGTCTTCACAGGCAAGGAGTTGACGCCGCAAGAAGAAACCCAATTGAACAAAATCGCCAAGAGCATCGTCATCAAGGGTGTTCAGTCGCCGGAGAGGCTCTTGGACGAAACAGCCTTGTTTCTGCATCGTGTCGTCACGGACCTGCCTCCGTCCAAACAGCGCATGCTTGAGCGTTTGCACCAAACCGACGAGGCCCTGGCCAACAAGAAAGTGCTGGTCGTCGATGACGACGTTCGCAACATCTTTGCGCTTACCGGGCTGCTGGAACGACATAACATGCAAGTGCTCAGCGCTTCCAATGGTCGCGAGGCCATCAACCTGCTCGAGCAGACGCCGGACATTTCCCTCGTTCTCATGGACATCATGATGCCGGAAATGGATGGTTACGAAACCATGCAGGTTATTCGCGGCAATCCCAAGCACAAGCTTCTGCCCATGATTGCTCTGACGGCCAAGGCGATGAAAGGTGATCGTGAGAAATGTCTTGAGGCAGGAGCGTCGGATTACATTGCCAAACCGGTCAACAGCGAACAGTTAGTCTCATTAATGCGCGTTTGGTTGCATCGTTGATTGAGAATTTTCGCGAGCCATGCACGAAACCACCATTCCTGAACCGGTCAAGGCGGAGAAGAGGATTCCAGCCAATCCCAAGGAAGTCGTCAATATCCTTTTGGTTGACGATCAACCGGGAAAGCTGCTCGCGCACGAAGCGATCCTTTCAGAACTGGGTCAGCGCATTATCAAGGCGCGAAATGGCGTCGAAGCGCTCGGGCATTTGTTGCGCTACGATTTCGCCGTCATTCTCCTGGACGTCAACATGCCGAATATGGATGGGTTCGAGACGGCGTCCCTGATTCGTCAGCGCCCTCGGTTTGAGAAGACCCCCATCATTTTCATCACCGGCTACAACACGACCGACCTTGACCGCCTCAAGGGCTACGAATTGGGGGCGGTGGATTATTTATTTCTTCCGGTCGTGCCTCAAGTTCTCAAGGCCAAGGTCACTGTTTTTGTGGAACTGGCCCGTCAGACTCAAATCATCAAGACCCAGGCGGAGGACTTAGCCGCCCATAACCGCCGTCAAGGCGAGCAATTGGAGGTCATTCAAAAACTTAATGAAGACCTCAAAGATGCCAACACTGAGCTGGAAGCTTTTTCCTACACTGTTTCCCACGACTTGCGCGCTCCGCTCCGTTCCATCACCGGTTATGTGAATGTTTTGTTGGAAGATTACGGGCCGCAATTGGATGATGCTGGCCGGGGCCATCTCCTCGCCCTTGACCGCGCGGCCAAACGCATGGACGCTTTGACCCGAGATCTGCTGGCCTATGGCCGGGTCGCGCGCGAGGCGGTCACGTTGGACCGGGTGTCGCTTCGACCATTGTTAGAGGCTATTATTTCCCTCAACTCCGTTGGAAACAAGCATCCGGCCAAAATTCATATCGCGCCAGATCTCCAGGATGTTTGGGGGCATCACTTCTTGTTGGAACAGTCCCTGAATAACCTGATCGACAACGCCACTAAATTTGTTTCGCCTGGGAAAACGCCCGAAATTCATATTCGCACCGAGCCTCGCGATGGATGGGTGCGGCTATGGATCGAAGATAATGGGATCGGCATCGATGCCAGCTATCACCATAAAATTTTCGGCATGTTTGAGCGCGTGGGCGATCTGCACAAATACGACGGCACAGGAATCGGTCTGGCCATTGTGCATCGCGCCGTGCAAAGAATGGGGGGAGCATGCGGCGTCGAATCCGCCACCGGCTTGGGCAGCCGCTTTTGGGTCGATCTTCCTTCTGTGCCCAATGCCCAGGAAACAAAAACGCCAGCCAAGCCGTGACCGCCGTTGAACAGCCTATTCGTATCCTGCTGGTGGAGGATTCTTCTGACGATGTATTCTTCTTTCGCCGTGCGATTCAGAAATGCGGGCTCTCCGCGGTGATGAGTGTCGTTATGGACGGGGTTGAAGCTATCGATTATCTGCTCCACCAAGGTAAATTTGGCGACCAGGCGGCACATCCGCCGCCCGACATCATGTTCCTGGACCTCAAACTGCCTCATGTTAACGGGTTTGAAGTGCTGGAACGGATGAAGCAACACGCCGAATGCCCAAGCCCGCCCGTGGTGGTGTTGACGTCTTCGAGCCACCCAGAAGACCAGGAACGGGCGGAAGCGCTGGGCGCGTTACTTTTTTTGACAAAACCTCCGACACCCGAACAATTGCGTCAGGTATTGCAGAAAGTGTCCTTTGACTCCACGCTGAACCTTTAGCCGCCCCGGCTTGCAGAAAAGCCCTTTTACGAAAAGGGCGATGCTGAAACCTTGTCGCCATTTTTGGCATCATCGTTTACGTTTTCCGCCTTGAATTTGCCTGACCTCACTACACAACAGCAAGACGCCGTCAACGCGCAGGGGAACGTCCTGGTTGTGGCCGGGGCAGGCACCGGCAAGACTCGCACCCTGGTGGAGCGTTGCCTGGCTTGGCTGCTGGATGAAAAGAACTGCGGGAATGTGGACGAGATTCTCATGGTGACATTCACCAAAGCGGCGGCGGTGGAAATGCGCAAACGTCTGCGTGCGGGTCTCGAACGCGCCCCATCCTCTTCGGCCAGGCTGGCCGAACAATTGGCTTTGTTGGAGACGGCTCACATTGGCACGCTGCACAGTTTCTGCTTTGAGTTGGTTCGTCAGCATTTTTATGAATTGGGCTTGGACCCCCAGTTAAGAATTATGACGATCGAAGAATCCAATGCGCTGGAGCGCCGAACGCTCGATGCCGTGCTGGATACGGTTTACAATTCGGAAAATCCGGCCGATCTGGCCATCCAACGATTGATTCAGCAAACGGGCGGCGATAAGGACAAGCCCCTCCGCGATCTGATTACGCAATTGCACAGGTTTTCGCAAACGTTGCGCGATCCGAGTCACTGGTTTGCGGTGCAGGAAGCCGCTTTTAAATTGGAGGACCCCACCCCATGGCGGGCCTGGCTCATGGAGGAACTGATTCGTTGGCGCAATGCCTGGCTTCCCATTTTGCAGCATCAGCCTGCGGAAAATAAAAACGCGGGCCAATGCGCAGCGGTCTTGCAAAGCTTGGCGGGTCATCCGACTCGATCGGAATTTACGAACACGCTGAGAGCTATCGAGCACATAGACCAATTTTGGCCGAAACCCAAAACTCCATGGCGCGAGCCGATCAAAGATTTTTTCGACGAGGCCGAATTTTTTAAATCGGTCTGCTCCCAAGAGGGCGGCGTGGATCCATTAACCGAGGATTGGCATTGGACACGGGTCCCCATGCTCGCCTTGCTGGATGCGGCGCAACGATTCGCCACGGCGTTTGCCCAAGCCAAGCGCCAGGCCGGCGACGTGGATTTTCAGGACCTTGAGCAATTCGCGCTGCGTTTGCTTTGGGATCAGGATCGTCCGAGCCGGATCGCTCTGGCCTGGCGGCAAAAATTGCGCCTCGTCTTCGTGGATGAATTTCAAGACATCAATGCCGCTCAGGAAGCCATCATTTTGGCCCTGGCCCGGGAAGGGAATGAAGCCAACCGGTTCCTGGTCGGAGATGTCAAACAAAGCATTTACCGTTTTCGCCTGGCCGACCCGCGCATTTTCGTCAAATATAAGGAGCTGTGGGGGGAGGGCGGAAAGGACGGACAAGTGCTGAATCTTTCCAAGAATTTCCGCAGTCACGAGGGCATCCTCAATTTCGTCAACGCCCTGTTTGCGCCCCTCATGCGGCAGGCCATCGGCGGCGTTGATTACGATGAATCCGCCCATTTGCGATTCGGCGCGAGAGAGCAGCGCGCGTCCATGTCTTGTAACTCTCTCATTTCGCCGCCAGTTGAGTTGCTGCTGCGCCGGAGCGGAACTGGCGGCGAGGACGACGAAAACACCTCGGATGCGGAGAAAGAGGCGCGCCTGGTCGGACGCCGTTTGTGGCAATTGCATAACGATGCGCAACAAGCCACCCCGTGGCGTGACATGGTCATTCTTTTGCGCGCGCCGAAAAACAAGGCCGCCGCTTATGCCAAGGAGTTCAACCGCCTCGGTATTCCCCTGGTGGCCGCGCATGGCGGCTTTTACGAAAGCGCGGAAGTGCGCGATTTGCAAAGCCTGTTGCAACTGCTGGATAATCCATTGCAAGACTTGCCGTTGCTGGGCGTTTTGCGCTCGCCGTTGGTGGGAATGACGGACAGCGAATTGGCCGCCGTCCGCATCGCGCGGCCGCAGGGACGCTTTTGGGGGGCGTTGGTCGATTGGCAACGAGAGGAAGCCAGGAAAGCGCCTGGCGCCCAGGCGAAGGCGGCCCGCTTTCTGCGCCGCTACCGCCGCTGGCGGCGTCAAGCCCGGCAGGAGGCCGTTTCACAATGCCTGGAAAATGTCATTGACGAAACACATTACGCCGATTGGCTCTCGACGCAGGATCGCCCGGAGCAAAGACGCGCCAATCTCGAACGTTTTCTGGAGCTGGCGCGGCAGTTCGATTCCAATCGCGGCGAAAGCCTGTCCCGGTTTGTCCGGTTTATCGAGGCGCGGCAGGATGGCGACGAAGAGACCGAACCCGCTGCGGCGACGAGCGACGCCGTCCGCCTGATGAGCATCCATCAGAGCAAGGGCCTGGAATTTCCAGTCGTCGTGTTGGCCGACCTTGGGAAAAGGTTTAATCAGGACGACCTCAAGACCCAGATTATTCTTGACGAAGAATATGGGCTTTGCGCGCGGGTTCGGCCTCCGGGGGCCTTCCAATCGTGGCCCAGTCTTCCCTATTGGCTGGCGGCGCGACGAGAAAAGCGGGAATTATTGGGCGAAGAAATGCGCCTGCTTTACGTTGCTTTGACGCGCGCCGAACAACGTTTAATCCTGGCCGGGACGGCCTCGCAGAATGCGATCTCAGAGAAATGGCCCAAACGATCCCAACAAGGGCCAGGGCCGACGGCCATCCTTGCCAGTTCGAACTATTTAAGCTGGCTTGGAAGCTGGTCGCCTGGCGGGGCCAGCCTGGAGAGTTCCGGACAAAACGCATTCTTCACTTGGAAAGTATTTGACGATGATCATCCCTGGCTCGCGTCGTTTCGCAAACCAACTTTGGCAGACGGCGCCACAGCCAGCCCGCGCGAACTTTCGCCCGAGGCCTTGCATCGGCTGGACTGGCATTACGCCTTTGACGCCGACAAGAAGATTTCCGCCAAAGCCGCCGTCTCAGGTTTACGCCGGGAAATATCGGGAGCGAACGAGGAGGAAGCGCGGCGCTTATTTGGGTTTGAAATGTCCTCGCGCGGCGCGAAAGGCAAATTAACGGCGGCGGAAATTGGCTCGGCCCACCATATTTTTCTGGAAGGTGTCAAGTTGGAGCGAGCTGGAACCGCAGCGGGATTGTTGGAAGAGGCTCAACGCCTCGTGCAGGAGAAACTCCTGACCGTCGCGCAAAGCGCCTGCCTTGATGTAGAATCCCTAACTGCGTTTTGGCAATCGAAGCCGGGCCGGGAGTGGCTGGAGAAGTTGCCTGATCTGCGGCGAGAATTGGCTTTCACCGCGCGCTTGGATGCGGCGGAGCTCGGGCATTTGGGCGCGGACCAGTTCTCGGGCGCGGGCGCGGGCGAATTTGTCGTCGTGCAGGGCGTGATTGATTTAGCCGCGATTTTGCCCAAAGAAATCTGGCTGCTGGATTTTAAGACCGACCATTTTCCGGCGCGGGAATTGGAAGGGAAAATCAAAATGTACCGACCGCAGATAGAATTGTACGCCGCCGCCCTGAGCCGGATACATCAGCGGCCCGTCACTCGCCGCTGGCTGCATTTCCTGGCCCACCGACACACGGCCAGTGTTTAGCGCGGAGAAATTGGCTCCCGGGTCATCGAATGATCGGCGGGACGTCGTCTTTGGGCGCTTTGGCCAGAATGTCCCAACTTGTCATCGTGGCCCAAAAGATAACCGCCCCAAAAAAGCAGATGCTGGCCAGGGGCCAGCGCATATGAATCCACAAATCGACCAAGTTTTGGGATGGGTCGCCCAAGGGCGATTGAGCTGTTAATCCGCCTGAAAGCGCCCATTGGATCATTGGAATCGAAACCACGGCGGTGAAAACCATGGAGGCGAACGACGCCGCAACCTGCGCATAGCCAACGGCCCGACCGGCGGCCAGTGAACCGGAACCAGGCAAAGCCAGGTTGGCCGAAAAACAGGCCCAGGCCTCTTTGCGGGTCAAGACGCGGCGCGGACGAAGCTTCAACGAACCTTTCACAAAATGATATTCCTACATCGGCCAGTGACGAAAATGAGGGAACATCCTCGGCCTGAAAAAGAATAAAGGGAGCAGGCTGTGCCACAGCAATCCGATGATGGAAAGAATCAACCCTGCCACAGCCAGTTCCTTGTGGTTTGCGCCGGGAAAGTCCTGGCGGCGGCTCAAAACGGTGATGGAGAAAATGAGGCCAAGAATTCCAAAGATGCTCGCGCAACAACAGAGATTGGCCAGAATTCCGCAAATCAAACCCCACATCGCCATGGTTTGTCCGCCTTCGCGAACTGGCGCCGGAGACAGATTGACTATCGGAGGAACAGGCGGGATCGCAAACTCGGCCAAGGACGACAGAGGTTTCCAATCTGTCGCTCCTTCAGCCTGGATCAGAGTGGATGGTTGCACCCGCCCTTCGGCCATCCACAGACGAAGCTGCGCGGCTGAGACTGGCCCATAGACTTGCTGATCGCTGCCGAGGACCTTGAACATAAATAGTCTTTACTTTGTCAGCCGCGGCAAAATGGAAGATTCCGCACAATGCCGAACACGAGCAGCGCCCCAGCCAGGAGCAAGCCGAAAATGGGACGGGTCACCAAGCCGGGCCATTCCCTCCGGGTAAAAATCCATACCGCCTCCCGCACGCCCAGCCAGAGAGCCACCGGCAAAAGGCCGATGACAAAAGGATTCAATCGCCACGCGGCCGCGATGTGCCCGTGCGAAAGTTGATGCACGGCCCGCAATCCGCCGCAGCCAGGGCATTGCAGACCTGTCATGGCGTGCAAAGGGCAAATCGGGTAGAAGCCGGCGGTGGAAGGATCGAAGACAAACAACACCGCCACCGCCGCAGCCAAGCCGAGCATGACCACCCCAGCGATGCGCATTCGCTTGCTTGGATTTGCCGGGGGCGCGTTCATCAAATCATTGTGGTAACGAGTGTTGCAAATTTTGCAGGAAATCAGCGTTGAAAATTGCGAAAAGGACAATACCCATAATTATCAGCAATGACAAACCGCCAAGAACAATGCCGGTAATGGCAAATCCACGCCCGGCCAATTGGGGTTGATTTTTTATATTCGACAGGGCCACGGCCCCGAGCACAATTGCGACCGGGCCCAGAAGCTGGCAGCACAAAACCGAAATTATGCCAACTATCATCGCCCACACCGCCATCGCGCTGGTATTCGCCGGAGGTGTTAATGGAGTTATGGGGACAGGGCGCACTGGGGGCGGCAGCGGGGCTTTGGGCAAAAGCAGAGCGAATTCCGGAATTTCCGCCAGGCTTCTCCATTCCGTAGTGTCGGCGGCTTGGATTTTAGTTTGGCCGTTGACCCGTCCTTCAGCCAGCCATTGACGAATCTGGTCGGAGCTGACGGGGCCATACTCCTTCAAGTCCGCTCCAATGATTTTATACATGGAGGCAGGATTGCCTCGTTCCCTTAGTCAGTCAAGATTTGTAGTCGGACAAAGCCCGCAGTGTGGCGTAGGCCTTTCCTGAATCAATGATCTCGGCCGCCAAATCCCAGCCGGCGCTTAAGGAACGGCATTTCTCAGCCACGAACAGAGCAGCAGCAGCGTTCAACAAAGTCGCCTCGCGCCGCGGCCCACGATCCTCACCTCGCAACAATTGGCGAATGATCTCAGCGTTGGTCGCGCGGTCGCCACCCGCCAAATCGGCCAGCGTGGCGGGTTGAATCGGAAAATTCGCGGGGAGGAGAGTCGAAGAGGTGAGTCCGCGCGGCTGGTAGAATTCGGCCACGGTCGTTTCTCCCAAGGTGGACAATTCGTCCAAATGTCCCTTCGGAACAGAGCCGCAAACCACCATGCCCCGCCGCAAGCCTAATGATTGCAAGACGCCCGCCAGGGGAAGACAAAGTTCCCGGTTCGGCACGCCCATCAATTGCAAGGCGGGGCGGGCGGGATTCAGCAACGGGCCGAGATAATTGAAAATGGTCCGCTGACCGCGCTCGCCGCACCATCGCCGCACCGGCGCAATCTGTTTAAAAACAGGGTGATAATGCGGCGCAAAGAAAAAGGCGAAGTTGTGCTCCCGCAACGATTGCGCAGCCCGCTCTGGTGTCAAGTCGATCTTGACGCCCAAGGCTTCGAGCACATCAGCGCTGCCGGCTTGAGAGGTGGCGGCGCGATTGCCATGCTTGGCCACGGGCACGCGCGCGGCCGCCGCCACGAGAGCCACAGTCGTGGAAATATTGAAGGTGTTCAGACGGTCTCCCCCGGTGCCACAGACGTCTAGAATTTGCCGGGACCGAGTTTCCGCATCGATGGGCGGTTCAATGGCCAGGAGGCGCAAAGCCTGCGCGAAGGCCGTGATTTCCGCAACCGTCTCTCCTTTGCGCGCCAGCGCGGTGAGGAAAGCTGCTTTGGTCTCGACGCCGGCCGCAGCTTGCGCCAATTCCCCGACGGCAGCGCGCACCTGTTCGTCGGTCAACGCTTCGAGGCGAAGAAGTTGTTTGGTCAGGGCATCAAGCACACGTAAAGTGTAGGAAGAGAGTGGCAGGTTTGCTAGTTTTCAGTTTTTGCCGCCCATGACAGCGGAAATATTAAGCACAGAAACGACGGCGAAATTTGACCGGGCCGTTCGCGAGGCGTCGGAGTTGTTGCGCGCCGGGCAAGTGGTGGCGCTGCCGACTGAGACCGTCTATGGCCTCGCGGCCAACGCCTGGAATGAAGAGGCCGTGCGGCGCATTTATGAAGTTAAAGGGCGACCCCCAGAAAATCCGATCATCGTGCATGTGGCCGGTCTGCCGTTGGCGCGGCGTTGTGTATCTGACTGGCCAACGGCGGCTGACCAATTGGCAGCCACATTTTGGCCGGGACCGCTCACCATGGTCTTAAGGCGTTCGCCTGAGATTCCATTGCTGGTGACAGCGGGAGGTCCAACGGTCGGCGTGCGCTGGCCCAGCCACCTTTTCATCAGGGCCGTCATCGAGGCCTGTGGATTTCCCCTGGCCGCGCCTAGCGCTAATCGCTCCAACCAACTCTCTCCAACCAGCGCCGAACATGTCCACAAAAGTCTGGGCGCAAAAATTCCTCTTATTATTGACGGTGGCCCATCCCAGGTCGGCGTCGAGTCGTCGGTCCTGGATCTGGTTTCCAAGCCGCCGCGATTGTTACGACCGGGCATGATCTCGGCCGATTCTCTCCGGGCCATCGTCGGAGAAATCTCGATGCAAAGCGCTAGTGGAGAAAAGGGAATGGAGCGCAGCCCGGGCCGTTTGCCTAGGCACTACGCGCCCGTGGCCCGGCTGGTGGTGCTGCGGTGGAAAGACGAAAGGGATTTAGCCGCACAGGCTCTGGCCTTTGGAGTTTCATGGGAGAAGGTTTACATCATCGCTCATCATTTGATTCCGCAACGCGAAGAATTTGGGCGCGTTGCCGTCATTCCAGCAGACCCTGAAGCTTATGCGCGCGCGCTCTATGCCGAATTGCATCGTGGCGATGAGCTGGGGGCGCAGCTCATCATTGTGGAGTCGCCCCCGGAGGGCGAACAGTGGCGCGCCATTGCTGATCGTTTGCGGCGGGCATCGCATCAGGAGACTTAAAAAGTCCCCATCAAGTCAACTATAAATTTTTCACGGTTTCTGCATCAACTCGTCAGGCAAATCGGGCGGCTTGAGCTTGGGCGCGGCCTTTTGGAAAAACAAAATAGCCAGCAACAACAGGATAACCGCCACGACAAAACCTGCGGCCGCCTGCCAAAGGATGGCTTTCCTGGCGTCCCGACTCCGCCGACGATGACGCTTTTTCCGCCGCATGCGAATCTCCACCTGCGAGCCGTCTGGCGCGATTTCGATGCGGCTCTTGGGCTTGGCCGTTGCCGGTCGCGGAAGATCGGGACGGATTCCCGGAGCGGGCGCAAAGGATTTTGGCGCAGAAACTGATTTAGGCGCGCTGGGGAAAGCGCTGGCCGACGATTCCCAAGCAGCAGGCAATCTTCCGAAATCGCTCCTTTGGTGCGGCCGGCCTTGGCCCACTGGCACTTGCAATGTCCAATTCGCCTGCTCTCGAATTTCCCGCACCGCTTCGCGATACTCTTCAATTCCATCGGCCGGGATGGCATCACCCAAAGTCGAGAGCGTCGTGGTTATGGTCCAATTTCCCGCCAACGTCTTGCGGAAGCGCGTGAATTGAAGCCCGGGATTTTCAATCGTTCGCTCCTGGATAATAGCCGGGGGCAACGCCACACAATAAACTTCAAGAATATGAATGATATTGCAGGGATGAGGTATCGCCAGCGGCGCATGGCGAACGACCGAGGCGACTAAAGGCAGCGCGTTGGCCACCACTTCGGCCCCGACTTCAAACCGGCAGAAACTAGCCTGCGCGTCCTCTTTCAGAAAATTCCTGATCTCGAATACCTCCGCCAAATAAAATTCGTTGCCGTTGCGATTGTCCCGGTACTCCAAAGAACCAACCCGTTTGACGTCGATAAATCTGTCCACACACATCTGCAACCGGCGGCGAGCCATGGACTCCACACCCTGGCTTTCGAATTCCCGTCGCAACTCTTCCGCTGGAAGCCCCTTGGCGCTGACCACAATTCCAAAAATTGAAGTTCCGCCATCCGTATCCAGCAAAACGGATTCCTTGATTTGGCAAACATTGGCATCCCGTGCCGGAGCAGGAGCGGCAATAAGGTCCGAACCCGTCCGAACCACGGGCAGGCCCAGGCCGAAATTGCTGACGCTGCGATTAAGGGAACCGCCGCCTTGGCCTTTGGCGGTGGCATCCACCCAGCGGATCTGGCCCCTGGCCTTGTACTCCACCACGATATGGTCGAAAAGCGAGGGCATGGGTAGCAGATCGCCCACGGATTGGCGAAACTGAGTATTGACAAAAATCAGACGCGCTTCCAAGCCGAGTCTCTTCAACAGGACCATGAGCAATACGGACAGGTCTTTGCCATCCCCATACCTGCGGCGCGCGACCACGACTGGCGCGGTGGGCGGCTCTCCGTCCAAGGCCCCGTCCGACTCCAGGTAACGAAACTGGTCCTGCACCAGCTCAATCGTCTTGTCAATTTGCTGCAGGATGCTGCCTTCGCTCGCTGGGATTTCCATAGCGATAGCCGCCAGATCGGCTTCAGCCTGAGCCAGCTTCCAATCGTCGGCGAAGGCCTCGGAGACGCTTTCCCAATCCGGCCAATCTGAAACTTGAATCCAGGGAAAATTGATATGCCAGATGGGCGTATTCTCTTCTGGACGGCTTCCGGGAAAGTTGTCGCGCGTCCACACCCATTGGGTTTCGCCGTTTTGCCGTGTTTCCACGGGGCACAAATCCGGTGAGGACGACTTCCATTGAAAGTCACGGTCGTCCTCAAAGCGCAGCGAAAAGTATAATTTTCCCAAGGGAGCGCCTTCCGGCAGCGCAAAAAGGCTCGCGCAATCCTCGTCCAGCAGCGGCGATCTTTCCTCCATCGTGTAACAAAGCTCCACCACATCCCCGGGGCGCACTCCTTCCAGCACCAGGATCAAATTCAGCCGGCCCGGGGCAACAAATCCGTCCGTCTCCTTCTGGAGACACCGGATATTCTCCAAAGACGTGCGGTCAAAAACAGATTCGCCGCGATAAATCTTGAGCCAGTGCAGCGTGAAATCTTCGGAACGAGGTTCAAAGGGAATTCGCCCCTGGGCCTCATTTTGCAATGCCTGCGTGGTTTCCAAGCGGATGGCCGTGTGGACAAAGGTCTGGCGTTTCTCGGCGTGAATCTGCCGGCACGAAAGCAAATGCGTGACATGACCGGGCTGTTTCGGCTTGAAATCCAGCCGAAATGAGCAGGGCACAATCCAATCAGGGGCCGGCCCAATATGAATGCGTTCTTTGGCGGCAACCAGGGCATGATCTGGTCGCGGCACGACGCTTTCGGCGAGCATGGACTTTTAAATACCTTCCATCGGGTTCAGTTTCAATGTAAAAAGCTGGGCAGGCGACCAAATTGGCTCGTCCTCCCGCAGCAAGACCATGGGTTCTGGTCCTGCACGAAACTCCTCCATTTGGTTTGATTTGGTGCAACTGGGTGCGACTAGGTGCAACTGGGTGCGACTAGGTGCGACTGG
>Ga0302325_10022710_pt1 | contig 13119 bp, 12 predicted proteins | sample Palsa_T0_2_FD_201948 | JGI IMG/M metagenome (GOLD analysis project Ga0302325, IMG submission 201948) | Peat permafrost microbial communities from Stordalen Mire near Abisko, Sweden - Palsa_T0_2 | ecosystem: Environmental > Terrestrial > Soil > Palsa > Peat permafrost | place: Sweden: Abisko... | reverse complement strand
ACCAATCAATTCAAGCTCGAGAAATTCTGAGCTCCTATCGAATTGTGCAGGATATTGAGTCTGTTACAAGAAGGCTAAATTTTATACACCTAATTGACGTACGAATCCACGATCAAAGAGGCTCACCCACCATTTGTGATTTGTACACTTCAATACATCACCACCAATTTCTTCGCTATCACCCCTTCATCCTCTTGAGGTCATCTTCTTCTGACTCTTCCTCATCTCCTTCTCCTTCTCCTTCTCGAGGTACTTCTTCTGTCCCTTAGCATCAAGAGCCTTTAATTCGAGATCTCTCTTCAGCTTCTTTGCCTTCTCACGTTCCAAATTTCTCTCCTCTGCCTTTTCTTCATCATCCGCCTTTTGCAATTTCCTGACGGCATCTTCACGGGTATTTCGGACCTTGCGGAGGACTTCAGGACGGAAGTGGGCGGATTGAACGAGAGTATCAGTCAAACGAATGAAGTACTCGAAGATTGGCAGAGTCTTGCTGTAGTCACCGGATGAAGGCACTCTTATGGAAAGGTAAATGCGCTTTTTTGGGATGGTTTCCTCGAGCCTAGAAGGTACTCTGTCAGTTTTAACATAATCGCAATCAGTGCATGGAAACTTACTTCAATGGCTGATCGATCGGTTGGTCAGTGATGATCAGGTGGTTCAGCAACTCGCCAGCTTCTTCAACCGCTTTGATGAGCTCTGGAGTGAGAAGGAAGTCGGTGATTTCGGCACTCTCGCTCATGACGGTAGCCCAGACCGGAAGCTTCGGGCTGTCCTTGGTGGTGGTGATGGAGACATCATATCTGTCATCACGAAGCTGCTTCATGGTCTCCTTGTTCACAACGGCCCAGACAAATCCATCGTAGCCGCTCTTGATATCCTTGCGAAGCTCATGGGCGCCGGGTGCTTGACCAGGAACGGTGAGAGCCTCTCTGCCATCAAATGGATACAGAATCGCTTCCATCTGCTCAAGTGGCGCAGGAACACTCTCCATGAACAAGCTCATGCCGTATTCTGCGATCAAACTCAGAGGGCTATATCGCTTCAACAGGGTGAGGTTGACATCGAGGAAAGCAACATTCTGGCGGCCAGTCGCGTAGGTCGTGAACTCCTGGGGAGATTTTTCCTTCAGCAGATCGACTGGAAGCTCGAGTGTATCGTTGGCCATGCTTTTTGCTAAGCCTTCGCTCTCGACGTCCTCCGCAGTTGGCGCCTTTCGGCCCCCGAATCCGACAAGCGCAAACTCCTTCTCCAGAACTGGCGCATGCGCAGCAACCCATTTCTTGGCCTTCTTCCGGTTCGTGTTTGTGCCAATCAAGTGGATGATGACAATGACCAGAATCAAACCCAGAATCACGCCCTCCTGCTTGAAGTCACTGAGGCTGTAGCGTTCATGAATGTTATACCACTTTGTGTAGGGAACTGCAGCACCAGTCGGGAGAGATCCTACGCCTGTAAAGCTTGGCTTGGTTGGGATGGGAGACAAAGGGGCTGGTTCTGGTTCTGGAGCTCCAGCAAAGTCCGCGAAGTCTGTGGAGAATAGAACGTCAGTTTTTGTCAGTGTGGATGCGCACAGGGACTTACCAGAATCGCCGGCAGGAATTGGGGACGCGGATGGCTTGGAGCCTCCAAAGAGACCATTGAACAATGCCGCCATCTTGAGGATGCGCAAGTCAAGAGTTGACTGATGTTGAATAATGTGTGGTGTTCTTAGTGTTCACAGTTGCATAGGCGATACAGGACTTCACTCAATCTAGTCGCGCTAGTCTCGGATACAACTAGCATGGTTCCTCTCCACTAGCGCCGGGTCGGATTTACCTCAACCTCCGCGATCTTTCCTTCCCATCACCCAGACAACCTCGGCCCGATATTAATCCGAGTAGCGATGTTGACTAGCACTTGCATTCAGCCCCTTCAGGGGTTCCTCTGCTGTTGCTTTCAATGTTCCCGTGCAGACGGGGACATTCAATCGATCACGTATGTCGCAACCTTATATTTTCAAAAGCGAACTCCTCTCTGATTGCCTACAGCACCACCAGCTCCCAGCAGCCGCTCCTTGGCCAGTACGTCAATATTCCAGATCCAGTGGATCATTCATCTCCTACGATTCCTACACAACCATAAGGTGATCAGAAGTTAGATCATCTTTCGAGTGGTGGCAAATCGAGGTCACGTGATCTTATGGATGTCCTGCGCTTTCTTTTTCATTGTCTTCCATCATCTTTCAATTGTTTGTTGTTGCACTAATTGCTAATGGAATATTCAGGGATACTCCAAAAATGCCTTCTCGTCGTACCTATGGTACGAAGAGATCGACTACCTCTGCCGCCGCCTCTGCTATTTTTGGCAGAGAAGAGTTCATTCCCGCCGCCCCCCGCCAACCCCTAGCAGACCTCACAGCGCAGTTTGCCAACAGCCTCACAATAAGTGACAATGCGAGTACGGCTAACACCGAGGACTATGAGGCCGATGAAAGCACGAAGACTCTTTCAGCTCCTAGTACAGCGAAGAGTGGTAAGTTAACAGTCTGATGTTTTCACTGTCCCATGTTTTCTACAACAATCAAGAACTGACAGAGTACCAGATAATGTCAGACATTCTGAAGATAGCCATACTCTGCAGCCCCTCATCGATGCCTACTTCACTGACAGAGGTACCATGATGACTGTCCAGGACTGGGGCATTGTTCTTCCACCTAACTCCACCCTCGAGAAGATCGCCGAAGCATCATTTGCCGAAGTCTATCGAGTCACCACTGCCGACGGCCGTACATCGATTCTGAAAATCATGCAGCTCAAGGTTTCTACTGATGTAGCATCCATTGACATGAAGACTGCAATCCCTATCGAGACCGTCATATCAGAGATCAGAATTATGAATACCCTCACAGAAGTACCTGGCTTCGTAACTTTTAAGGACGCCCATCTCATTCAAGGAAAGCCCGGTCTCCCAATCAAGCAAGCCTACGAGGTTCACCGCGCAAATCTGGTCTCTCTCCATAAGGACTCCGATTTCCCAGACCCCGACGACTTCACATCGGACTCAACATTCCTCGTCATCGAACTCGGAGATGCGGGAGTCGAGTTGGAAATTTGTGCTTTGGAATCCGTTGAGAAAATCTGGGACATCTTCCTTGGCATTGTCATCGCTTTAGCTCGTGCTGAACTATCTAATGAATTTGAAGTTCGTCTCTCCATAATTTCCTGACATATATTACTGACATCTCAAAGCACCGCGATCTTCATCAGAGCAATATTTGTGTTCAGCAAACACCTCCCTCATCTGATCCTTCACTGGCAAACGGTACCCTCAAATTCGGGTTCTCCGGTCTGGAAATCACTATCATCGACTACGGCCTCTCACGTGCGAAGCTCCCAAGCGGCGACATCGCCTTCTATGACCTCGAGCAAGATCTCTCCTTTTTCCACGGCGCCGAATCCGGTGACAGAAGAATGCACGCTGATGCCTACCGCCGGTGCCTCCCCTCCCTTCCTCATCCCCCTCCCTAATCCCCAAACTAACAACTCTCCCCTCAGAATGCGCACCCATTTATTCACCGGTACCCGCACAATGTTCCCCGTAGACTGGCACGACGCGTCCTCCCGCTCCAAAAACAACGGCCATACATGGGCAGATTTTACACCCTACTCCAACGTCATCTGGCTTCGCTATCTTCTCTCTTACCTCATTAAGACCTGCAAGAAGGACCTAGAAGGCAGTTTTAAGGCTATGATGGATTTTGAGAGGGAGACGAGGGAATTGCAGAGCAAGTTGAATGTGCGCACGCTGAAGGAGAATGGTGCGTTTATGAAGGCGCAGGATGTGTTGGAGTATGTGGCTCAGAAAGGATGGGTTAGTGAGGAGCAGTTGGTGGAAAGTGGAGTTGATACGACTTTTATGAGTGACGTCTCCAGGGTCGAGGAGGCTTGAATGTACATGAAAGGCCTGGGATATTGAGCATATAGCGTGGCGTTGAGGAAGGCATTTGACTGTTCATGAGCTTTTCGTACATTGCGTCCTAGGAGGCTCTCAATGTACATGGTGTTCTAAGATATTCCATAAGCGTTGCATAAACAGGCGTTCTCCAAATTTCAATGAGCAGCTTTTCACTTCACATAGTCCCAGCTATTCTCGTACATTCAGATATCACATCCTCACTCTTCAACAAATCAAATTAATATAAAGTAAATGTTCGACTAAATAAGGCATCTTACGCCCCCTGATCCCCCAAACAAATCTTCAACCAACTCTTCCTCGTCGCTGCCTCAAAAACATCACTCGACATCCTCACCACTGTCTCCCGATACAAACAATCATTCTTAAACCGCCAACTACACAGCACCGCCCTCAACATGCCTCCCTCTCTTCCCGCAAGCAATGCCACCGTCGGCGGTCTCTCTGCCGAGAACACACTCACGGTAAGCCCACCCGTATCAACAAGCGTGAAAATATGATGTCCTTCCGGTAACATCCTTTCGATTTCGCGGATTCCTTCGGGGTGTTTAAGACTATCGCGGATCCAGTCAGGCTCGAGACCGACGCGTTCCTTAGGGTTGCGGTAGTGGTAGGAGAAGGGTGTAGATGAGGCTTCGTACGAGAGACGCCCGTTGTTGTTGCCGAAGATTAGGGGCTCAAGTTTAGCGAGGGGCATGACGCCTTCGAATCCGATGAGGTTAGGGGATGATTGCAAGACTTGACCGCCGTATAGTCTGCGCACTGAGAACGGGCCGATGAGCGAGAGGAAAATACCAACTGCGAAGAAGCCTGCGACAAGAAATTCAAGCGTGTGTAGGAGAGATGTACCGCTTAGACCAGACGGGAAAGCGTAGAAAGGTGCATAGGTAACGGTCAGGTTGAAGCCGAACAGGAACCACCAGGCCCCTGAAGCGACGAAGAGCTCGGCAAGGGCCTTCTTCATGCCATAGTGACGGACGACGGCCATTCGGGGAAAGTTCTTCCAGCGGATGTGCATTGCTTTGCAGTTGTCGATGAGGACGGTGTTGTCTTCGTCGGCAACGCCGACAACTTGGCATTCAGGCTCGATATCCCAGAGATGGGTTTGGAATAGGTCTGGGGAGGCGAGTTCTTGGAAGGATGAGGCAGAAGTGTGTGGGTCTGGAAATAGGCAGATCATTCGTTCGATGAGGCGGTCGGAGTCGTTGGCGAGAGATAGACGGGCGATGGATTGGAAGAGTGTGTCAGATTCTTCTTTTTCAATGCGGTAGTTCAAGAGCCCCATGAGAGCATATGCAACATCAGATTGAGTATTTGATTTGTAGTTGTTGGTGAAGCGGTTGCCGAGGGCAGCGATGCCGTTTGAGAGAATTTCGAGCCGGGAGAGGGTGAGGAGGCCGGTGAAGTGCTCCGCAAGGAGGCGGGTAGGACCACCGTCTTCACCGTCCACGTCAGGATCTTCCCATACAGAGCCCGTCATTTCCACTTTTCGCATAGACCCGATCTTGAAGTTCTTGAAACTGTCATCGACGGGGTAGCAGAAGTGGATGCTGTCGCCTGGTGCAAGGAGTGCCTCAGGAAGCGTCCACATGCGTGAACCCCATTCCATTTTCTGTTCGGTCTGCTCACTTTTCAACATCACAACGACTTGGTATGAACCCCGGATGACATCGCACATTCGGTAGACGTCCTCATCGAGTAGCTCTGGCTTGTCACGAGGAGCTCGGCACTTGAAATCGAGCCAGAAGGCCGTCTTGCCAGCCTTGAGAGTGGCAAATACAGCCATATTCTCGACTTCTTGCCGCCCAGAGAGAGAGTTGTCGGTGTTGAAATGCAGGTTTGTATAACTAATGAAAAGGTAAGAAATGTCCTTTGCAGGGTTCGGATCGACTACCCATTCGCCATCCTTCAATACTACCAACTGCCTTGGTCGCAGGAGACGTTTCCTGGATGATACATTCCTGGCAGGCTTTCCCAGCGCAGTTTCGCTTGGTCTCATATCAAGTGGGTTGATTGCGTACTTTGGCCATTTCCAGTGATAACCAGGGAAATCCGTGTAGTTGTCTTTGATATCGCCGTCATCCCACGAAGCAGTTGTTGGGAGCACCAACAAGATTTGGAGTGGGAAAGCGATAAGGAGTATCCTGAGAAATGTCCATAGCCACCCGAGGAAAGGCACCTTTCCATTCTCATCTGGATTGGATGGCTTCAGAGCCCATTCCGCTATCTTCAACACGACAGGCACTGAACCTTTAATCTCTGTACGTCGCCAATCACCGGTCTTCAGTTGATTTTCAAAAACGTCGTTTGTAGCTTGAACAACCAATCGTTTTGGAACAAATTTGGTAGGACTGAGATATGTCGCAACATCGTCGTATTTGTGATAGATCTGGCCCAGTTGATTGCGGTATATATATCTTCCCTTCTCCTCTGACTCAAGCATCGCAGCACTGTCGAATGGAGTTGGTTGTTGCTTCACAGGTCTGTAAAACCATCGTCCGTTGAAGCCCCTTTTCCCACTAAACTCAGTCGCAAGATCTTTGTTTATTAGTTCCTCAGGACTCTCATTATCCCTGTGCAACCATCCATGTTTTGCTGGTTCCGCAGGCCCAGAGCCTGGTTCTGGAGATGTTCCGCAGCTTGATGGCACGAGAGTGCTTTGTGTAACACGGGCAACTGGTTTCCGAGGGATATCGTACTTATCCATCTTGCGCTCGAGAAACGAAAATATCCAGAAGAAAAATAAATGGGCAAAAGGGTAATATAAAGCAGTGCTGGAAGGCAAGACGGAAGGAAAGAAGGATGAGGGGCGACGTGATTTGTACTTAACTTTGATATGTTGTTCTCTCGTACTGGTAGCTTTGGGGGCGGAATGGCGATTTATGCTATTTTGTGATCGTTGGCGTTGCTTTTGTCAAGGATGATATCCCAACCCTCCCCTCATAGGCCTTTCGTCCCCGGAATGGGTGGTCAGCAAGGCTTGTGGGGCACCGTTTATTCCCAAACGGACTCGGGCCGCCGCTGCATCCAAACAAGTTTGTAAACCCACACGGGGTGGAGAATACCAAGTCCTGTCATTGGCTCAAACGCATTCGTAATCAAACAAAAAAATTGATATGCCCCGCCATCCCGCAGCGTGTGATGCATGACTCCTGCAGATCAGGCGATGAAAGGGGCATGGACCGCACGCCCGCAACATACGGACTTTAGCTTTTAGGCTAATACGGCGCAACCGCGCAGCATACCATTGCCAGCACGAAACCAACCCGCGCGGTGTCTCGATGGAGGAAGCGCGAATTCGGGGTCACTATTTTCGGAATGAAAGCTTGAAATAACGTCCTTACGGTCTAGAAAACATCGTTCAAATTGAGAGGTAAGAATGATGGAGGGAAAAATAAAGCCAAAAACACGAGATTTGGGGCTGACTGGAGGCTTGCAATTCCACATCCGCAATCCTTGTAATCCGGACCCGATCCCGAAAAACTCAAGTTTCCGCAACCCAATGGCGTTCAGGTGCGTGTTCAGCCGAAATTGTCGGTACGAAGAAGGACATAAGGTCTGATCGCCTATCGGATCGAAGCTTCCATAAAGTAATCATACTGTACAAAGCACGCGGTCAAAAGTATGGACAATACAGGGGCTTACCTTGTAAGGACCCACTGTAGGCTTTAAGGGGCCCTGAAACTGTCTTACCCTAGGGCTAAGGCCTCTGATTGGCCCATTTAAGCCCCTTAAAGGGCCCAAGAGCCTCGCTAAATTTGGCATGCACTAAAAATATATATAATTTTATAGTGTTAATAAAAAATTTTAATTATAAACCCGCAACTTCTCTTGCCCCTTAAGTCTTCTTTCCTAGTACTTATTGCTACCTTCTAGTCTAATAACCTCCTTGATATGCCTCTTAATCCTCTTAATCTAAGCTTAAATCTTCTCTTGTAGCATATCCTCTTAGCACTTAATTTATGCTTCTTTTAAAGCTGCCTCACTTGTAAGTGCCCCCCTTTTTATTGTGTCTCTTTTCATCCAAAACTAACAAGGCTTAATAGCATTCAAATTAGGAGAGTTCCTTGGCCAAAGAAGCCTGATAATACCCTATATTAAGAACACTTCTTCTTAGTGTTTTGATATATAAGTAAGGGCATTATCCTCTTAAACTACTATATCTAGTCTTTTGCCAAGGCACTTCTTAGCAAAAGGAAGAAGCTTTGCACGTAAAATCTTCTCTTGATATTAGTACCAATTAATGCCCCTATAGCCTTTTTTCACCTTAATAAGCCCCTACTTGGGAGTATGCTTAAACTTAAGTATAAGTTTAGCACATGTCACCTTGTGCTTTTTCAAGTATTCTTGCTCCTATTTCCTCTTATCTATCTTATACCTTGCTGCATTTTGTATATTAATATTAGCCTTGCAAGCTGCCTTTTCCTCCTTTGTTTCCTTCTCTTATATATAATATAGGCCCTTCTTATTATACAAGAAAGCACTTTATTATATAAACTTACTAAACCCATTTTAATAATAAGAAATCACATAAACATAATATTTTTCCTCTATTGTCCTCTATACGCATCTCCTTCCTCTTACTTTCCCCTTTTATATAGATGTCTTATCTGTAAAAATCACATTTTTTCCATTCCTCAAGTCCTTAATGCTTATACTTGCGACACTAATCTAAACAAGCCCTTTTTTGATTACCATTTAACCTTGGCTTAATAGTCCTTTTGTAAATATTATATCCCTCTTTTTTTAAAGTATAATATACAATACTAGCAAAAGGAGCTTCTTTTAGAGTAATGCCTTTTGTGTTATAAATCTCTTGTGCAATGCAAGCACAAGACTACCCTTGTATTGTCAAATTTTTTGTTGTAATCTTGATAATCAAGTCTACTATCTCTTAAGGAATAAATAGTCTTCTTAATTAGGGAGCATTAGACACATGCTCTATTTGTACAATTATAGAAATACTAAGTTTCTATCCCCTCTCTTTTGCTTTTGCTAAAAGCTTGTAGTATGCTAACATTAAAACACTAGTTTGCTCAAAAATATGCTCGAAAGAAATGCTACAATCTTGAAATGCAATTGCAGAGATATAAGCACTAATAGAATTTTGCTTTTTGCTGCCTTTGGAATTTTTTTAAAAGGTTTCTTTAAGTGTCAAGGCCTCAAATTGTTAAATAGTATAAGAGCTTGAGGATCTGATAATTGCAAGGCAAATAAGTTAAGGGTAATGTAATAGAAGTGAGGTAAAAGAGCTAGCAAGAGAGCTTGTAAAGCTAATAGGGGTAAAAGAGGGTAGATTGTTCTAAGCAGGTTTAGGGTCTTCCTTATTAGGGCTATCAAAAGGGTCTTCTTCTTCACTATCTTGAGGATAATTACCCTCTTTACTAGAGTCTTCCCAAGCATCACAAAGAGCTTCTAAATTAGAGTTATAATAAAGCTTAAAAGAGTCCAAATCATTAAGGCTATCAAATAAGCTACTTATATTGGAATGTATTGCAAAGGTAAAGATAAAAAAAAAAGAGGGAATAGTAAAAACCCTATAGAAAATGACTTTTACTGCCCCTCCGACCTCGCTACAAAAACTATATAAAAAATGACTCTTTTAACCCCTCCGACCTCGCTGTAAAACAGTATATCTTCAGTGCTTTAAAGCCTATAATTCAGGTGATATCCACTAAAATTCAGGTGGTATCTACTAAATTATGGGCCTGCCAGCTCACCTGCCACCTTGCAAGGGCTATCTGAGACCTACAGGGGACCTTATAGGGCAAACCCCTATATTGTCCATACTTTTGACCGCGTGCTTTGTACCAGTACAGTAAGAGACAAAACACGAAATGATTTTCCTCTGCTTCTAATTCAAGAGGCGGCAACCTTATCAATGGCGCCAGTGATGATCGCCATATGATTATAGGTGGTAATTTCTGTTTTGATCTCTAACGCTCTCTTCTTGTACTTCCCGTGACTGAATATTTCTTGCACAGCTTTCTTCAACTCCTCAGGTTGGAGTACCAGTTCTGAGATTAATGCCAGTGCGTGACCATTCCACTCGCCCAGCAGTATCTCTCTTGTCTGCGAAGTACGGAGGTGCGATGACGATTGGTACCTCGCATGCAAGTGCATTTTGGAAACTTCCATAGCCGCCGTTCGTGACGAACACATCGGAGACTGACAAGAGGTCGTCGAATGGAATCCAATTCGCAACTCGTGCATTCTTTGGGAGGGAATATTCTGCTAGAAATACTGCTCCTCGTTCTCCTAGAGCAACAACGACTAGAATGTCCTCTTAATCTTTCAATGCCTCTAGGGTTGGGAGGATATGATTTTCCGGCTTCAGTGCGACAGTGCCTTGTAAAACGGCAACAATTCGGGTGTCTCCGCGGTCGACAATGTCGTTCCACCAACCTAGAAGTTCAGAGGAGTTGTGTGCTCGTGTTGTCTTCCTGGGAATGCCTCCAGTGAAGCGGAGATTAGGCGGTCCATTACTCCGAGGGTACTCGAGGGATTCGGGACAGAGTTGCTGGAAGATGGTAGAAAGATTCAGCACGGCATTCTGGCGGAACCGCTCTAGTTCCTTCGCACCGAGACCTTTCAAGACCACGTTGAGTTCTGTGTGCAACGGAGCGCATGTTCAGGGACCGTTTTGTTGAGGGCCTCGTTCCATAAACGACCTTCCGGTGATGAGTCTGGTAGCAGACCTGACCAGGGTGGGGTGGTATCAACACTAATAGTGGGAATTAGTATATTCCCGACACTGATCACAAATTTTTAGACGGAGCCCTAGAGCACCCAGGAGAATGGAAAGGGAGACCAAGAGGCTCGATTCTGGGAGAAGGATCACCGGTTTGCTAGGATTCTCAGCCTGACTTGAAGTGAGGACTTCCTGAACGGCGTTGAATTTGGTTGGTATAGCGTTCGTAAAGAATTGAGACGCCATGAAATTTACCCCGGGGACTGGACCGATCAATCCTAGATAGGTCGGAACCTTGGCTGCGAGCGAAGATTCTTCAAAGTCTTTCAATGCAGCTGGTACAAAGCAGGTCGCCCCAATATCTTCAACGCTGTGTCGAAGTGCGCCTCCAGCGATGACGGTGACCTGGTAACCAAGAGCCACAAGATGTTGAGCAATTGTTCTCATAGGGGTGGGATGGCTTATGAAAGGCAAGGCGCCCACAATCACATGGGCCTTGATTTGCGATGCCATGATGAGGACGAAGGTTGACAGCCAATTCGAGGCAGCTGTTTGAATTCGCGGGAAACGGGTCTCAGTTGAAGAGAACGCTCAGGAAGGTACAAACTGATCCTTCGATATGTATATAACTTATTGCAGGAGCGATGCAGTCTCGTTTGGCACGATCCTCCTCATCTGAGTCAGATCCTTTTGTAAAGACTGAACGGCACACACAGCAAGCTAAGCTTTTCGCTGTGCTTCTAGGGATAAAATTGCGCGAACATCAATACTAGGAGATCAGCTTCTGATCCTCGTGCACATTTATTCAATTCCTAAATTGTGATTGCTCAATTGTGCAGCTTCCACAGAACAATGTCCGATTTGAACGTGGCCGGGTTGACCTCGAGGAAATCGCTCGGCTTGACAGTTGTTGACCCCTCGATATTTATGCGCCCGATGGCGGAGTCGACGAATCAACGACACTGGCTAAATATCAACCACATCCTGCATGTAATTGACAGAGAGTCTCTCAAAACCCGCGACATATTTCTGACTGATGCCTGCTCGTCGAGTTTGAAGAATTGTTGCGGCAGAAACAATGCATAACATACTTGCATCGCATCGAATTTCAGTCATGTTACACGGTCACCTTTGCACACCAAAATTTGTATGGGAGACAGCGGCCCGCTAGTGAGTCTTGAATGATCCTTGCAATTGCGGCTTCTGGGGCAGCGGAAACTTGCTTTCGGGCATTAAAGACTGCCTGTGGGGCAAGCAGGACTGAGACACTTTCGATATCACGTGGGAGCGGAATGCTTGGTTGATCCCGTCCCGACTCGCGCTGGATCAACAACGTCAACGGGTGAATCAGCGGCGCAGAGGGCACTTGGCTGTATTCACCACGATCCTGGATACAAAATCTCCTCTTGCCTATTCTTACCAACTCTCCCTTTTTCAGTACCAATGCAACAACGATAGCACGACTGTTATGCGTGGTCACCCAGTCAAGGTCATGGATTCAAGAACCACCATCGACAAGGTTCGCGCCCTGTTCAGGAAATCCGACGTTGGACAAGTCTACGAGCCTCTTGAGAGCGACAGTGGCACTATCGATGAGGATGTTCGACGACCGGTAATATTTGTGCCGGACAGTCCCCATGAACTCGAGGCCGAGCAGGACAAGGTAGATGATGGAGAACCGTTCTCATGGTTCGAGTACTCCATCTTCTTGTTACTAGGAATAGCTATGCTCTGGGCATGGTATGTAGCGCCAGGGTCGAGAAAATCTTGCCGCTCTGACTTTTGCATAGGAACATGTTCTTAGCAGCAGCTCCTTACTTCCAAACCCGATTCCAAGACAACGAGAACATCCTTGCTCACTTCCAATCTGCCATCATCTCTGTTGGCTGTGTCACGAACCTTAGCTCGATGCTCATTCTCGCACAACTCCAATCGAAAGCCTCATATCCAAAGCGAATCCTCTCCTCTCTCGGCATAAATATCATTGTGTTCAGTCTCCTCTCTATTTCGACCTCATACTTCCGGATGGTCTCGTCGACAGGATACTTGGTGTTCACCTTAATCATGGTCTTCTGCTCATCTGTCGCTACTGGGCTCTGTCAGAATGGTGCATTTGCATTTGCATCGAGCTTTGGAAGACCAGAATATATTCAGGCCATCATGACGGGTCAAGCAGTGGCTGGCGTTCTGCCCTCAGTCGCCCAGATTCTATCAGTCCTTGCAGTTCCAGCTCCTGATAATTGGGCGAATGATTCGGAAGAAAATACTGTGATGAACCAAGAGAATACCACTTCTGCCTTCATCTACTTCCTTACGGCCACTGGCATCAGCGTCATAACCCTCCTAGCCGTCATCCCTCTGATCCGAAAACACAACCGCATTCTCGAGAGCCAGATGATAACTTCCATCACCAGCATCGAGTCGGCAGAGCAGGCGAAGCGGAAGGCAGTTAGCATGTGGACGTTATACAAGAAGCT
>Ga0302325_10022709_pt1 | contig 13119 bp, 7 predicted proteins | sample Palsa_T0_2_FD_201948 | JGI IMG/M metagenome (GOLD analysis project Ga0302325, IMG submission 201948) | Peat permafrost microbial communities from Stordalen Mire near Abisko, Sweden - Palsa_T0_2 | ecosystem: Environmental > Terrestrial > Soil > Palsa > Peat permafrost | place: Sweden: Abisko... | reverse complement strand
TGGGGCGCGATGAACTTGCCGCCCGAAGTCTTGATCAGGTCCTTCTTGCGATCGGTGATGGAGAGATAGCCGTCCTGGTCGATGCTGGCAATGTCTCCCGTCTTGAACCAGCCGTCTTCGAAAACCGCGGCGGTTTCTTCGGGCATTCTGAAGTAACCTTTGAAGACTGACGGCCCGCGCACCAGCAACTCGCCATCCTCAGCAATCTTCACCTCGATATTCGGCATTGGCTTGCCCACCGTGCCCAGGCGGTGATTGATGGGGTTATTCAGCGCGATGACGGGAGAGGTTTCCGTCAGCCCATAGCCTTCGTGGATGCGGATACCGATGTCGGCGTACCAGGTAGCGATCTCTTTGCCCAGCGGCGCGCCACCTGAAACGAAGATGCTGGCGCGTCCGCCCAGCCCCTCGCGGACCTTGGAGAAGACCAGCGCGTTGGCCAGCTTCCAGGAAAACGACTTCGGCGTCTCGCCGCGAAGAATGGTCTCGCGGTTGGCCGCGCCCACCGACAGCGCCCATTGGATGAGCGATCGCTTGATGCCGTGCGCTTTGTTCTGAACTTGGTTATAAACCTTCTCGTAGACTCGAGGCACGGCGACAATCAGCGTGGGATGCACTTCGCGCATGGCGCGTGGCAGATCGTCGACCACGGGACAATAAGCCAGCGGCACGCCCGCGTTAAACAAGGCGTAATCCAGATGACGGGCGGTTACATGCGACAGCGGCAGGAACGATATGCACAAGTCGTCCTTGTCGAACTCGTACATTTCAAGCGAGACATTCAGGTTCGACGCGATGTTCCCGTGCGTCAGCATCACGCCCTTGGGTGTCCCCGTGGTTCCCGAGGTGTAGATGAGAGTCGCCAGATCGTCGGGCTCGATTAGCTGGCCGATGGCATCTAGTTCAGGATCGTCGCCCTGCGGCGCATTCCGCAGGAACGATTGCATGGGGACCGCGTCCGTGATTTCTGGGGCGTCGTCCATCAGGACGATGTATTCCAGTTTGGTTTGCGCGCGGATGCCGGCGATCTTTTCGTAGTGGTTGCGAGTGGAGACGAATGCAACCCGCGCTTCCGAATTCTGCAGCACAAACAGACATTGCTCGCTGGTCTGCGTGGCATAGATGGGGACATCGACGGCTCCCAGCATAAGGCAGGCGAAATCGGCGACCGCCCACTCGGGACGATTCTCGCTGAGCAGGACGACCCGATCGCCTTTGTGTATTCCCCATGCCTGTAGTTGGCGCGCAGTGGCGTATACCCAGCTCTGCAATTGGCGCGCTGAGATTGTCCGCCAGATGTCGCCTTCGCGGGTGAGCATCACCCGGTCGCTGTTGCGTTTCACCAGCGTGAAGAAAACGTCATTGAGGGTCCGAAGATTCATGATAATTGTGCGGCTTTGAAGGGGCGCAGCTTTAGCTGCGCCGTCCGAACTTTATTTTTGTCATCCCGAGCCGACTTTAGTCGGCGAGGGATCTGCTGTTCTAGTTTTCCGCAATGCCTTCCGCCCCAACCTTAAAGCAGATCCCTCGTCGGCCTGAAGGCCTCCTCGTGATGACAAAAGCGGAGGCCTCTTTCTGCACGCCTGAAGGCGTGCTCCAGCCATTCTGCAAACCGCAATCTTGAAGGGCCATTACGTCGTCCGCATCCCATTCAAGAAAATATCCACCACTACGTCTGCAACATTGCGAAGCTGATACTCATGCTTGCTCAACACCCAGGACGTTACCATCTCATCCAGTGCGCCGAAGAAGCAGTTGGCGGCATACTTGTCCGACATCTCGCGGCGGAAGATTCCGCTCGCCTGCCCGTCGGTGATCGCCTCGCGCACCAGACCGAGGTATTCGATCATGTGATGGTGCGAGAACTCCGACAGGAAGCGCGTGCTCTGCCGCAGCTCCATCTGGAAGACGACCGCGAGGTTGCGATTCGATCCCAGCGCCTCCAGATGCAGAAACGCCAGCCGCCGCAGCCGCTCCGCCGGATCGGTCAGTTTCTTCAGTTCGGTGCGCGCCAGGCTCATAAAAGCATCGAAGGCCGTGTTGATGGCGGTCATCAGTATCTCTTCTTTACTCTTGAAGTAGAGATAGACCGTGCCATCGGCAACGTTGGCGCGGTCGGCAATGTCGGCGACGCGCGAGGTGAAGAAACCCTTTTCGGCAAACACGGCGACCGCCGCATCCAGGATGCGCTGGTACTTGTCAGAACTTCGATTTACAGAAGTTGCCATGGTATCTGTGGACGTCGAAGGAAACTGAGGATCGTGTTCAACCACGGGAGAACCGTCAAGAACGGCATTTGGCATTAGCATTTAGTCAAAGCACAAGCACTAAGTGCAACCGCCAAGTGCCGCAAACCGAATGAATACTCATTCACTTTACCGCCCGAGTAACATTTCCGCAATCGGAGCACAAGGATGAGCACCGGTGAATTCCAAAACGGAAAACAAGCCTCTGGTCACGGGTGAAAAAGTGCCGCTGCTCGAGTGCCGAACAGGGCAAGAAAAACCAGGGCATTGGCCCCTGCAAAATGGGGCTGAAGCCCAACGTATTTGGCGAATCGGCACGATTGAAAGAGCCTGCTCTGAGCGTAGCCGAGGGGGCCTTGATACGAAGCAATTTGCGGGATAGGTCCTGATTCCCCGACTTGCTACACCGCCGCGCGCTTGCTGGTTCCCCCGCCACCCAAAGCTTCCAGCACATCCACGGCACACGAATATCGCCCAAAGGGAGCGCTGATCTGCGCGCCTTGCACCATGTCTTTAACGGCGAATAGCATGTCGCGCGCAATGGCCACGCCTTCGGCGCGCGCGGCGTCGGCGGTGGTCGCCTTGGCCATGCGGGCGAAGATCTCGTCGGGAATCGAAACTCGTAGCTCGTTCTTCATGAACTCAGCGTTGCGAGTGCTGGTGAGCGGCCAGATACCGGCGACGACCGGAACACGGCAGTGCTCAATCCTCCGTAGGAACTCCTCCAGCAGGTGAATATCGAAGACCGGCTGAGTGACGGCCAGCTCGGCTCCCGCCTCAACTTTGTATTCAAAGCGGCGGACCTCCTCGTCGATATTGGGGCTGCCTGGATTCGCGCCGACAGCGATGACAAAGCCGGTCGAATTCCCCGTGGGATTGCCACCGATATCGAGGCCGCGATTCAGATTGCGAACAATGTTGACCAGGCCGATGGAGTCGACGTCGAAGACCGCCGTGGCGTCGGGATAGTCGCCCATCTTCGGCGGATCGCCGGTAATGCAAATCAAATTACGGATGCCGATGGCACTCGCGCCCAGCAGATCCGACTGGATTCCCAGGACATTGCGATCGCGGCAAGTGTAATGCAGGACGGGCTCGATTCCCACCTCCTGCTTCACCAGCAGACAGAGTGCCTGGTTGCTCAGGCGGGCTGAGGCGCGAGGACTATCGGGGATGTTGATCGCGTCCACGCCCACGGACTTCAGGAACTTCGCGCCTTCCAACTCGCGCCTGGCGTCGATGCCGCGCGGAGGAACGATCTCCACCATGGTTACAAACTCGCCGTCGGCAACCTTGCGGCCGAGGGCCGAGCGTTCGCGCAACGGCGGCGGATCCACCGGCTTCGTTTCGGTGGTCTTGGCGACCTTGTACGACGATGCCCGCGCTGCGCCTACCTTGAGGAACAGCTTCATGGTGTGGATATGCTCCGGCGTGGTGCCGCAGCAGCCGCCAATCAGGCGAACGCCAACATTGACGAACGGCTCCATGTAGTTCGCCATGTACTCCGGCGAGCAAAGATAAATGTTGCGGCCCTCGACGGAGCGCGGAATGCCGGCGTTCGGCTGGGCGGAAAGCGGCGCGGTGGTGACGGCGCGTACGCGTTCCAGCGCGTCGAGCATGGCGACCGGGCCGACGCTACAGTTACAGCCGATAACATCGGCTCCCCAGGCTTCCATCTGCGGTCCGTAGTGCTCGGGACTGGATCCATCCAGGCAATTTCCGTCTTCATCGATGGTCACTTGCGCCACGATGGACAGTTCAGGATTTACCTCACGGGCGGCGAGAATGGCCTGATGCAATTCCTCCAGATAGCCAAACGTTTCCAGAATCAGCAAATCAACCCCTTCTTCGTTGAGGGCAGCGATTTGCTGGCGGAAGGCGGCGCGGGCTTCGGCGAGCGCAACCTTGCCCAGCGGCTCGATGCGCACGCCTAGTGGTCCCACTGCTCCGGCGACCAAGGCATCGAAATTCTTGGTTGCCTCGCGCGCCAGCCGCGCGCCCTGACGGTTGATCTCGACAATTTTGTCGACACATCCGTGCTTGGACAAACGAAACGAATTGGCGCCGAAGGTGTTTGTTTCTATGACCTCAGCTCCCGCCTTCAGGTAGTCCTGATGAATGCCGCGGATCAGGTCTGGGGCCGAGAGGTTCAGCTCGTCGTAGCAGCGGTTGATGAAGATACCCTTGGCGTACAGCAAGGTACCCATGGCGCCATCGCATAAAACAGCGCCCTTCTGCAACCGGGAGAGAAATCCTGTTGACATGGTGTTCTCGAACAATGTTAGAGAGGCAAGCTGGTTGGAACTTTATCGCAAATCGAGGCAAAGTGCTATCCAGCCGCAACCAGAGTTCATGCTGGGCTCTGTTATAATCCAACCGTCCAAAGCAGCTCATGGCGAATCATAATGTGCTATCAGGCAAACGCTTAAAGCGGGTTGCCGTCTTCGTTCCCACGTTGTTAACCGTCCTACTCGTCGCGGCGTGCGGCAGTAGCGGCCCTCCCACCACGCCCAGCGGCGTCCAGCATGCGGCCTTCATTAGCAACACCTACTCGGGAAATCTGCAGATCGTCAATACGCAGAACGATACGACTGCCTATACGGCAGAAACCACGAACTCGGCCGGGCAGGTTGTGCCGGGCGCGCCGGTGACCGTTGCCGTCTCCACCACCGTGACCTTCGAGGTGCTGAGCCCTGACAAGGCGACAACGCTGGTCTACGATCCCAGCAGTTTTACGTTGTGGACAGTGACCAATTCGGCAGACGTGGTAGCAGGCAGCCTGCCGCAGGCTGGCCCGACTTCGATGGCGCTGTTTTCGCCCGACAGCAGTACAGCATACGTACCGGTACCGAGCGCAACGGTGAGCGGCAATCACCCCGGCCTGGTGCAGGTATGGAATGTAGCAAACACCATGAATACCGCGAATTATACGGTGGCGGGCGCCAACTCCGTCGCGATCAGTCCCAGTGGACAATACCTGCTGGTATTCTCCAATAACTCCGATTCCCTTACCGTCATTGACACCACCGCCAGCCCAGTAACCTATGCGAGCATTACTGGTTTCGCCAGGCCGGTCAATGCGTTTTTTACCGCCGGCAGCAATATTGCGTATGTCCTGAATTGCGGTCCGGAATGCGGTTCGAGCAGCCCCGCGTCGGTGACGGAGTTCAACGTTGCTTCGCACACGATTGTGGCCACCGTGCCGGTTGGCGGCGCAAGCGTCGGTCTGCTGAATGGCACAACTCTCTACGTTGCCGGAAGTCCCGTTCCTCCAGGAACGAAATCCACGTTTGATGCTGTGAACATCGCCAGCATGACCCGCCTGACTGCCAACTCGGTAGGAATTTCCGACGGCTTTCACACTACCATGGCGCTGGCCCAGAACCAGAAGCTCTATATCGGCGCAAGTTCATGCAGCAACACCAGTGTGGGCTGCCTCTCCGTGGTTAATGTAAGCAGCAACACAGCAGATACCCCATTGCCGCCACGAGGGAGTATCACCTCCCTGCTGGCAATCAGCGGTCGCGATGTCGTCTACGCAATTGAAGGCGGTTATCTGCACATCTATGACACGGACACCGATACCCTGCAGGCGACCCAAATCACCTTCATCGGTGCGCTTTACGGGATCGTGCAAACGGATTAGGAATTAGGCCCTGACTCGCCATTATTGTGGTTCCAGCCGCAGATGATGCGCTCCCGCGCGTTGCACCGCATCCTGCGAGAACGGCAGCGTGAACGTCCGTCCGTGATAATAGGCATCCCACTGGTCGTTGTAGTGCTCGTCGAAGATGTTGCCTGACTCGCCGTTCACAATGTCGAGCGTCGTTCCATCCAGGTCGGCAAATTCCACGGTCAGCCGCTCCGACGGTCCAAAGTGCGGCGCCACTAGCTTAATCGTCTCCTCATCTCCCGAGAGTGGCAGGCTTCCGGTTCCCGCGCCTTTTTTCAAGATTGGAAAGTGGCTCCAGAAAGGATGCTGGATGTCCACGCGGTGAACCCGTCCCCACTTCCACAGGGAGAGTGCGCGAGTTGCGCTGGCATCGTCGACGGCCTCTTCTACCGCTCGGGTCAGTAACTCGTCGTAGCCGGAATAGCCCGGCGGCAGCCAGCGCGGCGGTTGATGGTCCAGCACATTCTCCAGCCATACCGAGCTCATGAACCACTTGTAGTCCTGCCAATCTTCACCCAGCCGCGGCTGGAGCAGTAGTTCCTTCAGCTTGTCGCGCGAGAAGACCGCGATGGTGGCCGCGGGCGAATCAATGTCCATGGTGCCATCCCAGTTCCGCATCAGTTCCGCAGCTGACTTCGCGCGTGCAGATGCGTGCGCGGTATGGTCGACGGCGTAGACGAAGCGTTCGGCGCAGAAACGATCGAAGGGCGAGACCACATCGGACTGGATGGCCAGCATGTCCGCCGGCGTGAACTTCTTCGGCGCATTCAGCAGCTTGTAGATGCGCTGCGTGCGGTAGGGAGACATCCACTGGATGCTGAGTTCGAAGGGATATCCGTCCGGGGTGACGCGGCCATTGGCGCTGGCGATGATCCCCGACGGCGGATCATAGACGCTCGGCAGATGCTCGTAAGGGACATAGCCGGTCCACTCATGAGCATCGTCATTGCCCGGCACGGGCAGCGATCCATCGCCAGTGGCACGGACCGGTATCAGTCCAGTCGCTTGATAGCCGATGTGCCCATCCACATCGGCGTAAACAACGTTTTGCCCGGGCGCGCCGAACTGTGAAAACGCCGCCTCGAACTCCTGCCAATTCGTCGCCGAATCAATCGCGTAAAAAGGAATGCGTGTGGCCTGCGGGTCGTAGACAGTCCACTTCAGCGCGAGCTTGCGCGTCTCGCCCGGAATCAGGTCTGTGATGATGGGCCCGTGCCGCGTGCTCACGATATCCAGCGTCACCTCAGGCGCGCCTTTGACGCGGATGATTTCCTGCCGATGCTCGGGTTTCACCCAGCCCTGCGGCGTCAGGTATTCGCCCTGGTCGTTGAACTTCTCGACGTAGAGATCTTCAACATTGGGGCCGAGGTTGGTGAAGCCCCACGCCATGCGCCGATTGTGTCCGACAACGACGTAGGGCACGCCGGGCAGCGTCACGCCAGCTACATCGAAATCGCCGGCCGTCAGATGGGCTTCGTACCAGACATTCGGGATCTCGAGATCCAAATGCATATCGTTCGACAGCAGCGGTTTGCCCGACGTCGTATGAGCGCCGGAAACGACCCAGTTGTTGGAGCCGGGGCGCATGGGATGGTCGGCTGCGTAGTGCGGACCTTCAACCGCGCGTAACAGCGCTATTAGAATTCCATCATTTTTGTCATCACGAGCGAAGCGAGGGATCTGCTTTCCCGGGTTCTGCTTTTCGCTACGCTTCGGATTGGGCCCTGGCGGCGACGGCTCCTCCTCATCCGGCGTGCTCTCCTGCGGAGTCTCCAGCTCGATCGGACTGCTGTCGACGCCGGGCGGGTGATCGCGCCACGACGTGTTGACGAACAGGTCGGCAGTCATCTCCGGGCCAAGCCTCGCCAGAATCTTCTCCTTCTCCAGCTTGTCCTTGTAGAGACCGTGATTCAGAAATTCAGTCATCGACAATCCGACGAGCAGGGAATCCTCGACCGTCCAGACGTGTGGTGCATAGCCAAGGAAGCGGAACTCCAGCGGCAAGGTCTTGCGATGTTGCTCGATGTATGCGTTTACGCCTGCGGCGTAAGCATCGAACTGAGCGCGCTGCCGCGGCTCCATGTTAGCTGCCGCTCGCGCGGCAACCTGCCTCATGCCGAGGATGCGCTGCTCGCGGTCGTACTTCAGATATTTCGGACCGAGAATCACCGCCAGGTCGCCCGAAGCAAAGCGGCGCGTCATGTCCATCTGCCACAGACGGTCTTGCGCGGTGACGTATCCCTGCGCAAAAAAGAGGTCGGGGAGGTTGGATGCCGCGATGTTGGGCACGGCGAGAGTATCGTAAGTAATGATCACGGGAGCCATGAGCCCGGCGAGCCGGACGGTGCCATCCCGTTGCGGCAGCGCTGCCCGCACCGCGCGATAGAACCAGGAGTCAAAGCCGAGAAACCCCAGCAACAGCAGGACGAGGACGACGATTACCGCGCGAAAAATGAATTTGGATTTTGGCGGGCGCACAGGAGAAGCAGTCAGGGGCATGGGAAATTACGATTATAGAAGGATCATCGCAGCGAGGCGCGACCCTGCGGCATTCACATTTTCGCCGCTGAAAGTTCCAAAATTTCGGATGCGCTTGAGTTCGGCAACTTCCCTGGTCCCACAGGGTTCCTGTTGCTGGTAATCTACGCTTCAAACGCGCAACATTACTTCCAGCAATTCTAGTTAGGAGACCCGTGTCCGCCGCATCCTACCAACGCTGGCTCATACCCGCGATTTTCTTGCTCCTGGTAAGCCCGTCCCTGCCTAGCCAACAGACGACAGCGCCGGCGCCTACGCTAAACGACAAGACGGCTGGTCAGCAGACAACACCCAGCCAACAGACCCAGACGCCTACTTTTTCCTCCGGCGTCAAAGTTGTAAACGTGCTGGCCACGGTGCGCGACAAAAAAGGCCAGATCGTCAGCAACCTCACCAAGGACGACTTCAAGCTGGAGCAGGACGGCCATCCCCAGATCATCCACTACTTCTCCAAGGACACTGACCTGCCGCTTAAGCTCGGCCTGCTGGTGGACACCAGCATGAGCCAGCGTCGTCTGATTGATCAGGAGCGCATTGCCAGCTACGGTTTTCTCAACGACCTGATGCGCGTGGACAAGGACAAAGCCTTCATCATTCACTTCGATTGGGACATCGAACTGCTTCAGGACCTGACCACCTCACACCAGAAGCTGGAAGCCGCGCTGGACAAGCTGGACACGCCGCAGTTCGATCAAGCCAGCGGCGGAAGCGGCGGGCACCGCGGCGGCGGAGGTACCACATTGTATGACGCGATTTTCCTGGCCTCCGATGAGCTGATGCGCAAGCAGGAGGGCCGCAAGGCGCTAATTCTTCTGACCGATGGCGTCGACATCGGCAGTAAGGTCAGCCTGGACCGCGCCATCGAGACCGCCCAGAAGGCCAACACGCTGGTGTATTCCATTCTGTATGCCGATCCGGATGCCTATGGCCACCAGGGCTTCGGCGGTCCGGGGATGGGACGCCACGGCGGTATGGGCGGAGGCGGCATGGGCCGTTATCCCGGCGGAGGCGGTTATCCGGGAGGCTCCAGTGGCGGCGGATACCCGCAGCAGCAACCGCATGCCGACGGCAAGAAAGTCCTGCAACGCATCTCCAAGGAAACCGGCGGGCGCTTCTTCGAGGTTTCCAAGAAGCAGCCGATCAACGAAATCTATACCCAGATCGAAGAAGAGCTGCGCAACCAGTACAACCTGGGCTTCACGCCCGCCAAGGCCGACGCCACGCCCGGCTACCATTCGATAACGCTGTCCACGACCAACAAGGATTTCATCGTGCAGACGCGGGAGGGATATTACGCCGAGCAGTAGGGCGAACGGGTACAAGGTACGCGCCGGTGCCCCACCCTTATCAGCGACAGCTGCGGACAGGGTGGGGTCAAGTGACCTCTACTTCTGCAACGCAGTCAGCTCTGCCAGAACCTCTTCGCTGTGGTTGTTGGGATCGACGTCCATGTACTCCTTCACGATCTTCCCCTGGGGATCGATCAGGAAGGTGTGCCGCGCCGCGTACTTCGCAACGCCATAGTTCTTCAGCGAGCCGTATTCCTCGGTAACTTTGTCATCGGTGTCAGCCAGTAGCTTGAAGGTCAAGCCTTCTTTGGTGCAGAACTGCTGATGCGACTGGCTGTCCTGCACGCTGACGCCGAGGACAACGGCGTTCTTGGCGTCGTACTTCGCCTGATCGCGCTGAAAATTGTGCGCCTCGATGGTGCAGCCGGAGGTCATGTCCTTGGGATAGAAGTACAGCACCACCCACTTGCCGCGATACTGCGAGAGCGTGACCGGCTTGCCTTCCTGCGAGTTGAGGGTGAAGTCCGGCGCTGTCGTGCCGACGGCGGGGACAGCGGCGGCCCGCATAACCCGCGGCGCGATCAGGGCGACTGCGGCGATAAGAAGAGTTAAGCCAAGAAACTTGCGCATGGAGAATTTCCTTTCATTGTTGCAACGACAATTGGATGCGATGCGAGGCCGGAGGTATCAAGATTATAAAGCGGCGGCGATAGGATCCTTCAGCTCCGCCGGCCAAAAGCGGTTAGGCGGCGGAGAGCTGATGGCTCCCGAAGTGACAACCTCCACGCCACCCGCTAGCATTAAAGATTCGGACTTTGTTGCAGGAGGCAATCATTTATGGCGACGATGGAACAGAAAGCGCCGAGCGTCCTCAGCGGCGGCGGCCCGCGCACTTATAAGAACTTTATTGACGGCGAGTGGGTGGAGAGCCGCACCGGCCGCACCTTCGAGAACCTTAATCCGGCTGACACGCGCGAAGTGGTCGGCATCTTCCAGAAATCCGATCGCGAAGATGTGAACGCAGCCATCAATGCAGCCCGACAGGCCTTCAAAAAGTGGCGCCTGGTGCCCGCGCCGCGCCGCGCTGAGATGCTCTACAAGGCATCGGAGATCCTGATCGCGCGCAAAGAAGAGTACGCGCAGCAGATGACGCGCGAGATGGGCAAGGTGATCAAGGAGACGCGCGGCGACGTGCAGGAGGCCATCGATTGCGGCTACTACACCGCCGGCGAAGGCCGTCGCCTGTTCGGGCCGACCGTGCCGTCGGAGCTGCCCAACAAGTTTGCCATGGCCATCCGCCAGCCGCTGGGCGTCTGCGCCATGATCACGCCGTGGAATTTCCCCATGGCGATTCCGTCGTGGAAGCTCTTCCCTGCCCTGGTCGCGGGCAACACCGCGGTGATTAAGCCGGCGCAGGACACGCCGCTCTCGACGCTGAACTTTGTGCAGGCGCTCACCGACGGCGGGATTCCCGCGGGAGTGGTCAACATCGTGACCGGCTTTGGCGGCGAGGTGGGCACGCCAATGGTCGAACATCCTGAGGTGCGCGCAGTTTCGCTGACCGGTTCGACGGCGGTGGGCCGCGTCGTGGGACAGGAAGCGGCGAAGACCTTCAAGCACTGCTCGCTGGAACTGGGTGGCAAGAATCCGATGATCGTGCTCGACGACGCCAACCTTGAGCTTGCGCTGGAAGGCGCGCTGTGGGGCGCGTTCGGCACCACCGGACAGCGCTGCACCGCGACTAGCCGCATCATCGTGCAGAAGGGTGTGTACAAGAAGTTCGTCGATGACCTTATCGCGCGCGCGCAGAAGCTCAAAGTCGGCAACGGCCTGGACGAAAGCGTCGACATGGGCCCAGCGGTGAACTCGTCGCAGATGGAGACTGACCTGAAGTACATCAAGATCGGCAAGGACGAAGGCGGGAAGATGCTGTGCGGTGGGCATCGCCTGGAAGGCGAGCAGTACAACCACGGCTGGTTCGTCGCACCCACGGTGTTCGCGGATGTCGACCCCAAGATGCGTATCGCGCAGGAGGAGATCTTCGGACCGGTGGTTTCGATCATCCCGTGCGATGGGCTGGAGAACGCGATTGAGATCGCCAATGACATCGAGTACGGCCTGTCGTCGTCGATCTACACCAAAGATGTAAACAAGGCGTTCACCGCGATGCGCGATCTGTATGCCGGGATCACTTACATCAACGCGCCGACGATCGGCGCCGAGGTACATCTGCCGTTTGGTGGCGTGAAGGCCACGGGCAACGGCCATCGTGAGGGCGGAATTGGCGCCATCGATTTCTACACGGAGTGGAAGTCGGTGTACGTGGATTATTCGGATACGTTGCAGCGCGCGCAGATCGACCGAGGGGAATAAGCTGACTTGAGTGGCACGCCTGAAGGCGTGCCCTTTCAAACCAGGAGCGCTCTTATGGTCACCAAAGCCGTAGCGGAAGTCATGGCCGCAAGCCGCATGATCAACGTGCGGTACGCCATTCGCGACCTGGCCGTCGCCGCCGAAGAAGTGGCGCGCGAAGGCCATGAGATTCTCTACCTCAACATCGGCGACCCGTGCAAATTCGATTTCCACACCCCGCCGCACATGATCGAAGCCGTGCTGAAGGCGATGGTCGATGGGCACAATGGCTACGCGCACTCGCTGGGCTTGCCGGAAGCGGTCGAAGCCATTCGCAACCAGGCCGAGCGCAATGGCTTTCGCGACATTCAGAGCATCTTCATCGGCTTCGGCACTGGCGAGGTCATCGACAGTTGCCTCACCGCGCTGCTCAACCCCGGCGACAACGTGCTAACGCCGAGTCCTGAGTATCCGCTGTATGGCGCGATCATGGCCAAACTGGATTGTCCGGCGAACGCGTACGAACTTGACGAAGACAACGGATGGCAGCCGGATGTCGAAGACATCGCGCGGAAGATAAACGCCCGCACCCGCGCCATTCTGTTGATCACGCCCAACAATCCAACCGGCGCGGTTTACTCGCGGCGGACGCTGGAGAAGATTCTGGAGTTGGCGCGGGAGCACGGTCTGATCGTCTTCGCCGACGAGATTTATGACAAGCTGATCTTCGATCCCAACGAGAAGCATGTCTCTATCGCGACCTTGGCGACCGATCTTCCCGTCGTCACTTTCAATGGATTGTCGAAAGCTTATCTTGTCCCCGGCTGGCGCATCGGATGGGCGATCGCCACCGGTCCGCGCGAGGTGCTGCATCCTTATATGGAAGCGGTACACGGCCTGCTGCGCGCGCGATTGTCGGCCCCGCATCCCTTCCAGCACGCCATCAAGCCCGCGCTCGAGGGACCGCAAGATCACCTTGACGTAATGCTGCGCAAGCTGAAGCGGCGTGCGGATCTCACGG
>Ga0302325_10022708_pt1 | contig 13119 bp, 10 predicted proteins | sample Palsa_T0_2_FD_201948 | JGI IMG/M metagenome (GOLD analysis project Ga0302325, IMG submission 201948) | Peat permafrost microbial communities from Stordalen Mire near Abisko, Sweden - Palsa_T0_2 | ecosystem: Environmental > Terrestrial > Soil > Palsa > Peat permafrost | place: Sweden: Abisko... | reverse complement strand
CAACTTTTACTTCCGATGCAATAGAGTTCTACTCACCTGCGATTCCCCTGCTGGCTTCGGGGAGGGTGGGGTGGGGTTCTTGCTTCCACCAACGTTGCGCGCGTGCTCACCCCACCCCCGGCCCTCCCCGAAGTCGGTGAGGGAGAGAGATGAAAGTCGCCGTTCATGAAAATCGTAATTCCCGACGACTACCAGGACATGGTCCACAAGCTCGCCTGCTACTCCCTCATCAGCAAGCATGACGTGACGCGCTACCGCGAGCCGGCGCACGACCTCGACCAGCTCGTCGACCGGCTGCGCGATGCCGATGTCGTCGTCGCCATCCGCGAACGGGTGAATTTCTCCCGCGCCCTGCTGGAGCGGCTGCCCAGGCTCAAGCTGCTGGCCCTGGTCGGGCGCAACGCCGGCACCATCGATTTCGCCGCCTGCACCGCGCTCGGCATTCCGGTGTCGGCCGGCAAGAGCAATTCGCCGGACGCGCCGGCCGAGCTCGCGATCGCGCTGATGGTGGCGTCGCGGCGCAACGTGGCGCTGGAGGCCGAGCGCATGCGGCGCGGCGACTGGCCGTGCACGCTGTCGCACCGCCTGCGCGGCAGCACGCTCGGCATCTTCGGCCTCGGCGCCATCGGCGCCCTGGTGGCGGCCGCCGGCTACGGCCTCGGCATGAAGGTCCTGGTCTGGGGCCAGCAGCGTTCCGCCGAGCGGGCCAGGGCGGCGGGCTATGAGGCGGCGGCGAGCAAGGAAGATTTCTTCGAACGCTCCGACGTGATGTCGCTGCATGTGCGCCTCAAGGCCGACACCCGCGGCATCGTCGCCGCCGCCGATCTCGCCCGCATGAAGCCGACCGCGCTGATCGTCAACACCTCGCGCGCCGAACTGATCGCGCCCGGCGCCCTCGTCGCGGCGCTCGAAGCGGGGCGGCCCGGCTATGCCGCGGTCGACGTCTACGAGGAGGAGCCCGTCACCGGCGGCAACCATCCCCTGCTCGCGATGCCCAACGCGCTGTGCCTGCCCCATCTCGGCTGGGCCGAATGGGACAATTTCGAGCTCTATTTCTCCGAAGCCTTCGAGCAGATCGTCGCCTTCGAGAACGGCGCGCCGCTGAGGCTCGCCAATCCGGACGTGAAGCGGCGGTAGAATCGCCCCCGTTTTCGGGGGCGATCATGCCGATCTGCTGCGTCAGCTTTCGCCGGCCGCGGGCATGTCGTGGCACACGCCCCTTGGCAGCAATGGGGCCAGGAGCCGACATCGAAGCTCACTCACCCCCGAGCGTGAGGTCAAGGCCGACCCGGCCCGACAGCGACAACAAACAGATCACTTCGCCGCACGCTGCTCATCCAGCCACGCATACATGCGGCGAACGCCGCGGATGTCGGCGCCGGGTCCGGTGATTTGTGGAAAGTCCTTGGCGTGCGCGGTGAGATCCACGCGCTTTGCGGCGTCATCCGGCGAGACGCCGTCGTTTTTGAGCTTGGTCACCTGATTGATCAGATCGGTCAGATAAGCTTGGTAGGCCGTGATCAGGCTCTTATTGGTGAAGGGCGTGCCGTGCCCCGGCAGATCCACCGCGAAGTCGAGCTTCTTCAGCTCTTCCAGCGTGGCGATCCATTCGCCGAAAAAGGCGTCGCCCATGTAAGCGAGCCGGCTTTCCATCAGGTCGCCCGTGCAGACGATGTGCTGTTTCGGAAGATAGACGACCGTGTCGCCGCCGGTATGGCCGCGGCCGAGAAACATCAGGTCGATCTCCCGGTCGCCCTTTTGGAGCACCATTTTCGTGGAATAATGGATGTTCGGAGGCGTCACTTTGATCTCGCTGTTGTGCTGCTGAAGGCGCTGGGCATCGGCCAAATCCTTCTGCAGAGCCGCCTTCTGCTGCGCATTTCCCTCCGCCGCGATCTGCTTGTTCAGGGCATCGACCCGCGCCGACAACGCGGTCACTTGCGACGTCAAGAACGGCTCGCGATGAAGCACGTCGACCGTTGCAAGCATTTGATACAGATAATCGGTGGCGATGATCTGCACTTCCGGCCCGAAGATCTGGTTGCCGGCGGTGTGATCGTAATGCCAATGCGTGTTGACGACGTATCGTATCGGCTTGTCAGTGAGCTTCTTGATGTCTTCGACGAAGGCCCGCGCCGCCGCCGGCGAGGTGCCGGTATCCACGATCAGAACATCCGCATCGTTGACGATCACGACGTTGTTGCTGCCGAGCCCGGGCACGGTACCGGTCGCGTAATAGATGCCGTCGGCGATCTTCTCGAACTTGTACGCGATCCCTTGCACCACGGGATAGTTTTGCGTCACGGGTTGTGCCTGTGCTGCGAGATAGGGCGCAGCGCAAAGTCCCGCGATCGATGCAAAAATGCGTAGCCTCATGACAACCTCCCTCATCTGCTTCATGCGCCGCCGTCGCGGCTCCCGATTCAGCGCTCGGTGCTGCGGCGTTACCTGCCGTGCCACGTATGCCGTAGGCGCAAACTCTCCGGGACCCGCCGGTAAAATCGCTCTAGCGTTCCGGACTTGAGGCGCTGGGAAGGTTATACTTCCGCGAGCGCGCGTTGAGCTCTTCGACTTGCTCGACCTTCTCCACCGTCGCCCGGCTCAGAGCGCCTTTTTGCGCGTCGGCCATTCGTCCCGTGGCTTGCAATTCGGCCAAGGCCTTGTCGATGGCGCCCAATGCGATGTTCACCATAGGTGGGGTCTGGCCCACGGCGACTCGGGCCGCCTTCATGGCGGCCGGAGTTGCCGGGAAGTTCGGGCCGCCGATCACGGCAAAGAGCGGCTTCTTGATCACGTCGGCCGCCTTTACATAGTCCTCCGCGGTCGGCAGCCCAATCCACACGAGGTCGGCACCGGCTTCGGCGTAGGCGGCAGCCCGATCCAGCATCTCGGTGTAGGAATGGTTCGGAGTCGGAGCAAGACAGCGCGCGATAAGAACCATATCGGTGCGCGCGTCGGCCGCGGCGTGAATGTTGTCGATCATCCGAGCCTTGGGTAGGACACCCGGAACGGAATAGGCGGTGGCGCGGTTGAGGGGCATTCGATCATCGAAGGCCGCGCAGGCGATGCCGCCTCTTTCGGCCTGCTTGGCGAAGCGATAAACATTCAGCGGCGTGGCGCCGAAATCGTCCACGTCCGCGACCACCGGAATATCCACGTTCGCGGCGATGACACTGTCATAAGCGATGATCTCGGACACCGTGACGACCGCCTGGTCCGGCAGCGCGAGCAATTCCTGGTTGGTGGCGCTGCTGCCGACGAACACGCCTTTGAATCCGTGAACTTCGATCAGGCGAGCCGTAAGGACATCATAAGCGTTGGCGCAGATCAGCGGCTCGGGGCCATTCATCAATTCGCGAAAGCGTGCACCCATTGTTCTCGGTGCTGGGCGCGCGTCTCGCTCAGGACCGGCGGCGGCCAGCGGACCGGCCGCCGCCATCAGTCCCGACGCCGCCAGTCCAGCGACTTGGACAAACTCGCGTCTATTCGTTTTTCTAGCCATGGTCGCTCCTCCTCGATACCTGTGGCAATCCCGCTCATTGATCACCGCGCCTGAACCGCCGGATCAGCCGACGAGTATCGCCGGAAGCCGGTGACGGCGAGAATCGGAATGGCGGCATATCACAGTGGTGATGAAGTCTCCATTTCTCCACCGAAGGAGCAATGGGCACGTCCGACGATAACGTGTCCAAACCGATTCAGCCAGTATGCCTCGACGATCGGCTCACCGTATCTTGCGGCGGGGCGCACGCCGCCGGCTCGAGCCTCGGTGGACCGGCATGATCCCGCTTGCATGATTTGGAATTCCGGTCGGCACCCGGGCATGGCTTCCGTCCATGCGCATGGTTTGCTACGGTCGGGCGAGCATCCATCGGATGCCGGGAGCTTGCCCGGCGAGTTGGAAGCTTCGACCCGCCGGCAAAATCAACGTCGGCGATGACTCACGTCGTCACGACACAGGAGGGAACACGATGAACCGTCGATCCGCTATCTCCATGTGGCTGCTTCTCGCCGGCTCCGCCATATTCTGGCAGGCGCACGACGCTGTCGGACAGACCGGCTGGACCACGCTGTTCGACGGCTCGAACCTCAACAACTTCGAGCCCATCGGCAACGCCAATTGGCGTATGCTCGAAGGCGGCGTCGTGCAGGCCGACGTGGGCAGCGGCTTTCTGGTCACGAAGCAAGAGTATGGCGACTTCCAGCTCAGGGCCGAGTTCTGGGTCGATGCAACAGCCAACAGCGGCATCTTCATCCGAGCCACCGATCCCAAGAAGGTCACGGGCCAAACCGCCTATGAGGTGAACATCTTCGATTCGCGCCCCGACCCGAGCTACGGCACCGGGGCGATCGTCAATGTGGCCAAGGTGTCGCCCATGCCCAAGGCCGCCAACCAGTGGAACACCTATGACATCACGGCCAAAGGCTCGGAATTCACCGTGATCCTCAACGGCATCAAGACCGTCGACGGCGCCAAGGACAGCAAGCTCGCCAAGGGGCGGATCGCGCTTCAGTACGGCGGGGGCATCGTGAGATTCCGCAAGGTCGAGATCAGGCCGCTCTGACAGGCGCAGTCTCTCGCGCCACGCCCTGCACGGCATCCCAGGGAAAATGGGCCGGCGCCCACCCACGCGGGGGCGCCGGATCCGTCGGACGAATTTCGTGAAGACCGCGCGTTGGTGAACCTGCTAGCCTCCAGAGACCACTTCGAACTGGCGAAATCAGGGAGGAAGCCATGCTCCAGCTCTCGAAGCTGCGGACGGCAAGTCCACACAGCTCAAGTCCACGCAAGACCTCGAGGAAGACGAGCCTCAGCTTCGGGCTGGCCGTCGCACTCGCAACGCTGTGCGCTTCATGGCCCGGCGTGGCCGCCGGGCCGGATCAAACCACCGAAAAGAAGCTGAGCCCGGTTGTTCAAACGAAGGAAGGACCGGTCCAGGGCTTCATCTCCAACGGCGTCGTCGAGTTCCTCGGTATTCCCTATGCCGAGCCGCCGGTCGGCAATTTGCGGTGGCAACCGCCAAAGGATCATGCGCCGTGGACCAATGTTCGCAAGGTTACGGAATTTGCGCCGATCTGCGCGCTGATCACGACGCTGGGAGTTTTCTCAGGCGCACCGAACAACAATGAGGACTGCCTCTACCTGAACGTCTTCACGCCGGACGATCTCAATCCGTCGGCGCGGCTTCCGGTGATCGTGTGGATTCACGGCGGCGGCAATTTCGACGGCGAAACGCCGGGCTACGATGGCAGCAAGCTGGCGTCGCAGGGCAAGGCCGTCGTCGTCACCATGGAGTACCGCCTGAACCTCATGGGCTTCCTGGCGCATCCCGCGCTGGATAACGAAGGCCATCTCTTCGGCAACTACGCCATTCTGGACCAGCAGGCCGTGCTGAAATGGGTCGAGCGCAATATCGCCGGGTTCGGCGGCGACAAGGACAACGTCACCGTCGGCGGACAATCGGCGGGAGCCGTCGACACCGGCCTCCACATGGTGTCGCCGCTTGCCGCCGGCCTGTTCCGCCAGGGAATTTGCGAGAGCTTCTGCATGGCCTTCACGCTGCCCACGAAGGCGGCGGCCGAGGCCACCGGCGTCGCGTTCGCGGTGGCCGCCGGTTGCGGCTCGGGCACCGGTCCGGAGGTCGCCCAATGCCTGCGCAATCTCCCGGCGGCTAAGGTCGAAGAACTCGCAGGCACGGTAAGCGCCCAGGGCAAATTCATAATCGGCCGAGGCCTGGTGGACGGCCAGATCATACCGGATCAGCCGTTGACGCTCTTTGCCAACGGCCGGTTCAACCACATGCCCCTGATGAACGGGAACACGGCGGATGAGACGAACTTCGGCTTGGCGATCACGGAGTACTTCTCCAACACGGGCAACGCGCTTCGCACCCCGCCGACCGCGGAGCAATATCTAAACTACGTCGACACCACCTATGCCCCGCCGGCGTATCCCAGCGGAACCGCGGCGAAGGTTCTTGCCGTCTATCCGCTCAGCGCGTTCAAAAGTCCGCATTTGGCCTGGGATCGGGTCGGAACCGACTCGGGAATTTGCAACGAGCGAAGACTCGACAAGATCCTCGCTCCGCAAATCGCGGTCTATGCCTATGAGTTCGCCGATAAGACGGCGCCGTTCTACTTTCCCGATATGCCGGGAATGGAGGCGCTGGCCTATCATACGGCCGATATCCAGTATCTGTTCCCGCTCTGGCATGGCGGGCCACTGGGCACTCCCCATCCGCTCGACCCCCAGCAGACGAGACTGTCCGATCAACTCGTCTCCGCCTGGACCAATTTTGCCCGGACGGGCAATCCGAACGGATCAGGCAACAGTCCGTGGCCGCGCTACACGGCCAACGCCGAAGCGCCGGCATGGCTGATCCAAGGCCTCCCGGCGCTGTCGACCTTGACGGATGCCCAATACGCGACGCTTCGCCACTGCGACTTCTGGGACTCGGTCACCGCAACCCAGTAACGCGGGAGCGATTTCGTCGGGCCGAAGCGCGGGCCGGACGACGAGGTGGCGGCCGACATGGCCGTCACCTTTTGCGAACATCGTAAGCGTTCGGCCATCTCGCGCGCTGGACTCCCGTCATCTCACCAAGGCGGCGGCGGGGGCATGCTGCCCCCGGCCGGATGGCGCGGGCCGGAACGCGTCATGGTCCCTGCGACGTCAGGTAGGCGGCGATCGCGATCATGTCGCCGTCGTCGAGCTTGGCCACCACCGCCTTCATGAGCGGGGTCATCGCGCCGGTGCGGGCGCCGATCTTGATGTCGTTGAGCTGGCGGTAGACGTACATCGGCGAGCGACCCCTGATCGGCGGAACGTCGCCGAGGCCCTTGAGCTCGGGCCCGTGGCAGATCGCGCAGGGGATGGACTTGCCGCCGGCGCCGGTCGCCACGATCTCCGCGCCCTTCTCGATGCTGCCGGTCGGCACATGGGCGACGAAGCCGGTGCGGGGATCGCGGCTCTCGGCGCTGAGATCGTTCTGCGGCAGCTCGATGATGCGGTTGCCGATCGGCTCGGTACCGCCATGTTCGTCTGGGAAGCGCATGGCGCCGTTGCCCAGATAGGACTTCGGCACGGTGTCGCCTTCGACCACCTTGTACCAGACCGGAGGCTTGAGCGAGGCGAAATACTCGGCGGCCACCTTGTAGTCCTCCGGGGTGAGCCCCTTGGCGATCGGGATCATCGAGGTGGCGCGTGAGCCCTTGCGGGCGCCGCTGGTGAACTCGGCCAGCTGGCGCATGAAATAGCCGACCGGAAGCCCGGCGATGCCGGCCGACTCCGGATGCCCGGCACCGCTGGTCAGATGGCACAGGATGCAGGCGCGCGCGTTGGTCTCCTTGCGGCCGTGGGCCACCAGGTCGGGCATCGTCCCATGGTCCTGCGGATACCAGTCGGGCGGATTGAAGCCGTCGTCGATCTGGGCCTGGGTGTATTGCTTGGTGCTGCCCGGCAATTGGATGGGCTTCGTCGCATCCGGCGGCTTCGGCGCCGGATTGGCCGGATAGGCCCATCCCGGCAGATCCGCCGCTTGCGCCGGCACAGCCAGCAGCCCCAGCAGGGCGATAGAAGCCAATACCCTCATCATCCAATCCTCCCTCTGGTTTTTGTCGTCGCGGGGGCAGGCCGCCATGATGTTCCGGCCGGCCCATGAACGCGCAGGGTATTGTAGCGGAGGCAGCGGGTCATCCGCCAGGGCCAAGCGCACCGGGGACGCGCGGGAGGCGGATACGCGATGGCCGATACGTACATGGCCGGGACGAGCCCGGCCATGTTCAGCGGATCGATGTCGCGCGCGGACGTTACCGCGCCGCCACCGTCAGGGCGACTTCGTCGTGAGGTAGGCGGCGATCGCAATCATGTCGTCTTCGCCGAGCTTCTCCACCACGCCCTTCATCAGCGGCACCCAAGTGCCGTTGCGGGTGCCGATCTTGATGTCGTTGAGCTGGCGATAGATGTAGATCGGCGAGCGGCCGGTGATCGGCGGAACCTGGCCGAGACCTGAGAGTTCGGGGCCGTGGCAGATCGCGCACGGGACCGTCTTGCCGCCGCCGCCGGTGGTCACGAGTTCCTCGCCCTTCTTGATGCTGCCGGCCGGGACGTGGGCGACGAAGCCCGTCCGCGGATCGCGGCTCTCGGCGCTGAAGTCGTTCTGCGGCAGCTCGATGATGCGGTTGCCGAGCGGTTCGGTGCCGCCGTTTTCCACCGGGAAACGCATGGCGCCGTTGCCGAGATAGGATTTCGGCACGGTGTCGCCTTCGACCACCTTGTACCAGACGGGATATTTCATCGAGGCGAAATATTCCGCGGCCGCCTTGGTGTCCTCGTCGGAAATACCCTTGGCGATCTGGATCATCACGCCGCCGCGCATGCCCTTGCGGACGCCGGCTTTGAATTCGGCCATCTGGCGCAGGATGTATCCCACCGGAAGCCCGGAGACGCCGGCGGATTCCGGATGCCCGCCGCCGCTGGTGAGGTGGCACAGGTCGCATGCGAACCCGCCCGGCGGCTTGCCGTGGGCGACGACGTCCGGCATCGGCGGGTGATCTTCGGGGTACCAGTCGGGCGGACTGAACCGGTCGTCGATCTCCTTCTGGGTGTATGACTTGGTGCTGCCCGGCAATTGAATGGGCTTCACCGCGTCCGGCGGCTTCGGCGGCGGCGCCACCGGATAAGCCCATTGCGGCAGCGGCTGCGCCGGCGCCTGTGCTTGCGCCGGCACGGCCGGCAGCACCAGCAGGCCGAGCGCGGCTATCGAAACCATAGCCCTCATAGCGTACCCCCTTCTGACATCGTGTTATTGATCGAACGTGTTATCGACCGAACGCTGGCCGTGTCCGCAACGTCGCGCTGCGGAACGAACGGCGAGGCGCCCAATATAGCTTACGCAGGAGCGATTGACGATGGTGATCAGCGTCCCTGGCGATCAGCGTCCCATCCGCTCCATCGACCATTCGAGCGCCAGTTGCTGGCCGAGGTCGAGCTGGGCCCTCGTCATCTTGGAAGCGACGGCGTCGCGAAGCCGCAAGAAATACTCGCGGTTGTTCTTCGGACCGTGGGCCGCCGCCAGATTCAGCCACTTGTAGGCCTGCACGACGTCGCGCGAAACGCCGAACCCCTTGTCGTACATCAGGCCGAGCAGATACTGCCCGGTGGCGTCGCCCTGTTCGGCGGCGAGAAGATAATAGTCCACCGCGGCGGGCCATGACTGGGGAACGCCGAGCCCGTGCTCATACATGTAGCCGAGCAGCGCTTCCGCCCGTGCATTGCCGCGCCGCGCCTCGGGCCCGATCCGTCTCAGCGCATTGGCGGGATCGCCGTAGCTCGCGATCGTCCCCATGTCGACGAGGGCATCCGCGGCCATCACGGGTGGCACGCTCAATCCGAGAATGAGAGCGCTGGAAATCAGCGTTGCAAACTTGTCCATGCCAGTTCTCCCGCGGAATTCATACCCTATCCGAGCCCCCACGCCGGAGGAATTTGCCGCAGCAGCGTTTCGCCGAGCCACGCGATCCAGATCGCCGGTGCGAGGAAAAGGCCGAACGGCAGCCTGGTGGTCGCGCTGATCGCGCGGCCGAGAGCGAGCCATCTCACCAGGCAGACCGCGAGCGCCGCCAGCGCCGCGATTTCGACGGCGATGGGAAGGCTCGTCCAGTCGAGCCAGACGCCGGCGACGCCGGCCAGCTTGACGTCGCCGAGCCCGATGCCGTCGCGTCCGCGCAGGCGCCGGTAGGCCGCCCATAAGGCGAAGAATGCGAGCGCCATGATGGCGCCGCGCAGCGCCGCGATGGCGAGCGCCTCGCCGATCCCATCGGAGTATTGGATCGCCGCGTGGGCGAGCCCGAGCGCCAGCGCCGCGGCGCTGAGCTCGTCGGGAATGATGAAGCGGCGGGCATCGACGGCCGCGATCGCGACCATGAGGCAAGCGAGCCCGGCGCCGGCCACGCCGCGCAAGCCCGGCACCACGATCATGCTCGCGGCGGCCGTGGCGACGGCGGCGACGACGATGGTCACGTCCTCGAAGACCGGTGCGTTTGCCCGCGGCCGCGATATCGAGCTGAGCCAGCGCACCGACATTTGCCGCATCCCCCCGGCCTTATCGGGCCCGCGGCTCGGGGCCGACATAGGGCGGCACCGGCGCCAGCGTGCCCTTCAATTTCGATCGCAGCTCCTCCGCGATGTAGTGGGCGTCGACGCTGTCGCGAATGATCTGCGGCCGGATGAAGATGATGAGCTCGGTGCGGGTGATGTTGTGGCCGGTATTGCCGACGACATTGCCCCAAGCCGGAATCTGATCGAGCAGCGGAATCCCGCTGTGATCCACTTCCTTCTGCTCCTGGATCAATCCGGCCAGCAGCACGGTCTGGCCGGTCGCTACGGAGATCGAGCTCTTGACCTTGCGCTGCGAAATGGTCGGAGTCAGGTTCTGGGTGGTGCTGGTGACCGAGCCGGTATTGGAGACTTGGCTGATCTCCTGCTCGATTTCGAGGCGCACATTGCCGTTGGCGCTGACGCGCGGAATCACGCGAAGGATGATGCCGGTCGAGCGATAGTCGATGGTGTTGACGATCGTGTTCTGGGTGGTGAGCACGTTCGCGGTGCCGGTCGAGATCGGCACGTCGTCGCCGACCATCAGGGTCGCCACTTGATTGTCGGTGACCACCAGCGACGGATTGGACAGCACCTTCACGTCGGTGACCGAGTGGAGCGCGTTGATGATCACGTTCGGCTGGTTCTGCGAGCCGACCAGGAAGTTGAACCCCGGGAAGCTCTGGCTGAGTACGGCGCCGGCGGCGCTCGCGACGCCGGTCGCGCTCACGCCCGCGGTCGGGGCTGCCGTGGAGGTGGTGTTGAACAACCCGACCTTGCTGTTCTGCAGGTAGAACTGAACGCCGTAGGACAGCGTGTCGTTGAGCGTGACCTCGGCGACGGTGGCGTCGATGGCGACCTGCAATTGCGGCCGGTCGAGTTGAGCGAGCGTGCGCAGGATGAGCTGGTAGTTTTCGTTGCTGGCATAGATCAGCAGCGAGTTGCTCGATGCGTCGGAGGTGATCCGGACGCCTTCGAGGAGAGGCGCGCCATTGCTGCCCCCGGCGCCCCCGCCCAAACCGGCGGAACCGGCGCCGCGCGCCTCGAGCGCATTCGCGTTGGCGCCGTTCGCGGTTCCGATCGTGCTCTGAAATCCGGCCGAGTTGCCGCTGCGGCTGCCGCCGGACGTCTGCGCGCCACCGCCGAAGCCCGATGACGAGCCGCTGCCGCCGGCGCCCGACTGGCCGCTGCTGCCGCCCAGCGACAGGCGGTCGGTGGCGGACCGCGGCGCGGTCGAGCTCGGCGTGTCGAACGAACTGCTCGAACCGCCGCCGACGAAAATATCGTTGAGCACCTTGGCGACCTGCTTGGCTTCGCCGTAATTGACCCGGTAGACGTGCACGCCGGTGCGGTTGGTGTCGGAGGTGTCGAGGCGCTTGATCCAGGTCTCCGCGGCCCGCAGCAGGTCGGGCTTCTTGGTGACGACGAGAATGCCGTTCATGCGCGCCATCACCTGGAACTTGATGTTGCCCTGGCTCATGCCGCCCTCGCCGGCATCGAGGATCTTCTCGAGCTCGGCGATGATCGGCTCCGGATTGCTGTACTGAACCGGAAAAATGCCGACCGACTGCCCGCGCATCCAGTCCACGTCGAAGCTGAGCGCGGTGTCCATAGCGCTGCGGCGTTCCGGGCCGGTGCCCTGAATGAGCAGGATGTTGCGTCCGGGGTCGGCCCGCACCGTGCCCGGCCTGGTGGCGAAGCTGTCGAGCAGTTTCACCAGCGCGGCGGCGGAGACGTATTGCAGCGGAACAACGGAAACGCCGTAGCCGGGTTCGGGATGGCCGGCCACCGTATCCGGGTTGCCGCCGCCGACCGCATCGCCCAGCGGTATGATGCGATAGCCCACGGTGTCCCGGATCAGCACGACATTGCTCATGCGCAGGACGCTTTCGAGCACGTAGACCAGATCGGATTTCGGCACCGGCTTGCCGGATGACAGGCTTATCGATCCCTGGACGCGCGGATCCACCGAATATCCGACACCCAGGATGTCGCCCAGCACGGCCTTCGCGACCATCGCGATCGGGGTGTTCTCGAAATTGAGCTCATAGCCTTCGCCGGTTCCGCTCCCGGTCCCGCCGGCCTGCTGCCCCCGCGCCGCCGCATCGTTGGCGGGAACGACGACCCCGGTATAGATCACCGGCTTGCTGCGGGGGCCGCCTGCCTGGCCGCCCTGATCGACCGGTTGCGGCGAGCGCGGAAGAATGTCCAGCGCGCGAATGCGATCGAAGACATCGGGGGTTTTGCCGTCCTCGGTGGCTACCGGCAGATTGGTGCACGAGCCCACCAACGCGAGCGTCAATGCCCATAGCAATACCACCGCTCCGCCGCGAAGCGATCGACGCGCATCGACGATCTTGCTGTCTCGTCCCACGTAGCGACGCCAGTCCCGATTTGTGCCTGCCGCTCTTCCGGCCGCAGGCGATTCACAGATCAGGGAAGCTAACAGACGTCGAATTCGCAGCTCTTCGCGCTGCGAATCCCCGGCGCCCCACTCCCCCACGCTCCGGATCGTACCCCTATGCAGCCCCTTTTTATACACTGATTTGAGGCCCCTAACAGCCCCCCAATTGTGGCGATATTCCTGCACCGCGTTTCATATCGAAAATGTGGCACGAGGCCCCCAGACGTGCCGGCGGGGCACCGAATTGGATCGCCGACGCCATGGACCCCGGACTCCGGCGACTGCAATCGAGATCGCTGCGGCCATCTCTTAACCCCCGCAGCACCGAGCAATTTATCCGTTTTCTGGCCCGGCTGGAGGTCCCGGTATTTACCATGTTTATGCCAATTTTATTCTGGTGAGAAGCTTATAAGTAACTGTGATTACGTGATAAAATGGATGATTTTAGTGTCCGACCGTTGCAATATGGCAACAGTTTTTTGTTAATTGACGCCAGACCGCACTGCAGCATGAGAAGTTGCTGGAAAATTGATCTCGACGCAGCAATTCTGACTGTACCTGAAGCCGGGGGTAGTGGCTTCGATCGGGAGGGTGCTCATGTCGTCCAAATTTTTAGGCG
>Ga0302325_10022707_pt1 | contig 13119 bp, 9 predicted proteins | sample Palsa_T0_2_FD_201948 | JGI IMG/M metagenome (GOLD analysis project Ga0302325, IMG submission 201948) | Peat permafrost microbial communities from Stordalen Mire near Abisko, Sweden - Palsa_T0_2 | ecosystem: Environmental > Terrestrial > Soil > Palsa > Peat permafrost | place: Sweden: Abisko... | reverse complement strand
GCGTTGCGCCTGGACGCGCTTTCCCAAGCGCGACGCCGATGATGTCATTCCCTTCCTCTACCCGGTGGATATTTCGCTGGCCGAGGCGCTGCTCGACCCGGCCACGGATTTTGAATTCCGCTGGAACCTTCGCCCGCCGCAGTTCCGCGATGCGCAACGCAAGCGGATGCGCCTGTATCTCGAGCTGACCCGCCGCATGGCTCACAACGCCAGCGTCCTGGTGCAGTATGCGGACGCGGAAAACAATAGCTGCGATCCTCGCCGCATCGGCCTGGCTTCTACCCTGCAACAGAAGGCGATCGAGGTCCGCATCTATTCCCTGCTGACCCGCATCAAACTCCGCCTTTGGCTGCTCGTTCGTTCCGAGCTCCTGACCGCCAAGCCGGTTCTGGCGCATCTGCGCACGGCGGGCGATATTGACGGCCTCGAAACCTACAATGCTCTAAAAATCGCGGCCGCCGCAGCCTTTGTGGAGTTGCCGCCCGATGAACTCGAATCGCTGACGCGAAGCCTCTGAGCAAGTTATCACCGAAAATGCTCCGGCTGTGCCCAGAAAAAAGAAGAGCTGTCCAACCTGCTTTCCTCTCATCCCTCGCCCCGAGCGCCAAACTGCTGATACTCTTTATGCTGAACCCATGGCAAATTGCATTCGATGTGGCCGCCAGCTCCCCGGCTTAAGCTTCGGCAGGAAGATCTGCCAGTGGTGTGTGCAGCACGAAGCCGCGCAGCGCGGCGAACTTCCCGACGACGCGCCCACACCCGTGATGCGCACACCTTGGGCTCACAGCAGTGAGTCCACCATTAGCCTCACCCACATAATTTTCGGCATTAACCTGGCCGTATTCCTAGGGATGGTGCTATCGAGTTCCACGGTGATGGACTTTCCTTTGCGCGAGCTTGTGATCTGGGGCGCGAATGTGGGCGCGCTCACGTTCTCGGGAGAATGGTGGCGTCTTCTGACCAACGTGTTCGTTCACGGCGGCCTCCTCCACATCGCCTTCAACATGTGGTGCCTGTGGAATCTCGGCCAACTCTGCGAATCGCTCTATGGACGCTGGACCTACGCCGTCATTTATCTCACCTGCGGCCTGGGAGCGAGCCTTGCGAGTGCAGCGTGGCATCCCTACACGCCCAGCGTCGGCGCGTCCGGAGCCATCTTCGGCCTCGCTGGCGCGCTCATCGCCGCTTTCAAGCTGGGAGAATTTTCCGTCCCGCGCTCCGCCCTCTCGGGCACGCTGCGCAGCCTGGGTGCATTTGTTATCTACAACCTCATCTTTGGATTCGCGCTTCCTGGCATCGACAACACCGCCCACATCGGCGGCCTGATCACCGGACTCGTCGTCGGCGCTCTGATCGCCCTCATCGCACCCCGAGAGGAGCAAGCGAGCCGCCGCGCGGCTATCTTTCTAGCCGTCATTCTCGTCCTGGCCGGCGTCGCCATCCAGGTGACGCATCATTACGGCTTGCCCCTGCGTCTGGGACGAGTCAATTTCGAACGCTCCGCGAACCTTCCTGAAGGCAATCCTGCTCAGAGGGCTGCTCGAGCGAGGAAGCGGAGCGCCGCAGAGGTACCGGCAATAGATTGATTACCATCAATATACGATCGGGATGTGTCGGAGGCATCCGCTCCGTACCAGGTGGCTAGCTCTTCAACTCCCCCACCGCCCGCCAAGCCTGATTGATCGCTCCATCGGTAAAAGCGTAAGCGCCGGCATCTGAGTTGGCGATCGCGATTCGTCCGAAGGGCTTGCGCGCCCGCTCACATGGCGTCTCGCTGCCCTCCAGCACAAACTTGTCCCACAGGCTGCTGTACTCGTAGGCATACCCGTGGGGCCAGCGGTTGACTGTAATCGCCAGGATGTCCCGCGCCGGATCAAAGCCGCCCGGCCCAAGGGTCTGGACCAACTGCTCGCGGATTTTGCGCTCCATGGTTTCAAACGCCGTGTTGTAGAGTTCGATGCGGCCAGCAATGTGTTGATCTCGCGCCGGGCGGCCGGCGCGGCACGGAGACTTACTCATGTGAACCACGACCGGCTCCTCGGGTGTGCGCGGGCAGCGATACCCCCCGATGCTTACCGGGAGATCCAGGTTGACGTTGGTATGGTAACCGCCCGGAGCGTAGATGGAATTCGCTCCCAGCTTCTGAAATGCAGTCCAGTTACGCAGCAGCACATTGGTATACAACAGTGGCACCTTGGTTGCGAAGGCCAGCGCCTGCTTCTGCACATCCGGCAACTCTTCGCAGAGGTAGGGAATCATCATGTTCCAGCAAGCCAGGATTGCATGCTTGCCTCTGACGGTATATGGCTTGCCGTCGCGGGCATAAGCGACCTCAACCTCGGTGGCCCGCGCCGGATCACCTGGGCTCGTCGCGCCCAGGTGCCTCACCCGCACCGCGGTGCTGTTCAATCGAATGCGAAGGGCCGAGCCTTTCTCATCGAGCTTCGCGTAGTTCGCCCTGGCGGTAACGATATCGGTGGTGGAGTTGCCAGGCATGGCCTCCGGGATCAGCTGGCGCACCAGCAAGCGCGCAATGCTGGCATTGCCGTCGGGAAAGTGAAAGAAATATTTTCGCTCGTTCTCGAGCGCCTCCGCGCCAAGGCTCATCCCGCTAAAGCCCGGATATCCTGCATCCGATGCGTCCAGCGCGGCGACCGCTTCAATGCCCACTCCAAACAAAGGTTGAGAAATGGTTTGGTAGAGGCGTATCACGTCTCCATGCACGCCCGCCAGTTCGGTCAAGAACTGCGCGTAGCTGATGCGCGCCAAGCGGGCCTTTTTCTGTTCGGCATTGAGTTGTGGAAGATAGTCTTTCCTCTCCCGGCACAGGCGAGACACGTCCCGGCGCGCCTGCTCTGCAATTGGCGCCTCGGCCAGGAAGTGCGCCCAGGCATCGGGCCCGGCGACCGCGAGATCGTAGGTCTCGCCACCCGGAAAAGGGCACGGATCGTCCACCAGTCTGTCGCTACCAAAGGTCTCCTTGTCGAAGAAGATCTTGGGAACTCGCCCCAGAGAACCGTAGAGATCTCTCTCCAGATATTTTGGGAAGCTGGTCACGTCGATTCCCAATTCTTCAATTAAGCTTTTCGCAACCGCGCTATAAGGTTCCGCACTCTCGATTGAGTACGTGCCCCCAAAGCCGAGAAGGGTTCTCTGGCCCACTCGGAATTCGTTACGCTTGGCGTGTCCGCCAAAGTCGTCGTGGTTGTCGAGGATAAGAATGCGCGCGTTTCGGCCGGCAACCTTGCGATAGAAGTGGGCGGCAGAGAGGCCGCTGATGCCGCCGCCCACGACGACGAGGTCGTAGGTCTCGCCGGTGTCTTCGGGCGCTCCGGCTGTGTCCCAGAAGGTGCCATCCCGTAGGGCGTGCGCGGCATCGAAGGAGCCGGCATGACTGCCGCGCAGTCCGGTGCGCGCGGGCGGATAGTAGTCAGGCGACTGCTCAGGATCGATCTCGCCTGCGGCGAAAAGGTGCCAAGGCATCAAGCGAGCGCCTGCAATCACAGCCACACCGTCGAGGAAGTCACGGCGCGTGATGTTGCGCTTCATGCCGAGTTCACGATCACCCGGTTGGCGGTCGCTTAAGTCGCTCAGAGGGCCCTCCGAATCGTCTGCATGTTCCAACCGGAACCTGGTCGTGAATATTCCAATTGCACCATTTGCACATCCATTCTTAAAACCATAGCAGATGCAAGACGCATAGAATCAATAGGTTGCCGACAGGGGCACGTGTCTTTTATGCACCTCATCGACACCTCATCGAAATTCACAAAAGGCCCTCGCAAAGGCTTTTCCACAGCTCCGAGCGAGTGCGAGCGCTTGCCAACGGTGGCTGCAGCATACCCCCCCTCGTCGATGAACTCGGCCGCGAAAGGGCGCGAAAGCAAGAAGGCAGCAGGTCCCTCCACTTCGCTCGCTTTTCCTCCCTCCAGTCGGGATCACACGGTTGGGTTCGATCTCCACTCCGGAACTAGCCGTCAGCTTTCTTGACTGCGAGTTCTGCGCCCTGGAAGCCGATGCTGCTGTGAGTGCCGTCGCAAAAAGGTTTGTTCGTCGAGCCGCCGCAGCGGCAGAGAGAGAAAGCGGGCTTGCCCGTGAGGTCGAACTGGTTTCCGTTGACGTCGACGAGTTCGATCGAACCCTCGGGCGCCTCCACGCGATAGGGGCCGTTGGGACGGATTGTGATCTTTACCTGAGCCATGACTTTGATTCCTCCAACCTTACGTATTTCTAGTAAGGCTAAAAAGATATCACTAAGCGGGGCTGGATGTCGCGCCGGACCGGGGCGGCTATGCCCGCATTCATCGGGGGCTTGAATCATGCAGTGCCGCCGACGCGGAGGATGCGGCGGACGTCAAACACCAGGACCAGAATACCGATTACCAGCACCCAAACAGCTGAGCTTGCCATCCAGAGGTTCAGGGAGTTGACGAGTTGGGCGGCCTCGGTGGAAGAAACATCGCTTCCACTGAGCGATTGCAGGAGGTTCGCTCGGAACAGACAGTAGATCAGTCCCCAAGCACAGCCATCGATGACGAGGCGGAGGCTGGCGCTTAGACGGGTCCAACGCGCGGTCGAAAGATGCAGACCAGAGATGCCGATGCCCGCCAGGGTGAGCACCACCAATCCCCAGAAAAAATAGGGCCAGTGGGAGGACAGGGTGATGGTCACTCCGAAGATGTGGAACACGCGGTGGAAGGTATCGAACTGGACCCAGAGAGCAAGAGTCGCGACGGTGATCGTCAGTTCGAACAGGGTCGCGCCGCGAGAGATGCGGTTGTGGTCACGCTCGGAAGGGAGGGCGCGAGGGCTCCAATCGTTTACGAGGTGCGATCGCGCTTGCGAGCGGTCCAGGAGCGCGAAGACCAGGGTGTTGAAGAATAACGAATAGGTGCACGCCAGCCACCAGGGCTCGAGCGATGCGAATAGCGCGGCGCCAGGATGATCTGCGCGAAAATCTGGGGAAAAGATGGTGATGCCCAGCCAGAGGAGCAGCCAGGGGAGCAGGAAGTATACGAGGAGCGAGCGGATGACCACGCTGTAGATGGGAAACAGTGCGGGTCCGATCAGCGACCGCTGTGGCAGATAGCGTTCGGCCACGGCCATGGGAGAGCCACAGCGTTTGAGGATCGGCTCGACTTCGGTGTCGGTGAGCTTGCGGCCGAGTTCGGCTTCCTGATCTTCGATCTGGGAGCGAAGGTCTTCGGAAAGCTCCGCAATGATGTCGTCCTTCTGCTTTCGCGGCAGCCAGAATTTGACGGCTTGGAGGTAACGATCGACGAGTGCCATGACTGTGCTCCTAAGTAGGTTTAGAAAATGTCTTCCAGAGATGTGCGAATGTTCTTCCACTCGATCAACAACTGTTTGAGAATCAATTTGCCGTCGGGGGAGAGACGGTAGAAACGCTTGTTGCGCTTGTCTTCTTCGCGCCACTGGCTGACCAGCAGGCCCTGGGTCTCAAGGCGGCGAAGCAGCGGGTAGAGGGTGCCTTCGTCGATGGCCATGCCATGATCGGCCAGGGTTTTGCGCAGGGTGTAGCCATAGTGTTCCGTGCGCAAGGCCGCCAGGACCGCCAGGGGAAGGCTGCCGCGGCGGAGCTCCTGACGCAGGTTTTCGAAGCGGTCGTCGTTATGAATGTCGGCGCTTATGCTAGGCGACATATAGTGTATGTCATACACTGTATATCACACAGTATTACAGGTCAAGAGATTTCTTGCAGCGGCATGCTGAGATCCATGGGGACGAAAGCCCACGTCGATTCTGGGAACCTCAGGCGGCGCTGAAGCGCCGCCCTTCCACATTGCCCTCAGCACCTAAAGGCGCGACGGATCGCGGGCATTTTGCGGCCCGACTGAACTCGGGTGCGTCCTTATCTCGCTCTCCTCAGGCCGCTAGGGTGCTGGCTGAGACCAGAGAACGGTAGAGCTCGAGGTAGTCGTCGATCATGCGTTTGGTGGTAAAGCGTTCGCGGGCGCGGGTGTAGGCACGATCGGAATAGGCGCGGCGCAGGGCACGGTCGGCGTCGAGCTGGCGAAGGGTCTCCGCCAGACTGCTCGCGTCGTTCGTGCGGAAGTAGAGGGCAGCGTCGCCCCAGACCTCGCGAAAGCTGGGGATATCGTTGGCGACGATGGCGCAACGGGAGAAGGCGGCATCAAGAGGGGCCATGCCGAGCGGCTCATAGCGCGAAGTGGCGGCGTAGATGGAGGCACGGCTGTAGAGAGCGCGCAATTGAGCTTCGGTCTGGGGACCGCGGATGGCGACGCAACTCTGATCGGTTGAGACCTTCACATCGGCGCGGATGGGAATGCGCGGCAGGGGAACGGTTTGCTCCGCGCCTACGATACACACCGAGAACGGATGGGCGCATTGCGTGAGGAGAAAGACCTGCTTTCCGGCGTCGAGCAGGCGGCCGACCGAGAGCACGGAATCGTCTTTGCTGACGTAAGGATTGAAGAAGATAGGATTGCGGCCGGGATAGATGACAACCTCGCGGCGCGGCCGAGTGTAGGTGGCGCGAAGGGTGTCGAGCATCCAGGCGGAAGGCGCGACCACGGCATCGGCGGCGGCAATGCCGCCGACGATGGTGTCGCGATACCATTTCAGCCAGCGCGTGGGGCGTGGACTGCAACCGTGAACGGCTTCGGTCCAACTGATGAGGTCACCGTGAGCCATCACCACACGCGGGATGTCCAGGGCAAGGTCGGCGTGGCAGAACTGGTGGAGATGAAGCAGGTCGGGCAGAACTTCGCGAACCAGGTTGGCGAGGTACTCAGACGATTCGGGCAGATCGGTCGGCGCGTCGTCCATCCACTCCAGGCGGAACGCGGTGGGACGATACTCGAGGCCGTGGAGAAGGTTCATCCATGCGGTCTGGTCGGGCAAGGGAATTTCGCCGAAGCTAACGAGCGTGACCCGGACGCCGCGAGTGACCAGTCCTGTGACCAGTTCGCGAGTGTAGGTCCAAGAGCCGGACATCGTATCGGCTGTGACCAGAATGTGCACAGTGCCTCCGGGAGCGTGCAGGACGCGCAATGGATGTGGCGCCCCGCCGTGTTGCGCTGGCCTATTCTAGTGCGAACCGGGTGTGGTGGTGAAGTGTTTTGTGCGGGATCTGGGGGCATGGGGCGCCTGCCAGGTCTTCGACGGGGACGGGTTGTGACTGCGGACGGGGGAGTGGGCATGCGCGGGCACCGCCCAGCCTCAGCCGCAGGTCGCGGGCGGAGATTGTCCGATCATGCGGATTTTTCCGGGGGCGGGGGCGGGAACCTCGGGCACGGTGGTGTCCAGATGCTCAAGCACCTAGTCGCTTTCTTCGGGCTCGTTTTCTAAAAGGAGGATCGAGAGCAAGCCCGGAGGAGGGCTGTTCGCGCAGCCGGGTCACGGCTTGCTGGCAGGTTTTCCACCCGGGTGAGGTTCTCCGGCGGTGGCTTCTCTGACGGGGCAGCACACCGTCGGCCGCCTGCCCAAGGAGTTATGAGTAAAATCAAGCTCTTTCGACAGCACACGAGGCACTTGCCGAAGACATTGAAAAGACACGGGGTTAGAGGGGGAGGGCGGAGTGAATTCTTGGGGTTAGGAAACGCTCGCGGTCCCGCCGGGGGAGTCTGACCACCGATTCGGGGTTGCGATCTTCAACACCGCTGCTGTGGCGTGGGACGATCCCCGAAAAAAAACCACGAGGGGCCAAGGGGTAGCTCCATGCTCCCGCAACCGGAGCCATGAGTCAGCGTGACCCTTCGTCCGCCTTCCGACCTCTGCCTCACGATAGGCGGGACAATCTGATTGCGCGGTCACTCAAAATCGGGGGAAAACTTGTGGAAAACTTGCAAAAGACTTGTTTCTACGGTATCGGGGAAAGCAATTTCGCAGTTGCAAACCTTCGGCAGGGCAGGCGTTCCGCTGGAATGCAGACCCGTTTACTCGCTAGCAGGGCGCAGGGATTGGCGATCAGCCAAGGAGTTCGGATCGTTAATCGTGACTGGAGATATCAAGCGGAATGTCAGACGCCGGCCCTTCTGCACTCGAACCGCGTCTGACTGCTCGATGGTTCCCCGGGCAAATAGGCTCGAGGTCTGAAGGGCAAGTTGTCTGCCGTCGACGGTGATGGCGGTCAATGTCAGCTCGAAGTAGCCCGAACCCGCATGCGCACGCACGGACTCGACGTGTCCCGTGGCCACGGTGCCAGGCTCAATGAGCGGATCCCCGTCAATCGTGAGGGGGGCGGCGACAGAGGCCACAAATGTGTCGCCGGCACGAACTTCACCAGTGGAAAGAGTGTTTTGAAGTTGCACGGTGAGGAGAGTTCCGGAGGGCAAAATGTTCATGTGCGGCCCGGTCCGAAAGGGCAGCGTGCTGGTCAGTTTCGTGTCGGGCGAGACTGCCGGATGCGCGCCGTCGCTGGCTGAGGTCTGATCAGCTTCAGGATGGAACGGAAGCTTTTGTTGACTGGCCTCGGAACCTGCATCGCGCGGGTGCAAAGGCTCGGAGCGAACGCATCCCTGGCACAGGCTCAGAAACAGACAAAACGCGACGAATGCGGACGCCCGCTCTCGATCCCCTCGAAGTCCTGCCATGGTGTACATCGTCGCCCGACTTTATGCGTTGGGGTAAGTGGCAAGTGGAATACCAGACCATCTATGAGGGGAATCAAGGAGATACGGAGATCAGGGCGGGCCATCCGTGTAGATGTTGCACGATCTCCGACCGTTTGCTTCGGAGATCGCGATTGAGCACGGCTCGCCCGCGAAAGGATTTGGGTTGAAAACGCTAGTTGGAACCGCCGCTGGCGCTGGCGCTGTGCGCTTCGTTTTCCGGTTGCGCGATCACACCATCAAACGGAGTCGCCGCGACGTAGTGCCCGTGCATCACACTGATGCGGCGCAGTGGAAATCCGGAATCCGGTCCACGCTGCCATGTGCTGCCGCCATCGCTGCTCTCGAAGACCACACCGGTCTGGCCGCTGGTCGCAAGTAGCCGCTTGTGGCTGCCGTCGTAGGTCACGGAAGTGATGTCCTTGTCCGGCAATCCCGCCGCCACGTGGTCCCAGCTCTTGCCCGAATCGGCGCTGTGGAAGGCGCCCTGGCGAGTGGCCACAAAGATCTGGCCATCTGGCGCCACGGTCACGCTGCGAACATTAATGGGATACGAAGCCAATGGGGCGGGCTGCCAAGCCGTGCCTGCATCCTGAGAAACCAGCACGCTGGAGCGGGTCGCGACGACCACCAGGCCGTCCTGAGCCTCGACGGAAACGAAGTCCTGCTGACCTGCGATAGGTCCGCCCATCCAGATCTTGCCCTGATCCTTGCTGGTAAAAAGTCCGACCGAAGTTGCCGCAAACCAGCGGCTCGATGCGAGGTCGGTATCGCTGACCCGGCCTTCAAGAGTGGAGTGGGTGCTGGAGCTGGAAGTCACGGTCTTGGTCTTGCCACTCTTCAACTTCACGGTATGCGAGGCCGTCTTCACCACTACAACATTGTTGATGGGATGCCAGGTCGCGCTGCCCGGGGCCAGTGCAAACAGGCCACGATTGGTTCCAGCGACCAGGGTTCCGTTGCTGGCTTGTTTCAGCGTGAACACATCGCGCCCGTCCAGGCCTGAGCTTGTCTGCTGCCAGCTTTTTCCGCCGTCGTGAGTCGAGAACACGCCGCCGAACTCGCGGTCGTTCACCACGCCAATGTAGAGCATGTTCGGTTCTTTGCTGTCGGGCAGGATGGCGCTCACGTAACGGTGGCTATATCCATGGTTGGACGCAGAGAAGGTGGCGGCGGAGTCGTCGCTGGCCAGTACGCCGCTGCGGTCCGTCGCCAGCAGTACACGCTGCGAATTGCGCGGATCGATAAGCACATCGTTCACCACCACTTCTGAAGTGGTCATGTGCTTCCAGGTCTTGCCCTCGTCGACGCTCTTCCACAGGCCCTCGGTGGTGCCGGCATAGACCACCGCCGGGTTGCTCGGATCCTGCTTCAGGACGCGCGTGCGCCGCGCGCTGAAGGGAATGCCCTGAATCTTCTCGAAATGATCGCCGCCGCTGGTGCTCTTGTAAATGCCGGAGCAGGCGCTGGCGAAGACCTCCGAAGAATTCGCGGAACTGACGATGATGGAGAAGACGTCGGAATCGTCGATCATGCCTTTGTTGATGTGCTGCCAGTGGGCGCCACCGTCGCTGGTTTTCCACGCCAGGTGCCAGGTGCCGGCGTAGACGACGCTTGCGTCTTTGGGATCGACGGCGATGGATTCGATGTTCTTGATGCCGGTGTCAGAAATGTGCTCCCAAACATTTCCGCCGTCGCGGCTGCGGTAGACGCCATCGAGGGCACCCGCCACTATGACCTTGGGGTCGGAAGCCGAAACCGCCATGGCGCGCACCGACTTGCCGTGCATAGCCGACAGAGGCTCCCAGTCTTTGCCACCGTTGTTGCTGCGGAAAATTTCGCCAGCACTCTGATCTTGCACGCTCCAGGCGGACACGAAAATGGTTTCGGAGTTGTGGGGATCGACCGCAATGTGATCGAGCACGTAATCGTCGCCACTTCCCAGTTTGGCAAATCGCGCCCAGCGATGGCCACCATCCTCGGAGACGAAGATCACCCCCGTGCTCGTACCCAGGAAAATGCGGTTCGGGTCATGCGGATCGAAGGCTAGGCTGCGGACGTCGCCTCCGTCTGGACCCAGAACGGCCCATTGGCGAGTACCCGCGCCAGCCGCGCATATTGAACCCAACATCAACATCGCCAGCAGCCTAAGCCAAGCAGATTTCATAACGGTTTCGTCCCCGAGCGAGAGAGTTGGATGCCCATACTAGCCTGACAGTGTAACCCGGCCGCCAGCAAGTTACTGAAGGACACGCTAAAAAAGAGCCGGTCGACATCGCCGACCGGCTCTCTGACGCTAGTTCCGAGGTTAGTGCGTTTTCTTCTTGGCCCGCGGCTTGGGATGATCCGGAACCGCTGGCACTTTAGCCTCGTTCACTGGTTCAGTGCCGGTCGAGTCGAAGGTCGCGCCCGGAGGCACGATCCAGTACTCGGCCGTCTTGCTGCCAGCGCTGCCGGTGCGCACTTCGATGCGGCTGGGGTCAATCCCCTGCTTGGCCTCGCCGCCCACCAGGTACGCTTTGGAATTGACGGCGCGTTCTGCCGCCAGATTCTTGCGTCTTTCGGTCGGCTCTGCATTCCCGACGATCACCAGCTTGTTGTCAGGGTTCTGCTGCAGGTTCTTGGCTACGTCATCCAGGATGGCCTTGCAGGTGTTGTCGACGCGCCACGGCTTCACGTTGTTGGGGAAGTCGCACTCGCTGAGTTTCGACGCCTTCGGGGGTGGCGGTGGCGGATTCTCTATCGTCACCGGCGTCGAGGCTTGTCCGGTCAGACCGCGCGAGTCGGTGCAGCTAGCACCGACGGTGATCGTACCCGGCGATGTGCCAGCGGTATCGAGCGTGGCCGAATTGCCGCTGCCGGAAATGTTTCCAGAGCTCGCCGTCCAGTTTGCGACCGAGACGGGAACGCCATCCGGGCTGCTGCAGCTGCAGTTAATGGTTACGCTCGCCCCGGCCTGCACGTTCGTCGGACTGGCCGAGCAGCTCATGGTGGGCGGATTCTTCGGCGGCAGCGGCTTCACCGTGAAGCTGGCCGAGCAGCTCGCCTCGTTGTTCTTCTTCTCTTTGGCGTCGGTCGCATGGGCGGTGACGGTGTAGCTGCCGGGTGCCACGCCGTTGGTGTCGATCTGCGCGGTCGTGTCTTTCCCGGTAATCTGACCTCCGTTGGCGCTCCAGGCATAGGTGACGGTATGCTTGGGGTTGAATTTGCTGACCGCAACGGTCGCGGTGATGGGCTCACCCACCATCACTTCACTGGGCTGCACCGAGCAACTGGCGGCCGGAGCGACCGGCTCCGCGCCACCCCACATGAATACCAGCCCGGTGCGCAGGCGAACACCTTCGAACGACGGACGCCGCAGATCGGGAAAATTGGCGGCAACATAATCGGCGTAGTTGTGCCGGCCCCAGACGTAGTCGGCTTCAAACAGGCGCCACGCGAAATGCTTGCTAAAGGGCAAATCCATTCCTCCGCCCAAGATAGCTCCAATTCCATTGCTGGGGTTGAGACCGCTGACGCTTAAACGATTCAGACTGATCAGAGAATGCAAAAAGAAATTCGCATCCTGAGTGCGCCATATGAACCGCGGCCCAATCGATCCGGTGGTTTCGTAGTTGCTGTCTCCCCAGTTGTGACCGAGGTCGAATTCTAATCCCCAATGGCGATCGAAGTTGTAGGTGAAGGCGCTGCCGAATCCCTTTGCCATGTCCGGTACCGCATAGGGCGTGGGGTTGTTGTAGTCGCCGAAGGGCGCGGGAACGCTGCCGTTCGGGTGTAGCCATTGGTATCCCACAAATAAGTCAAATTTCGGATTCGAGTCGCTCTGCGCCAGCGCAGGACTCGAGACCAGCGTTACTGCCAGAGCGACCAACAGGCCGGCTGCTATACGGCCCTTCCGCAGTTCCGAACAAAGTGACATTCCGTCCTCCAATAGTTAGCGCGGCATATCCGCGCTTTGCTGCGCCCGGCCGCGCCGAAGCGAAGCGAAAAAAAATGTTCAAAGCTTGCACTGGACTGCACACCGGGAAGGGCAATTCTAACCCACTGCAATCTTAAAGCGAAAGACTGATTTTCAAGAATTGCCTAATATGACAACAGATTTTCCGCGTTCAGCTGTCTCAAATTGACATTACAATTACAGGACATGGCCGCTCCAACACGCGGCTGGGTTGAAATAGCGGCCTCCTCCCTTGCCCGACGGGAAGCTGACCGGTATGGTTGTAGTCTCGTTGCTGACACAGCAGTGGGCAGAACAAGACCACTCAAGCAGTGGGCATGAACTAAGGGATGAGCCACGAAAAGGTACTAATCGTCGAAGACGAAGAAAACGAGCGCACGGGTCTGGCCGAGTTAGTTTCCTCCTGGGGGTATCGCGCCGAAACCGCCCGCGATGGCGTGGACGGCTTGGAGAAAGCGGCGCAATCGAATCCGTCCATTGTCGTTACCGATCTCAAGATGCCGCGCATGGGAGGCATCGAACTGCTCGAACGATTGGGGGAGCAATCCCAGGCCATGGCAGTCATTCTAG
>Ga0302325_10022706_pt1 | contig 13119 bp, 17 predicted proteins | sample Palsa_T0_2_FD_201948 | JGI IMG/M metagenome (GOLD analysis project Ga0302325, IMG submission 201948) | Peat permafrost microbial communities from Stordalen Mire near Abisko, Sweden - Palsa_T0_2 | ecosystem: Environmental > Terrestrial > Soil > Palsa > Peat permafrost | place: Sweden: Abisko... | reverse complement strand
CAGCTCACCGGTTCGGTGCCACCACCACGATCCGTCCTTCACGCACGCCCCATGCACGAAAACGATCCTCATCATGACCTTCTCTTCGTGTGTCGACCCACTGTCAGCAACAATAGACGTGCCGATCGTTACGTGAAAACATTGGGCGATGAGCAGACAGCGCCAACCACAAATCTGGATCGAGCACGCGGAGCCGGAGGCGTGAACTGAACCAAACGGAAGTCCTCGCCGCGGGCGACGTCGGCGTCGAGCCTCCAGCCGAGGCCTCCGCACGACCCTGGATCGATGCCAGAAACCGAAACCGACCTGCAGGTGCCAACATGAGCAGCATGACCATGAGCGGTCAGCTTCCGGATCCCCGCCTGAGGAAGGTCTACCGCCTGGAGGTGACCCTCGGTGAGCCACTGGACTTCGGTGAGGTCGCGCAGGGCCACCGGCGGATCGTGCCTCAGACCGGCGGGACGTTCACCGGTCCGGAGATCAGCGGCAAGCTGCTCCCCGGCGCCAGCGCAGACTGGCAGATCGTTTTGCCGGATGGCACTTCATTCGCGGACATCCGCTACACGCTGCAAACCGACGGCGGCCATCTGCTCTACGTCCAGTCGCGGGGAGTCCGCCACGGTAGCGCCGAGGTGCTCGCCCGGCTAGGGCGCGGCGAGGATGTCGACGCGAGCGAATACACGTTCCGCACCTCTACCCAGATCGAGACGGCGGCCCCCCAGCTCGACTGGCTGAACAAGGGCGTGTTCATCAGCGTCGGCGCCCGCCAGTCCACAGGCGTGATCTACGAGACCTACATTGTCGAGTGATCCCGCCGCCTGAGCACGACGTGGAGAAGGTCGCGATCGTCACCGGCGCCTCGCAGGGCATCGGCGCAGGTCTCGCGAGAGCTTACCGTGAGCGCGGGTATGCGGTGATCGCTGCTGCTCGATCGATCGGGACTTCGGAGGACCCCGGCGTAGTGACCGTCGAGGGCGACATCGCCGACCCTGACACGGCGCAGCGCATCGTGGAGGCGGCGGTCGAGCACTTCGGCCGCATAGACACCCTCATCAACAACGCGGGGATCTACATCGGCAAGCCCTTCACGGACTACACCCTCGAGGACTTCAACGCCCTGATCGCCGTCAACGTCGCCGGCTTCTTTCATATGACGACGCGCGCGATCAAACAGATGCTCGACCAGGGCCATGGGCACGTGGTCAATGTCTCAACGTCACTCGTCGAGCAGCCGGACAGCAGCAGACCAGCCGCGCTGCAAACGCTGACCAAGGGCGGCCTGGTCGCGGTCACCCGGTCGCTCGCGATCGAGTACGCCTCACGCGGCCTACGGATCAACGCCGTTTCCCTCGGCGTCATCAAAACGCCACTACACGACGAGAGCTCCTACGCGGGGATGGGCGCGTTGCACCCAGTCGGTCGGGTGGGCGAGATCGAGGATGTGGTGGGCGGAGTTCTCTATCTCGAGTTGGCGCCTTTCGTGACCGGAGAGATCTTGCACATCGACGGCGGCCAAAGCGCCGGACACTGACTATGGAGCCATTTCAACAACGGAGGTCACTATGAGCAACATCAATGAGGAGATCGTCATGGCTCATTTCATCGTTTCAGATGATGTAGAGCGTTCCCGCCGCTTTTACACCGAAGTACTCGGCGGCAGGGTGGCCTTCTCCGGCCCCGGAGGGCTGACCTATGTCGCACTATCCAACAGCTGGATCATCATCAATGGCGGCGGTGGCCCGACCGACGACAAGCCGGCGGTGACCCTGGAGACGCCACGCGAGCCCGACCGGGTCAGCAGCTTCCTCAATATCCGGGTCAAAGACATTCAGGCCGTGTACGCCGAATGGAGCGCCCGTGGTGCTCAATTCCTGACGCCGCCAAAGCAGCACCCCTACGAGATCCGCTGCTACATCCGCGACCCCGACGGTCATCTGATCGAGGTGGGGCAAACCACGGACCCAGAGGGGGACTGGACCCCCCCTCAGTGGCTATCGAGTACGTCCGCCGAGGAGTCATGACGACCGCGGTCATCGGCACCGGGACACTCGGATCGGTCATCGCCCGCCTGCTGGCCTCAGGCGGCGAGACCCTGCGGCTCTCGAGCGCCCACAGTGAGTCGGCACGAACGCTGGCTGCAGAGATCGGTCCAGCTGCGGTCGTCGCCGGCGACAACCGCGACGCGTTGCAGGGCGCCGATGCCGTCGTCCTCGCGCTACGGTTTACCGCGCTGAAGGGCGTCATAGACGAGATCGCCGACCGGCTAACCGACAAGCTCGTGGTCGTTCCGAGCAATCCGCTCGGCATCGACGCACAAGGTAACGTCTCACGTCTCCTGCCGAAAGGGCAAGCCTCTGGCGAGGTAGTAGCCGGGTGGTTGCCGGCGAGGGCGCGCTTGGCGATGGCGTTTGGCGCCCTATCGGGCGATCTCTTCGAGTCCTCCAGCAACCGATCACCGGAGCCGGCGGTCCTCTTCTACGCGACCGACGACGACCGTGCTGGCGAGGAAGTCGAGCGGTTGATCCGAACGGCCGGCTTCGCGCCGGTGAAGGCCGGCGGGATCGAACAGACGGGTCGACTCGAGGTGGGCGGCGACCTTCACGACCTCGTAGTCGGCCCCGCAGAGGCACGGTTATTGAACGGCGGGGCCTGATCGCTCCGCGGCCCTGGCCGGAGGCACCTCGTCGGTCGGACCCTTCGCCCGGATGGGCTTGACGAAGCTGACCATCGCTCATCGCTTCACTCCCACCTCAGTCCCCTCGGTGTAGCGAATCGCCTCTCCTTCGACAGGACTCACCAGGAACTGCTCGCGCTCGCCGCGATCCCAGGCCTCGCGCAGTCCTGGTGCGGGCGCTCCGCGGTCATATCCTGCGGGAGCGGCACGTTACGAAGTTCAGCTGAATTCGCGCGGCAGCCTCAAGCGGGCGGGCACACTTGCCGTGCCGATCGGCGAGCGCTCGGAACTGGGCCAGCAAGAGGTCCAATCCGGGAGCGTGAAGTATGTCCGCCGAGGCGCTCGCATCCACGCGGAAACACGAGCGTGCAGGTATCAGGGGTGCGAGGTGATGGCGATAATGGTTATCTCACCCTTTTCGGGTCCGTAGCACCAGAAGATGCGGTACGCGCCTGGAGTCTTGTTTTGAGCGTAGGCCTCGAAAACCTTCCCCTGCGGGTCGAAGGGATGCGCGAGCGAGTCGTACTCGTGGGTGTGCAGGCTGCTGTGGCGAGGGTTGGCGGCGAGCTGTGAAACAGCCTTTGCCACCTGCTTGAACAGCCCCTCCCGCTTGGAGGACTTTGTCTTTCTCTTCCCACCGGACTGCTTGTTTGCCCGTGCGCGTGTACTCGCCGCTCGCTCGGCTGCCTTGTGAAGCTCTTCGAAGGTCTCCGTGGCCTGTGAAGTCCAGAGCAGGCGGAAACTCATTCGTCGTCTGGGAGACCGTCAGCAAATGCAAACGCGGCAGCGAGATCCGGACCATCGCTAAGCTCGCCCTCGCGCGCCTGGCGCAGGCCACGGTCGACCATGCCCTTCGCGGTCTCGTTCTCCCACAGCCACGCCTCGCGTTCGGGAACCACGCGGTAGAACTTGACGACGATCCCATCCTCATCCTTCTCGATTTGCACAGTCCGCCCGGCGAACTCCTGCCCGAGCGTCAGGCGGCCCTTCTCGTCGATGGTCTTGAACGCGGGCATATCGAATCCTCTTTGTGGGCCAGTGGGTAAGTGGGACAGACCCACTATAGCAAGCGTCGACTCTGTCAGCGAGGTCGCGAGTGCCCTTCGGGGTTCGCCTCGACGGTCCTCTCACACGAGGCAGATCCCTGGGCGTTGCCAGGCTGCCTACGACGGCTCCGCAACACTCCACTTCCAGACGTAGGAAGCAGGATCGCCCCTGCCCGCCACCGCTGCTCGGCTAACGCGAAGCAGGAGTGCCCGCCGCTGCCGTCGTCGCGCCCGCATGGGGCGACCGTTCGCCATCACACCCCGAGAGGACGAAGCTATGTTTGTGATTCGACCCGTGCCCTGCGGCAAGGCCAGCATCCGCCGCCACTGACATGATGTGCGGGTGTCAGACACTGGCCCGCACGATCGCTGGCTCACGGCCGCACTCGCCGAGTTTCAGGCATTGCGTGGGGAGATCGTTCAGAGGATCCAGCTTCAACAGGTCCTCCTCGGCCTGACCATCACGGCGCTTGGCGCGCTGCTGAGCGTGGCGCTGGCAGGCACATCCTCGCGCGCTTCGCTTCTGTTCGCTACGCCCTTCGTTACGAGCGCACTCGGCTTCGCGTACTCCGATCATGCACGCCGGATCAACATGCTCGGGAAGTACATCAGGGACGAGCTGTGGCGGGATGTCCGCAGACTCACCGATGACGGGCTGTCCTCTTGGGAGGAAGCCTTCTTCGGGGTCATCTCGCCACGCACACCTTTTCAGGCCGGCCTGAGCTCTGCCTACATCGTCTCGCTCTTCATCGTCTCGCCGATCGCCGCTAACTGTTACGCGGGCGTCGCGCTGAACTGGGATCTCGCCAGTGGCGAGTGGATCCTGTGGGCAGGTGGCCTCGGCACAACCCTCATCTACTCCGCCTACGCTTCCGCGGTGGCTCTCCAATACGGCCTCAAGCGGGTGTCCCACCGCGCACTTTTGCCCCCGGCCGGCGGCTATCACGCCTAGCCTCCTCCCGCGTGTTAGCCCCTCTCTCGCTTACCCGCGAGCTCGGCTCGATCAACGAGATCGTTGGCGAGATCGTGCCGTCCACCTCTCCGCATGGTCTGCGCAAGACGTAGGTAGAAGCGCTCCCACAGGATGCGTACGTCTTCGCCATCTATGCGCCCCTGGCGCATCGCCAGCGTAATCGCCTTAGCGAACCCCGCCGTGTCTACCCTCGCCTTGATCCGGTCGCACCCCTCACCGATGCGATCGCGCGAGCATTGGCCGCGTACGTCCTGGGGCACGCGGTAGCGAGTGGGGATACCCTCGACGAAGGCCACCCCCGTGCCGCCGGCGGACATCCGCAGCCATGTGTGCGTGTCCTCCGAGAACCGGGCCTGTGGAAACGGATACGCGACTGCCAGGTCCGTCCGGACCGCCACGGTCGACGTGACACACGTGTAGCCCGTCGCGGTGCCCATGCGAATCCACGCATCCGGCCCCTCCACAGGCGCGCCTTGATGGGCTTCGAGGATCTCCTGCAATGCAGGGATCAGCCGGTTGGGCGGAACTTCGACCCCACGCTCGTCGATGACGGCGACGGAGGAGTAGACGAAGTCGACCGCCGACTGCCGAAGCAAGAACATCTTGATGACCTCGAGACGGCGAGGGTGGGAGAGGTCGTCGGCGTCGTTAAACAGGACCAGAGGCGAGCCGCGCTCCTTTGCCCAGTGGACACCTCTGTTGCGACACGCGCCCGCCCCACGGTTTCGCTCCTCAAATACAACAAACACCCTATCGGCGTTCTCACAGCTGATGGCCCGCAAACGATCCCGGGCGCACGCGTCGGGTGACGCGTCGTCCACGATGACGAGCACCCAATCCGGGTCGGTCTGCGCGAGCAGCGCACCGACTGTTTCGTCGAGCCAATCCCCGGACTGCGGGCGGTCCGCGTAATACGGCATAACGAAAGTTGCCGCGAGGTCGGTCTCCGTATGCATGGAATTTGCAGCCACTGTCAAAGGTTGCGCCGCATTTCGGCAGCTACGCTTGCCTGTCAGTCTGACCAGAACAGAGCTTCGCTCGCAGGTGCCCCGGTGCGTAGCCGTGAGACGCAGCGGGAGTGGTTCTGCTGTCGGTCAAGGAAGCCATCGATAATGTCCTTGTCATCGAGGAGCTAGTGCCATCGAAGTGGCTACGGAGTGCGCGCAAGTCCTGCGCGTACCCAGCGATCGCTTCTTGAAGGGATGTCGGCCAAGGACGTGATCATCTGGAGTCCTTCCCGGACATCGTCGAGGAGGGACTACCAGTGTTGCGGCCGAGCGTGACGCCACGGCGATCGTCGCTCGCAGGACGCCTGCTTCCGCACTGCGGAGAAGGAGCGCGGGTTCGAGGCCAGTCCGTAGCTGGAGCTCGTCCGCAGCAGGAGTGCGAGCGGCGTCCATCGACGCGTTCGCATCCACTCGAAAGCAGCAGCGAAGCAGCCCAGATCATGCAGGAGCGTCAGCCGCAGATCCACCAAGCTCTAGCTGCAGGTTGGGAGATCTAGGATTGGGAACCTCGCCTGTGTCGCCGGATTGGCCAGAAGCGCCACTCGATGGGCCACCGCCGATGCTGAAGAAGCCGGGCACGCGCTCCGGCTCGTCATCTCCACGCGCCATCGACAAGCCGATCGCCAAGGACACCATCGCGAGCGGCTCGACATCGGCGAAGTCGTCCTCGTTGAGGGGCGTCAGGCCGGCAAGGCGCATCAGCCGCACCGCAAGGCAGGTTGCACCCGCGATGTCGAGGTCGACGATGTCTACAGCAGCGCGGCCCTGGGACCATTCGGCGGTGCCCTGTGCATATGCCAGCTGACGCCCGTGGGCGGCCGCGAAGTCACGCAACCGCGTACGCAACCGGTCGCGCAGCGCATCGTCCACTCCGAGCGCACTCAGCTCCGATACCAGGCTCCACCAGTCCCTCAACGCGATGCCGGTCGTGCCAAACGGGATCGCGGAGCGTCCAAACGGCTGTGCGACCAAGCGATCGAACAGCTGGCTGTACTCGCGCGCCAAGAGGTGGTGTTGGCACACGGCGAGCGCAAGATACAACTGCTGGGCCGGATCGCGTGCTGCGGCGGTGAGGCCGTCCAGGAGAGGTGGTTGATAGTCCGCCGGACCAGGCCCGGGCTCGTTCGGGGCATCCGTGGAGTGCGTGGAGTGCGTGGAGTGCGCCAGACGATCGGGGCCCGGTGGCCCCGGCCATGCTCGGATCAGCGTCAGCGCCGCACCCACCGCCGCTTTTTCGTCTGGGTCGGCGAGTGCAATCAGGAAAGCTGCATAGGGCACCTCGGCATCCTTGTAGGCACGCCCCGACGAGCGCAACAAACCGACCCCGCCGGGGACGTCGATCGGCAGCGCGGCGAGCGCAGCCTCGCGTAGCGCGTCGGCCCGCACTGCATGCTCAGCGGCGGTCGATGAGCCCGATGTTCGCTCCGCGGCAAGTCCGCTGAGCTCGTCCTCCAGTCGCGGTGCTTCAAGCCAGGTGAGGGGGGTGCCGCCATCGAGATTCCCGAGCTCGGCGCGGAGGATCAGGTCATCCACGCTTGGATCCTGGCCCCGCGTGAGCGACTCAACATACTTCATGAAGAAAGCGCTGCGGCGTTCGAGCGTCGCGGGGTCAAGGTTCAGCGCGTCCCAGAGAGCATCTGCAAGCATCACAGCATCTGTCTTTCGTTGCGCACCGCTGCGGGGTGCACGAAGCCGTTGTTGACGCAGAGACCGGCGCGAACGAGGTAGTGTCCAACCGGACGCCAGTACTCGGCGCACAGGATCTGCCGAGAGGCCACGTTGATCTTCGCGGCGACCTCGCCCTCGACGAAATAGGCGGAGTAGCGTCGCGCGTGGTTCAACTCACGAACCTCCTCGGCGGCGGCCTCGATGCCAGTGGCGCGGTTGATGCCGACGAACACCCAACAGGTGAATATCCAACCGGGCCGCGCCCCGCCATCCGTCGCGAACTCCAGCGCGGTGCGCCGCGCCGGATGCATCACGTTGGTGCGCAGCAGCTTGTGACGGTCGACGCAGCCGGCCGACAGCGATATGAAGGGCGTGATCTCGGATACGGGGCAGGCGGTATCCGGATCGATCGCCTCGTAGTAGTTGACGTGGAGGTCGAGGTGATTCTCGGTGAGCCTGCTCAAGGCGATGTCGTAGCGCAGTGGGCTGTGGCGCGGCCAGTAGGGGCAGGTTAGGCCCACCTGATTTCCGAGGATCTGCTCGACATCGGAGGGCGTAAGGTCGCTGATCCCCCGGCAGCACCACTGCACGATCATCCGCCGCCTCCGTCGAGTTCCTCGCTGATCCAACCCAGGAGCTCGGTCGGAGTGTCGAACACCGGCTCTTCGGTGTCCGTGGTGGGTCTCGTGGCAGCGCCCACGTAAAACGCGAGGGGCGACGCGACGCCAGCAGCACGTAGCGCTGCCGGAAGCTCCAGCCCGGCGTTGGGTGGCTCGGCAGCCGATCGCCCGATGTCGCTCACCACGAGATCGTAGGTGTTGCTTTTTGCGTAGGACAGCGCCTCGGCGTTTGTGGTGGCCGTATCGACGATCAGATCCAGTCCGCGCAACGCCTGGATCTCCGCGCGGTTGTTGGCGGGGCAGTCATCGACCCAAAGTACCCGTCGGCCTGTCGGTATGGCCTTCACGAGCGGCCGGATCTCCGCAGGGTCAGGTGTGCGCTTCTCCTTCTCTTGGATTGCCTCTACGACAAGCTCCAGCGTCAGTCCGTCCTTGCTAATTCGGACCGATTTCAATCGCTTGAGCAGCATTTTTAGGTCTTCGGGGAAACGAAAAGCCAATACGAAGAAAACGATCAGCAGGAACGCGAACACGACGAGAACGATCAGCAGGGCTTCCACGCGGCAAGCGTAACCGTTTTGTCCTTCGGAATCAATGGTGGCACGACTCGTTTTTGGGTGCGGCTCAGCGTTCGGCCTGTCCGCTGCCGGTCCGCTGGCACCCGTCACATAACCACAGCTGCAGGCGTGAAAAGCAGGCAGCGTGTCGGCAACGCGGCGGCGGCCAGGAGTGCGGCGAATACGGGGCTGGTGCCGAGCCGTACTGAGCGTCGTGACGTGCGGAGAACCCTGGGACTGTGGTTTTGCGCGATCGAACGAGCGTCCACCCCAAGGACTCAGAGGTGATCGCTCTGTACGAGCCGCGAGCGGATTGGTGGTGTCTGGATCGTCTGCGATCGGCACCTGCTCCCATATCCGCGACCGGTAGTTGCGGTCGGCTGGCGGGCGAAGCGCTCGTGGCGCTCCGCCCGCTGTTTAATGTGTTGTGTTCTTTCAGAGGCGTAAGCCGGCGGTGGCGGACATCATCGGGGCGCGTCTTGTGTGGACGGCAGCGATGATCTCCTCGGTGTCGATGCCCTGAAGGTAGACCGACGTTGTTCCGAGGTTCGCATGGCCGAGCTGGCGCTGGATGATGTTCAGCGGTACTCCCTCCCGGGCGAGCTCGACCGCATGAGCATGACGTAGCTGGTGTGGCGCGAACCGGCGTCGCACTCCCGCCTGGCTGGCGAGCCGACGAAGCTCGACGCGCACGGCGGCACTCGACCAAGGACGTCCGCGGGTCGGACCGTCAATGACGCAGAACAGTGGCCCGACAGGCAGATCGCGACGAGAGGTCAGCCAGGGGCGTAGTTGTTCCCATCCCCAGGCGTCCATCCCGATCTCGCGGCGGCGGCCGCCCTTGCCGTGGCGCACGAGCAGCGACCCGCGGCGAGGGTCAAGGTCGGGCTCGGCGAGCGCGAGGGCCTCCTGGATGCGCAGCCCACCACGCCATAGCACCACGATCAACGCACGCAGCCGCCAGCCGTGACGATTATCGTCGGCCTGGCGCATCACTGCGATGATCTCCTCGACGGTCGGTGGGTCGGCCGGGTAGTGCATTCCCTTATTGCGAGGCGGACGGCCGGCGTGAAAGCCGGGCAAGGTCGCGGGTGAGCGACGCCGCCCAGCGGAATCGAGAACAGCAGAGATAGTCATGGGATCCTCCTGGGGATCGAACAGCGGACAGTTCTCGCTGCTCTACCAGCCCGCCGGGCAACTCCCCAACATGCCTCGCCAATCCAGTTCTCGTCGCGCTCAGGCGCTACCCTGGGACCCGTGAAACATTCGGTTCTGAGCACCACCCCCACCGCCGAGATCCCTGCGCTGGACGATGCAGAGCGCGCCGAGCGCTTGCGGCGGCTCGCTGAGCGCATGTTCAGTCCGGATGGGCTGGATCGGGATACGCTCGAGCACATCGAGCAGCTGACGGGCGACGAGCCGTAAGCGACCTGCGGTGGACGCTGTCGAGCTGCTGGGAGGCGATGCACCGTTCATCGCCGACACTTCAGCGTGGTGGCGGTTCTCCTCGCTCCCTGATGAGTTCGCTGGATTGATCAGGGCAGCGGTAGCAGACGAGCGGCTTTGGACTACTCCGATCGTGCGGATGGAGATCCTGTACTCCGCTCGCAGCACCTCCGAGTACATCGCGCTGGAGACAGAACTCGACGCATTGCGGATCCTGCGCAACGATCGCGCCGTTGCCGACGCCGCGATGAGCGCGATCAGCGAGCTGGCCGAACATGGCGACGGGTATCACCGCGTGCCGCTGACAGACGCGCTGATCGCCGCAGCAGCCGCTGAACACGGCGGCGTTGCGGTGCTGCATCGCGACACGCACTTCGACAAGCTCGCCGAAGTCCTAGCATTCGAGAACGTCAAGCTTCCAGGGCCCTGACCCCGCTCTACACCGCCGAGAGCGCACACTTGAACATCAATCCCCCGCGAGACTATTCAACCTCGTCGTGGGTGTCGCGTAAAGGTTCGTGGTCGTGGCGGTGGCCGCGTTGGTAGAGGTGGTCGCCTGGGCGGCGGGCGTGTCGTTGAGGCCGGTGGGGTGGCGTTTGTAGCTACTGTGGCGTCCTTCAGGCCGCTGCGGTGGCTATCTGGTGTTTGTGGAGCTTCAGGAGGTTGTGGGTCGCGGTGATCAATCGCCATTCCGAGAGCGCGGCCGATCGTCCTCGTCGGTGGAACTGGTTGATGCGCCGGTTGTGCTTGGTCTGTGCGAACACTGGCTCGACTATCGCCTTTCGTCGCCGGTAGAGCCGGTCGCCATATTCGGTCGCGAGTGCTTGGCGCATCGCCGTGTACCTTCCGCCTTGCCATCCGGCTGCGGGGTCTGGCGCTTGCCGGCGTCCGACGGGATTAATACCTGCACGTGCTCGTCGGCCACGACATGGTCCATCTGCTGCTCGTTCCAGTAGCCGCTATCGGCGACGGCGACCGCAGGAATATCAGTGACACCAATCGTCTGGAGTTCGCGCTTGGTCGCCTGGACCATCGACTCGAGGTGACCGAAGTCCGGTGAGCTTGCGCTCACCTCGGCCGCGAGCACGATCTGCTCCTCGGTCACGACGGCTTGGACGTTGTACCCCTGGGTGTAGCTGCGCGGCGTCTTCACGTTCCGCGAGTCCAGGTCGGTCGTGTTGATCTTCCCCGGCGGGATATCGGGTGTCTCATATGGCTTCGGCGGGCGACTGAGTCGTCGGCCTTGCGTGTCTCGTCCGTGCTCGCGGTAGTGCTCGTATGCCTCGTTCGCCGCACGCTCAACGTCGAGGTCTCCCACCATTCGGCGCTCGGCCTCCAACGGCCGCTGCGCACGCGAACGGACGATCGGCTTCGCTTCCCGGCGGCGATGCTCATCGAGCTGGTGGCGGGCCTCACGCAGCCAGCCCTCACGACCCTGAGTGCGAGCCACGATGACATCGGAGTCAAGCTCGATCTTCACCTCGGCCACCTCTACCTCGCCGGCAGCCTCGCTCTGCGCGCTCGCGTTCTTCTCGCGCTCGAGCTTTCGCTTTGCCTCCGCGAGCGCGGCACGACGGCCCTCCCGCGTGCGCAGATGCTCCGGCAGCTCATCGCCACGATCCTGCCCGTAGAGCCCGTCCTCGGCCGCGTCGATCTCGCCGGCCTCCTTCAAGATCTCCCGCGCGAGCTGCTCATAGTCGAGGTTTGAGTGATGCGAGGCATTCGCGTGAACCTTCGTCCCGTCGATCGCGACCACCCCGACCTTCACCAACCCCGCCTCCTTGCACAACGAGAGCACTGAGCTGAACAGCTCCGCCAGCGCGTTCTCATGGCGGACACGGAACCTCGCGATCGTGGCGTGATCCGGTGTCTGCTGTGCCGCGATCACGCGGTAGGCGACATCCTCCACGCAGCGATGCTCGATCCCCCTCGAGGAGCGTTCGCCCTGCGCGTAGGCGTACATCAACAGCGCCACCATCATTGAAGGCTCAAACGCCGCCCGACCCCACCCATCCTGGCGGTAGGAGTCATAGAACGCCGAGAGATCCATCTCCTCCACCGACGCCAGCACGAACCACGCAACATGGCCCTCCGGCAGCCACTCCCGCGGGTCCGGCGGCATCAAGAACACCTGCTCACGATCACACGCCAAGAAGTTCATAGCCATGCCCCGAAGTGTCTTAATCTGCTTGGACGGAGCCGAGGTTTACGCGACACCCACCGTCCGTTGCGATAGCGTCATGCCAGTTTCCTCGCACGCTCGCAATGTGCTCTGAGCATCAGTGCGGCGGTTCAGGCGCCCGGTCGCTCGCGCGGCCGCCGCGTCTCGTGCCAGACTCTGCTCGCGGTGAGTTCGGACGATGATGAGTTGGTCGGTGATCTGCGAAGCGGGGGCGACCCCGAGCGTGTCGCCCGGTCGGCAAAGGCTCTAGTCATACGGGCAGACGCGTTGCTCGACCAAGGCTCCGCGGACGAGGCGCTGAAGGTCCTGGACACGGTGATCGACGCGCTCGACGGATCCGCCGATATAGAGCCGCGAAAGGTTCTCGCGCTGGCACTGGCGACGAAGTCAGCAACGCTGAAGCAGCTCGGCCGAAGACACGCGATGCGGCCGTTCGAGGCGATGATCAGCCAGTACGGCACGAAGCCGTGGATGAGTTTGATGAGGAGGCGATGCGACTGTGGTCAGCTGAGGCGCCACAGGATCGCGAGCGGCTGGCCTGGGTACTGTTGACTGAGGCCATGGTCCTCGAACATCGGGGTCGCAGAGCCCGATGCCGGGGACACGTTGAAGGCGCTGCTCAAGCGATTCGATGGCGAGAGCTCACCTGCCATCACCCCGATGCTCGACGCGGCACGACACGCGCTCAATATGTACCTTAAGTCTGCACTGCACCGCGGCCCGTGGTCCCCAGTACGAGGCCGATTGCGAAGGCGAGCGCCCGATCGAACTCTCTGAAGCCGGTCTCCATGGTCCGCAGACGTTACCTTTGCGGTGGCCCGCGTAGTAGTGCTTTGTTAGGTTTTTTGTAGGATTCTGCGTCGACTTGGCGAATCCTGCTCGCGTGTGGCAATCGACGCGAGGGGTTTCGAGATGACGGCGACGATGGAGATGGCGGTGGATGGTC
>Ga0302325_10022704_pt1 | contig 13120 bp, 13 predicted proteins | sample Palsa_T0_2_FD_201948 | JGI IMG/M metagenome (GOLD analysis project Ga0302325, IMG submission 201948) | Peat permafrost microbial communities from Stordalen Mire near Abisko, Sweden - Palsa_T0_2 | ecosystem: Environmental > Terrestrial > Soil > Palsa > Peat permafrost | place: Sweden: Abisko... | reverse complement strand
CAACCTCCTCCGAACCGATCCACTTGCCCCGGATGTAATCACTGTGAACCCGTACCGGATTCGACTGCACGTGTGAGTCAACAGTCAGCGTCATTCCCGACTCCTCATCCATTCTGTGCCGGACGGCTACCCGCCCCCGACGTACGGAGATCATTCCCCGTTTGAACTACACGTTGGCTGCCCGTGGTGCTCGCTCGAACCCGTGCCTTCGCCCAGTACCCACTTGCCACCTCACAATGAGCGGCGCACGTCGACCGGCTGGGCCTAGAGCGACCTCGGTTGGTCAGGCCGACACCGCCACCCGGTGGCGCACCGGCATCGCAACACGCAACTCCCGACGAGAGCTGATCCCGAGCTTCGGAAATACCTTGCGCAAGTGCCATTCAACCGTCCGGGGGCTGATGAACAACTCTGTCCCTATTTCGGTATTCGTATGGCCGTATCCAGCAAGCCGGGCGATCTGCTCTTCTTGGGCGGTGAGCTCGAATCGGGTATCGACCGTACGCTTCCGCGCCTTCTCGCCCGTGGCCAATAGCTCGCGACTGGCTCGCTCGACAAACACCTCAGCCCCCAATGCGGCGAACATCTCGTGAGCCATGCGCAATTCCCCGCGGGCCTCAATACGTCGATTCTCGCGACGCAGCCATTCGCCGTAGAGCAGATGAGCACGGGCCAGCTCTATGGATGTTGGAGTCCGCCCCAGACGCTCAATGGCCTCTCGATAGAGATGTTCGGCAACCTCTCCCTGATTGATCAGGGCCGCCGAGCGCGCCTCGATCCCGAGCGCCCAATCTGTTCCGACAGCACGCGTCCTCTCCTTCAGTCGCTCCAGAGCCCGAGCAGCTCGCTGAGTCCTCCCGGAGCGACTGGCAGCCTCGATGAGTTCGGGCAAGACCACGGTCGAGAAACCGAGCTCCTGCGGGTATTCGCACGCCCGCTCGGCCGCGATCAGGGCGCTCGAGTAGCGGCCCATGCCGTTGTTCAAAAGAGCTGCCCTGCAGTGGCCTATAAGTCCCAGACCCTCAGCGGAGTCCCCGGGGTCGCTTGATCCTTGAATCAACTTCATTTCCTGGCCCACTCTCGGCTCCTCGTCTTCTCTGGCCTCATGATCGATTTCCACCGATGACTGATATCGACCATCCTCGTCACCTCAACTGTCGCGCTTTGGCTGCACCATTGCGCCCGTGGAGCCACGGGTCGGGGCACGGGTCGAGCCCTGGTCCGAACACTGGCCGGACACCAGTCAGGCCCCCCACCAGGAATTTCGCAGGAAACACCTTCAGAGCGGTCGGCGCGCCGATCCCTCCACCCGCCTCTCGGGTCTGGATCCGCCACGTGAGCCGAGGCAGCCCGGGAGCCAGGCCCCAGGCGGATTTCCAACCGCTCAGTTGATGCCGGCCCCGGAGGGAGAGGCTCCGCGCCCCATCCCGGAACGGCGACGCGAGACCTCAGCAGCCCTTCAGACTCGGAAAGCTCGACCTCCCTGTTTCCACGGTGCTGCTCATGTCCACCAAGACACACCGGGGCTGGGCGGTGGGCCCTGCACTGGATGCCTGCTACTGCGCAACCTCAGCACTAGTGCCCCGCAATCCGCCCACCATCGATGTGAATAGTTTCACCAGTGATGAACGGCGAGAACTCCAGAAAGAGAATTCCGTCAACGATGTCGCTCACATTGCCCACTCGGCCAAGTGGATGACGCGTCGCTTCGGCAACATAGCTCTCTGGGTCGTGCATCGGCGTCTGGATCACGCCCGGAGAAACGGCATTGACCCGAATACCACGTGAAGCGAACTCGATAGCCAATGACCTCGTTGCGGCCGCCACACCACCCTTGGTGAGCGAAACCAACACTGACGGTTCATCGGACATTGCATAGTCAACAAGTGTCGTCGTGACATTAACGATGTGACCGGCACCTCGCTTCAACATCTCGACGACACAACGCTGGGTGAGCAGAAAAAATCCAGTCAGATTGACACCCACAATGGCGTCGTACTCTTCACGGGAGTATTCGAGAAACGGCTTCGCAATGTAAATGCCCGCATTGTTGACCAGCGTATCGATCCGCCCGAAACGATCTACTGCTTCAGAGACAATTCGTTCAGCGGTTTTGGGCTCGGAGACATCACCCTTCACCACGAGAACACCTGGGTCCTCGGATACTTCAATCGAGAGAGCGTTGGCGACAACCGCCCAACCCTCCCGACGATACCCGGCCACCACGCCGGCTCCAATCCCCTGGGATCCGCCAGTGATAATCACGACCTTCTGCTCACTCCCGGCCATGATCATCCTCTAGTCGCTCTGTGACTGCTTCCTCCACCACAAGCTCGCCAATCAAGGTAGAGGCCAATTGGACAAAGGGAGCCACCTGTCGCTACGTCTCACCGCGATAGGGGTCGTTGGGATGAGGCTCCAGCCTCGTTATGACGACATTCACCAGCTCGTTAAAGGGCAAATTGTCGAGAATATCGTCCAATTCGTTGAGATCCTTCGAGCGGTACAGGGCAAGAATCCTGTCCTCTTCCAATCCACTCGGCACATTCCAAAGCCTGACCAACCGGCCCTGATCGGCCAGCCTCTCAGCGGCTACCGCCACGTCATGGAGCCCGACATCTGAAGCCTGAATTCCGTCGGGAATCTCTAACTCGAACTCAACCAGGAACTCCATGTCGTCCTCCCCTTCAGCATCGAAAGCACGCCCATTTGCCGGACCCGCACCCACGTCAGAAAGAACATGAGGAGCCGACATCAGCTGCATTCCTGCGTCCTTAACCAACCGCCCGACCATTGCGCCTCCGCATGGTTGCCATGAACGCCACACTGCTCACTTTCTGTCGCCGATAGCCCAATTATTGGACTCGAATCTCACCAATGCACCCGTGACAGTCCCTGGTCGACATCCCGAAGATGAATTTACCGCTGAGCTGTTGGAATAGGCGTGCGCTGGGTGAGCACCATCCCGGGACTCGTTCACTTGTCCCGTGGATCGTCTTCCGGGTTGACGTAGTCGAGGCTAATCGGCCCGATCGCCGTGACCTGGGTCACATACTCACCCGATTTCGCCCAGTGGAAGTGAGGCGTGCCTCCCGGAAGGACGATGACGGCACCCGGCGGATATGCCTCCAGTTTTTCTTCTTCGAACTGTTCGCCCACGCCGATGTAAAAGACGCCCGAAATGACGGTGTAGACCCGATCCTCGTGGTGCCTGTGGGGCATCAGCCTGACTCCGGACGGCAACTTGACTCTGACCACGTACGGAGCGGGTTTCGAAAGATCGCCCACAACAACGGCGAGACGGGCCGACGCCGGAAACGAGGGGAAGGGCTCCCAGTCGATGTCCTCGGGGAGGGTCCGCCTGAAAACTGCCTGATCTTGTTGATGAGTGCTCATGGATGTGGATCTCCGGCTACTTCACGACAAACCGACCAGCTGCCGCCATCCCAGTCTTCCTGCCCGACACGACCCGTTGCGCCGGTGGGAATCCCTGGTCCGAGCTGTGGTCGGCCGCCAAAACGCCTGCAGCCAACATGAAGACGCGGCGGACGGCACCGGCAGAGCCAACGTCCGGCTGGACGATCGTCACAGTCCGATTCCGCCGGGTACGCAACCTTGCCCCTCCTCGCATTACGCCCGTCCCTCAGTTACCCGCTGCACGCGCGGCAATGTAGAAGTGGGCGAAATCGAGGTAGGCGTCGCGAACTCGATGCCGGGTCTCGTCCGCCGAGAGCTGGCCGTGGAGGTGGGCGGTGAGGGCGTCCCACCAGATGCTGCGGCCGATGGCGAACCCGATCCATCCCGGCATCGGTGCGACCACCTGGATCCACTCCTCCAGCTGGTCGTGGGGAGCGTGTCGACCGAGCAAAATGCAGTCCGCCTTCCTTCCATTGCGTCTGGCCGCATTCACGATTCTCTCGGCATCCTCGGGGCGATCCAGCCCCTCGACCTTCCAAATTGCCGGCTCCACCCCTTGGTCCTGAAGGTTTTCCATCACCGTCACGGCATGCCCAGGCCGTAGTTCCCGGTCGTAGCGCGTGGGGTCACCGCCCACGGCTGCCGTGTCGGCATCGGTGGCCGGAACCAAGAGCTCGATGATCAGGGACCGATTGTTCGATGAAGCCCAGCGCGAGACCTGGGCCAGTTGCGCCGCCTGCCGTTCCCGCCGCGTCCGGTCAAATCCGGGATTGTCCCGTACCAGGACCTTCGCGTGGTCGGTGGCGAAGAACTCGGCGTGTGCGACCCAGTCCTCGCCGTATGCGAATTCGAACCAGTCCTCGCCACTCTTCTCAATTGGCATGGCCAGGCTGACCGCGCCCTGCGAACGGGAAGCCAGCTCGGCCACGGAGGCACCATACTGCTCGTCTACCAAGATTCCCGCCTGGACCTCTGCCGGGAGCCCGGGCACGGCCTCCAAGAGAGCCTCGTACACAAGGAGCTTGTCAGCGGTCATTCGGGCGTCCTGATCAGAGGAGATGGGACCCTTCAGCCCGTAGAGACCGCGCTCGAAACTATTGCGCTGGTCGACAGCAAGAAGCAGCAGGAGTCGGCCATCATCGGCCGAGTGCTCGGCCATCACGCGTCCATTCTTCGTCTAAGGCGGACCCTACCCGAACAGCGAGGTCGGAGCTCACGCCACATGGGCGGCTCCCTGGGCATGAAGGGGTCCGTCGGCCGAGACGTTCCCCGCCTTTATCTCTCGGGCAAGCACCTTCAAGGCGTTCGCAATTATCTCTGAGAAGCTGGGGAACGGCTGAATCGTGTCACGGAGAACGCTGATCGGAACCGCAGCCCGAATGGCCAATGTGACCTGCTGCATCCATTCCCCGGCTTCGGGGCCAAGCGCGTAGCCACCCGTCACGCGCTCTCCGTCGCTGAGCAGCGTCAGGAATCCGTTTGAATCCGCATACGCATGGGTGTATGTGGCCATCCTGGATACCTTCGATATCGGGGTGGTAGCACTGAAACGGTCTTGAATGGCGCCAACGGCGGCAGCCTGAGGGTCGGTATACACAACACGAGGTACGGACTCGAAATTGGCGACCCGAGTCTCACCAAGGATGTTCGCAGCGACCACTTCGCCCTGGTACTCACCCACGTGCGTCAGAGGCCAGATCCCGGTCACGTCGCCTATCGCCCACAGACGCTCGCCGGCGCGCAAGTGCGGATCGACCTGAATCCCATGACTATCCGCTTTGGCGTCGACGGTTTCCAAACCAATGTCGGTAACCCGAGGACGTCGACCCGTCGCAACCAGCAGGCGATCGCCACGGAACTCCCGGCCATCGCCAATTGCGAGGACGTAATCTGCGCCCTCCTTCCTCGCCCCGGTGACTGGTACGCCGAGAATCAATTCGATGCCGTCACGTCGCAGGACTTCGCCGAGGGCTTCGCCGAGCGGAGCTGCCTCCCGTGAGAGCACGTGGGGAGCCGATTCGACCAATGTCACCTCGCCACCAAGCCGCCGGACTGCTTGCGCCAACTCGGTGCCCGCCGGTCCCCCACCGATGACGAGAAGGTGCCGAGGTATGACCTTCATGCTGGTTGCCTGACGCGTACCCCATACGTCCTCGAGTTGGCCCAATCCCGGGATCGGCGGTGTCACGGGGTCCGCTCCGGTCGCGACAACCACGTTCCCGGCCGTGTGTCGCACGCCCTCCACCTCGACTACACCGACACCGGCGAGCCGTCCCGTACCGCGCAGCAGATCGATATTTCTCTTCTGCAGCCAACTGACCTGTCCTTCATCGGAATAGTTCGACACCATGAAGTCACGCCACGAGAGTGCCGCAGCGACGTCGACCTCCGCGTGGCCGGCGGCGTCGCGTGCCCCTTGCACCGCCTCGCCTGGCCGCAGTAGGGACTTGGACGGAATACAGGCCCAATAGGAGCACTCGCCCCCGACGAGCTCGCGCTCCACCACGGCCACACGCAGGCCGCCCTCCGCCAGCGCACCGGCACAGTGCTCGCCCGGCGCACCGCCCCCGAGAACAATAACGTCGTAATCGTTGCCATCACCGCTCTTACTCATGCAAGCCTCCAGAGTGCCGTCACCCTCACCATGACGCCTGAAGGATCTGGTGGAACCCGTACACGTCCCTGGTTGCCCGGACGAGACTTGGCCTTCCACGGGCCAACGCGCCCTCCGGGGCGCCTGATGCTTCGAGGGGATCCTCGAGGTGGCCGCTGCGCCTTGCCAGGCTCTCTCAATCCTTGCCCGCGGGGTGCTCTGGAGTAATGAGGACGGGACGTCGGGCGTGCGACGCCAGAGCATGGGAGACGCTGCCAAGCAGAGCGCTCCGTAGAACGCCCCGACCCCGTTGGCCACATACAATCAAGCGGGCTGAGAGATCGTCTCCCACCTGCAAGATCGTCCTGGCAATCCCTTCGAAGGACTCCTTCGTCATGGGCGAGGCCTGGTATCCGTGCTCGTTTGCCCGGAGCGCGCCCTCCTCTGCGACCGACCTTGCGTAGGCCTCTTCCTCTGCATCGAGGTCTGCGCCCCCGCCCGTCTCTCCCGCCGCGAAAGCCCCGGCCAGAGCCAAGCGCGTGGCCACCGTTTCCCAAACCGTGAGCACGACGACGTCCACCGGTCGTGCGATCAGATCCGCCGCGGCTCTCATGGATTCCCGGGATCCGTCGGACCCGTCAAAGCAGAACAGTACGGGGCCGCCTTGAGTTCCTTCCGTCATGACACTTCTCCTTTCTCAATTGTGAAGGGCCTCGGACAGTTCGAGGGCCATCGATGCACTCTCTCGCCTTCATTCACCGGCCCCTTAATCCGACGTCGAGAAGGGCCCGAGCGCTCGGCTACTCCCCGATTCCATACAGCACGTCGTCCAGTGTTCTCCAACTGTCCTCAGTAATCTTCCCTCCGCCGGGAACGCAGGCCACGACTACACCCACCCCGTCCGGGTCACGGCCTACCACTGCAGTCCACTCCCGGTGATCACGCCGGCTCACCAGGAGTTTCCGAGATGCGAGATCGCTGGCGATCCGTTCCAGATCGGCCGGCTCGACTTCCAAAACGAAGGCTCGCAAGCCAATGTGGCGAGCTCCTCCGACTGGACTGCTCCCAAGCGCTCGCAACACGATGACCTGAGCTCGGTCGCTTCCTGGAGCATTCACCACCGCCAATTGCTCCTCTTGGGACAGCAGCGTGAAACCAAGCACCTCACGATAGAACTCAATCGATCGCTTCAGGTCCGCCACGTTCATCACGACACCCTGAAAGTTCACCCTGTGCTCCAAATCTTCTAAACCGGAGGCGCCATACGAGACGACGCCCCTACGTTCAAGCCGCACCCTCCATCGAGGGTTGCCCAGATGTGCCGATCCACCAAGGCCAACCGTAACGTACGGAACAGGCATCAACAGCACCCCATCCGCTGAATCTCGTGACACCAAAGGCCGGAGACCGGCCACGCCTCCCACCAAGGAAGTTGCAGGTACGCCCCGGTTGGTCTGGGACGGTGGCGGCCGAGAGCGGGTCAGCTCGTCCGAGCCAAACGGTGATCCGGTTCCCGGGACAAGCCGGAGACGAGTTCAGCCACAATCTCTGCAGCTGGTTGGATCTGCCTGGCGAGCGCAACGCTCTGCCCGGCCCACAATGAGAGTGCTTCGATGTCACCGGTGGTGCCTACCATTGGTGCCCCCGGCTCGTACCGGACGATCGCTTCGCCCGAGGGGAAGTGCGCAATGACCTCATCCTCTCCCGGTCGACTCCCTGTTGGAGGTCGGCCTGCGGCCTCCCACGCCTCGGACGTCGAGTTGCGCAAGGCGCGGTGGGGCGCGTCCGGCCACCCAACGTCGTAGAGGTCGGCATACCACTGGGCGTCGGTCTCTGCGGCATCGATCACGCGACGCCGGTACTCCTCGTGGAGCGGCATCTCCTGGGCCAGGAGAAACCTGGTGCCCAGCCAGGCTGCTTGGGCGCCCAGCGCGACCACGGCAGCCACACCGCGAGCGTCCCCGATCCCGCCGGCGGCGATCACCGGCACCGGCGTCACGGCGTCGACGACCGCAGGCACCAACGGCAGCGTCGCGACCTGGCTGCGCACGTGCCCCCCAGCCTCCCAGCCTTGCGCCACCACGACATCAACCCCGCGGGCGACCGCCCGCCGCGCTTGTTCGGCACTGCCGACCGTTTGCAGGACAATTCCCTCGGCGTCGTGGACCTGCTCCACGTAGCCAGCGGGATCTCCCCAAAACAGCGACACGATTCGCAGACCGGCCTCTAGGGCCTCTTCGAGCTGACGGTGTCGATCGGAGTCGATGATCAGATTGCCCCCAAAGGGGCGATCGGTCAGCGCCGCCGTCTCACGAACCACGTCGCCGGCGGGATCGGACCAAGTCAGGGTCAGCATGCCCAGGGCGCCCGCGTCCGACACTGCTGCCGCCAATCGGGGCACCGCCACCATCGGCGCCTGGACTATCGGCTGCTCAATTCCCAGCAGCTCGCAGACCGGCGTTCGCACCTTTACCACCTACCCTTCGCCACTACTCAAAGCACCTCCAACCAGCTTCGACCTCGGACCCTCCGGGCGCGTAGACACCTCCACCTGCGACTAGGACTCATAGGATGACGGCATCGAATGAGCCCGCTTGTTCCATCCATGAAAGTTCGAGTAGTCACCCGCGTCCCAGGCTTCGCGTAGCCCCGGCTTGCTCAGGTCCCAGTCGGGCCTGATCTCCCCCGATGCCGCACGCAAGTCCGACCACAGGTCGTAGAACGAGGGGCGTCCCCAGAACCAGTACCCGTCGTAGACACTGTGAATCACCAGCCCCGGCTTGAGCACGAGCGTATGCGGGATCATCGGGTCGTGCTCGGGGTCGGTGTACTCCTTGATGTCGAGATCCTTCTGGACTGTCCGTCCGGGATCGGAGAGGAAAGTCCACTGGGCGCCGACCGAAGCGCGGAACTCTTGGGTCGTGTGGTGATCGTCCGTCGAGATGGTGGCGACCTGGGTGTACGCCACCGCAACCTTGGCGTAGTTCGCCGATAGCTCGAGGAGTTGCTCGTGCTCCTTTGGACAGTAATCCCCCCGTGCCAGAGTGAGGATCAACGGGTCTTCGCCCTGCAGTTCACTGAGCTTGCGCACCGTGTTGGTGTGATCCGGCAACTCATAGTCGGGAAACGTCCCGCCGGGCCTGATGTCTGATCGCATGGCACACCGCTCCTTCGTCGCCCCACCTTCACCTTGACGCATCGGGAAGCCAGTGGCGCCCGTGAAAGGCACTAGTAGGTGACTTCTTGGTACCGGCAGGCCGCTCTCAGCCGCCTGCCGGTAGCACCAACGAGAAGTCAGGAATCCGATCTGGAGCCACCCGACCCCACCGTTCTGGTACCGAGTTGGCTTCAGTCACCGCGCACCAGCCGGCGCGCCGCCGCCGCGATGTGGTCGGCGTCTATGCCGGCCCAGGCGATGAGCTCCGCCCCTGTGCCGGACCCCGGCATGCCCCGCACCGCCAGGTGCGCAATGTGGAGGCTCGCCCTCCCGTTCGACAACAGGCATTCCATCACGGCCGATCCCAGCCCGCCTTCTGGATGGTGGTCCTCCACCACCACCACCCGTCCGGACGTGGCGGCCGCCGCTTCGGACAGGGTGGCGGTGTCGATCGGTTTGACCGAATAGCAATCGACGACCCGCGCCCCGATTCCCTCGCCTGCAAGGAGCTCCGCCGCCTTCGCACACTCGTGGAGCGTGACGCCGGCGCCCACAAGCGTCACGTCATCGCCTTCGGAGGAGCGCAGGACCTTAGAACCGCCGATTGCGAATGCCTCTTGCGCCTCGTAGAGCACGGGATAGGCGCCGCGGGTGGTGCGGATGTAGCTGATCCCCGGATTACTCGCCATCGCCGAGACAAGCGCGGCAGTGCTCGTGGCGTCGCTCGGGTACAAGACGGTGGACCCGTGAACCGTGCGCATCATCGCCAGATCCTCGAGACCCATCTGCGAGGGCCCGTCCGCACCGATCTCCACCCCGCAATGTGATCCCGACAGGCGCAGCTCGACACCCGATATTGCGCCCATTCGGACGAAATCGAAGGCCCGGCTGAAGAAGGCAGCGAAGGTGGAGGCGAACGTCTTGTAACCGCGTGCGTTCAGGCCCGTGGCGGATGCGACCAGCTGTTGCTCGGAGATGAACATTTCGAAGTAGCGATCTGGGAACGCCTGCTTGAACTCGTCGGCGTGGGTCGAGTTGCTCACTTCAGCGTCCAACACGACGACGCGGGGATCGACACCGATAGCGACGAGTGCGTCACCATAAGCCTTGCGGGTGGCAACCGAGTCGCCGACGACATAACGGGGCAGGTCGGCCGCGGCCGTCGCAGCCGATCCACCACGGTCGGGTCGTTTCTCGGGGAGCGGGCCACGGACGAGCATGTGGCGCTCACCCCCGAGCTCTGCGATGGCACGGGTGGCCATGTCGGGCGGAAAAGGCTTGCCATGCCACCCCTCTTTGTTCTCGACCTCCGAGAAGCCGCGACCCTTGATGGTCTTGGCCAGAATCACCGTGGGCTGACCCCCGTTCATGTCCCGCGCTTGGGCGAACGCGCCGTCGACGGCAGACAGGTCGTGACCGTCGATCACGAGCGCGCGGGCGCCGAACGCTTCGACGCGGCGCTGGTAGACGTCGAGATCCCACCCGATATCGGTCGGTCCGCGCTGCCCCAGCCGGTTGATGTCCGCCATCACGACGAGGTTCGACAACTTGTAATAGGACGCCTTGTCGAGGGCTTCCCAGATCGAACCCTCTGCGAGCTCGCTGTCGCCACAGAGCACCCAGACCCGGTAAGGAAGGTGCTCGAGATACTTCCCGGAAAGCGCAATGCCCACCCCATCCGGAAGGCCTTGACCCAAAGAGCCCGTCGCCACGTCCACCCAGGGCAGCACCGGGGTCGGATGGCCTTCGAGGCGCTGCCCGAACCTGCGGTAACCCGTCATCAGCTCCTCGTCGGTCACCACTCCTGCCGCTTTGAATAGTGAGTAGAGAAGTGGCGAGGCGTGACCCTTCGAGAAGACAAGATGGTCGTTTTGCGGGGCGTGAGGGTCATCCCAGTCGTAGCGCAGGTAGCGCCCCGCAAGCACGGCGATCAAGTCAGCCGCCGACATACTCGAAGTGGGATGACCAGAGCCTGCGCTGGTCGAGGACCGCACCGAGTCGACCCGGAGCTGTGCCGCCAGTTCTGCGATGGTGTCGAGGTGGTTCGTCTCGGTGACGGTATCAGTCGTCATGGCGGCTCCTTGGGGCTCTGCTCGCTAGATTTCACGGCCGCGAAATCAAACATCACCCGCATCTCGTCCACGAGCATCCGGTTCCGGAACTCATCATCGCGCCCGGCTCAACCGCTAGCACCCGTGAAAGACCCTGGTGAGGTGGGCCAATCAAACCTCTGACCGCGCCCACGGTGACAGGCTCGGGTCGGCCTTGGCGAAGGACGTTGTGATGGGCAATCTGCCGGCCCACCACCGAACGGTTTACGTTGGCCCAGCTCAGGGTCAGAATTTTTGATCATCCGCCCCCGTTGGGGGGTTCCGGGAGCCGAAGGTCGAGCGGTGTCAGGCGAGCCCCTCATCGCCCCGCGCGTCGGCGGCGCCACACCCTCGGACCCGAACACCGCCCCGGGCCAGCCAAAATGTGGGCATGACGACGGCATCCGGCGTTCAAACACGACCGCAGGAGCTAGCCGCTGTCGGGACCTCTCATGGTGGGGGCTACCAGAATGGGATCAGCACTTTGTCCGGCCTTGATCAGCCGCCAGGCGCGACGGGCCTGCCGGATGGCAGAGAGCACCTCTTTGCGGGACTCATTGACCGATTCGGCCGCGACCCGGACCTCTTCGCGCCCATTGGAACCCTGCACCGCCAACCCGAACGACCACAGTCCGGTGTCGATGAGCCGGGCTGCTCGTCGGACGTCGGCCACGGCGGCGTCCTGTATCTCGCGCACGGTGTGGTTCCCATCTGAATGGCGGGCCACGGTCAGATACATGACGTGCCACAGGCCTCCGAGTGCATGCGCGGCAATCTGGGGTTCCGGATCCTCGGGGTTGACCCCGGCCCGCGCGGCCATCGCTGCCGCCGCCGCCTGGACGACCCTCTCCGTCATTTCCAATTGGGCCGCTCGGAGCGCAGGTGTCCGCTGGACGAGATCGGTGAAGCGACCGATCATGACGAAGTCGAACGGGCGGTCAGTGTCACCCCGGCCATCGAACATCCGCTGCAGTTCGGCCACGATAACCGCCACGATCGACTCCACCGGAGACGACGGCAATGCGTCGGGCCCGAGCGTCCGGCGCACGTCCGCCTCCATGTCATCGAAGCGATCGAAGATCAACGACTCCTTGGTCGGGAAGTAGTTATAGACCGTCTTCTCCGACACCCCGCAGGCGGCGGCCACGTCGGCCACCCGGACCTGGTCGAATCCGGCCTCGAGGAACATGGCGGTGGCCGTGTCGGATATCAGTTGACGGGTCATTCTCTTCTTACGCTCACGCAGCCCTCCGGCCACGGGCATCTCAGACTTGATTTCGAGCGGGCGCACCGCCTCATCGGTTAAGCCACTCGGAAGTCCCGGGCGGTTCGTTGGCCCGGCGGCCTCGGTAGGCATTCCTTCATCGTAGGGCATGACGGCCGTGATTCTGCCGTCACAGAAAAGCTACGGTCACTGCAACATCTCTGGTCCAGCGCCTCCGCGAGGCGCAGTCGATCACTCTGCTGGAGTGCCCCGGCGTCGAGTCTGGTTGTCACGACGACTGCGCATCCTCGACGGTCCGAGCTCGGCCATGGAGAGGTTGGCCGCCGTGTTGATCAGGGCGACGTGCGAGAAGGCCTGCGGAAAGTTCCCGAGCAGCCGGCCGGACCTCGGGTCGTACTCCTCGGACAGGAGGCCGACGTCGTTACAGACCGCACAGAGCCGGTCGAACATCTCCTTTGCCTCGTCGTGGCGTCCGAGCAGCGCCAGGTTGTCCGCCAGCCAAAAGCTCGTCATCAAGAACGCGCCCTCGGTCCCTTGCAGACCGTCGACGTCCTCGACGGTGTCGGTCTGGTACCGGCGGACAAAGCCATCGAATACGAGCTCCTTTTGGATCGCTTCGACGGTACCGGCGATGCGCG
>Ga0302325_10022703_pt1 | contig 13120 bp, 11 predicted proteins | sample Palsa_T0_2_FD_201948 | JGI IMG/M metagenome (GOLD analysis project Ga0302325, IMG submission 201948) | Peat permafrost microbial communities from Stordalen Mire near Abisko, Sweden - Palsa_T0_2 | ecosystem: Environmental > Terrestrial > Soil > Palsa > Peat permafrost | place: Sweden: Abisko... | reverse complement strand
GGCGCAGGCGGGCGAGTTGGTTGTGCTGGAAGCTTGCGCGATCGTGCACTGCGCGCGCGGCCAAAGCGGCTGAGCGCGTCACGGAGTCGCTGCCGTCCAGGTGGTTACTTGCGTCCTCGACGCCGGTTCCGTCCAGGTTGTCGATCCGATCGAGCTCCGCGGGGGAGAAGCGCCGCGGTAGCGTGCCGTTGACGACGACTGCGTCAAGCGTTCGGTCGATCTGTTGCCGTAGGCCGTCCTGGAGCTCGAGCGCCTCCGTGACGGCCATCTCGGTCGGGAGCGCGACCGCCAGATACCCAGAGCGCGCGGGATCGGAGAGCAGCTCACCGACCTGCCGGGTCTGGGAGGCGATCGGCCCGACGCGCGCGATCGCGCCGAAGGTCTGCGGCGAGTGGAGCATCCCCAGGGCATGTCCCGTGGCCGGCGCGTCGAGGATCACGAGGTCATAGCCACCCGGTCGCTTGCCCGTGCCACGCCTACCCTCCGTGAGCTTCCAGATCGTGACCATGCTGATCAGCTCCCTGGCGCCGGGGGCGGCGGCCGCGAAGTACTGGAAGGTGCCGCTGGAGGCGAGCACACGGCCGGAAACGCGTCCACCGAGCGATTGCAGCCACTCCAGTAGCGCCCGATCGGGATCGATCGAGATGCTCCAGAGGTTCTGCCGCAGCTTCGTCTCGGCGCCCTCCTGTGGGGGGGTGACACCGAACAGCTCTCCTAGCCGACGCTGCTGACCCATCTCGACGACGATCGTGCGCAGTCCGCGCTCGGCCGCGAGCAGGCCGAGTGCGGCGGACACCGTCGTCTTGCCGACGCCGCCCTTGCCGGTGAGCACGAGCAGCTTGCGGTCCAGGAGAGATGCCATCGTCCTGATGCAACCTACAATCCCGCAGATGAGCACACTGGCCGGCGAGCAAACCATCGATGCACAGATCTCCTACGACGAGCGCGGGCTCGTGCCGTGCGTGATCCAGGATTGGCGCAGCGGAGAGGTGCTGACGATGGCCTATATGAACGAGCAGGCGCTGCAGCGCACGCGTGCGACCGGTGAGTTGCATCTGTGGAGTCGTTCGCGGGGCGAGCTGTGGCGCAAGGGCGAAACGAGCGGCAACATCCAGACGATGAAGGCGCTACGGCTGGATTGCGACGGCGACGCTCTGCTCGCGCTGGTGGAGCCCGCGGGCCCGGCCTGCCACACGGGCGAGCGGACCTGCTTTCACCGGGGTGAGCTCGAGCCACCGGCACCGTATGAGACGCTGCCGGCCCTGGAGCGGACGCTGGATGCGCGCGCGAAGAAGCGCCCGGCGGGCTCCTACACGGTCGAGCTGCTGGACGACCCGCGGCGGATCGGCGAGAAGGTGCAAGAGGAGGCCGAGGAGCTCGCGCGCGCGGCGCGCGAGGAGTCCGACGAGCGAGTCGACGAAGAGGCGGCCGACGTGATCTATCACCTGCTCGTGCTCTTGCACAGCCGTGGACGCGCGCTCACCGACGCCGAGCGGGTGCTCGATGAGCGTCGCTCCTAGCTCCTCCGAGGCGGCAGCAGCCTCCGCGAGTCCTGGGAGGACCGAGGCCTCTTCAGGCTCCGCCGGCGACCCCCCGATGGCCGCCGCGGGAACGACGGTGCAGATTGAGCCGAGCCTGCAAGAGGCGCGCGCGCTGGCGGGGGGACACAACCTGATCCCATTGCGGCACAGCTACATCGCCGACTGCGAGACGCCGGTGTCGGCCTTTCTGAAGCTGCGCGGCATGGAGCCGGCACAGCCTTCCTTCCTGCTGGAGTCGGCCGAGCAGGGGCAGCGGATGGGGCGCTACTCGTTCATCGGTCTCAGGCCACGCTCGGTGCTGCGCTGGTCGTTGGCTGACGGCGGCGATCCATATGCCTTGGCCGCGGCGGAGGTCGCCGGCCACCGGCAGGCGCCGCTTGAAGACGGTGCGGGTGGGGGCCCATTCATGGGTGGCGCGGTCGGCTACTTCGGATATGACCTGGTGCGTACGGTCGAGCCGCTCGGAGACCCCAACGAGGATCAGATGGGACTCCCGGACATGGCGCTGATGCTGTCGGACCTGCTCGTGGTGTTCGATCACCTGAAGCACACAGTCACGATCCTCGTGAACGCCGACCTCGACGCCAAGCCGGAGATCGAGCAGGCCTACGCGGCCGCCGCGGCGACGATCGCCGAGGTGCGCGCGCGGCTGGAGGGCCCCGTGCCGCGCCAGGAGCGTGGGACGGATGGGACGGAGCAATTCAAGGAGATGCCCGGTTTCCAATCGAACATGGAGCGCGGAGAGTTTGAAGGCATGGTCGCGCGGATCGTCGAGTACATCCACGCGGGGGACGCCTTCCAGGTGGTGCCCTCGCAACGCTGGTCGGCCGAGGTGCCGGTGCAGTCGTTCTCGATCTACCGAGGTCTGCGCGCGGTCAACCCGAGCCCGTACATGTACTTCCTCGACTTCGGCGACTTCCAGGTCGTGGGCGCCAGCCCGGAGCCGCTGCTGACGGTGAATGGACGGCAGGTCTCGACGCGGCCGATCGCCGGGACCCGCCCGCGCGGTGCGACCCCCGAGCAGGACCGGCGGATCGCGGGAGAACTGCTGGCCGACGAGAAGGAGCGCGCCGAGCACGTAATGCTCGTCGACCTGGGAAGAAACGATCTGGGAAGGGTGTGCGAGTACGGCAGCGTGAAGGTGGACGAGATGATGGAGATCGAGTTCTACAGCCACGTAATGCACATCGTCTCCTCGGTCTCGGGCACGCTGCGCGAGGGGGTGGGGGCGATGGACGCGCTGCGCTCGGTGCTCCCCGCGGGCACGCTCTCGGGCGCGCCGAAGGTGCGTGCGATGCAGATCATCGACGAGCTCGAGCCGGTCAAGCGCGGCGGCTACGGCGGCGCGATCGGCTACCTGAGCTACGCCGGGGATCTCGATACCGCGATTCACATTCGCACGGTCGTGGTCAAGGACGGAGTCGCTCACGTGCAGGCGGGAGGCGGCACCGTGGCGGACGCGAAGCCGGCGTACGAGTACGAGGAGTCGGTGGCGAAGTCGCGCGCGGTGATGCAGGCGATCGAGCTGGCCTGTGGCCAGTCCGATTGGCCCTGAGCGGGAAGATTGAGCAGGAAGATAAACACGGGGTGAGGGGGGGGTGAGGAAGTGTTTACAAAAGAGACCGCGTGTCACTATAGTTATACGCAGTTTAAAAAGTATATGAACCTACACATCCCCACATATCCGGCAGCTGCGAACTTGCCATGAGGGTGCTCGTGGTCGACAACTACGACTCGTTCACCTACAACCTCGTCCAGTATTTGGGCGAGCTGGGAGCAGATATTGAGACGGTGCGCAACGACAAAGCGACTGTCGAGGAGCTGCTTGTCGGGGGATACGAGCGCTGCGTGATCTCGCCCGGGCCGTGTACGCCGGATCAGGCGGGCATCTCCCTGGAGGTGGCGCGGCGGCTGCCCGAGGCGGGCATCCCCACGCTCGGCGTGTGCCTGGGCCACCAGGCGCTGGCGCAGGCTTTCGGGGGCAAGGTGGTGCTGCACGAGCCCGTGCACGGCAAGGCGACGACGATCGAGCACGATGGACGGACGATCTTCAAGAGCCTGTCGACGCCGCTGACGGTCGGGCGCTATCACTCACTGGTGGTCGATCCTCAGTTGCCTGACTGCCTGGAGGAGTCGGCGCGCGGCGGCGGCGTGCTGATGGCGCTGCGCCATCGCGAGCTGCCCGCGGAGGGCGTGCAGTTTCACCCCGAGTCAGTGCTGACGGACGAGGGTAAGCATCTGTTGAAGAACTTCCTCGAAGGACAGGCCGATGCCTAACGCGATTCTGACGCGAGCGATCGACGGACTCTCCTCGCGCCGTGACCTGAGCGCGGATGAGACCGCCGAGGTACTGGGCGAGATCATGAATGGCGAGGTCTCGGAGATTCAGATCGCGGGTTTCCTAATCGCGCTGCGGACGAAGGGTGAGACGATTGACGAGCTCGCTGGACTGGCTCGCACGATGCGGGCGCTCGCCACGCACGTGCCGACCGAGCGCGAGGACCTGCTCGACACCGCCGGCACCGGGGGCGGGAAGCGCACGTTCAACGTCTCGACCACGGCCGCGCTGATCGCTGCGGGCGCCGGGTGCGCAGTGGCCAAGCACGGCAACCGCTCCGCTACGAGCTTGTCAGGGTCGGCCGATCTACTGGAGGCGCTAGGTGCGAGGATCGACCTGACGCCGGAGGGCGTGGCGCGCTGCATCGAGGAGGCGGGCTTTGGCTTCATGTTTGCGCCCGCGCACCATCAGGCCACTCGTTTCGTCGTGCCCGTGAGGCGCGAGCTCGCGGTCAAAACGATCTTCAACCTGCTGGGACCGCTGACCAATCCGGCGGGTGCGCAACGGCAGCTGATCGGCGTCTCAGATCCAAGCTTCCTGGAGACGATCGCCGGGGCGCTGGCGCGGCTGGGCGTGCACCGGGCGCTGGTCGTCTCAGGCGAGGACGGGCTGGACGAGGTTTCGATCAGCGCGGCGACGCGGGTAGTCGAGGTGAACGGAGCAGAGCTGAGCCACTACACGCTGACCCCAAGCGACGTCGGGCTCGAGCTCGCTGTCGAGCCGGACTACGACGGCGGCACACCGGAGGAGAACGCGGCGGTGACGCGGGCGATTCTGGCGGGCGAGCGGGGGGTGCGCACCGACCTGGCGCTGATCAACGCGGGCGCCGCGATCTACGCCGCCGGCGTCGCGCAGACGCTCGCGGAGGGCGTGCAGGCCGCGCGCGCGGCGATCGAGGACGGGCTCGCGGAGAGCGCCCTGGAGCGCTACCTGGAGGCCAGCCGGCGCTACGCGCCCGCGGGGGCGGCGCGATGAGCGCACAGGCACCGACCGTGCTGGCGCGGATATTGCAGAGCACGCGCGATGAGCTGGAGCGTCGCAAGCGGGAGCAGCCCCTGGAGGAGCTCGAATATCAGGCGTTTGCGATCGGCGGCGCGGGGGAGACGAGCCCGAGGCGCTTCGCGGCTGCGTTGGCGGAGCCCCGGATCGGGGTGATCGCGGAGTTCAAGCGGCGCTCTCCTTCGGCCGGGACACTGCACCACGCGCCGGACCTGCACGGGCTCGTACGCTCATATGAGCGCGGCGGCGCGAGCGCGCTGTCGGTGCTGACGGAGGACAGGCACTTCGACGGAACACTCGAGGACTTGACGGCGGCGCGTGCGGCGTGCGAGCTGCCGATCCTGCGTAAGGATTTCATCGTTGACGAGTACCAGTTGTACGAGGCGAAGGTTGCGAGGGCGGACGCGGTGCTGTTGATCGTGGCGGCGCTCGAACCGGAGCGGCTCACCGCGCTGCACGAGCGTGCGGAGACACTCGGGTTGGATGTCCTGGTGGAGGTTCACGATCGCGAGGAGCTAAGGGCGGCGCTGAAGCTCGGGGCCGAGCTGATCGGGATCAACAACCGTGATCTGCGGGACTTCAGCGTCGATGTGGAGCGCACGGAGCGGCTGATGGGGGAGATCCCCGCTGGGGTGACGGTCGTCTCGGAGTCGGGGATCGCGGAACCCGAGCAGCTGAGCAGGTTGGAGGATAGGGGTGTGGATGCGGTGCTCGTCGGTGAGACGTTGATGCGCTCGGAGGACCCCGAGGCGGCTTTGCGGATACTGCGGGGAGATCGCACCGGTAGACCCCCCAAAGCGGCGTAGATCGGGCCGACCTGCGCACAAAACGGGGATTCCAATAGCTTTATGAATAGCGGGGTCGCGCTTTAGATCGCCTTGATCGCGACCGGTCATTCTCTTGCATCAGATGAAACGCACCTTCTTCATTCCCTTCCTCTCCGCCCTGATCGGCGGTGCCGTGGTCGTTGCGGTGGTTGCGGCGTTCGGCGGGCTGAACAGCTCGACCAAGACGGTCACGACGGTCCAGGCCGCCCCGATCGCGCCCTCGAACGCCTCACAGAAGACGACGGGGCTGACACCGCACGACATCTACGTGCGCGATGCTCCCGGGGTCGCGTTCGTGACCTCGACGGTCGTGGAGAAATCGGAATCGGCGTTGAACTTGTTCGGCGGCGGGGAAGCCGAGAAACAGGGAGAGGACACAGGCTCGGGCATCGTGATCGACGCCAACGGCACGATCCTGACCAACTACCACGTGGTGGAGAACGCGATCAAGGTCACGGTCAGCTTTGAAAAAGGCAAGTCGGTCGAAGCCAAGGTTGTCGGCAAGGATCCCTCCAACGATCTCGCGGTGCTACGGATCTCAACCGACGGCCTGACGTTGCATCCGCTGACGCTCGGCGACTCGAGCACCGTCGAGGTGGGCGATCCCGTCCTCGCGATCGGCAACCCGTTCGACCTGGAACGGACGCTCACGACCGGCGTGATCTCGGCGCTCCAGCGTCAGATAACGGCGCCGAATGGCTTCACGATCGACAACGTGCTGCAGACCGACGCGCCGATCAACCCCGGGAACTCCGGTGGTCCACTGCTCAACATCGCGGGTGAAGTGATCGGCCTCAACTCGCAGATCGAGACCGGCGGCTCAGGTGACGGCAGCGTCGGGATCGGCTTTGCCGTGCCGATCAACACGGCCAAGAGCGAGATTTCCGCACTCGAGAAAGGCGGCACCATACGCGGCGCCTACCTCGGCCTGACCTCGCTGACGATCGACGGCTCCCTGTCGGCGCTCAACCTGCCGGTGCAGCAGGGCGCGCTGGTGCAGAGCGTGCAGAAGGGCACCGCAGCCGAAAAAGCCGGTATCCGCGGTGGCAACATCAGCGGCAGCGTCGAAGGCGGTCAGGTGGCGGTCGGCGGCGACATCATCGTCTCGATCGACGGGCAGGCGGTGGCGAGCTCGGAAGACCTCGCGAACGACATCTCCGCGAAGAAGCCGGGCGACACGGTGAGCATTGGGTTGCTGCGGGCTACAGGCAAGGGCACTTACGAACACAAGACGGTGAGCGTGAAGCTCGGCGAACGTCCCAACTCGGTGCCCAACCCGAACACGCCCGAAGGGTAGTCCTCCCGCTACCGTTGGGGCATGTCCGAGACAGCCCCGAAGGTGAAGATCTGCGGGATCACCAACTTGGCCGACGCCGAGCTGGCGGTCGAGCTGGGCGCCTGGGCGATCGGCATGATCTTCTTCCAGGACAGCCCACGCCGATGCTCGCTCCAGGAGGCGCAGCGGATCACGGTGGCGCTGGCGCGGAAGGTCGAGCTGTGCGGGGTGTTCGTAAACGATCCCTTGGAGCACGTCGTCGAGACGAGCGAGGATCTCGGCTTGACGATGGTGCAGCTGCACGGCGACGAGGGCCCGGCGTTCTGCGGCGAGGTGCCGCGCAGAACCGGCGCGCGGGTGATCAAGGCGGCTCAGGTCGCCGGCCCCGGGGACGTACGTGACCTGGAGCGCTACCACGTGGACTTTCATCTGCTCGACGCGCGCTCGCAGGCCCCGGAGAAGCAGGCATTGAGGGGCGGCACGGGCGAGACCTTCGACTGGGAGCTGCTCGCCGCGCGGCGCTCAAAGGTCCCGCTGATCCTGAGCGGCGGCCTGAGCGCCGAGAATGTTGCGGGCGCGATCGCTCAGACACGGCCGTTCGCGGTGGACAGCGCGAGCGGCACGGAGCGTGCTCCGGGGAAGAAGGACGAGGCGAAGCTGAGGGCCTTCTTCGCGGCGGTGGAGCGGACGGCATCAGTCATCGAACACGCATCCGTCACCGAAGGCGCTGAGGCGTGAGCACCGTCGAGCATCGGTTTGGGCAGTACGGCGGACAGTTTGTTCCCGAGACGCTGATCCCGGCGTTGGCGGAGCTGGAACAAGCGTGGGTGCAGGCGCGGGAGGACCCGGCCTACCAAGAGGAGCTGAACGGCCTGCTGCGCGATTTCGGCGGCAGGCCCACGCCGCTGTACAGGGCCAGGAGATTGGCGGAGAAGGCCGGCCGGCCGATCTACCTCAAGCGCGAGGATCTCAACCACACGGGCTCGCACAAGCTGAACAACGCGCTCGGTCAGGCACTGCTGGCGCGAAGGATGGGCAAGAAAAGGATCATTGCCGAGACCGGCGCCGGCCAGCACGGGGTGGCGACCGCGACCGTGAGCGCGCTGCTGGGGATGGAGTGCGTCGTGTACATGGGCACCGAGGACACGCGCCGCCAGAAGCCGAACGTGCAGCGGATGGAGCTGTTGGGCGCGACGGTGAAGCCAGTGGACGCGGGCGCGAGGACGCTGAAGGAGGCCACTTCGGACGCGATCAGGGACTGGGTGACGAACGTCGAGAGCACCCACTACGTGATTGGCTCGGTCGTCGGTCCCGCGCCGTACCCGGCGATCGTGCGCGATCTGCAGCGCGTGATCGGCGACGAGGCGCGGGCGCAGATCCTGGAGCGAGAGGGGCGGTTGCCGGGGCGCGTGATCGCATGCGTGGGCGGAGGCTCGAACGCGATCGGCACGTTTGCGGCGTTCCTCGACGACGAAGAGGTACAGCTGATCGGGGTGGAGGCCGGCGGCGAGGGGATCGACACGCCCAGGCATGGAGCCCCGCTGACGGTCGGCGGGCGCGTCGGCATCCTGCACGGGTCGCGCTCGGCGGTGATGCAGGACGAGGAGGGCCAGATCCTCGAGGCGCATTCGATTTCGGCGGGCCTCGACTACCCCGGGGCGGGGCCCCAGCACGCCTACCTGCGCGACAGCGGACGCGCGCGCTATGAGGCGGTGACCGACCGCGAGGCGCTCGCGGCCTTCAGAGAGACAGCGCGCCTGGAGGGCATTATCCCGGCGCTTGAGACAGCGCACGCACTGGCGTGGACGCTCGCGCAGGACGACGGCGAGCTGGATCTTGTGTGCCTATCGGGCCGCGGGGACAAGGATCTCGCGGAGGTGCTGGGGGGATGAGCGAGAACGGCAGCGTCCCCAACGGGATCGAGCGGATCGCCGCCGCGTTCGCGCAGACGGACAAGCGGGCCGCGTTGATGCCGTATCTGATGGGTTCCTATCCGACGCTCGCGGACTCGATCAAGATCGGCGAAGCTTGCGTGAGCGCCGGTGCGGACATCATCGAGCTGGGCATGCCCTACTCGGACCCGCTCGCCGACGGACCCGTGATCCACGCGGCGGGGACGCAGGCACTGCAGGCGGGAGCGAACGTCGCGGGCGTGCTGGAGGTGGCGCGCGCGTTGGCGCAGAGCGTGCCGGTGGTGCTGATGTGTTACGCGAACATGGTGTTCGCCCCCGGCGCGGAGGCGTTCGTGGAGCGCCTCGCGAAGACCGGCGCGAGTGGTCTGATCGTGCCCGACCTGCCACTCGGCGAGGCGCCCGAGGTGGGGGAGGCCTGCAAAGCGCATGGCCTTGCACTCGTGCCGCTGGTGGCGCCCACGACCACGCTGGAGCGCTTGGCGGAGATCGGCAAGAGCGCCCAAGGCTTCATGTACACGGTCTCGGTCGTGGGCACGACCGGCGAGCGCAGCGAGCTGGGCGAGCGCTTTGCGCAGGTTGTGGAGCGGGCGAAGGCGAGCACGCGGGCGCCGATCGCGCTGGGCTTCGGGATCAGCACGCCCGAGCAGGCGCTGCAGGCTGCGCAGGCGGGTGCAGATGGGGTGATCGTCGGCACCAGGCTGGTGCGCGCCGCAGGTGAGTCCGTAGATCCGGCGGGAGCCGTCGGCGCGGTGGTGGGCGAACTGGCCGCGGGTCTCGCCCTGGCCCGCTAGGATTCCGCCAGCATGGGATTGGTCCTCACCGTAACCGCCGGTCTGGTTGTCTGGGTCGTGCTCTGGGCGCTCGGCACGACGGGCTTCGACGCGTTCATTCTCGCGACGTTGATCATCGTTGCGGGAGCCACCGTCAGAATCCTCGCCGGCTACCTTCCCGGCCGCCGCAGCTGAGCAGCCAGTGCGCGCGCGCTGGCTGGCACGATTGGCAGATGCGGAGCATCGCCTGGCCGCCGCGACTGAGCACTCGATGCACGCACGTCGGCTCGGAGGACCATCGGCGGCGGCGTCGCTCGCGGCGGCGGCGCTCGTCGTCGCCGCGCTCGGCGTCGCCGGTTGCGGGGGCGTGGGCGTATCGGGTGCGTCGAGCACGATCGGCAACCAGCTGACGATCTACTCGAGCCTGCCGCTGCAGGGGCCATCGGGGCCTAACTCCCAGCAGATCGTGGATGGCGAGAAGCTCGCGCTGAGCGAAGCCGGCGGGCGAATCGGGCCGTTCAAGATCAGCTACCTCTCGATGGACGACTCGAATACGAGCACCGGGGAATGGAACCCCGGTGTGACGGCGACGAACGCGAAGACGGCCGCCGAGGACACCACCACGATCGCCTACCTGGGCGACTACAACTCAGGTGCGAGCGCGGTCTCCCTGCCGTTGATCAATGCCTCGGGCATCCTGCAGGTCAGCCCGTCGAGTCCATACGTCGGGTTGACTTCCTCGCTCGACGCCGGCCAGGACGAGCCCGAACGCTTCTATCCCTCCGGGAAACGCACCTTCGGACGCCTACAGCCGGGCGATCCGGCGCAGGCCGAAGCGCAGGTGCAACTGCTGCAGGGGCTGGGTGTGAAGCGGTTGTACGTGCTCGACGACGAAGGGCCGTTCGAGGTCCCGCTCGCGGAACTCGTCGCCGGGGACGCCGCGAAGGCCGGGATCTCTGTGGTGAAGCACGACAGCCTGGACATGATCCACACTAACGCGACCACGAGCTTTCAGAGCGAGGTCGCAAAGTTGGCTGAAAGCGGCGCGCAGGCGGTGTTCTTCGCCGGTGGCACGGGGACGGGGACGGTGGCGCTGTGGAAGCAGCTGCACGGCGCCGATCCGAAGCTACTGCTGCTCGGCTCCAGCGACATGGTCAACAGCGAATTCACCTCGGAAATCGGATTCGAAGCGGCGGCCAACACGTATCTGACCACACCGATCCTCCCTACGAGCCTGTATCCGCCCCCGGCGGCGCAGGTGCTCGCGCGCTACCGCCGGCGCTTCGGCGCCGAAGGCGGGGCGTATGCGCTGTATGGGTATGAGGCGATGAGCGTTGCGCTGCTGGCGATTCGCAACGCTGGCGTGCGTGGGAATAATCGCCAGGCGGTCGTCGATGAGTTCTTCGCGATTCGCAATCGCGACTCGGTGATCGGCCGCTACTCGATCGAAGCAGACGGCGAAACCACGCTTTCACGCTACGGCGTGGACAGGGTCAAGGACGGGCAGGCGGTGTTCTACAAGGTGCTGAACGTCCGCTGAGCCTCAGCCCGACTGCTGCAGCCCGGCGACGAGCCGGAAGCGCTCGATCCCTTCGCCGAGGCTCTTGCCACCGCCGGCGAGCGTGGAGAGCGAGCGCAGGTAGGGCAGGACATGGGAGATGCTCGGGTCTTCGGCGAGGCCGACTCCTTCGAGCAGCGTCAGTAGCGGGGCGAATTCGACGATTACGCTCGGTCGGATGCCTTCGCCGAGCGTGCCGGCAGCGGTGCTCGTGGAGGCCGCGGTCAAAAGCGTGCTCGACGGTTTCAACGCATCCTGTATGGAGGCTTCGCCGAGACCGATCACGAACTTGGTCTGACCGTCAGAGCCGATGCCGTTGGCGATGTCGAGTTCGACCGGCAGTCCGCTCACGCGTGCTGAGATCGCGGCGTCGGTGCCGGGGATGGAGATCGACTGCACCGAGCCGCCGGACTTTTCAAGCGCGGCGCCGAGCTTGGCGACCGCGGCCTTCGAGAGCGAGGGGTCCTTCGAGTCGAACACGATTCCCCCGCGCAGGTTGACGATGCCGCTGCCGCCCGCGAAGATCCCGGCGGAGCTCATCCAGCTGAGGAAGTCGTGCTGGCTTTCGGCGCCGGGAGCGCTGAGCGCCGAGAGGGGGGCGAGGAACCCTTCGAGCACACCCTTGATATTGAAACCGCTCGACGAGCTTTCTTCGGTCGTTGCGCCCGCGCCGGAGGAGCCGCCTAGCGAGGTGAGGAGCGAGGCAAGGCCGTGAAGCGCCTGTACGTCGCCCGCGAGGGTCACGCCGACTTTGCCGAGGCCGGCGGCGAGCCACGATTCGCCCGGCAGCTCGCTGAGCGCCTGAGCGCCTTCGGCAGCGGAGGCCGCCAGGCCGCCCCCGGCCGTCGCGGAGCTGCTGAGGCTGTCGACGTCGAGCGCGATCGAGCTCGAGGAGGGCACGAGCGAGAGGTTCACCGTGCGGGTGCCCCCGAGTAGCCCGATCAGGCTGTCGAGACCCTGCGTGCCGGTTCCAGAGGCGCCGGAGGAGCCCCCCGATCCGCTTGATCCGCCGCCGCCCGCCGCTCCGGGGTTCGAGTAGACGTGGGCGAGCGCGCCTGAGGGGGCGCTCGCGAGGAGCTTCGAATAGTCAGCCGCGTGCGCGAGCGAGGGGCCACCGAGCGAGGTGTCGATCACGGCGTGCAACCCCGTGACGGTGCCGAGCACGGCGAGGCGATCGACGATCCCGAAGGCCTCACCGCCGGCACTCGCCTGGTAGTTGACGCCGCGGTAGCTCGCCGCGTGCGCACCGGCGTGCTCGGCCTCGGTGCTGATGAATGAGGCTGCCTTGGCGGCGTCGCTGGTGTCGAGGACGATCGCGCCCTGGACTCCTGATGCGAATGGCCATGCGCTCGGCGTGGCCGATGAGCCGCCTTGCAAGAGCTGGGTGAGCAGCTGCTGCAGCTGGCCGGTCGCCGCGGCGGAGGCGGAGAGGGTTGATAGAAAGATCCCGGCGTTGGGGCCAAGCCACGGCGCGATGTCGTGGCTGTAGGTGAGCGGCGGGCTGCCGGGGACCTGGAGCACTGAGGCGAGGCGCGTATAGGAATCGGGCTGGTGGGTGAGCGTGCTCGCGGCGGTGGTCGCATCGGTCTTCAGCGTGCCGCTGGGGTGCACGACCGCGCCGAGGTACAGCGGTGCGGAGGCCGGGATCACGTCGGCTGGGTCGGTGGAGCTGCCGGGCGAGGATGAGGAGCCGCAGCCCGCGAGCGCGACGGTTGCGAGCACGAGGATGGGGATGAGCGCCGCGGTGAGGCGGCGCGGAGGGAGTCTCGGCATGAAGCGATCGTAGTCGTCGGGCGCTCGCTCGCGCAAGTACCCGCGGATCTGAAGGTGGCTCAGTCGATCCACGGGGGTTGCCGGGAGGATCGCGCTAGGGGTCGGGCGAAGGTCGGGCGAGGGGC
>Ga0302325_10022701_pt1 | contig 13120 bp, 11 predicted proteins | sample Palsa_T0_2_FD_201948 | JGI IMG/M metagenome (GOLD analysis project Ga0302325, IMG submission 201948) | Peat permafrost microbial communities from Stordalen Mire near Abisko, Sweden - Palsa_T0_2 | ecosystem: Environmental > Terrestrial > Soil > Palsa > Peat permafrost | place: Sweden: Abisko... | reverse complement strand
CCGGACCATCGGCATGTTGGTCGGGACCTGGACCACCGGGAGCTTGTAGATCTTCATGAACTCGGTCGCCTCGGTCAGCGCCGTCCCGGTCATCCCCGCCAGCTTGTCGTACATGCGGAAGTAGTTCTGCAACGTGATCGTCGCGAGGGTCTGGTTCTCCTCCTGGACGCGGACACCCTCCTTGGCCTCCACCGCCTGGTGCAGGCCCTCGGACCAGCGCCGACCCTCGAGGATCCGACCGGTGAACTCATCGATGATCTTCACCTCACCGTCGATCACCGCATAGTCGACGTCGCGCTTGTAGAGCGACTCCGCCTTCAGCGACTGGATCAGGTGGTTGACGAGGTGGCCGTTCTCGGCCCGATACAGATGGTCGATGCCGAGAAAGCGCTCGGCCTTGGCCACACCGCGCTCGGTCACCGCGACCGTCTTGTGCTTCTCCTCGAACTCGTAGTCGAAATCGGCCACGAACTCCTTCTTGCTCCGCGGATCCATCCCGTCCGGGGTCTTGCCGGGCACCAATTTGGGCGCCAGCCGAGCGAACTTGTCGTACAGGTCGGCGGCCTGCTCGGGCGCGCCGGAAATGATCAGCGGGGTGCGCGCCTCGTCGATGAGGATGTTGTCCACCTCGTCGACGATCGCGAACGTGTGGTACGGCGATTGGCCCTCCTCGGGCTTGGGCCGGCCGCCGTGCTGGACCTTCTCCTCCAGGCTCGTGGCCATGTTGTCGCGCAGGTAGTCAAAGCCGAACTCGGAGTTGGTGCCGTAGGTGACATCCGCGGCGTAGGCGGCGCGCTTCTCCTCGTAGGGCTGCATGTTCTGGAGCACCCCGACGGTGACCCCGAGCAGGTCGTAGATCGGCGTCATCCACATCGCGTCGCGCCGGGCCAGGTAGTCGTTGACGGTGACCAGATGCACGCCGCGACCGCCGAGCGAGTTGAGTACCACGGCCAGGGTCGCGGTGAGCGTCTTGCCCTCGCCGGTCTTCATCTCCGCGATCGCGCCGTCATGCAACACCATGCCGCCGATCATCTGGACGTCGAAGTGGCGCATCCCGAGCGCCCGCTTGCCCGCCTCGCGCACGAGCGCGAAGCATTCGAACAGCAGATCGTCGAGGCTCTCAGCGTCCTCCCGAGCGCGCCGGCGCAGCTCATCGGCGGCCTCGCGCAGCTCGGCGTCAGTGTCGTGCTCGAGCTCCTCCTCGAAGCCGTTGATCCGGGAGACGCGCTGGGCGTAGGTCTTGAACTTCTTCGCCTCGCCCATGCGAAGCGCGCGGTCGAGGAAGGACATACGGCTAGGTTAGCAACGGAGCTCCGACGGTCGGGAGGGTCTCGGCCGGACACCCGCCCGGCGCAGCTACGAGGCAGGCGAGATGTCCCCGGGCACCGGAGGGCTCTCCGCCGCCCGCGACTCGCGCCGTTTCCGGCGCTTGTCCCGGTGGCGTTTGACCTGGACCGATAGCTCCTCGGCGCACAGGTTGATCGAGTGGATGAGGTCGCGCGAGGCGTCACGCGCCCGCAACGTGACCCCTTTCAGGTGCAGGGTGGCCTCGGCCACCTGCGAATCGGCAATTGCCGGATTGCGCTCCTCGAACACCTCGACCTCAAGCTCCGCCAGCTCAGACACTTGCCGGGAGACCTTCTGGAAGCGCTTGACGACGTGCTCTCTCAGGTCGTCTGAGACGGGCAGGTTGCGGCCCTTGACCTCGATCCGCATCGGCCGACCTCCTTGGTGGAAGGTGGAATCACTCCCAGCGCAGGTTAAGCCTCTGCGAAGCGTTTGTCGAACGTTCACAATGTCGGCCGTGGCACCGAAGATCGCGTGGTCATTCGAGCCCAGCGTGCTGCTCGGCGTTGGCGCGCTGGCGATCCTGTACGTCAAGGGCTGGCGTCGCGCCCGGACCCAGCGCGAGCCGCATCCACCCGGCATCGGCCGGCTGCTCCTGTTCTTCGCTGGTCTGCTCGCGATCCTCGCCGCGCTCGTGTCGCCGATCGATCAGCTCGGCGAGCAACTGATGGTGATGCACATGCTCCAGCACATCCTGCTGCTGGACATCGCGCCGATCCTGCTGATCCTCGGTCTGACCAAGGTGCTCCTGCGGCCCGTCACACGACACCTGACGGCGCTCGAGCAGCGCGCGGGCTACTTCGCTCATCCGGCCTTCGCGGTGTTCGCGTACGTGGGGTTCATGTGGCTCTGGCATATCCCGGTGATGTACGACAGCGCCCTGCGCCATCCGGATGTCCACGTGCTCGAGCACATCTGCTTCGCAGTCGGGGGCACGCTCTACTGGTGGCACCTGATCTCGCCGATCCGCGGTCGCATGCGACTCGGGGGCATGGGCCCGGTCTCCTACATGGTGAGCACCAAGCTGTTGGTCGGGATCCTCGGCATCGTGCTGGCGTTCGCGCCGACCGCGCTCTATCCGTTCTACCAGCACCAACCCCATTACTGGGGCCTCAGCCCGACCGAGGACCAGTCGATGGCAGGGCTGCTGATGGCGCTCGAGCAGTCGATCGTGATGGGAATCGCGCTCGTCTACGTGTTCGTCCAGATGCTGAACGAGTCCGAGCGCGAGGCGCAGCGAGCCGAGCGCTTCGAGACCGCCTGAGCACAGCCTGGGCGAAGCCTAGGCGGGAGCGGGCACCGCGAGCAGCGCGGCTCCGAGGGCGCCGCCAAGATCGCCCAGACCGGCCACCCGTACATCCGGAGGCCGGGAGTCGACGAACAGATGCGGATGCATCTCGGTCGCGATTCGTTTCGCGAACGGCTCGCCGAACCGGACTCCGAGACCACCCCCGATGAACACCGCCTCCACGTCGAGCAGGTTGACCGAGGAGGCGATCCCCGCGGCCAGCGCCGCCACGGCGCGGTCGATCAAGTCGGTCGCCATCCGGTCTTTCTGCTCGATCGCGTGCGCCCAGATCGAGCTGGTCAGCCGCGTCCGGCCGTGATGCTTCATCAGCTTGAACAGGTCGGTCTTGGTCCCCTCGTCGACGAGCTTGCGAGCGCGGGCCTCCATCGCGCCGCGGCCGGCGTACGCCTCGACACACCCGCGCCGGCCGCAGGGACAATGCGCGCCGTCGAGCTTGATGACCATGTGGCCGATCTCCCCCGCAGCGCCTCGTCCCAGCCACCGCTTGCCGTCGAGAATCAGCCCTCCGCCGACCCCCGTACCCCAGAACACGCCGAGCAACGACTCGTATGACTTCCCCGCACCCAACCTGAACTCTGCTTCGGTGGCGACCCCAACGTCGTTACCCACGAACACCGGAACGCCCAACCGAGACGAGAGCGTCGGCCCGAGGGCGAACGTGCCCCCCCAGTTCGGCAGGTTGCGAGCGCCGGTCACCGTGCCGGCGGCGCCATCGATCTCCCCGGGCGAGCCGACGCCCACGCCGACAAGCTCGCCCGCCTTCAGGCCCGCCGCGGCGACGGCCTCGGTCACGGCGAGCACGATCTGCTCCGCGACGTCTTCTGGACCACCCTCGATCGGCGTCGGCTTGCGCATGGAGCCGAGCACCGCGTTCTGCTCGTCGACGATGATCGCCTCGATCTTCGTGCCACCCAAATCGACGCCGCCGCGTGCGGCGATGGTGCTGTGCGAGCCAGGCATCCTCGAGATGATCGTGTCAGAGACGCCGGTCGCGTGCGGAGCCGAAGCTCAGCCCCACGACTCGCGGTAGTGCTCCTGCTCTGCTGTTGGCTCGTCGATCTCGACCCCCAACGCGGCGAGCTTGAGGCGACCGACCTCACGGTCAATCGCCGCCGACACCTGGAGCACTCCTGGTGCCAGCTCACCGCGCCGCTTGACCAACTCCTCGACGCACAGCGCCTGCAGCGCGAAGGAGACGTCCATGACCGCCCCCGGGTGTCCGTCCGCGGCGGCGAGATTGACGACGCGGCCGTGGGCCAGCAGGTTCAGCTTGCGACCATCGCCGAGGCGGTACTGCTCGACCAGCGGTCGCACCTCGCGAATGCCGCCCGTCGCGAGCGCGCCCAGCTCCTCGAGGTCGAGCTCGACGTCGAAGTGGCCGGCATTGGCGAGCAGCGCGCCGCTCTTCATCCGTTCGAAGTGCTCACCGCGCAGCACGCGGCGCGACCCGGTGACGGTCACGAACACGTCGCCGCGCTCTGCCGCCCGCAGGGCGGTCATCACCTCGTAGCCAGCCATCCGCGCTTCGAGCGCTCGCAGCGGCTCCACCTCACACACGATCACCGCCGCACCGGCGCCCCGTGCGCGCTCGGCGATCCCCTGCCCCGCCCAGCCGTACCCGATCACCACCAGCGTCGTGCCGGCCAGCAAGACGTTGCTCGCGCGTATGATGCCGTCCAGCGCGGACTGGCCGGTACCGTGCCGGTCGTTGAGCGTGCGCTCGGTGCGGGCCTCGTTGACCGCCAGCACGGGGCAGGCCAGCTCGCCCTGATCCTCGAGCCGACGCAGGCGCACGAGGCCGGTGGTCGTCTCCTCGGTTCCCCCGATCAGCCCGTCCAGAACGTCGCCGCCGGCGCTATGTGCCGTGACCAGCAGGTCGGCTCCGTCGTCGATCGTCACCTGCGGGGCGCCCTCCAGCAGGGATCGCACGTGTCCCGCATAGGTGTCAAGGTCCTCGCCGCGGAGGGCCCTGACCTCGACGCCGTCGGCGAGCACGAGCGCTGCGGCCACGTCGTCCCGGGTCGAGAGCGGATTCGCCGAGCACAGCGAGGCGCTGGCCCCACCCGCGAGCAGGGCGCGAATGAGATTCGCGGTTTCGGCCGTGACGTGCAGGCAGGCGGCGATTCGCACTCCCTCCAGCGGCCGCTCCGTCGCGAATCGCGCTCGGATCTGCCGCAATACGGGCATCTGGTCGGCCGCCCACGCGATCCGCGCCTCGCCCTCGGGGGCCAGCGCCAGATCGGCAACCTCATGGGGTGGGATCGATATCCGCGCCATCAGCGCTCAGACCACTGCGCGAGTCGCGCGGACGCGTCGGTGACCGGCCCGAGCCATGCGTAGTTCCTCGGCGGGAAGTGAGCGCCGATTAGTAGCGGTAGTGATCGGGTTTGAACGGGCCCTGTACCGGTATCCCCAGGTACGCGGCCTGCTCGGGCGTGAGCTCGGTCAGCCTGACCCCGAGCGCATCGAGGTGCAGCCGCGCGACCTTCTCGTCGAGGTGCTTGGGCAGCGTGTAGACGCGCTTGTCGTAGCTCTCGGGATGCCCGAACAGCTCGATCTGGGCAATCACCTGGTTGGTGAACGAATTGGACATCACGAAGCTCGGGTGGCCGGTCGCGTTACCGAGATTGAGCAGCCGCCCCTCAGACAGCACGATGATCGCGTGGCCATCGGGGAACACCCACTCGTCCACCTGCGGCTTGATGTTAATCTTCTCGATCCCATCGACCTTGCCCAGCCCGGCGATGTCGATCTCATTGTCGAAATGGCCGATGTTCCCGACGATCGCCTGGTGCTTCATCGCCGTCATCTGCGCGGCGGTGATCACGTTCAGGTTGCCGGTCGCGGTGATGAAGATGTCAGCGCTACTGACGACGTCCTCCAGCTGCGCGACCTGATAGCCGTCCATCGCGGCCTGCAGCGCACAGATCGGATCGACCTCGGTCACGATCACCCGCGCGCCCTGGCCGCGCAGCGACTCCGCACAGCCCTTGCCGACGTCGCCGTAGCCGCACACGACCGCCACCTTGCCGCCGATCAGCACGTCGGTGGCGCGATTGATGCCGTCGATCAGCGAGTGCCGGCAGCCGTACTTGTTATCGAACTTCGACTTCGTGACCGCATCGTTGACATTGATCGCGGGGAACAGAAGCTGCCCCGCCTCGGCGAACTGATACAGGCGATGCACACCGGTGGTGGTCTCCTCGGTCACGCCCTTGATCTGCGCCGCCATCCGCGTGAACCGCTGCGGATCCTCCTCCAGCGAGCGACCCAGCAACTCGAGGATGATCTCGAACTCCTCGGACTCCGCGCTCGCGGGGTCCGGCACCGCCCCGGCACGCTCGTACTCGACACCCTTGTGCACCAGCAGCGTGGCGTCACCGCCGTCGTCGAGAATCATGTTCGGCCCGTCGGTACCCGGCCAAGTCAGCGCCTGCTCCGCACACCACCAATACTCCTGCAGCGACTCGCCCTTCCACGCGAATACCGGCACCCCGCGCGGCTCACTCGCCGTCCCATCCGGACCCAACGCGACCGCGGCCGCAGCATGATCCTGGGTGGAGAAGATGTTGCAACTCGCCCACCGGACCTCCGCGCCGAGCGCGACCAGCGTCTCGATCAACACCGCAGTCTGAATCGTCATGTGCAGCGACCCGGTGATCCGCGCACCCTTCAACGGCTGGCTGTCGGCGTACTCGCGCCGCGTCGCCATCAAACCCGGCATCTCGTGTTCGGCGAGCCGGATCTCCTTACGGCCGAAAGCGGCGAGCGCAAGATCGGCGACCTTGAAGTCGGTCTGGGCGGCGGTCGTGCTCATAGTCTCTCCACTGGTTTGGGCTTTCAGTTCTCTCGAATCACTGCGAAGGTGCTCAGGGGGTCGGCAAAACGGTTCGCAAGGGCGGTTTCGGCTGCCCGCAATCAGGCCACGGCCAGCAACTTCTGGTGTTTGTCCTGCTCAAAGGCCAGCCAGTCATCGGCATCGACGTGCTCGGGACGGCGAGGCTGGTCCTCAAACCAGCTTTGCACGGCCTCCCGCAGCTCCGCATCCCCCGACAGCCGGGCGGCGAACGCCACGTCCGAGAGCCCGACGTCAAAGCGCGCCAGAAGCTCCTTGAGGGTGCGCAGTCGCTGCAGCTGGGCTGCCCCGTAAAGGCGATAGCCGGATCCTGAGCGCGCCGTCGTGACCAGACCGGCCTGCTCGATGTAGCGGAGCATGCGCGGCGACCACCCGGTCGTCTGCGCCGCTTCGTGGATCGTCAGGGCTTCCATCTCGCGTCAACATTACCACGAGAGTGTCAAGGTTTGGGCCGGCTCGACCGAGCGGCCTGAAATCGCGCCGCGGTGAGCTCGTTCAGCCCCCGGCGAGAGCGCTCTTCAGGCGCTCGATGACCGCGACCGGCCCCGGATCGACGCCGCGCAGCACGGCCAGGTACAGCGAGACCAGGTCTCCGAGCAGGACCAGGGACACCAGCCGCTCGATCCGGCTCCCGCCGACGCTCTCGATCCGGAAGGTCGCGACGGCATCGGCAGCGATCAGGCCGCGGGTCAGCTCGATGCGCTGGCGCACGCGCGGATGCAGGTCGGAGTCGTCCAGGAACACGGCGCTGAAGCGCCCCAGCTCGGCCGCGCCCGCCCAGCCGACGATCTCGTTGTGATCCAACTCCGGCAGCTGATGCGAGAAGCTCGGCACCTTGGCCTGTTCGTTGATCTGGGTTTTCCAGCGATAGGCCACCGGCACGGTCAAGCCAGCGCCGGCGATCTGGGACACCGTCCCGTGCAGCTCGCGGGCCAGCTCCTTCGCCAGGCTGTCGTCGGGGGCGTCGGGACCCCACGCCTCGACGAGGCGCTCGGCGTGCGCTGCCGCGACGTCGATCTCGGTATGCAGCCGCTCTCCGGCTCCACACAGCCCGGCGACCTCGATCGCCACCACGAGCGAGTACGCGACCGCCGCGCGGGGCTGAAAGCCACCCGGCAGGGGAACCACCGGTACGCCGTCGGCGCGGGCGGCCTGGGCCAGCCGGCCCCCCGTGGTGGTGACGATTCTGCGAGTGCCGAGTGCCCCTGCCGCCTCATACACCGCGAGCGCCTCCTCCGTGTTGCCGGAATAGCTCGCGCACAGCACGGTCGCTTCGGGCGTGATCCAGGGCGGCAGCGCGTAGTCGCGCGTGACCACGATCGGGCGCGAGGCGCGGTCGCCCAGCGCCGCCAGCGCCAGATCGCCGCCGATCGCCGATCCGCCCATACCCGCCACCACCAACCCCCCACGGGCGTCGTGGGGCTCCAGGTTGGCCGACTCCACCCGCCATTGGGCATCGCGAAGATGCTCGGGCAGGCTGAGAACGTCACCGAGCTGATCGGATTCGTCGACCGCGGCAATCGCCCGGCGGCTCAGATCGGCCGTTGCGGTCAAAACCTGATCGCTCCGTCGGGTAACTCCACGCCGGGAAAGATACGGACCCCCGCCGCCAGCACGTTGCCCGCCCCGATCCTCGCTCCTTCGCCCAGCACGACCCCGCCGTCGATGTGGCAGTGCTCGCCGATCGTGACGCGGGGCCCGATGATCGACGAGCGGATCACGCTGCGCGCCCCGACGCGGACGCCGTCGAGCAGCACCGAGCTCTCAACATGCGCGCCGCTGGCCACGCTGACATCGCGTCCGAGGACGGCGCGGCCTCCGACGATCGCGCCCGCCGCGACCACGCAACCCGGGCCCACCATTGACGGGGCGACCACCCTGCCCTCGACGCGGGCGCCGTGCGCCAGCACCAGGCTGGCTTCCGCCAGCCGCCGCCCGATCTCGGTGGTGACATTGCCTTCGAGGATGTCGAAAGTCCCCTGCAGATACCGCTCGGGGGTGCCGATGTCGAGCCAGTATCCACTCGCCTCATATCCGAACAACCCCTGATCGACCAGCCCCGGAAACACATCGCGCTCGATCGAGAAGTTGGTCCCGGCCGGGGCCATGCCGTCGAGCACGCCGCGCTCGATGATGTACGCCCCGGCACTGATCAGGTCGGTATCGACCTGATCAGGCCCGGGCTTCTCGACGAACGCCTTGACCGAGAGGTTGGGATTCCGGCGCACCAGCCCGTATGTCGACGGGTCCTCGACTGCGATCAGCGCCAATGTCGTGCGCGCTCCGGTGCGCTGGTGCTGGCTCAGCTGCGCCGTCAGGTCGATGTCGGTCAGGACATCGCCGTTGAGCATGAAGAAGCGCTCGTCGAGCCACTGGTGGGCGAACTTGAGCGCGCCGCCGGTACCGAGCGGCCGTGGTTCCTCGACACAGCGCAGCCGGATCCCCAGCTTCGACCCGTCGCCCAGCACGTTGCGCACCCCGTCGGCCATGAATCCGCAGGACAGGATCACGTCGTCGACCCCGTGCCCCCGCAGCCACTCGAGCATGTAGGAGATGAACGGCTGGTCGACGAGCGGTACGACGGGCTTCGGGATCGTCGAGGTGAGCGGGCGCAGACGGGTGCCTTCCCCCCCGGCGAGGATCAGCGCCTGCACTCAGCGGCCTCCGCGGTCAGTTCGCTCGCCGGCGGCCGTGCATGCGACGGCGAGCACTGAGTGGTCTCCCGCGAACTTACGGTGGGGACCACTAACGTCCGATGCCCTCGTAGATGAAGCCCGCGGCCCTGACCGTCGCGGGGTCGACGAAGTTCCGCCCGTCGATCACCAACCGCCCCGGCATCCGCTCAGCCACCGCCCGCCAATCGAGCTCGGCGAACTCGGGCCATTCGGTCACGATGATGCAGGCGTCTGAGCCCGCCACCGCGTCGAGCGCGGAGTCGGCGAACTCGACGCCGGTCATCAGCGTGCGCGCCTCGGTCTCGGCGATGGGGTCATACGCTCGGACCTTGGCCCCGTCAGCCTGCAGTCGCGCTGACAGGATCAGCGAGGATGCTTCGCGCATGTCGTCGGTGTTGGCTTTGAACGCCAGACCGAGCAGCGCGACGGTCTTGCCGACCAGCGAACCCAGGTGCTTGTGCAGCTTCCCGATCACCCGCCGCTTCTGCAGCTCGTTGACCTCGATCACCGCGGTCAGCAGCTGGAAGTGGTAGCCAGAATTGCCGGCGAGCTGCTTGAGCGCCGAGACATCCTTGGGAAAGCACGATCCCCCAAAGCCGATCCCCGGCCTCAGGAAGTGGGGGCCGATGCGCTGATCGAGGCCCATCCCCCGAGCCACCTCCAGCACGTCGGCACCCGTCTCCTCGCACACGTTGGCGATCTCGTTGATGAACGAGATCTTGGTGGCCAGAAAGGCGTTGGCGGCGAGCTTGACCATCTCGGCGCTCGCGATGTCCGTGCGAACGACGGGTGCGTTGAGGACTGAGTACAGCTCGACGACAGCGTCGCCGGCCCAATCGCCCTCGTCGCCGACGACGACTCGGTCCGGCGCCAGGAAGTCCTCGAGCGCCGAGCCTTCCTTCAAGAACTCAGGGCAGGAGACATACCCAAAGCTGGCCTTGCCTTGCTCGGCGAAGATCCGCTTGATCGCGGCACCGGTGCCAACCGGGACGGTCGACTTCATCACCAGCGCATGGTGGTCGGACGCGGGCATTGCGCCCACCACGTCGTGGACCGCCGACAGGTCGGCGTCTCCCGAGTAGGTCGGTGGCGTTCCCACCGCCACGAACAACAGCCGCGCGTGCTCGAGCGCGGCGGCGAGCTCGGTCGAGAAGTGCAGGCGCGTGCGGTTGCGGGCGACCGACTCGGCGAGCCCGGGCTCATAGATCGGTATCTCGCCGCGCTGCAGCCGCGCGATCTTCCCCGCATCGACATCGACGCACCACACCTGGCTGCCCAACTCGGCGAAGCCGGCCGCGGTCACCAGGCCGACGTATCCGGTGCCGATCACCGCGATGGGCTGGCGCTGGGCGCTCATTGGCCGCCTCACCCCCGCGTCAGCGACGCGGTCGCGCTGGACCTCGCTCGGCGACCTGTGGGCCGGTGGCGTCATCCCGCCGACAGCCCGCCGTCGATCGCCGTCAGACCCTGGGGCGGCGGGGTCTCGGATCCGCTCTGTTCAAGCCAGCCCGGCAACGCGCCCACGAAGTCGGCCAAGGCCCGGCGGTAACGGGCGAGCGAGGCGAGCGATACCCACTCATCCGGGCCGTGGTGGCCGGCGCCCGCAGGGCCGAACTCGACCGCCGGGATGCCGGCCTCGATGAATGAGGCGGCGTCAGATGCGCCGTCGCGCCCGACGCTCATCGTTTCCATGTCGGGGACCGAGCGGGACACGGCATCGCTCAGCGCGCGCACGTACGGGTTTGACCGCGCGACGGACACCGGCGGATGGATGAACGTGCGGGTGACGTCGATGTCGGCGATCGCCCGCACCTGGGCCAGGATCTCGCCCGGATCCTGACCCGGGAGGTAGCGGACGTCGACGGCCATCGCGCACTCGTCGGGCACCTTGTTGAGCGCGTCTCCGCCCTGGATCCGCCCGAGATTGATCGACGGTCGATCAAACATCTCAGAGGATTCGCGGCTGAACGGGAGCGACTCGATCGCGCGGAAGACGTCGATCGCCTTCAGGATCGCGTTGTCCCCCAGCCACGGAGTCGAGCTGTGCGCAGCGCGCCCGTGGACCACGATCCGCATCACCAGCACGCCCTTCGCCTCAACCCCGATGTGCAGGTCGGTTGGCTCGCCCGTGATGGCGAAATCACCTCCCAGGCCCCATTTCACGACCGCATCGGTCGAGCGCTCATCGAGCTCCTCGGACTCTTCGTCGGGCACACAGACGAACCGCACGCGAACCCGGTCCTGGCCCGTTACATCCTTGAGCGCGCACATCATCGCCGCGAGACCGCCCTTCATGTCGTAGGCGCCGCGGCCGATCAGCCGATCGCCCTCGATCCGCGCGACGAACTGCTCGGCTCGTCCGGGCACGACATCGAGATGGCCGTGAAAAACGACGCACGGAGCGTCCCCCGCCGCGGGTCCGATGTCGGCCACCAGCACCGGCAGGCCATTGTGATCGCGCTCGCGCACTTCGATGTCTCGGGATTCGAGCCACCCCTTCACGAATCCTGCCGCAGCGGCGAGCTCCTCGCGCCGCGAGGTGTCGTATGAGATGAGCCGCTCGGCCAGCACACGCTCTTGCACCATGAATCGGTGAAGGATAGGGAGAGCCTCTGACCGCGGTTAGGCGCGACGGCGCCCGGTGGCCTCAGCCGTCCGCCGTGGCAATCCGCAGAAACGCCTCCAGCCGACGCCGAGCGCGCTGCGCTGCCCGCTGCTTCTCGCTGCCCTCCTCGGCCGACTCGAATTCGTGCTCGGCCAGCGAGAGCCGCTCGCGGAGGTCAGCGGCGTTGAGCGCCGAGGGTTCGTAAGCCTCCTCCACGAGCAGTAGGGCGTGGTTGTGTCCGACCTGCATGTACCCCTCGGCCTGGGCGAAGCGGACGATCTCGGACTCGGTCCGATAGAGGCGTAGCTCGGTGGGGTCAAGCATCGCGAGCAGCGGCGCGTAGTTGGCGAGGATGCCGATCGATCCATCCGCGGTGAACGTCGAGAGCATCTCGACCTCGTCATTGAACACCTCGCCCTCCGGCGTGAGAACCTCGACGCGGAACTTGGTATGCGCCATCGCCCTACCTCGCTAACCCTTGCCCGCGTCTTCGACCACCTGGTCGATCGTGCCCTTCATGAAGAATGCCCGCTCGGGCAGCTCGTCGTGCTTGCCCTCGAGGATCTCCCTGAAGCCACGGATCGATTCGGCGACCGGGACGAACACGCCCGAGATGCCGGTGAACTGCTCGGCGACGTGGAACGGCTGGGAGAGAAACCGCTCGATCTTGCGGGCCCGGTTCACCGTGACCTTGTCCTCGTCGGAGAGCTCGTCGATCCCCAGGATCGCGATGATGTCCTGCAGCTCCTTGTAGCGCTGCAGAACCTCCTTGACCTCGTTGGCGACGTTGAAATGCTCCTCTCCCAGGATGTCCGCCTTGAGGATCGTCGAGGTCGAGTCGAGCGGATCGACAGCGGGATAGATGCCCTTCTCGGAGATCGAGCGGGAGAGCGTGGTGGTCGCGTTGAGATGCGCGAACACCGAGGCGGGCGCGGGGTCGGTGAGGTCGTCGGCGGGCACATAGATGGCCTGGATCGAGGTGACCGATCCCTTCCGGGTCGAGGTGATCCGCTCCTGCAGCTCACCCATCTCGGTCGCCAGCGTCGGCTGGTAGCCCACCTGAGAGGGCATCCGGCCGAGCAACGCCGAGACCTCCGAGCCGGCCTGCACGAAACGGAAGATGTTGTCGATGAACAGGAGCACGTCCTGCCCCTCCTGATCGCGGAAGTACTCAGCCATCGTCAGGCCCGAGAGCGCGACGCGCATGCGGGCGCCCGGCGGCTCGTTCATCTGGCCGAAGACGAGCATCGTCTTCTCGAGCACCCCGGACTCCTTCATCTCGAGCCACAGGTCGTTCCCCTCCCGCGAGCGCTCCCCGACGCCGCAGA
>Ga0302325_10022700_pt1 | contig 13120 bp, 13 predicted proteins | sample Palsa_T0_2_FD_201948 | JGI IMG/M metagenome (GOLD analysis project Ga0302325, IMG submission 201948) | Peat permafrost microbial communities from Stordalen Mire near Abisko, Sweden - Palsa_T0_2 | ecosystem: Environmental > Terrestrial > Soil > Palsa > Peat permafrost | place: Sweden: Abisko... | reverse complement strand
TGTCGAAGCCGCCGCCGATCACCAGCAGGAGGGTGCCCATGATGTCGACGTCGGCGAGGGGCTCTCCGTTGATCTCGGCATCGATGAGCGCCTTGAGCATCCCGGGCCTGGGCCTGGTGCGGAACTGTCCGATGTATTCGAAAAGGCGTGTCGCCATCTGCGCCTGCATCTCGGCGACGCGGGGATAGTCCGGGCTGTCGGGCGGTGTGTAGATCGACGCGTGCGCTGGTTCGTTGAATATCACCCAGTCCTCGAGCGGCATGGCGATCATCGCCATCGTGAGAACGGCGGGGACGATGTTGGTCACTTCCTCGACGAAGTCACCGCGGCCTCTCTCGATCAAATCGTCGATGCACGCGTTCGTGAACTCACGCACCAGCGGATCCCATTTCATGACGGCGGCCGGCGACAGGAGGGGATTGAGGACCCGTCGGTACTCGAGCTGCTTGGGAGGATCCATCTCGATGAAACCTCCGACGTAGTCAGTGTTCACCGCCGGAATGGTGATCCCCTTGTACACCGAGTCAGGGTTCCCGAGCTCTCGGGCCGAGGAGAAGATGTCGGGGCGCTTCTGAAAGGCGCTCGCCTCATCGAGGCCGGTCACGAACCAGTAGCCACCGTAGTGCTCGCTCCACGCGACCGGGCACTTCTCACGCGTCTCGCGGGCGATCTCCATGCCACGCTCGCGGTACTCCTTGGAGTGGTGGTCGAAGTCAACCACGATCTTCTCGGTCATCGCCGTGTTCCCCCTCCCTGATGCCGCGCGTCCCCTTTGCGACACCGTCCGCTGGCCCTATCACTCCGCAGGCTCCTTGAACGCTTCGATTGAGCTTGCGCTGCGACACGTACAATAGCGCTTGTTCCCGGATCGGGTGAAGGCGGCACGTGACGGAGATCGTTGGCACTCCCCTATCTCCCGAGCCTATAGGGCACCTCCCACGCAGACACCTTTGGACCAGCAGCAATGGGGTCCGCCGACCCACGCTGGAGCTACCGTGTGGGTGTGACGACCCGGTCCACACGACCATGACGGGCGACGATCTTCCGGCGGCATCTCGTGCCGGTGCGGACGCCACGCCTGAGCTGCGGGCCTCTGACCAAGACAGAGACCGGGCGGTCGAGATCCTCCGTGTTGCGGCTGGCGACGGGCGGCTGAGTACGACCGAACTCGACGAGCGTCTTGGGACGGCCCTGACGGCCCGGACGATCGGCGAGCTGGCGGCGCTGACGGCTGACCTGCCCGAGGGGGTCACGCGTGGGCGTTGCATGGCGCCCCACGCTGACGAAATCGTCCGGATCGAGTGTCTGGGCGGGAATGCGACACGACGCGGCCGTTGGACGGTCCCGTCGCGGATGGACATCGTCGTCGTCGGTGGGGCGGTGATGCTCGACTTCACCGACGGAGAGATCACCCACCCCACGCTGCACATCCGGGTAGAGGTCCGGGGCGGGCGGCTCGTTCTGGTCACCAAGCCAGGGATTGAGGTTGATGCCAACGGCGTGGCAGTGCTTGGCGGAAAGGTCAAGGTGCGGCCCGCGCGAGGCCCCATTCGTCCCGTGACGTTGAAAGTCGAGATGTCAGGTGAGGTCCGCGGCGGCGATATGGTCGTGCGGCCACCGCGCCGAACCCGTCGGTGGGTGCTCCGCAGATCCGGGCCCTACCCCAAGGAGTAGTGCCCTCGGCACTCAGGCAGCGGGTGACAAAACCCCGGTTGCTACTTCAGCCCAGTGAACTTAGAGTGCCACGTGATCCCCACCGACAGGAGTGGGCAGCCGAGCGGGATGAAGGAGAGTCATTGTGAGCGTCATTGTCATTGCTCGATTCACGGTTTCTGATGTCGGAAAGGCTGTCGAATTTGCCAGGACCAACGCAGAAATACCTAACGACATCACGGCGTTCGGCAAAAGCCTGGGTCAAATAGGACACAGGATGACCATCGACGGCAAGGACCTTGTCGTGATTGACGAGTGGCCGGACGAAAGCACGTTCAATACGTTCTTCGCGGGGGCCACGAGGATGGGAGAGTTCCTCAGCGGAGCAGGCATCGTTGGGGAGCCAGAGGTGACGATTCTCGACGTAATAGATGTTCCCGGTACGTTCTGAATTCCCGGTCAGGACCGCTGGAGCTTCAGTTGAAGATTGCCGTTGAGGGAGTAGCGAAGTAGGCCGCTGGTTCGGATTGCCCCATGCGGCGGATGGGGTCAAGGCCCGCCGGTTGCCCGTTGGGTGGCCATGCCCGGCACGTGGCACACTGGCACTCGCCGTAACAGGGTTCGTCATCGCCGAGAAATGCAGCGATCAGCTTCGCGTGGATATGAACCGTGATCATTCGATGTCCTTTCGGCTGAGTGCCGCGCCGCGTCAGCGTTGGCGGATGATCTCGCGGAGCATTCCCACAATATGAATCAGCGGATTCCTGCACCAGAGGAATAAGTCCCGCAACGCGCAGGGCACAAAGACCTATTTATCGTCAACAATGCCACTTGTAATGCTTACAGCCCGCTTTTTGATGAAGAATTTACGAACTTCTGATCGTCTTCAGAGGTTGGGCGGTAAACTGCTCAGCGAGGTAAGCAAACTCCGGATTTGGGAGCCTTTGTCTCTATTTGGCCGATCCGCGGAAGCGGTCCGCCATCGCCTACTTCAGATGCTCGTCGAAGAAAGAGACGATGCGCCTGCGAGCGTCCTGGGCTGAGGGCTCGTGGTAACCACCACCAATGACCTTCCCCATCATTGCGAACAGAGCGTTGTCGTGGTCGTTGAGGAACGAATGCCCGGCATCCGGGTACTCCGTGACGTCGTGGGCCACGTCATTCGCCGTCAGCGCACGTTCCAACCGGTCAGCGGCACCACGAAGCGTCCGATCCTTCGCGCCAAAACTGCCGACGATCGGACATGCGCCGGACAAGAAGCTCTCGGCGTCCTTGGGAATCTTCCCATAGTTGATGCTCGACGCCGAGAACCCGTGGCCCGGGGCAAGCAGCAGAGCGAACCCGCCGCCCATGCAGTAGCCGATAACGCCGATCTGGCCCGTACAGTCATCGCGGTCCGCCAACCAGGTGCGCACGGCGTCGACCTCGTCGAATGCTCTTCCTTGGCGGGCACGCAAGTCGCGGAAGATGGACCGAATGCAAATCCTCTTCTTGCCCCAATGGAAGAAGTTCGGTGCGACGGCCAGGTAACCTTCGCCGGCCAACCAGTTGGTCTGGTTCCTCAGGTCCTGGCTCATCCCGAGTGCATCGTGGATGACAACGATCCCCGGCCACGGCCCCTGGCCGGGCGGAGTTGCCATGTAGGTTGGCAGCTCGCCGTGGATGGGAACTCTCACCTCGACCATTGCCTGCCTCCTCATCGTTTCCATGGCACATGTGCCTTCGTAGTCACCCTCATGATGCATGTCAAGAGACGCTCAGCAACGTTCACCGAGTCATCGGTGCGGCCACCAACATTGAGGGGTCGAACACCTCGCTGTCGTCATTCATCGAAATGACCGTTCGGGGTGCTGGATGCCGACCATCGGGTGACGCCCGCGCCACAACAGTGCCCCACGCCGAAAAAGAGAGGACGTGGGTGGCAAAACGAACAGGACCAGATGACAAGGAGACCTGGACGATGCCCTGACCGCCGAAGGCATGCGCACGCTCCTCGAGCTGGATCATTGTCTCTTCCCGAGCAGTCGCCAATGCCTGAGTTGGATTTGTCAGCTCGACATTCTGAAACTTCTGCGCCATCGTTTGGGCGGCGCCGCGCCGATAGGACCGTACGAACTGGCAGCCGGAGGCAAGTCCCAGAGGCATCCACCCAGCGTCGAGGAGCAGCACGAACCCCTGGGGTGTCAGGTTCGAGGTGAACGCCCGTCCTGCAGTCCGGGAGCTGCCTGCCGGGCGAACTGCCGTTCCAAGGAGGTTCACGGACACGTAGCGGGGCTCGATCTCGGTGAGAATATCGACCCCGATGACACCGTGGCCGCCCGACGCTTGGCACCGAGCTTCGAGTCGATCAACGGCGAGCGCCATCGCTGATCCGAGGGCCAACGAGGCCCGAGCATCTTGATCGGCACCCCAGACGTTGACCGTATCGCGACGCATCCCCCAGACAGCTGCGCCAGAACACAGGTCCACGGCCTCCCATCCAATCGATGCCAAGAGGAGGTTCTCATTGACGGTCAGCCCAGAGAGGTGAGGGGTGCGGCCGGGATCGGGTTTCATCCGTTGGACCGCGGTGGCCTGACCGGCCAACATCCGCTTCCGGAGAGCCTCATGGGGCGACGGGTCTGTCATGACAACCGCAGGATCTGTTCCGAGGACAGTCGTACTGATTGGGGGTCGAAACGTCGCAGACGCGTTCCACGCAGTGTGACGTTCATGACCCACGCACCGAACCCAAGATGGGTATCTCCCCACTCGATGTCGATCCCGAAGACCGAATCAGACTGTGCTTCACGACGGACGTGCGCCGCCGCAATCTCGATCAGTTTCATCTTGGCGTCGGAAACCTGGATGACCTCCTGCACCGGATCTCCCATGAGGTCACGCTGTCGTAGCTTGCCCACTAAGAAGAACTCCGTGAGGCAGTATGGCCATACGGCCATCCAGGTGCGCTGGACGATGGCCGATATCGGCATATAGCCGCCGCCGATGGCATTGACCAGGCGTTGACCGGCGAGGTGCGTCGTCCACGGATTGGCGCTGGAGACCTCAGCGCCAGTCACGCGGACGGCTGTACCCGTGGCCCGGTACTCGATCGCGGGGGTATCGGCGAACGGTTGGTGGCTATCAGATACCCCAATTACGCCGTGCGCGCCTGCGTGGCGCGCTTGGTCGACCATCCGACTGAATGCCACGCCAAATCCGCGTTGCCAGGCCGAATGCAACAGGACCTGCTCGGAATTGGCTCCCCAGGTGGCATGTGGACCGGTAATGACCTCGTGGGTGTGGGGACACCGATAGCTCTTCCAATAGCCCTGGGACATTCGTGCGCGGATCTGTTCGTTCATGATTCGACCTGTGGTTCCCACAACGTCTCCGCTTCGTGTGAACCGCTGCCCAGTCATTGTGATTCCACCCGAGTACAGCGGAGGAGAGTGGGCCAGGACGGCTGATCCCTGAACCATTGCTACGGGCTCGAGCCCCAGAGACGCACTCGCGGCGAAGTCGTTGATCGAGAGAGCTGAGGTGAAGGCCCCTGTACCCGACCGGGAACCAATCGAACCTCGCGTCGCTCCCGCCGGGTGGTCAGGGCCGGACCTCAATCAGGCACCCATGATCAGTTTTATCCGCTTCGGACGCGCCGGAAGAGATTCATTGCAAGCGTCGACCCGTCAAACACGTTGCCGTACTGGCTTCGTTGATGAAACCAGTATGAGGTCGCCTCCAGATGATGTCCCGCATCTTCGTACTGCGCGAGGCTCTCGTAGGTACTCAAGAACATCATGTCCCTCGAGAAGCCCGTGACGTTGCGGAGCAGAGTCACGGGTATTCCCGTGGTGTTCGACACCTTCCCCGCCAGTTCGACGCCGTTGTCGATCGCCGCTTGCATATCCTTGAGAGCGCTGACTTCCAAGATACGCAAATACTTGTGCGCCTGGTCGAACTCAGTGGGACCGGCGATCACGGTAAGGAGGCGCCGTTCTACGGGCGCAAGGATCGCCCCGACTCCGACGTCGTCGCGGTGTTGGTGCCGTTCTGCGCCACGAAGTATCTCCGAAGCTGTCTCCAGTGCGGCCAGACTCACCCACCATGCTGTCAGGCACACACACCCGGCCCGCAACGAGTGCACAGCCTCCCAGATTTCGACGCTGTTCCCGGTTGCCGCGGCACGTTTACCGACTTGGACCACCTCTTCGAGCCCGTCAGTGCCCCGCACTTGCGCCTGGTCGACAGTCAAGTACACGCCCTTGATGATAGTGGCCGCCTTCCCACAATGTGCTGGGTGCAGCTATGCGGGCGGACCCCCAGGAGCGAGACCAAGCTGCTGCATCATCGACATCATGTCCATGATGCCCCAGTGCTCCTGTGCCAAACCATCTTCACCAATGTGAACGATGTCGATTGCCTGAATATCGATCGTCTTGTCAGTTGCCGGTATTCCCATAAAACTGCCCGTGTTGGTCCCGGTGACCTTTGCCCGCCCGACCACTCACGGTCTGCCCTTGGTCAGCTGGCCGTGTGCCTGGTGATGGGATTCATGCCGGTGACGTTTTCATAGGTGCTGTCACCCGATGACCGCTCCCGACCGCCCTGATCGAGGGCATTGATGAGGTCCGCCCGGGCTCGGGCCACCCGTGAGCGAATGGTCCCGGTGGGCCACCCGCAGACATCCGCTGCCTCTTGGTAGGAGAGGCCGAGCAACTGGGTCAAGACGAAGGCTTCTCTTCGCTCGGGAACCAAGCCGACCAGCACCTCGGTAACCTCGACCTCTTGCTCAGCGTCGGCCGCCACGTGACTCTGGACTGTGATGGCGGCGGCCAGCGAGGAGTCCCGCCGCCGCTGTCGACTCCTGGTCCGTAGTTCGTCCATGCATGTGTTGCGAGCAATGGACAAGATCCAGGTTCGGGCCGAGGACTGGCCACGGAAATTGGGGAGTGCACCAACGGCGCGGACATATGTGTCTTGCGCCAGGTCGTCAGCACACTGTTCGTCCACCAGTCGGGCACACAGACGCCAGACCTGGTCATACGTCCCTTCCACCAGACGGTCGAGGGCGTCGCGGTCTCCCCCTCGTGCCGCCCGTGCCAGCCGGCTGAGAGCATCCACCGGCCGCACTCTAAATACCCCGGGCAGAGCGGCGCCATTCGAACTGCCCGATCTGTGGACCCCCCTGAAACTCCGCGACTGCGGGAACCAAGTCACCTTCTGGTTCGACTACCTAATGGTGCGCGCTGCGCCCGCAGTCGCCACATCACACTGAACAGAGAAGGTGGGCCAACGTGCCGGGCATGGGCAAAGGTCTGACTACCAACGACCCCATCGTTGTCTCTGCCTTCCACACTGCCCTGATCCACCAGGGCCTTATCGTCCTCTTGATACTGGCGGTGGCCGGTGTGACGTGGAACGTAGTGCGATCCCTCCACCTCCGTGGCATGGCTGCGGGCGCCGAAGGCAGGCCACTGATGTTTCGGTCCGAGAGTGCTGGCGAACCGCAGGCCCGTCGGGTACTGCGGATCGGCTTCGGACTGATCTGGCTGTTGGACGGGATACTCCAAGTACAAGCGTCGATGCCGCTCGGCCTGGTCACGCAGGGCATTCAGCCCACCGCGGCGGCGTCGCCCACATGGGTCCAGCACCTAGTGAACGCCGGGACCACGATCTGGACCTTTCATCCTGTCCAGGCGGCCGCGGCGGCGGTATGGATCCAAGTGGGGATCGGCCTTTGGCTCCTCTTTGTCCCGCGGGGAAGGTGGTCCCGCCTTGGCGGGTTAGCCAGCCTCGGATGGGGTCTGATGGTCTGGGTCTTCGGCGAGTCGTTCGGAGGCATCTTCGCGCCCGGGCTGACCTGGCTATTTGGTGCACCCGGGGCTGCGCTCTTCTACTGCGCCGCCGGTGCGCTCATCGCCCTTCCGGATCGAGCCTGGGCGACCCCCCGGCTGGGAAGGACCGTCCTTCGTGTGATGGGAGTGTTCTTCGTCGCGATGGCGATTCTGCAGGCCTGGCCGGGTCGAGGCTTTTGGAGCGGCCTCACCAGGTCGGGTGGGGTAGGGACGCTCGCCGGGATGGTCCAGCAAATGGCCCAGACGCCGCAACCCCATGTCCTCTCGTCATGGGTAGCGAGTTTTGAGAGGTTCGATGCGGCGCATGGGTGGGGCGTCAACCTCTTCGTGGTGCTCGCCCTCGCCGCCATCGGTGGCGCCTTCATTTCAGCCCAACCCCGGATTGCCCGGGTGGGCGTCATAGCAGCCGCCGTGCTCTGCCTGGCTGATTGGGTCCTTGTCGAGGACTTCGGTTTCTTCGGTGGCGTCGGCACGGATCCCAACAGCATGATCCCGATGCTCTTGGTGTGCATCGGTGGGTTTCTCGCCATGACCAGACTGCCGGTGGCGGCCAGTAGCGACGTTGTGCCCATCGTTACGGACCGAGCCGGGACGAAGTCCTGGCGCCAACGCCTGACCACCAGCCCGGGTTACGCGGCCAGGTCTTTGGCGGCGGCGGCCGCCTTGGGGATCGTCCTGGTGGGTGCGGTACCGATGGCGGTGGCGACGGCGAGCCCCAACGCAGATCCGATATTGGCCAACGCCATCGACGGTTCACCCAATGCCCTTCACTACCCGGCACCGCCTTTCAGTCTCATCGACCAGCACGGCCAGGCGGTGTCGCTGTCCGGCCTTCATGGCAAGACGATCGCCCTCACGTTTCTCGACCCGGTGTGTACGTCGGACTGCCCGATCATCGCTCAGGAGTTCCGCCAGGCCGATCAGATGCTCGGCGCCGAGTCCAAGAAGGTCGACCTCATTGCCATCGACGCCAATCCGCGCTATCTCGCCCCCGATTACCTCGTGGCCTTTGACGACCAGGAGAATCTGGCCACCATCCCCAACTGGCTCTACCTGACGGGCACCGACAAGGAGTTGGCACGCATCTGGGACGCCTACGGAATCCTGGTCGGCTACGCACCCGGCGGAGCGATGATCGCGCACAGCGACACCGCCTACGTCATCAGCCGTGACGGGGACATGAACTGGGTCCTCGCCCTCGACCCGGGTTCACCGACATCCGCTACCAAGTCGTCGTTTGCCGTGACGTTGGCCAACGCCATCAAGAACTCCCTCAACGGCTCGTGATCCGTATCCAACGTCGTCATGTGTGGTGCGTTCGGATGGTTGTGGTCCTCTGCGCCCTGGTGGTGATCACCTTCGGGTGGGGCGGGCCAATCGGTCCCCCCGCCTCTGCTGGCACACCGTTGGTCGCCCCCATCACGACGCCGCTCGCGACCTCGTTGCAGTCGTCCTCGGGAACCTGGGCCACTCTCCCGATGGGCCACCTCAATGAGCCACTCAACACGTTCTGGCAGTTGTTCTACCGACCGACCGGTGTGACCACGTGGTCAGACAAGGTTGAGGCGACGGCCACGGCCACCAACGGAGGCCTGGTGCTGGCTGCAGCCGCCGGACAACCGTTCATCGCCGCGGTGCGACCGACCAACTTGTTGCACTTCTCACCCATCATCCACACGTCCGACGGTGGTCGCGCATGGGCCAACGGATTACTTCCCGGAGGCCTTTCGGCACGCCCCGACGCACTGTCGTCGGCACCGACCGGCCAGACACTGGCCATTGTCGATCGCGGGCCCGGTACTGCTGTTCTGGCCAGTGACGGGAGCCTCTCCACCTGGAGAACACTGACAACGTCGGCCCAGCTCGCTTCGGGTACGGCGGGCAAGACATGCGGACTCCAAGTGCTCACCGCCGTCGTCTCCTGGACGAACAGTCCAGTCGTCGGAGCGAACTGCACCCGCCCCGGAGTGGTGGGGATGTTCCAAAGGCGCGCGAAGACATGGCAACTGGACCCGCTGACACTCCCCGGATCGCTCGCCGAGGGTCGCGTCGAAGTCCTCTCCCTCGGGCAGACCCCCTACGGTCTGGACGCCTTGCTCGGGATCACCGAGGCAACCGGGAGTGCAGTTGTTGCTGCCTGGACCACCAGTCAGGGAGGCTGGAGTATCTCGCCGCCACTTGCGTTGGCCGCACATGATCACATCGTCTCCTACGGATCAGCCAGTGGTGTCGGACTGTTTTCCCTGACGGCAAGCTCGTCGGGCGCCGAACGCTTGGCGGTGATCGACGGACCTGGTGCCACGTGGCATACACTGCCAGCGCTCCCGCCCGATACGGCGACGGTCGCCTTCGGCCCGACATCCGCCTCGGTGATTGACGCCCTGGCCGCCCACGACACGACGATGACGGTCTGGACCTTGGCGTCGGCGTCGAGCGATTGGCTAAAGGGACAAGTCCTGCCGGTCAAGATCGAATATGGCTCGTCGTCATGATCCCCTGGTGGCAGAAAGGCCAGACGAAGAGAGGTGAGCCCGTACCGTGCGACGACGTTCGCCTTTCCATTTCGGCGCGCCTCGATGGTGAGTCACCTGACATCAGTAGGGCTCAGGTCCAGGCTCATCTTGCGGGGTGCCCCGACTGCCGTCGATTTGAGATGGGGGCGAACACCCTCACAGGCGAACACCGGCTCCAAACGACCCGGCCAGTACCCGGTGCACTGAAGGACTTGCTTGCCGCCGGACTGGTCCGAGCCGAGGGACCCGCACCACGTACGTGGTCACGGCCCAAGTTTTGGCTCATCACGACGTTCGCGTGGCGCCGCGGCATCCAATGGGCTGGCGCGGTGGTCCCGGTCGCCGCGGTGACGATCGTCATTTCGCTCGGAGTGTTGCCGAGCCCAGGGGGGCGCCCCACACATCCTTCGACCCCGTGCACCATCCATCTCCGATCCCACCACACGGCACATGGCACACACGCCGTCGTTCCCCTGTCGCGCCTACCTGCGACTTAGATCGCGAAGAGCGGCTTACACCTTGACCGGCGCGCGGGCTCACATGACCCCGTCGTCCAAGTAATGCCGTTGATGTGAGGGTCCTTAGATGGCCCATCCGAAGTGGCCATCTAATCAGGGCATCGTCGGCGCCGTCGCTTTTGGGACTTTAGACCTCATTGAACGCGAGATGTAGTTCAGCGATCCTTATAACTCGGCCGCCTCCTAACGACGACCGGAGTCGTGATCTGTACTTCCCTTTGTCGGTACTCACCGGTCTAACCGAGCCGCACCTATGAAAGGCGCACCCTAATGGTGGACCGTTGAACCTTTGCTTCTAACACTTCGTATCGCGTCAACGGGCGTGTTTGGTGTCTCCCCCTTGGCACATTCGCTCATTGGCCCCCGCTGGTCTGGGTCTCCAGTCCCAACGCCGTACTCCCGATGACGGCCAACCAACGTGTCACGGTGGTCATCGCCGCTCACAACGAGGATGAGAGCATCGGCGCATCGCTCGACTCGTGCTTCGCACAGTCGCGACCGCCCGACCTGGTCGTGGTGATGGCCGACAACTGCGCCGACCGTACCGTTGAGATCTGCCGGGAGCGGGCGTGCGTGGTGTACGAGACTGTCGGCAACCGGCACAAGAAGTCAGGGGCGCTCAACCAGGCGTGGGAGTTGACCCGAGACGACACCGACCTGTACATCTTCATCGATGCCGACACGGTGCTCCCGCACGAGGCGATCGAGTTGTGGGAGATCGAGATGGACGCCAACGCGCACATCGCTGCGCTCTCGGCCAAGTTCACCATGGTCACGCAACGCCAGATGGCCGCCATGGCCTACGCCGGTGACCTCCCGCTGTCGTGTGCCGACCTACCGACGATGTCCCGTCGAGAGGAGATGTGGGTCCGGGTCCAGCGCGCCGAGTTCGCCAAATGGGCCGACGCCGCTATGGCGCGCAAAGGCCGGTGGACAAACGTGATCGGGGGGTGTGCCGCCGCCATCCGCAAGTCGGCGATCGCCCAGGTCGTCGAGTGGCGAGCCGAGCATGGTGAGGCAGCCCAGCCGTGGACGTACACCTCCGATGTCGAGGACTTCGAGATTACGTACCGGATGCGCGCTCTCGGCTGGCAGTGCTCGGTCTCCGAGCACGTCCGTGCGTACACCGGCGTCATGCGGACGCTACGCAAGTTGTGGTCCCAACGCATGAAGTGGCAAGTCGGAACCTGCTCCGACCTCAAGGAGATCGGCGTCAACCGACTGACCGTGTTCGACTGGTATCAGCAGTGTCTCGGACTGTTCACCGCGTTCTTCCGGGTGTCGTGGATCGCCCTGCTCTTAACCGACATCTTTCTCATGGGCCACGTCCACTTCATGTGGTTCTGGTGGATGTTCCCCCTGTTCTTTGTGGCTTTCGAAACCCGTGACGCGTCGCGTATCCCCAACCGGCAATGGCAGGACCTCGCCATGGCCTCGACGTTCATCACGCAGGAGATCTTTTCCTGGGTCCGTGGCGCCTGGTGCGTCGCCGCCTGGTGGCAAGTTTTGCGCGGCAACAAAAAGGACCGATGGGCCCTCCAGATCGCCGCAGAGACCGGGAGGAGGTGAGATCAATATGTACGGACACACATCTGCAGCGGTGTTGCCAGCAGCGACCGGGGCGGGCTTTGCCTTCACCGGGGTGAGCTACGCGGCCTTTGCCGTCCTCGGCGTCACCCTACTGTTCGCCGGGCTGACGCTCGTGCGATTCCTGCGACGCAAACACGGGCGACCGTAGTCAAGGCTGTCTACGTAACAAGTACAGAAGAGGCGAAGAGGGCGAGGCAGGCTCCGCTCTCGTCGTCGTGGGCCTCAGCGCAGAGAGGGCAGCCAAAGAAGTGGGGATCCGCGACGATATGATCCGTGTTGCCCATCGTGCCGGCGCTTCGATCCGTCAGCTTGCCGATGTTTCAGGCCTGGGTCGTAAGACCGTGACGGCGATCGTCTCATCTGAAGCACCGTTGCACCACTGACCGCAATCCGCGGCCACTGCGACACAGTTCGCGTCAGCTACCACCCGCAAGTCGGACGAGTAGTGCTGCCACGAGGTCGGGCCGCGACAGAAACGGCGAGTGACTGGTGGGCCACTCCACGACGGTACTGCCCGCCCGCGACGCCAGGGCGCGTTGAAACGGAGCGGGCATCACCTGGTCTTCGGTGCAGACGACGTACGTCGACGGGATCTCCCGCCAGGCGGCGTGCCGTAGCGGTTGCACAAAGCTGGTGGAGCTCTGCGGACCCAGTCGCTTGAGACTGTCCGCTGCCGTGGCAGGTTCGCAGTCCGCGTAGAAGAAAGGCGCGGCACCAGAGACGTCGATCGTCGTGGTCCCATCCGCGTGCACCTGTATCAGTTCGCCGAGTTCACCCGCACGATCATCGGTCGGCAAATCCTCCATGGGTACGGCGCCGACCGTCTCACCGATGTCGGGCACTATGGCGCACACGTACACCAGACTGCGAACTCCGGGTACCCCGGAGGCGGCTTCGCTGATGACGGCACCGCCGTAGGAGTGACCCACGAGGATGATGGGCCCGTCGATCGACCCGAGCACGCGGCGCACATGGTCGGCATCGGTGTAGAGATCGCCGACCGGCTCGT
>Ga0302325_10022699_pt1 | contig 13120 bp, 13 predicted proteins | sample Palsa_T0_2_FD_201948 | JGI IMG/M metagenome (GOLD analysis project Ga0302325, IMG submission 201948) | Peat permafrost microbial communities from Stordalen Mire near Abisko, Sweden - Palsa_T0_2 | ecosystem: Environmental > Terrestrial > Soil > Palsa > Peat permafrost | place: Sweden: Abisko... | reverse complement strand
GCCCGGCGTATGCGCCCGGCCCGGCGTATGCACCAGAGGGGTACGGTGCCCAGGACGGGAAGCTTCCGGCCCCCCGTCCCCAGGCACTTGTTGTTACTTCGCGGTATGGCTACTCGACCGAGCTATCCATCGGGTTGGCAACACCTACCGGGTGCATCAGCCAGAACCGTCCCGAGCCGCCGGGAGAAAACGACACCCCGGTGATGCCCTTGGCTGCCACGGCGACACTTCCCGTCTGCACGATAGGTATCACGGCGGCTCCGGAGGCAATTATGTCCTGGGCTTTTTCATAGGCCGCGGTACGGGCGGCGGAGGTCGGTAGCAGGGAATACTTGTTGTTGATGGCGTCGACGACGGGCGAGGACCATAGCGAGTAGTTGTTGATCCCGCCCGAAGTGGCCCAATACCCGACGACGATTTTGGGGTCGTTTGTCCACGCCGACCAGTTGAACAACTCGAGGCCCGGCGGCCCGATCTTGGACCCCTTGGCCGGCATCGAGCGAGCGTCGACAACGTCGAACAGCCCGGCCTGGGTTTCGGGCGTGAGCGTGGTGGTAACGCCGATCTGCTTCAGGCTGGCCTGCAGGAGTATGGCGGTGTCGGTCTGGTCGATGTCGCCGGACAGGTAGTACAGGGGCTCACTGATAGCCGGGTTACCCGCCTCCTTCATCAAGGCCTTGGCCTTGGCCAGGTCCGTGTAGTACATCGACCAGGCCGGGGTGTACTCCGGCGCCGAGGGCGACACGATGCTGTAATCGCGCGAACCTCGGCCGAAGATGATGTCTTTCAGGATCGTGCCATAAGGGACGGCGTAGGCTATGGCTTGACGCACGTCGACATCGGCCAGGGCACCGACCTGGCTGGTGGGGGCGGCAGTAATTGCAAACATGTCAAAGTTGCCTGTGTTTTCCCAGTAAACCGGCAAGCCGTCCTTTTGCAAGGTGTTCACCTCGGCATCGGTCATGCCGAACTCGCCGAGGTCGATCGTCCCGCTCTGGAGTAGAGAACCCACGCTCGCAGTGGTTACGCGGATATCAACCGTTTTGTAATAAGGTTCGGGCGCCCAGCTGTCCGGGACTGCCTTCAGGACTATGTCAACGCCGGGATCCCGGCTCGCGATGTAGTAGGGACCGGTCCCAGCAGCGTGGCTGCGGAGCCAGAGCGCCCCGGTAGGGTCGGCCTTCGTCTCGTGCGGGGCCACTGCTGATTCGTCAACGATGCCCGTGAAAAACTGGGCGAATATGGCCATAAGCGTGGGCGTGGTCGGCGTCGGCTTGCCCAAGCTGCTCACAAAGTCGATGGTGACGGTGTCGTTGTTGACCACGTGGATCTCACTCGGAGATTGCAAACCATTGGCCTGGAGGTCACCCACCCCCGGGGTCGACCAGATGCGGTCCAGGCTCCACTTCACGTCCTGGGCCGTCACATAGTCATCGGTGCCATAAAACTTCACATCGGGGCGGATGTGAAAGGTGACCGAGTCGGGCCCGTAGGTCCACGACTCGGCCAGGGCGGGAACTACGTGGGCGCCGACGAATTCCAGGGCGCCGCCTTTCTGCGTGGCGAACTGCTGGGACACGAGGGTTTGGTAGATGTTGCGGGTCAGCTCGTGGTCTTCGTTTGTAGAAAGGTTGGCCGGGTCCAGCGAAGTTATGTCCGCCGGCCATGCGGTGACCAGGGTGGCGGGCCCGGCCATGGTTGGCTGAGTAGCGGAGGCACCGGTGACCGGCGCGGCCACCAACGCCGCGGTGGCGACCGAGGTGGCGATGGCGCCGTACCTCAGGCGTTTGCGAGTTAAAAAGGGCATAGCAAAGCTCCTTGTCGGGTGTATAGATGTGATCTGGGTGGTCGGGAGAGGGACGTTTCAGGCGACGAAAGAAATCTCGTCCTGACTATTTGGGTTGGTGGCGGCCAGGAGCACCGGGCATGCGCTTAGGTGCCCCGGCCTTATCGCCCGCAGGGGCGGGACGACTGATGAGCAGGATGGCTGTACGAACGGGCACCGCGAGACCAATCGGCACCCGGTAGGCAGGTCGATGGGGCTCGGGATCTCACCCGTCAACAAAAGGCGCCTCTTGCTCCGTTTGTGCTCGTTACCCCGCGTGTACTCAGCTACGGGGGAAGACGAGAGAAGAGCTTGGGTGTAGGGGTGGGCCGGGTGTTCAAAAACCTCGGCCGTGGGGCCCTCCTCGACGATGCCGCCCAGGTACATGACGAGCACGCGATCGGCGAAGTGCCGCACGACCTCGAGGTCGTGGGTGATGAACAGGTAGGCGAGGCCTTTCTCGTCTTGGGTCCGTCGGAACAGGCTCAGGATCTGGCCTCGTACGGATACGTCGAGTGAAGCGGTGGGCTCGTCGAGCAGGATGACCTTTGGCCCAACGGCCAGGGCGCGGGCGATCCCTACCCGCTGGCGTTGGCCGCCGCTTAGCTGGCGTGGGTAGCGGTCGAGCTGCTGCGCCGAAAGACCGACATATTCTGCTAATTGCCGGGCCCGTTGGTCCCGCTCGGAACGGCTCATGTCGAAGTGCAGCCGGAGGGGCTCCTCCAGGATGGCCCTCACCGACATACGCGGGTTGAGCGAGGAATTCGGGTCCTGGAAGACCATCTGCAGGTGGCGGTAGGCCCTTGGCAAGTCTCTTTTGGCCATCGACGTCAGCACCACGTCGTCCAGGACAACTTCGCCGCTGGTGGGTTCGATAAGGCGGGCGATGCAGCGGGCCACCGTCGATTTACCCGAGCCGCTTTCTCCCACCAGGGCGACCGTCTCGCCGGCGTGCAGGTTAAAGCTGACCCCGTCCACAGCCGTCAGCTTCTTGGCCCCGCCCCGGCGGCCGGCGCGGAACTCCTTACGCAGGCCGGAGACCCTGAGCACCACGTCGCCACCGGCCAGGGGGCCGGGCTCGACCTGAGTAGGCACCAAACCCGCAGGCGCGCTCATCTGGGCACCCCGGCCAAGCGGCTGTCGGCTAGCAATTGTTGGGTGTAGGGGCTCGCCGGCGCGGTCATGACCTGCTCGCAGGTACCGGTCTCGCGCACTTCGCCCTCCTTCATTACGACCACAAAGTCACAGGTCTCGGCCACGATGCCAAGGTCGTGGGTGATCAGCAGAGTCGACAGTCCTTCGCTGGCGGTTAGGTCGACGACCAGGTCCAAGATGTCGGCCTGGATGGTGACATCCAGCCCGGTGGTCGGTTCGTCCAAGACCAATAAGGAGGGGTGGCAGATCAGGGCCATGGCCAGCTGGGCGCGCTGGGCCATGCCCCCCGAGAACTCGTGCGGGTACTGCCTCATGCGCCGGCCCGGCTCGGGGACACGCACCCGCTCGAGCATGTTCTCGGCCATCTGCCAAGCCTCTTTACGGCCCACGTGGCGGTGCAGCCGGCATACATCGCTTATCTGGTAGCCAACGGTGAACACGGGGTTAAGTGAGGCCCGCGCATCTTGGAACACCATGCTTATCTGTGCCCCTCGGACACGGCGCATGGCCTTGTCATCGTCGGGCACCAAGTCGGCACCCTGAAAGCGGACCGAACCAGCGGTGCGCCGGAACGAACGGGGTGCTATCCCCAATATGGACAGTGCCATCAGGGTTTTGCCGCTACCCGTCTCGCCGACTATTGCCGTGAACGCGGCGCGCGGGACCGAGAAGGCAACCCTCTTGAGCACCGGCGTGAACTCGCCGGCGCCCGAGGTAAAGCCGCCGCTGTAGTCGACGACCTCCAGGATGGGACCAGTCTCCACGAAGCTCCTAACGGCGCCGGTTAATGTCGGCATCGGTTATCCCGTCGCCGATCAGGTGGAAGGCGCTGGCCAACAGGAATATGGCCAAGCCCGGGAAGAAGCAGATCCACCATTGGCCGGCCACGATGGCACTCTCGCCGCCGGCGATCATCGAGCCCCATTCGGCCGAGCCGGGTTGGATACCCAACCCCAGAAAGCCCAGGGCGCCAACAGTTGCCACCACCCAGGACGCATTAATCCCGGCATACGCGAGCAGAGGTCGCGTGCTGTTGGGCACCAGATGACGGAACAGGACACCCAGCGGCCGCCGGCCCACCATGCGGGCGCTTTCGGCAAACTGCCAGGTTTTCTTGGTCATTATCTCGGCCCGAGCCAGGCGGACGTAGTCGGGCAACGGGATGAGGGCCACCACCAAGATGACGTCGAGGATGTCGCGGCCCATTGCGGAGATCACCAGCATCGCCAGTAGCAACGCCGGGAACGAGTTCATCACCTGCAGGGCCCGCATGGTGACAGCGTCGGCCCAGCCGCCGTAGAAGCCGACCAGTGAACCCCAAAGGGTGCCGGCGACCAGGGCAAGCCCTACAACGGCAACGGTGATGCCCACGTCGGTATGGGTGGCGGCAAAAGTCCGGGAGAAAATGTCAGCCCCGACCGCGTCGGTCCCGAAAAGGTGGGCCCATGTAGGAGGGGCGAGGAACGCTCCCGTGGCCGGCGCCATCGGTGGGTACGGCGTCCAGAAGGCGGAAACCAGAGCGATTACGCCAAAAACGCCGACCACGCCGGCTCCGAGCTTGAGCGACAAAGGCCACCGGGCGCTCGACGCCCGCGAGGGTCGCTCGGCCTTGAGGGCGAACGGCCGTCGGCGGAGGGAGGGGACGACCACGCTCACGACCTGATCCTCGGGTCGATAAACGCGTACACATAGTCCAACACGCCGTAGATAACGACGTAGAGGACGGCGGCATAGAGCACGAAACCCTGGATGGCCGGGAAGTCGGAGTCCTGGATGGCCTGTAGGGCGTAGTTCCCGACCCCGGGCCACCCGAAGATCCCCTCCACTAAGACCGAGCCGCAGAAGGTGTAGGCGATGATGCCGGCAAGCACGGTCGCCACTGGCAACAACCCGTTCTTGAGGGCGTAAACCAGCCATATGCGCCGGTGGCTGAAGCCCATCGCCGTCGCCGTGCGGACATAATCCGAGGAGAGGGCATCGACCATCGACGACCGCACGATCTTGACGATCGGGCCCGCCAACCCGATAGCTAGGGTCAGCACCGGGAGCACCAGCTGGCTGGCGGCACCGGCGGCTACCGCCCAGCGACCCTCGACAAGCCCATCAACGACGTAAAAACCGGTGATCGTACGCGGAGGGCTAACCCCGACAGGGAGCCGTCCGATGGGCCCTGGGGCAACGTGGAGCTCGGTAAAAAACACCCACAACAGCATCAGGCCGACCCAGAACTGCGGGAGCGAAAGGCCGCCGATGGTGAAGAACCGGACTACGTGATCGATAATCCCCTCCCGCCTGACGGCGGCGATGACCCCGGCCACAATGCCCACGGTGACGCCGCACACCAGTGCATAGACGGCCAGCTCGAGGGTGGCTGGCAAGCGGGCCAGGAGGTCGGCTGTAACCGGGCGCCCGGTCTCGAACGAAGTGCCCAGGTTGCCGTGTACGAGCTGGTCCAAGAACCGGTAGTACTCCACGGGGATCGGTTTTCCTAGGCCCAGGCTGGCTTGCACCTTCGCTTTCTCTGCCGCGGCGGCGGCCGGGCTCACGAAGCCGTTGCCGGCCGGCGACAAGAACAACGCTGTGGGGTCGGGGGCAAACACCCTGGTGACGAGGAATGTGAAGGTAACGACGCAAAAAATGACAGCCGTGGAACCAAGCAGTTGTTGAACGGCTCGGCCCAGCCTCAAGCGGCCGACGCCGGCCCACCACGGGGCGCCGGCCGGCCCGCTGCCAAGCGGTTTCGTGCTGATGCCGGGAAGAGGCGCCGTTTGCTCGAGTGCGCTGGTCAAGCTCACGGCGGCTCCTTTCTCGGTGTGGATTTCCTGGATGTCGGTCCGGCACGGCCGGTGGGCTTTGCTGCCCACCTCTGACCGCTACCGCTAGGTCTACGGCCTCAGTGTTTCTCGTATACGACCGGAGTGTTAACTGGCGATTAACTGGGCGTCAGCGACGTTCCGGGCTGTCGAAAGGTCGTACGTCGTCAGATTCAAAAGCAGCCTCGTATACGAACCGTCTCGACGGGAGCGAGTGCCGCAGCCTGCGCACACTAGGGTGCCGACGCTCACAGCGGCCATCCCTGGATGTGCTTTGGCGGGCTGGGGGCGTACGTGCGCACCTTGCTCGTACGGAGCCCCAGGCCATGGAGCGACTCAGCCAGGCGTACCGCCGCCGTCACCCCGTCCACCACTGGAGCACCGATGGCGCGCGATACCTGTCCGGCGACGCCGGCCATGCCCGCACAGCCCAGGCAGACCACCTCGGCCCTGTCCTCCCGGACCGCTTTGGCCGCCGCAGCCGTCACCGCACCGACCGTGGCCTCTTGGTCGACCCCGAGATCGAGGACGTCCATGTCCACCGCTCTCACGCCGACGCAACGGCCGCGCAGCCCGTTCAGGGTGAGCCGGTCCTCGATGGCGGGCACGGCCCGGTCAACCGTGGTGACTACGCCGAAGGTCCGCCCGAGCAGGCAAGCCACGTGGCTAGCGGCGTCGGTGATGTCGATCACCGGCACGGTGAGCATCTCTTGCAACGCTTCGCGCCCCAGCTCCCCGAAGCCTGCCAGGACCACGGCGTCGTGGCCGGCGCCCTTCCGCAGCGCGCAATCGATGGCGCCCACCGCTGCCAGGTGGCTCTCTAGCACGCTCTCCACCGAAGCGGGGCCGAACCGGGGGGTCACCGCGACAATCTCGGTCCCCGGGGAAGCCGCTGCACGGGCCTGATCTGCGATCAGCTCGGTCATGGCCGGGCTGGTGTTGATGTTGATGACGAGGAGCCGCACGCCGCATCGCGCCCTATCGGGCCTGGGCCAGCTCGGCGTCGTCCAAGGCGCTATTGTCCACCAGCTCCTCGTAGGCGATGTCCCGGTCGACGGCGCCCGCCGTGTGCAACATGGCCACCCATCGGGCGCAGGCGGCGGGGTCGACCCGGGTGCTCGACCAGGTCCCGTTGGCCATCAGTTCCGCGGCCGCCCGATCGAGGGCACCGAGCCCGATGTCAGGCCATTCGCGCGCCAGCAAACCCTCGAGGGGCACCGTGCCCGCCGTCAGTTGTGCCATCGCGGTGCCCACACCGCCGAGTAAGGCGACAAGGCGGTCGTGCAGGGGCTCCAAGCGGTCCCGGCGCACGTAGTAGACGCTGTTGGGCATCGGCCCGCCCACGTCGGCCAATCGGCACGTCATGTGACCGGCGCCCCCCGCCTCCAGCCGGGTGGCGTTTAGCAGGTCGAGCAAAATGGCGTCGCCCAGCCCTTTCAAGAACAATTCGGTCAGCATGTCGCTCGACAGGTCGCGGACAAAGCGCGTCCCGGCCGGGAGGACACCGGCTTCCCTCATGAGCCCGGCGGAGAACTCGTAGGGGGCGGTGCCCCCGGCACCCGGGACCAGGACCGTGCGCCCAGTCATCCACGCCCACTCAAAGTCGGCGACCGGGGCCCGGGTAACGACCACCATCGGGAAACGGGCGTTCAACTGGCCGACGACGACCAGGTCTCTCGCCTTGCCGGCATACATGGCGGGGACCCACAAGCCGCCCAGCGCCACATCAGCGGCCCCGTCGGCGAGGTCGTCGAGGACCCCCGTCCACGGGTCACGGGGCCGGGCCGTGACCTCCAGGCCCAGCTGGCTGAACAAGCCGCTGGACGCGGCGTGGTACTCGGGGAGGTAGTTGAGGCCATGACCCGTGGCCGATATACCGAGGCGCTCCATCCCTCATTTGTATACGACCGAACGTTTCGGGCACGTTAACATTCTCCCGCTCCTGCAACAAGACCTCCAGCCGTCGCCGGTTACGTATACGATCAGTAGGAGAAGGGGGGGACCCGGCCCGCGATGTCGTCGCTGTCGGCCCTGTCCCGGTTCGAGTCACCGTACTTACGGCGGTAAAGGAGTTCGTCTTTGCTGATGTGTTCGTCCATTAGGAAGCCGGCCTGGGAGCTGGAGCCGCCGAGCACCGCCATGGCAATGACCGTGTGGTCCAGCCACGAGGACTCGACCCGCTCCCGCAAGTCGAGCAGGAAGGCCCATGAGATTCGCTGCAGGACGCGCGTGAGCATCTCCTCCAGTTGGCGGTTGCCAGACGCCTTGGCGATGAGCTCGTGGAACTCCATGATCAGGGCAGGCAACTCGTCGATCCGCTCCTCTCGGGCCGCTTTCTTCCCACGCTCGACAACGTCTACCAAAGCTGCCGCCTGCTCTCCGCCGCGGGCATCGGCTGCCAACCGCGTTGCCAGGACCTCCAGGCCCCGGCGCACCTGCATCAGCTCGATGCTGTCGCGCAACGACGTCTCGGAGACCCGAGCGCCGCTGAACTGCATAAGGGTGACGAAACCTTCGCTTTCCAGCCGCCGCAGGGCTTCGCGCACCGGGACACGAGAAACGTGGTGCTCCTTGGCTATCACTTCCTCCGGCAGCCGCTCTCCGGCTTTGAGCCGGCCGGACATGATGTCCTGGCGGATCGCATCGGCGATGCGGTCACGGCGCGGGATCCGGCTTCCGTCCGTCGTCACAGGTCTAACGATAGGTGGCGCCACAGCTGATGGCGGTGACCGGCGCATTGCAAAGACGGCCGCCGCGGCAACACTCCGGGCCCCCTTCCCGTGCTCGTACTGACCCGCTCGGAGATCGCAAGCGTCCTAGACATGGACCAGGTCATCGATGCCGTCGAGCGGGCTCATGGGGCACTCAGCTCTGGTGGGGCCGCTGACCTCGGTCCGGTGGTGCTCCCCGTCCCCCGCTCCTCGTCCCTTTTGGTCCCTATGGTTGCAACCGTCCCAGAGGGCGCCGGCGGTGTGAAGCTTCTGACCGACACCCCCGAGAACTCCCATCGCGGCCGGCCCATCCAGCAATCCACGATCGTGCTCGTGGACACGGCGACCGGGGAATGCGAAGCGTTCTTGGACGGGGCAGCCATCACCGCCTACAGGACGGCGGCGGCCTCAGCCGTGGCGACCAAACACCTCGCCCGAACTGGGCCGGCCATCTTGGGCTTCGTCGGGGCCGGAGCGTTGGCCCGGGCCCACCTACTGGCGGTCCGCTCTGTGCGCCCAGTTACCAGCGTCCTGGTCTGGAGCCGCAGCCCAGATACGGCAGCCGCCTTCGCCGCTTTTGCCACCGAGCAGGGAGCGCCCACAACGGTGGTCGGTTCTGCCCAAGGCGTCGTGGAGGGTGCGGACATCGTCTGCACGCTTACCCCCTCTCCCACCCCGGTGGTCAAAGGCGCGTGGTTCCGGCCCGGGCTGCACCTGAACGCAGTGGGTTCGCCGCCTCGACCCGACTACCGCGAGATCGACACCGAAGGCATCAGGCGCAGCCGTGTGGTCGTCGATAGCGTCAAGGTCGTCTCCCACAAGTCGGGCGACCTGCTCATCCCTCTGGCAGAAAAGGCGATAGACAGGGCCCACTTCCGCGACGAACTGGGCCAATTGGTCACCCACGAGCGCCCGGGCCGGGCCAACGACTACGAGATCACCCTTTACAAATCGGTCGGGATAGCGGTCCAAGACATCGCTACCGCCCGTCTGGTATTGGCGGCTGCCCGCCAAAAAGGGCTAGGCACTGACATCGCCCTTGCCCGCTGAACTTCGCACCGAACCTATCGTCTGAGGTGGACATATGACGCTCATGTTCCTCAACGGCACCGCCATGTCGGGCCAGAAAGATCACTCCGCCCATAGGGGCTCCACGTTCCTGGGCCCAGCCAGCACAGCAGGCCGGTACCGTTTTTTCGCGGTCCGGGACGAGTTCCCGGGGTTGTACCCGGTGGCAAGCGGCGGCCGGGTGATCGTAGGGGAGCTTTACGACATCCCCGACGACGTGCTCCATGACCACCTCCTGCCCTCCGAGCCGCCAGAGCTGATGTTCGGCCGCATCGAGCTGCTCGATGGAGAAAAAGTGAACGCCATGCTCCTCGTCCCGTCCCGGCTCGCCCCTGGTGAGCGCGTGGTCGACATCTCCGAGCTGGGCGGGTTCCGTGCCTATCTACGCTTCCTCGCCGCCAACGCCGTAATAGCCACCACCTTGACCGTCGACCCCGTCGCGTGAAACCCGCCGGCCGCTTGGGCCCTTCCGGCCCTGCGAACCCTGCCGGCGCCACCGTTGACGGCGCCCTCCTGCTCAACCAGCTCGACGAGCTGGCGGCCACGGCGCGCACGCCGGCTGGCGGGGTGACCCGGTTGGCCTGGTCGGCCGAGGACCGGGCGGCCCGCGCGCTCATCTCCAAGTGGGGGGCAAGCGCCGGGCTCACCACGCGTCCCGACGCCGTCGCCAACCTGATAGCCGACCTGCCTGGGACCGTGGCCGGACTGGCCCCACTTGTCATGGGTAGCCACCTCGACACCGTGGTGGACGGCGGGCCGCTCGACGGGGCCTATGGGACCGTGGCCGCCTTTGCGGTAGTGACCGCTCTGGCCGCCGCCGGCGAGCGGCTGCGCCACCCTGTCCGAGCCGTGGCCTGGGCCAACGAGGAGGGGGTAGTGGCGCCCCCGTTCAGCGGGTCTCGAGCGGCCGCAGGGTTGACCATCGACATGGGAGCACTGGGCCCCGATGGCCGGCGCCTGTCCGACCGCTTGGCCGAGGAAGGCGGTCGACTCGTCTCGATCGCGAGCGCCGCCTGGGGCCCGGTGGCCGGGTACTTGGAGCTCCACATAGAACAGGGACCGGTACTCGACCGCTCCGGGATCCCCGTCGGCGTGGTAAGCGGCATCACCGCGGCCAAACGGGGCTGGGCACGCTTCGAGGGCCACGCCAACCACGCCGGGACTACCCCGATGCACCTGCGGGCCGACGCCCTGGTGGCCGCCGCCCATACCGTCCTGGCCGTCCAGCGCCTCGCCACTTCCGGCCCGGTCGCGGTCGCCACCGCCGGGGCAATCGAAGCCCACCCCGGCATTACGAACGTGATCGCAGGGCGCTCGGCCGTCAGCGTCGACATACGCAGCCTGGACGGGTCGGCCCTAGCCACCGCCTGGGCCAGGCTCAACCAAGAGGTGGGCGACATCGCCGTCCAGACGGCCACGACGGGCACCCTTTCCGAGGTCTCCTGCACGGCCCCCGTGCCCACCGACGCCAGGCTGAGAGGCGCCATCGCGGACGCTGCCGGCCAGCTTGGCTTGGCGACCACCGAGCTGGCCAGCGGTGCGGGCCACGACGCCCAGTGCCTTGCCGCCCTCGGGCCCATCGGCATGATCTTTGTCCCCAGCATCGGTGGGTTGAGCCACCACCCGGCCGAGGCGACAGCCCCCGACGACCTGGTGGCTGGGGCTGAAGTCCTTCTCGGCGCTCTGCGCCTGGCTGACGAACGGCTCGACCGATGACGTCCGGGCTCGGCCCCTCGACCGGCTACCCCTCGTACCCACGGGACCTGGTGGGTTACGCCGGCTCGCCGCCCCACCCGCACTGGCCCGGGGAGGCCTCCATAGCCGTCCAGTTCGTCCTCAATTATGAAGAAGGGGGCGAGCGGAGCGTCCTGGACGGAGACGACAGCTCGGAGACCTTCCTTTCCGAGATGGTCGGCGCCCAGGCCTTCCCGGACCGCCACATGAGCATGGAGTCGCTTTATGAGTACGGCAGCCGCGCCGGCTTCTGGCGGGTGATGCGTGCCTTCGGGGCCCGAGGGCTGCCCCTCACCGTGTTCGCCGTGGCCACCGCGCTCGCCCGCAACCCGGCCGCCGCGTCCGCCATCAACCAAGCCGGCCACGAGGTGGCCGGTCATGGGTTGCGCTGGCTCAGCTACCAAGGGGTCGACGAAGCCATCGAGGCCGAGCACCTATCACGGGCCGTCGCCCTGCTCAGGGAGATAACGGGCTCGCCTCCCCTCGGCTGGTACACGGGCCGAGACTCGCCCAATACCCGCCGCCTGGTCGTCGAGCACGGGGGCTTCCTCTACGACGCTGACTCCTACGCCGACGACCTTCCCTACTGGGTAGTGGTTTCCGGCCGCTACCATCTCGTCGTCCCGTACACCATGGACACCAACGACATGCGCCTGGCGGTGCCGGGGGGGTTCGCCACCGCCAGCCAGTGGGAGAGCCACTGCCGCGACGCGTTCAACCTGCTGTGGCGGGAAGGAGAGGAAGGCAGCCCCAAGATGCTGTCCATCGGCCTGCACGGGCGCATCATCGGCCGGCCGGCGCGTGCCGCCGCCTTGGAGCGGCTCCTCGACCACATCCTCGCCCACGACCGGGTCTGGGTCTGCCGACGCGTCGACATCGCTCGCCACTGGGCCCTCACCCACCCAGCGTTCTGACCCATCAACGAAGGGAGCCGTTTTGCCTACTTCATCTGCCCCTAACCCGCTCAGGGCCCTGGTAACAGGGGCCGGGTCCGGGATTGGCCGCGCCGTCGTCGAGCGGCTGATGGCCGATGGTGGAAGGGTCGCGGCTCTCGACCGTACCGAGGACGCAGACCCGGCCACAGCCAGCATGTTCTTCAGCGTCGACGTCCGGGACGCGGAGCGCGTCCGGGTGGCGGTCGACGAGGCGGCGCGTCGTCTCGGAGGCCTTGACGGGGTCGTGTGCTGCGCCGGTATCGCCATCCGGGGGACCGTAGAGACGGCTTCCCTGGACGACTGGAAGGCGCAGTTCGACGTCAATGTGTTCGGCATCATGACGACGGTGCGCGCCGCGATCCCCTACCTCCGCGCCGCCGGCGGCGGCTCGGTGGTCACCATCGGCTCAAACCTTGGGGTGGTCGCTCAACCCGACCTCGCCGCCTACTGCTCAACCAAAGGGGCGGTCCTCTCCCTTACCCAGGCCATGGCGATCGACCTCGCCGCCGATGGGATCCGTGCCAACGCAGTGAGCCCGGGCCCGACACGCACGCCGATGCTGATGGAGACACTTGCGACGAGCGTCGACCCGGAAAAGGCACGGAGAGATGCGGTCGCGACGCAACTCCACGGACGGCTCGTTGAACCAGAGGAGGTCGCGGCCGCGGTCGCCTTCTTGCTCTCGCCCGCCGCCAGCTCCGTTATCGGGGCGAACTTCGCGGTCGATGGCGGGTACACGGTGAGATGAGCCCCCCGCTCTCACGAACCTGTACCGTCCAAAACGTCCCATAATTAAAGGGTTTCTCCTGTAGCAGACGTTCACAGTATTTCGCCAGTGCCGACACCTGTGCGGCGCGATGAGCTGACCAACCCAGCGCC
>Ga0302325_10022698_pt1 | contig 13120 bp, 13 predicted proteins | sample Palsa_T0_2_FD_201948 | JGI IMG/M metagenome (GOLD analysis project Ga0302325, IMG submission 201948) | Peat permafrost microbial communities from Stordalen Mire near Abisko, Sweden - Palsa_T0_2 | ecosystem: Environmental > Terrestrial > Soil > Palsa > Peat permafrost | place: Sweden: Abisko... | reverse complement strand
ACCAACGTCACCCCCCATTTGTCATCCCCGACCGCGACGACCCATACCTCCACTCTCTGTGGCTACAACACTGTTCCAAGCACCGGTACTGTCGCAGACGCCGCAGCCGACTCTTGCAGAACCTGCGCTTGGCATTTATTTCCGCGCAACGCGTCCGTCTGGCCCGCGAGAATCATTCCAAAATCGTCATGCGGTCAATAGAACGATCACGAAAGTACAAGTCATATCAATTGGCTTATCTCAAGTTCAAGCGCGAAAGAATTGAGTTGTTGACCAGATTGGGGAAAATTGAGAAGACTTATAAGATGGGATGGACGCCGTTTAAGGAGTGGAAGGCCTGGAGACAGGTATGGTTGTCTCTAAGGGAGAGAGAGGGGAAGAAATATCGGAGGAGAAGGAGTAAGAAGCGGCTGGTGATGGATGAAGCTCAGCATAGGGCGGAGAGAAGGATCTTTGAGGATAGAAGGGTGGGAAAGGGTGTAATATTACCTCGATATGGTGTAGATTAGATTAGAGTTTGAGGACTGTGCATAGATGCGCATCGCTTTGTATATAATAACGATACCAGTGAAGTATTTATTCTGAAGGGGCCCGGTAGTCCGGAGGAGAGAACGTGTTGACCATCTATTTCGCTCATACATTCTTGCTCACTCTGAAATACAGTCAATTCTCTTCCACCTTGCATAGCAATTATTGCCTACCCTTTTTTTACTCCTGTCTAGCCATCATATCTACAATCTCGACAATGCCCCGACGAACTTCCATAGAGAATACCGGCGGTGTCCCCATGATCAAAGGGTCCGAAGAAGTTAGTCCGGTTAGCAATATTTACAGCTGAAACCATCAACTTCAATGACTTGTATCTCTGGCAATAAATTTTCCTAGAAAGTCATGTTTGCTTCAAATAATGGAAACAGTTTTCTCTTGAATTTCCACTCTTCACTTTTGTCCAGAAGAATTCATGTGTGAAGTTATGTCAGTTCAAAGTGTGCTGGTCTGTAATCTGGTGATTGCTAAATAACGGGACTAACTTTTTCGGACCCTTTGATCAGAACTTGCAAGATCATCATTATCAAGCAAGAGAACGAAAGCAGCTCATCCGTTGCATCTTCTGGTCCTGTCGAGAGCGAAGCACCTTCTGATCGATCCGAATCCGAATCCATATACAAATCCAAATCTCCCGCACTAAAAGGCCCTTTCCCCAGATCGAAGAAAGGGAAAGGGCCCGGAAAAGGGGCCTATAAAAAATTCGTCGCTGCAAAAGCCTAGCTATCCCCCTCTTACCAAGGCTTATGAACAGCGCAGAGAACTCGAATTAGCGTATCCTGAGAAATCCAAAGTCCAAATCGACTCGGAAGCACACAACGCTGTGAGATCCCCGAGGCAATTTACTCATGATAGTACCATGCGTGGGCAAGGGAGCTGAAGGAAAGGGACACTGATGAAGAGATGGAAAGGGACACTGATGCATTTGAACCAGAGGAACCAGGGGAGGCCAAGATTGAGAGGAAATACCTTATTTTGCCCAGGAAGCGGCGCTCGTGATGTGGTTTTCATGTGGTTGCTCGTGCCTGGACGATGGTTTGCTGGAGGATATGGATAGCTCCACATCATTGCTTTTGGGCTGTGTTGCATAGAAATGGGCTTGCTCCTTTTATAGAGGATAGCGTTGCTTCTGATCACTTGTAGGACTCTCTTTTTATCCTTCCGCCTTGCAATAGGTCCCGACATCTTCATAAATCAGATAAGACAAACTCAAGAATTCGATCAGATGCAGATCTGAAGGAGTTTTCTTGCCTTTTGGCCCAAATCGGTCCAGAAAAACAGCTACACTCTTCATCAATCAAGCGGTTAGTTCCCTTAGTGATAAATTCTCCGCTACGAATACCCGACGTTTGTCTTTCAGTAGTATAGGCGCATCTCAGATTTCAGCGCTTTCCATCCCGAGCAAGCTGCTGGGTTAGATTCAAATTTCGATGATGCCGACATTTCCTGCGTCGATCCCCGAAGTCAACTCAAAACTTTGCCTCATCGTCAACCCTGTGGGCCCCTCGGCATGCTTGGCCGCATCCTCAAACGAAAGGCATCTTCGTTTCCCTCGGCCTCACCTCCTCCGCGTCCTCAATCATCGCCCTTCCCAGGCGGTAGCGGCACTCTCCCCAGCCACAATGGCCGGCGCCTCGATGTCACGTTCCAGGACCGGTACCTCCAGCCTGCTCCTCAGCCCACCGTCATGGGCCAAATATGGCGCCATAAACAGCGCGAGAAGATGCGCAAGTCGGAATATATTCGATTGCCGAAGGAAGAGAAAACGAAGCTGTATTTGGAATCGAGGCCGATGAAAAGGAAGTTGTTGGATTGGGTGGGCAGTAAGAGTAGGGAATTGGTCAGGGCTGCGAGCACCGTTGATGCGTGGAGTGGACCTCCCGTACGGAATATGTATATGAGACTAGGTGGACAGGGTCAAATGCCGGGACAGGAGGTCAAGTTACTCGGAGCTGGGAGTGGGACGGCGGCAGTGAGCGATCGGGCAAAGAAAGTTATGGTATGGGGGATGGTGACAGTTATGGGTGGTTTAATGGGATGGCTGGCCTTTGGAATGGTAGAGACTACTAGGAACGAGGGACCTGTAGTCCCCGATGATTCTGCTAAGACAACAGACCCCGCGGTGTCGTTCTTAGAGGAAAATAGGGACAGAAAACCTGGGGTATATGTCTGGGGATCAAATCGGTATATCATGTCACCGAAGTTGCTCATACCAGGGGTGATGTGACTGCGCCTGGAGCGAAGGACGATTTCGTCAAGTGCGCTACTCGGTTAGCATATTTCGACAACCGCGGATTGCGAGATATGGCTTTAAGTAACGATCTTGGAGGTCCGGTTCCTTCATTTCTGATCTAACAGTAGTTGCCGTTGATGAACAAGGCGACGTGATCCAGTGGGGAAGAGCATTTTCACATACATTCCTCCCAGAAACAACACTGAAAGGAAAAAACATAACCCAAGTTAAAATCAGGTTATTCCTCTCTGTTTATACCTAATTTCAGTGGAGACAATGTGATCTGTCTTTCAAAAACAGGAAAATCATACGTGCTACCGGCCTCGAAGACAGCCCTCGAGACTGGCCCCAAACCCATTGAAACCACTTGGATTCCATTCTGGACATCCAGTGCGGAAGTATCATATACACCTCTCTCGCTTCCCGAGAAGATTACCTCGATCGCCGCAGGAGACGATCACTTTCTTCTCCTCTCCGCCTCAGGTAAGGTTTTCTCTGCGGCGACCACCGCGGACGGAAACACATTCGGTCAACTCGGCGTCGAATCTCCAGATGTGTCCCTCTTAACACCCCAATCAGTCCTCTCCCTTCCCTCCGATCCAGTAACCGCCATTGCAGCCGGCGAACGACACTCTCTGGCTCTGACATCTCACGGCGAAGTCTACTCCTGGGGCTCCAACGGACAAGGCCAATTACTCCAACAATTCGCCAAAAACAATTTCTCTACCCCGACGCCAACACTTGTCCCCTTACAACGTCTGATCCCTGGAATTCGAAAAGTGGAATCCATTGCTGCGGGAGGCGCAAACTCCTTTGTCGTGGCCAATATGAACGGCAATATCGAAGTATATGCTTCCGGTTCCGGGATGTGGGGACAACTAGGTTCGGGAGTGTGGAATCAGATTCAACATAAACCAATCCGGGTGAAGACTCTGCGTAACCTCTCCGAATGGTCCGACACCCTGAATCGCAAGGTCGAAATCGGTATTCGATATATATCTGTTGGCGAAAACCATGTCGCTGCTGTTCTCGATAACGATGTCAGTGGTGGTATCGGCGGAAGAGATGTCTTCATCTGGGGATGTGGCGAAGCTTATCAACTGGGACACGGAAAGAGGAATAACTTGAATGTGCCTAGTCCACATAATCCGATTGCAATTGCCGAGGGAAGACAGGGCGATACCAATGCGGAGAGGTTTATGCTGAAACCGAGGCGGCAGGTAGAAGTGTTGACGAGTGATGGAAGGAAGAAGGTCTTTTGTGAGGAGACTATTGTGTTTGGAGGGGGGTGTAGTGGTATTTATGAGAAGATTGTGAGTTGAGTTGGTTTAGGATATCTGTGATTTATATGGGAATGGGAAGTATGCATATAAGAACTGTGGTATTATGTCTGAAAGAACCCGTCTCTGAATGCTGACCCGTGCGATCCATTGTTTTGCATCCCGAGTCCAGAAGGATGCTCGTTCATGTGTTGCAGAGATGTTATACATCTGACCAACTCGCTTGGAAATGATCAATATTCTTGCCTTCAGGAGCGGGTTGAAACACGGGGGGTGAGAAGGAGTGATATTTTAAATTGAGAGTTGATTTTTATGGGATGGATTCCTGAGTTGCCCTAAGAATCATTCTAAGCTGCTATCTATGATTTTTCTCCATCAGATTTTGGATCCGCCTTCTCATCTTCCTTCTCAGTCTTTGAATCCATATTCCCTGAAGCTTCACCCTTCAGCACCCGCACAACTTTATCCTCCCAAGCGCCTCCCTCGACAAGCTCCTCCCAAGGAATCGAATCCTCAAGCCCGAAGTCGCCCTGCCTAGTTCTGGCCAATTCGGCCATATAAGCCCCCGAATCCAACCTCAAGCCTAAATCATAACACAGAGACCGCACATAAAACCCTCCTGACACCGTCATCCGTAATTTACATGCAGGTCCATCCGTCTGCACGCTCTTCGTTGTCTCCTCGAGAGTTTTATACTGTAACTTTCGTTTCATGATTTTCTGTTCGAAAGACTTCTCTTCTTCGGTGGCTTCGTCCAGAGGGGCCGGGAAGGAATGTTGGTCATACCATTCTATGAGTTCGAGGTTGGCGACCTTGACGGGTCGTTTTTCCAGTTCTCTGGGTAATTCCTTGCCTAATCTAGCGTATTCATAAGCTCGTTTCCCCTCAATTCTCAATGCAGAAAAACTTTCAGTTAGCTTTATTGTACGGAGGTGTACATAGGTGGCAGTTGTAAGATATCCCCCCTAAACTCACTGAGAGCCGCTTCTACCTTCTCCCTTGTGATATGTTCCGTCGGCACCCGACGCAATATTTTCCCAGCGGCATCATACGTATCGGTCACCGTTCCAAATACACAAGTCGCTTCGTATTCTTTCATCCCGCCTAAGAGGGTTTGTAACTGCTTTGTCCCTGTGCCGACTCCCACAACCAATACCCCAGTGGCCATGGGATCCAAGGTGCCTCCATGACCCATCTGCAATCAGCGCGGACTCGGTGACAATGCAACCTTGACTTTGTTCTCGTCTAGGCGCTGGCGTTTGGTGCGCCGGCCAGGTGCACTGCGGGGGGTGAGGTGGTCTTTGAAGTAAATCGAGGATCGGAAGAGCGGTTGAATTGCACCGAGGGCCTGTGCTGAGCTTAAGCCAGGTGGTTTGCGGATTGCAAACAGCCCGTTCAGACTCATCGTGGACTCTGCCTCCCTGCCGTCTGTCGCTGGAAAAGAATTGCAGACCCGCGAACGATTTGATCAGTATTTCATTAATTAATTAATTTACCGTATTTATTTATTATATTTACAGTGTTTACGCGCAGCGGGGATCAGGGACAGCCAGCCGAACTCGGAGAGATGATGGCGCAGGGCGAGTCAGCTCGTCCTGGCATGCAGCCTCACGTGGCGCATCCATGGATGCATTCAGCAGCCCACAAAGCGTCATTCGTGCGGGCATCGAAGCTCACGGCGCTGCCGCCTCAAACCGGAGCGATCGCGAAACACCCCTTTCTAACGCCTTAACCTGAGCACGGCGAGCAACTCTGGTCAACGAGAATGTTTGCATTGCCACTAGAGTTGTACGAACTGATTCTTCTGAACTTGTCGGTACCGGAATTATTACGTGTCTCACAGGTTTCTCGAGCATTCTACCAAATCACGCGATGGTGTCTGGTCAATGAGAGATATTACAGACACTGGCGAGTGGCGTTCAATGAGGATGGTTGTTCTCGACGCATCATTCCGTTGGATGTAGAAGAGACGAGAAAACAGATCAGAGAAGGAACAGGGTTTTATATCTTCACTTCGAATATACGGCCGCTTCCACTGGTTTATGAGCCTGTGGAACGCATTGACTTGAACCATCGTACAATGAATTTCGGGATGAGGTTTCTTGATTTCAGGGAGTGTAGCCCGCCAACCTTTATCATCTGTTTTGATATTAGGCGCCATTCAGGGGGGCTGTATTCCTACGGCAACAATGCCACCAGAGCTCCGTTGCGGCGAGTTTATCGGGTTCAAAGTACACCCGGGAACAGTAACCCCCACAATCCATTCCCAAATATCAACGACTCCCCCAAACCGAGTTATATGGAAGATCGAGCTCATGTCAAGTGTGCTCGGATCTCCATCGGCGAGATCGGATGACACAAATTTGGGCAAGTACCACTTTGATAAGATTCGAGTTTATGTGAGTTTGGAGGCAATCAAATATGAGTATTGTGTAAGGGAACAGGCGAGACGAGCAAGGAGGGAAAATGATAATAAGTTGTGTGTTTGTAATAGCCTAGTCAAAGAACAGAAACAAGAGTTCTGCGAAAAATTGGAGCCAAACGCTAGATACATGAATGAGGAAGCTGTATAGCCGTTCCAATAAAGATACTCATCAGATGCAAACGCTTCGGTCCCTCCAGCCACTACTTGGTGATCCCCGCATAGTCCAAATCCATCCCATCCGTAATCCCCAATCTCCCCCTAGCAGTATTCCGTTTCCCCTCCGCCTTGACCAAGGTCCCAGCCTTTCCCATCAATATCTGCGGACAATTGACATAAATCGCCTCATACTCCCCGGCATGGACCTTGAAGCTCTCGTGCCAAAACCCAATATGATCACTCACCTTGACCACCTTACTCGACCAGATCATCGAGGGGAAGTGTTTCCCCATGTGGTCCCGCGCATAGGCATTCAGGTGGTCCTGACTGCGCCAGTACTGCACCGTCAAGGCTAGATCGACATACCTGTTCTGGGAGGAATACGTTGTGGACCCGAAGAATCCGAACTTCTCGGGCTCGGCTTCGAGTTCTTTATGCATTGCCACGAAGGACTTACTGATTTCGCCGAGCTCTTTACTGGGGATCAGGCCGTTGAGAATAATGCCGATATGAAAGACGCAGAAGTCGCCTTCGATTTCAGCGGTCCACCGGCCGCGGTAGATCGGATGTGCTTTGCGTAGTTTGTCTTCTATGATACCGAAGTGACGCGCGAGGGTCATGACGAGTTGCGGGAGTGTCATCAGCGCCGCGATGATCGCTAGAAACTTAGTTGGAAGGAAAAGCGCGACGACCATCCCGACGCCGACCATCGTGCGGATACTGAGGAGTCCTTTCAGGATGGCGGTTTCATCCTGTCCAACGAAGAAGTTGCTGTGTGCTTTGAAATTCTCGGCATTGATGTGTTTGGGCCAGGGCAAGGAAGCGCCGTTTGCAGTTCTTTCACGCTCGGCCATCGCAACGTTTTGAGTTGTTGAGCTGGTTGACGTGGGGCTTCTCTCGGCCGTCTCCTCTCGTCCAAGTTGCGATTGGCTGAACAGAATACGAACCAGAGTGTTCAATTGGGCAGAACAGGGTCGGAGGGCCACTCTTAGTGAGTAATCGTCAATGACAGGATATGAAGGAGTGGATCTTCAAGTAAGGATGATAAAATCAAGACTGTGTGGCACGGTCGCCTACCCGAGCACACCCGGGAGTTAATTGGGATTTCTAGCCGGCAATCTTCCTATCAGAAGCAAGCGACAGCCGTCAGAAGTGTGGCTTGCGCTTGATAATAAGCTCCTTTGGGTAAAGATATCGCCGGTCTAACGCATGGAGCCCGCAGCGGTTGGGGAGCTTTCGCGGCTCCTGATTGGATCACCAAGCGCCGATCCTTCAATAAATAAATATTTAAATTAATACACTCAAAAACGTAAATGTCCCTCCATCATCATCAGTCCTCTTGACAATCAACGATACCATGACAACCACAGCTCCATGGAACATACAAGGTCCTCCCAAGGCTTCCTACTCTAACAAACCCGGCAGACCTCCTTCGTTTCCTGTCAACAGAAGCCAAAATCCCCCTCTCCATCTCAATAACCTACGCCAAAACCCTCAGCTCCGCCAAATTAACAAGGTACATCATACCCACCCGACAAGCCGGGGGTGCAGACTAACGACAGTGCCACAGCAATTGCGGAACTCAAGAAAGGCGAACTGGATGATTTGATTGACGATGCTGAGCAGCGGAAACGGATTATCAATGCTGCGAAACGGGTTGTTAAGGTTCGTGTTTCCTGTGAAGGTGTGGGGGGCGGTGGTAATTTGTAGAAGGCAGCGGGGGGATCAGGGGCCGGGAAACGGAAACGGGAGGATGAGGAACAGAAGACGGGGAGTACGAAAAGGGGTAAAAGGAACGTGGAAAAATCGACGCAGGATTTCGAAAAACTCATCACGGAAGCTGAATTAGACATCTCGGTTTCCCCCCCCCCCTCAACCACCACCCTTTAACCGAGAGACTGGGACTGACTTCTAGAAACTACAAAACGTAACAATAACCACCAACCGCGCCCCCTTCATGCTCATCTTCGCCATGGTGCATACAATCCTAGTCCACGGCCTCTCGGTCGCGACATCACTCTCCCTAGCCCACTCCTACATCTCCCTCAACGCCCTCTCCAAAGGCCAATCACTAGGCCTCCTCCCCGGGTCCTCCACCTCCGACCCCTCGCTCTCGCAAATCCTCGGCGGCTCAACCCAGCCCGTCATCAAAGTCCTAGGCCGTGACATCCCAGTTGTCCGCCAATCCCAACAGGACGAGTACCGCGCCATCGACACAAAGACCCTGCGGGACCGACATGCGAAGAAACAACTCGAGGGGAAGGAGTTATTTGATGTGCCGACGTATTCGCCCGAGGCGGCGTTGGGGTATGTGCAGCGGGCTTTCGGGACGCAGTTGGGGCTTTTGGTGGGGGCTTGTGTTGTTTGTATGAGGAGTTGGTTGAGGGGTGATGATGATCTGGGGAGCACGGAGGAGCAGAGACGGGAGGAGTTGGAGAAACGGGGGTATGGGATGTATGTCCAGGCGCGGCCGGAAGTTCCTTACGGCGAGGCGGTAAGAATACCCGCTGGACTGGGCGGAGGGGGGTTGCTGATTTTTAGGGATGGGGGAAGAAGGGGGAATTGCGGTTATCGAGGATCCTGGATTTGAGGAAGAAATCGGAGGATGAGTATGAGAGGGATAAGCGGAATGAGATGAGTGATCGGGATGGGAGACAGAAGTCTATGGAAGAAGTTGTGGGGGAAGTGGATACTAAACCCGATGAGTCGGATTCCAAGGATCTGAGTGAAGGGGAGAAGATTGATGGTGTGAAGAAGGCGAGGGCGACTGGGAACGGGGTGGAGGGGAAACAGTTGGCTTTGGAAGAATGTCTTGGAGAACAAGGGACTGCTACTGGAAAGGAGACTGGGACAGATGGTGAAGAGAAGAAATTGCGGGAGACTCGAGGGAGGTGGAAAGGCCGTCAGACGACGCTGGAGGAGAATTTGAACACATGAGATGGGAGTAACTTGATATCCTACAGATGGAGTGCTGGAAGTTCTAAAGATGGAAACTGGATATCCCAAAGGTGGAGTAACTAGATGTGCTAAAGATGGAGTGCCAGAGGTCCTAGCGTCTATTCTAATTAAGCTTATCAGCTTAGGCCAACCGTACCCCAACGATCGCGTCTGCAACGATGGAGACAAATTGTCATAAGAAATGCAATCCCGCAGACATGGCAGCACGCCTCAGACATCAAAGCCAATCACATGCGTCGAGTTGCATTCTGATCGGCAAAGTTCCTCGCTTTGCAGCCTCCAATTCAAAAAAGCGGGGTTGTGAGACCGTTCCGATTGGCCACTGGATGCGGAGGTGGACTGCCCAACACGTGTTTGCTCCAGCCACAGCATAGCGTGGAGAGCGCATTGACCTTCCGTGCAAGCGAGCGGAGTGCAGAAACAAGGTACACTGAGGCGGGGACACTCTCCCAAAGCATGCAGCATCCATAAAGGGCATCTCTCCGCCCCTCGCCTGCTGCATCAAAGAGTCGCTCGAGCGTCGGGAAGCGATGCCACGCAAGGGCAACGTGAAAGGTACGTATTTACCTCATAAGCTTGTTGCTGACCCGGATAGGCTGGTATGTGTTCCCTGCCCCGCCCATGCCGTGATTCGTCTGTGCTGATCTCGTGTCTGAGTAGTTTGACCTGCAGAGCTCGTCATGTCAAATGTACGTGTGTGTGTCTCTCCCTTTGGGTGAAATGTGGGTTGGCAAGGGGATGCTGATCTTCTGCGGTAGGCGATGAGAATCTGCCCGTGTGCAACAATTGCCAGAAGACAAAGCGGAATTGTATTCCTTGTGCTACTGGACTTGGCTAATCGGTGAATAGGTGAGCATGGTCCGACGGATTGATTGATGTGGTTGCTGACGTGTGCAGGACTCAAGATCGCTTTTCTCGATGGAGACGGCAACTCTATGGCTGGCCTCTCCGATACTTCTCGGCCTCCGTCATCCAGGTCAAGGAGCAATACCGACTTCAGCAATCATACATGGGTCCCTGTGCCCGACAATGGTACATTGCACGCATGGGAGGACTTGCTGATTGCGCAGTCCAATTCCTAGATGAAACGGAGGATATCTCCCGCATTATGTCTGCCCCGAACATGCCAACAACTTCCATGACGAATAACCACTCAGACTCACATACAGATGCAATGGACTACGAGACCATATTCAACTCCTTCAATCAACCATTGCCGTCCCCGTTCGGTTCCACAACCGCCCATTCCCCATTCAACAATAACCAACAGACATCCCCCTTCCAGCAACATACTTCCCCATCGGGATCGTCAAATCTGGGTCTTGAAAGGTTAATACTAAGTGAATCACCGACCGCGACTTTCAATGCCCCTCCATCTCAAGGAGCAGCATCTCCAGGATTCGGCGACTTTGACCAAGCGATGGCCAATTTCAACACGGGAATCCCCATTGAGTCCATGCTTGACGTCACTTCCATGGGCGAAGCATCCTACTTCGCAGGCCCAAATGTCGTGACTCAACAGACCGCGAGGTTAATGAGACACTACATCGACAATCTAGCAAGTTGGATGGATCTCAGTGACTCTCGTAACCATTTCTCCACCATCGTCCCAAAACGGGCCCTCACTTCCGTACCTATCCTCCTGCAAAAAGTCCTTACTTGAAGCCAATCCTGATGAACGCATTACTATGTTTCGCCGCAAAACACCTCTCCAATGTCCCCGGCAGTGGCGTCGATCCCACCGTCGCAGACGCCTACCACCACGAATGCGTAAGCCAAATGATCCCACAACTGCAAGACGAAGCGGGCGTTCTCGAAGACGCTCTCCTAGCCGCCACCGTCCTCCTCAGAATGTACGAAATCATGAAAGGGATGGGCCAGGGCGACAACCAGTACCATCTCTGGGGCGCCTCCTCGCTAGTCAGTATCCAGAAGATCAACGTCAACACACGGAATCTACGACACACTGCGTTCTGGGCCTTTTTACGGCAAGATGTGACGATTGCATTGGCTACTAATCAGCCTACTAAATTGAGCTTGCAGGATTGTGGGGTTGAGCTCGACTTTACGGAGGTGGATGATGATATCTGGACGAACCGGATGACGTTTCTATTGGCTAAGACGGTCAATTTTTGTTTTGGACCCGTGGAGAAGACGATGGAGCGGTGGAGCAGGCTGAAGGAGGAGGTGGATCTATGGAAGGAACGCGCCCCCGCATCGTTTAAACCGTTCTACACGCAACCTCATGGCATTCACGGGGAACCCTTCCCAGCGATATGGTTGTTATTCCCATGGCATAGTATCCCCCTTTCACGGATGTCAAAAAGTTAATTGTATAGTCTGCGCAGTACAATCCTACAATCTAGCCCAGATATTACTCGCCTTATACAGTCCCGGCATCCCCCCCGGCATCGCCGCATTATCCTTCCTCCGCAGAATGGAAGTCCAAGTCGAATCCTACGCACGCGAGATCTGCGGCATCTCACTTACCAACGCCAACGTCAGCGCCCGAATCAACGCCGTCGAACCCCTCCGATTATGTATATACCCCGAGCTTTGTTCACACGATAAATACTAATGTTTGCAAAGGTGGACGGTGTTTGCCTGCGAGTGCGCAACGGGAGTCGGTGGTCAATTTACTGACTGCGATACAGTCGGAGCAGTCGTGGCCGTGTGATTCGGTTATCGCGAGTTGGAATGGGTTTGGATTTTTGTTTGATTCGTGAAATGTAAGGTTTATTGTGCTGGGAAAAATGTCGAGGATAAACGAGGACATTCATTGAATTGTAATCGTGATGTAACGTGATGTACTATATATGTAATATCAATACCTTTTCATATGGATTATACCTGTGCTTTGTGATTTAGTTTGCCGTCCTGTTTGTACTGTTGAAGGGATGCAGATCTGACGGCGATCTGTATTGAGATGGACGGTGTATCTGAAGAGCGGCATCTGTTTCGCACCACGAGCAAGGATCGGATACACCATAAAAATATGCGACATGAAATGGAAATTGTCTATACGCTCACTCCCTTTGTCGGTCCTAAGAGGTATATTTCTTCCTCGCTCATCAACTGGGGGTGGCGGGAAACGAATTTCCGATCCATTACACTCTGATTTAAAAGTCATCAGATTCAGAACCGTGCGGAAATACGCGTGCATCAATTCCAACCCTCGAGTCTCGACAGGCTCGGCCCCCCTTCGGAAATACCGCTTTGCCGTCCCGGAACACCTCGTGTCTCCCCGATGCACGAGCTTACACGCGTGTCTTGCATAGACTTTGCTGTGCGCGCCGGTGCCGGCCCCAAATAGAGGCATGTGCGCAATATCTGCGGGCAATATCATATTTCCAACACACATCAACCGGCGTTCCGGACGCAATCGGCAGGCTGTGTTCATCGCAAAAGAACACGCACGATCCTTGGAACTCGCATTTAAGGCATTCAAGGGAGTTCAGCTGACATTACTGGGTGCATGGACCATTTTATCTATACGATGGTGAACTTTATTGTCGCCAAGCC
>Ga0302325_10022697_pt1 | contig 13121 bp, 14 predicted proteins | sample Palsa_T0_2_FD_201948 | JGI IMG/M metagenome (GOLD analysis project Ga0302325, IMG submission 201948) | Peat permafrost microbial communities from Stordalen Mire near Abisko, Sweden - Palsa_T0_2 | ecosystem: Environmental > Terrestrial > Soil > Palsa > Peat permafrost | place: Sweden: Abisko... | reverse complement strand
TAATTATCGCTCACGAGATTATGCAACAAAGCTGAGATGGTCCTAAGACAATTGGCTCAGATAACACTCCCGGTCTCTCAGGGATAGGGAGCCAAGATCCCTTGGACATGCACCTAGGGGCTGCAGATCTGGTCACTCCCATACGCCAATACGAGCCATTCATTAATGGGAGTCTCCCATTGATGAATGAACCTCCCATTGGCTAATGGGAGTTCCGAATGCGAACGGGAGGTCCCATTAACCAATGTCCATTAGCATACTAGAGGTTAGGGGGTAAAATTCGCAAATATGTCTCTAGTTACTCGGCCTTCCAATTATCTTTTGATCTTTACACAGATCTCTTACTCGTGATTCAAATGCCTTTGTTTTAAACTTTAAAATTATTTAGAAATAGAAAATATGAAGTGAAATTGTAAAAAAAGTTATACGGTTTTCCGGCTAATCGACCTTCCGGTGCGCATTTCTTGGGTTAAATGATCATTATCTCTTATACGCCAGTTTTATACCAAATGACGATGAAACTTGTTTGCTAATTGCAAATATTTGAGTAAATATTAAAGGATATATGTAAATATACTCCTTAAAAGTTTTAGTGTTTTGCGCATATACTCTTAAACCTCACAAACTTTACCCAACACGTGACATCGGGGACTACGATAGCTTCAGGTTCTAGTACTTCAAGTGCACCTGGTAAACCTACAATTAGGGATACGAGGGCTATAGCGGCAAGGGGGAGGATGGCACTAAATAGAGGAAGAGGGAGGGCTCAAGGCAGAGGATCAAGGGGGGGGCGTGGTACTTGTAGCTAAAATAGGAATTGATAATGCCACTATTGATGAAATACAGCTCCCGAACCTCCCATACGCTAATATCATTGGCTAATGGGACCTCCCGTACGCTAATGAGCCTCCCATTGATAAATGGCTCGTATTGGCGTATAGGAGGGACCAGATCAAGCTTGCAAGGAATGTCAGAGGCGAAAGACAAAATGCAATAGGGGCATACCGACTTGCAGTCTTTGTATCAAGTACAATAGACATTACTTATATAAGAAGCATAGCAAGACGCTATTAACAAGGAAGTGAGTCAAACAACCTTCAGCTTTGTTGAGAAAAGCACGACTTATACTACCCCCTCCTCGGACGACTCACTCTGTTCCTGTTGCCGACAAGGTGGAGTCTTCCACCCAGGGGCAGCAAGATAATCCATTCGGCTTCTCAATCTCAACGATCCAATCCCGGGTTCAGATCAATATTTTGTCCCCGATATGGTATCGAACCCATCTGATGAAGCGTCTGCTTTCTTCACTTCGACTTCGGATCACGTGATTACAGACCCTTCCTGATCTGTTCCACGACCTAGGCGAAGCTCTGCAGTCCTTCGATGTGCATGAGTACTTCAATGATACTCATGTGCCAGGGGAGGAGCAGCAGCACCCTTCAAACTCCTTGGAATGTCCTCCGATGTATGATTTTGAATGGGATGAACAGCATGTCTCAGTGATGGAGCAAGCCGATCAGGACTTGTCACCACGGGACTCAAAGTCAGATGACGCCGGCGACACAGAAGATAATGTAATTGATTGCATGGGATCTTTGACAGTAGACGAAAAGGAAGGTGGGCATCTAGGCGTTGCATCCGGGGGCAGCTCTGCTACGAATACTTGACCCTCTTCCGGCTGTACGGAAAAAAGGAACACCTTCACTACCAAGAGTTGACAGGTTCTCTTCTGGATCCGCATCTATGGTTGCTCCTATATACGAACAACCGAATCCGAATCGACATATTCGGGATGCCATGGTCGATGCATACTTCAGGCTCTACCACCTGTGCTACCCCATTGTGCATGAGCCCACCTTCCGAGCACAATATTCCGAGGTCATCCCTCGACCAAATGGAGACTGTTGGTTGATATTAGCCTATGAAATTGCTGCCATTGGCATGTTTACAACAGCCACTTCTCTCGAAAGTAATGACCTGCTACTCTTCGCCCACGCTAAATCAATGCTCTCGATCAATTTCCTCGAAGCTGGGAATCTGACACTGGCCCAAGCATTGACCCTCATCTAGAACCATCAACAAAGGGAAACAAACCCAACAGTGGAGCTAGATTAAGTGTCACAAGTAAAGCCAGACGTTCTCGACACTGTAGTGCGGTTGGTCGATGATTGCTGCGTAGCTGAAGTTCAGCGTAAGGGACTGGCCTTGGAGGACTGCGAGGTCGCGTGTGCGGCCTATGCAGAGGAGTGAAATCAGATCCTAACGACCAGACGTGATACGTACCAGCTGCTGAAAATTGCGGATGAAAGGTACTAGATGTTGAGAATGACGGGGAGGGAACTTGAGAACCAGGAAGGAATCCAAGGATGAGACGGGCTTGATAGTAGAGGACCCCCTCCTACTTATATATGATGTACGTAAAGGAGCAAACCGTACATAAGTGAGTCTTATCATCCGAACTTTGAAATATTTCGCAGGGCTTCTTGGTAATCATGCACGTTGTGCCTGCCATGTTGGGGTCCCGCTACAATCAGGGGTTGTCGTTAACTTCGTAACGCCGGCCCTAATCTCGGACTTGCGACGTTGTCTTAGCAAGCTAGCTTCTAAATGAACTCGTGCACTATTGACTAACGAGGGAAGTGTCCTCGGTACCTTATTTTACTTTGCAAGTGCATTTGTAATGACGAAGGCGCAGATCTTTACAGACTACCGTAGCCATGTGAGCTCGGGACTGGAAGGAGTGCAATTTAGTGGACTAGTGACTTCTCGTGTCCTCTTAAAAGTTCGTCATTTTCGAAGAATGGAAAATGCGATGAAATCTTTTTCTGTCTTTCACTACATTTGTGGCTTGTGCCGAAACCTTCTGAGCCTATGGATACCCAGAGTTTCTCAGCCCGCAGAAGGTTCTACGTGTGGTTTGTTGAGTATCCGAGCGTTAGGGGCTTCGGATTGGATCGACTGCGACGGTGGTACGAGGTCGACGCCTCATTCCGGGCTTTCCAGCTCCAGCCCTATTTAACTCTGTCGATTTCTTCTTCTTTCATTACGTTCCTTGAGCATACTTAGTCTCCTCCACGCAAGTCCCGCGCAAGAGCGCAAAGTTGCGATTATGAACCAACCAATGCGTGGACTCTCTGTTGATGAGTTCATGGAGAGTGTTGCTTTCGATGTGCGATATCACTATCCTGTTATTTTCGTCGTTGGCAGGGCCGGAGCAAACAAGTCGAAATTTATCTCGAAGGCTCCCGGGTTAAATGAGAGAAGAGCTGGGTATGGAAGTAACGTAGGTTAGACCACTCCCGAATCTGGAATCCATTTATGAACCAATTAACACATTCTGTTGGAACCGCAGACGTTGTAATTTGACCGTCGGATCGCGAGTTGCTTTAGTCGCTACCCGGCTTTTGCTTTGGATGACTACTCGTTAAAAACACTTACATCTATCGCAAGGATTTTAACCGCAGCCGCGAACTACGAAGGCATAATGGCTGGATTTATCATTTTTCAACTCATTGGCGAACATGGCCTTTTTGCAAATAAAATACGTATGCTACGAATGATAGAGAGCATTTACGGGATAGAAGCATTTCGAAATGTGATCATCGTATCCACCAATTGGGAGAATCTCCGAAGCCGTATCAATAAAAGTGTCACTAGTAACAAAGTCCAGAAGAGAAAAAATGACAAGAGGTTGTAGGGAAATCTATTGTCCCATGAGGCACATTACATGGAATACTACGACGAGGAGTTATCAGCGCCATTGATCGTTGAACGTCTGCTGGAGAAGCTGAAGACACCTGTCACGTTTCAGCTCCAGGAAGAATTACTGGTAAAAGGAGGAAGTCTAATCTCGACTACTGCAGGAAAGCTGTTGGTCGAGTGGCTAGATTACGGAATAGCAGGGGTTGAAGGGATGCCTGGGATGGGGCCAAACAAACTCAAAGCTCGAGCGCAGCGTCTCGAAAAATTGGAGAAAGCAAAAAAGGGGCTTGAAAAAGTCAACGTGAGGCTCAATCTTTCTGATCAAGGGCCCGTTAGCTAATGTTAAAACCTAGGTCAAAATTAAGACAAAGTCTGAAATAGCCGTCAAGAACGCTGTTCAAATGTCTACTATTAAACGCGCCACTTCGATGACAAATAATCTCCATTTTGCGAGATAATGTCTCTATTATTCCCTGATCCTAATGGCTTTTGGAACCGTGACAGCAATAAGCATGCTGCTTGGACGGCAATGATAGCGAGCATTGGGTTATCAGGTCATGACCAAGACATTATATCTCTGGTTATTCGATATGTGGTTGTCTTTGATATCTCTGTCGCCTTTCTATATTTTGGTAAAACATCTTATTTTCATTCGCTCCCAGTCACGTTCTTCTGAAGCTGTTACTGGTATCAATCGCTGAAATTTATAAGCCAATATATTCTCATAGGGCCCGGCAGGGGAGTAAAACCTCCTTTTCCCAAAACCATTATCGAGGATCCCGCTGAACGACATTTAGCTCCAGGATCAAAGCGCGTTTATTGGAACTGCGTGAGAAGCCTCCTTCCTAATTATACCAAGGGTTCTTTGGCTGATGGAAGAGAAAGCTTTGCAATAGAACCTTCTACGATGATTTCACAGAAGTCACTCCTGGTGCAGTCGCAGAAGATATAGAACAACCGTTGATCCAGATATATGGAACTAAGGCTATCTCTGAGACGAGCACAAAGGCAGTCACCGCCCGCACAAAGACCCAGGCGCCTGGCTCGGTCCACTCTCCTGCATCAAGCACCCGATCAGTTGGTACAACATCTAGCACAGATGGCAACAGCGGGGGGCTGTTCAGTAGGTTTGCTCTGCCTCAACGGCCCGAAACGGAGTCTAGTAATCCTTCACCAGCAACAATGACCCGCGATTTTGTTGTTCCCGTCGATGAAGAGACTAATAAAAATCGTTCATGGATTATCTCGTGCTTTGCATCAATAGTCTTTGGTGCCAAGGCGATGCACGAAGATGTCACAGGAGGAAGGTTTGACTCTGAAATATTCACACGATTTTGTAAACTTTACTTTGAGGAGCGAAGTTGGATACGGCGTTTCTTTCAATTGAAGGAGGTCAAGAAGATCTCAATCATCAACGTAAGCATGCCTGTGAGCCGCTTCGGAATCAAGCAATAACTTCAATAGTTTGACCTACTTCCGCTAGACATTGCTAGCATCCGCCAGAAGGACCATTGGCCTCCAGAATCAGAACGAAATACTTGGATCTACGTCCCCTGCCCAGCGAGAACGATTCCTCTCCTTAGTCAAGACATCATGATGCATCTCCGGCGGAACCCTCACCACTCAGACCAAGTGGCTTACCAAGAATGGCAGAGGACCAGTAGCTGGTTTAAGAAATTCAGAGAATGGGCTCGTCTTCTAAGCGCACCATCCTGGTCTCAGAGGTCTCCAACTCCTCCATCTTAAGCTCCAACAGCTCCAATGGTTCCGGAACTTCCCGTGCTTCCTCGTCGGTCAGCATACGTCTTCGTGAAAATACCGAAGAAGATTGGCGAAAGGCTGGAGGCCAACTACGGCGACGAAGCCCCCGAAGGCTGGGGAATACTCTTCGAGGAAGGATTCCGAGTACATCGTCTTCTCATCGCGCTTCTATTCTTGTACTTCTTGGCTACAGTAGTATGGCTGTCGTGATTTGGGTTATTCTTACTTTTGGTGTTATTGGGCCGACTACTTGGACAGGGATGTTCGGGGTGCTTTTTTGGTTTACCTCGTTCTTTTCGTTGTTGTTTACTGTGTGGTTCAAGTGGGCTGAAAGCAGGTGAGGTGTAATTCGGCGATGCTATGTTTCTCAAAGTCTTGTCACTGGATGATCAACAGGATAGTATCAGGGAATAGTGAAGTCACAGAAGTTGTGAATAATTGAGCAAGTTATTGTCATTTTCTGTCATCTCATCATACTTTTCAATCCCAAATGTCTAGCGCTCGTCAACCAACACAAAGAGAAGTAGCCTGTCTCAAGTTTTCCCGTTCTCCAAAACCTTCCAAAGCCGCACGAGCAAGAGCTAAGTCTCAAGTGAAACAAGTAGGCTGAGCAGTAAGCGGATTATCAATCAGGGTAACAGCCCCATTCAAAGCACAAACCGTCCCCTTGTCACTAGCTCCAGAATCAAAAGCAACAGAAGTATATGCCAAAATATTGCCCTGCAACGTCCCTGCAGCCCCAATAGTTGCCGAAGATCCAACAGCGAAATAGACGTTGCAAGCCTGCGCACCACCAATCAGCACCACCTTCGCAGTCACAGCTGAAGTCATGAACGTAGTCTTGATCTGAAAGACGAATTGGCCCTTTGGGTTTGAGGTTCCGTTGAGAGTGAGAGTGGTGGAGAGGGCGGCGTTCAAGGTTGGGAAGGTATAGACTCCTGGGCCGAGGGTGAGGCCTCCAAGATCTGTGGCTACGAGAGCATGGGTGGGGACGAGGCCGACGGCTTTGTTATAAGCTGTGAGGCAAGCAGCTTCCGCGTTGCAGGCTGCGGTGTTACCGGCGTCAAGGCTGCCTGTGCAAGTTCCTGCCGCAGGAGGGGCAAATCCAACGATGGATGTGCCGGGACAGGTGCCGCCGTTTCCTGTGATACTGTGCGGAGACGAGAGTCAGTCCTTCATGTTTTGCTATGTCTCGATGAACAGAGCGTTGTTTGAATTAAATAAACTTACACTGTTGCGCCGGTGGAGGTGAGAGTCGTAGCAGCAATGGCGCCAAAGGTGTCGGCGACCCCCATAACAACGGGAGTGGTACGCTGCTCTAGGACTGGAGCGCCGAGAGAGATCGTGGTGAATTGTGTAGCAAAGAGAGCCAGAATGGCAAAATTGGAAGAGCTGATCATGTTGGAATGCATGGTGATGGAGCTTTTGTGTAAAAGCTGTTTGTGAAGTATGAGATCTGATGAGGAAGCTAGGTGAACAGTTGAGACAATGATCGACACTGTTCAAGGACTGAGGATTGTTGAAGTTGATTGGAGAATATTGATGAGGAGTTGAGGATCTGAGAGTTGAGAATTGTAGAAAGTAATGAGAAAATGCTGATGATATTTTGAGTATCTCATGAAGGGAATGGCCCCTTATATACAAAAACCTGCCAAAAGCCTTTGGGCTGAAATGACTTTCGAAATTCTCAAACATCTCACGAAAAGTCCATGGGCACAGACTTGACCCTCATAACCATAACGACTGTGTAACTATTCAACGACCTCCTCCAAATTCTACCGGCAGACAAGGGGGCAAGCTAGAGTGGGGACGGCCTTTGAGATCGTCAGCGGCGTGCCGACCCGTTGGTTGCTTCACTAGGCTCATGCACGTCAACCACGATGCGGCCTAGGAGGAGCAGTCCACTGGTGAAGGCGCATGGAGCTTACCGGCAAAAAATTTCTGCATGACTATTTCATTCTTCATTCAGATCCCGTCTCATGGCCTGATAATCTTAATCCAACCTCGCGCGATCGGCATAGATCAATCCCATTGCTCTATAAAACGATCTCCACTATATTCAAAAGCTCTGCTTGAGTTCCTGGAACATATATTAGACATGAAAAGTCTAGAAAGTTTGACTGTATTACATCTAATGATCTTTCTGTTCTAATTTAGTCTCCCGCCCTTACCCAATAAAATTGCGGCTAACTTGACTCGGGGGCGTCGAGGCGTACCCCCTTCGGCTCTTTGTGTTGGACCCTGCATAAGCCTCTCCAGACTCTCAGCGCTACACCCGACACTATTGATTCTAAGGCTGCCACGAGTCGTTAGAGTGAGACTTTTTGGTCTTCATAGTGGATGGTACAAGCATCTATCTGAACCTCCAGCAGCCTCTAGTTGGTCCCTGCGGGTGCTAAGTACGTCATTGAAGATATATTTTTCTTGCATCAGTCTCTCACCGTCTTCAATTCATACAACTTGTAGCTTGATTGGAGCTGTGGTCTCAACCTATGAGAACAATGCCCTAGTATCTCCCGAATCGTGGTACTGGTAATACTTGATTGATGCGATGGGTTGCAGGCTCCACCTCATGCTGATGAATCTCCCAAGCATCCCCACGAGCTGGAATAGCCAGTTACCAGGTATTGACTGGATACTTGAAAAAATAATCTTCCCGCAAAGTTGGAAATAATTTTGGTGGAGTAGAAAAATTGTTGGTTAGGACAAGTGATTGGACTGAATGAATTTTTTTTCGTGCGCCGGGACCTGGAGCTTCTTTCTTTGAGCAGGGGAACACTGCATCTTCGGCCTCCCAGTGAAAAAGAGCTAGGATTCAAAGAAATACGTGTTCTTTCACAGTAAAATAGGAACATCCAACAAACTACGTATTAATTTGCAGGATTTATATCTATAATCTCCGCAAAGTGACTAAATGCTGAAGGAAGTGTGGGCACATCAGACATATGATTACTGAATGAGAAAGCACATGATACAGAACGGGCAGAATGCTGTTTGCCGAGGAGTGACTGGCAGAAGAAACCTCCGTTGCTGTCTCAGTTCTAGGATTCTCCGCTACCGGCTTCATCTTCGAGGCGCTTCTGCTGCCTATTTGCTGCTCTCCTAGGCCGAGACTCGAGAGGAACGCAACAAAAGATGCAGAAAGAGTAAGATACTTTGACATATATCAGTTTGGGCAATTGCTGTCGCCTGACTACTAAGATTATGTTACTCACAAAAGCGCTTGCTATTGCGGAATTGTCAGCTAGGAGCACACTAAGCATCGTCTGAAGTGTACTGTGGTTCCACCCGGGTCCACAATTACTTGTACATTTAGTAGGCACGTATTTAGCGAGAGCTGGGGCTAGAGTCCGCTGGAAGACCGCTTCGCCGACAGCTACGAAGACTGCGCTACCAAAGAATTGGAAGGGGACGTTTTCAGCTTGGATTGGCGATTTTGTTAGGTAAAAGAATTGTTTGGGCTGCTGTTATTGGCTATCATGTTTAAATGTTAACGATTGGTGGAATACTTTAACCATATTTGGGTGGAAAATGGATTGGGGTTGCAAGGGTGCTATACCATCTGCATCACTGCTGCACGATCCAGCTACAACCAAGATTTGGTAGCTAACCCACGGCCAGCACTCGTCCCCGGCAGAAACTTAGTCATAGCTCCCGACCAATTGCAGTCAATATGCTTTCGGGTGGTGCGAATCCGCAGCATATCCAACTATCTGGACTGCTGAACAGTAGCTTCACCACTCACACCTGATAGATGATAGATCAAGTAGCTTAACAAGTTTGCTACCCAATAATGCTAGATTGCGGAAGCCAGTGGAAAAATAAGTAGGATTATCAGTGCAGGAGAGGATGAGGTGGTACAAGTGAATAGGCGGAGAGGAGTTACCAGGCTGTATAACTCTTGAGTGCATTGTCAAATGTTAATCCACTTGTTAACTGCGGCGCGGGGGCTACCACTGTCAGTTGGTTGAGCAGAGGTCCTGATTCATCGGGTGACGTGTGGATGGGGTGTAAAAGATTGATATTGAAGTTGTCTAAAGTTCTGAGTGTTAAGGAAGTTAAGGGCCTTACATGCATCCAAATCAGAGGCTAATCCTTATACGGAAATGGTACGATACACGTGATATTCAACTGATAACCACCCCTCTTTACAAGTCCTGCTAAAAGAAATTATCTAACCATTTGTTTGGATCTGGTCCCTCATTTCCCCAAAACACTGCAATACTTCTAAGCTTCAGGAGCTCTCCAACGTACAGAATGGCAAAGTCTTCTTGTAGATAACCTTTGATATGATCCTGTATTTTACGTTAAGAAGTAATATATCAGAATTGGAGCGACAGGTCATATTGGAGCGACAATGACAGTCCTGGATCTCATTAATTCTGTTGTTCCCGATATATCCGTGTTGATGGGGAGATGTATCTTGTTGTTGAGAAGCTGCCTGACTCTGTGGGGCAGAGGGGGTTAGAAAAGATGTTGTGTGCGAATGTTATGGCGCATAAATTGGATAAAATTTATGTAATCTTACCATGGGTGGAACTGCTGGCTGCTGGAAGATTTAATGGAAAGGAGGGTTGGGCGAGTACTTCCACGACGTTGGGGGGTTTGGGATGGGGAGCTGAATAAGAGAGGTTCAAGCTTTACGCAAGTAAATTGAATGTAGAAGTCGAGTCCTGTCAAGCCTCTCAACCCAAGCGGTCTCGGTAATTCAGAGTAGCTGATGCTCAACTTTCCAGGATACAACAAAAACGACCCAGGTGTGCTCAACGATGTATAAATGAGAATATAGCAGTGAGTCCTCGCTTTATCTCAAACCCGCACCGATTTCCTCCGTTTTCGCTTTTTGGTTGACCTTTATCCAGCCTTCGAAATGTCAAGCTTCAAGCTGAATACTTCCACATCTTTTGATATACTTTCCACAATTCGTTTTTCAAATAAAACAGATATGCGAAATTCCTGATTCCCTACCACTACGTCGGCGTAATTGCCCAGAAGAAGAAGCCCAGGTTCTTCCATCTCCAGCTCCTCCCAGTATACAGACTCATTCCTGTTTCTTGTGCTGAAAATTATTGTCTCTTGGCGGGGATACTGGCCTGGAAGAAACACCTTGCCAACAGGCACCGATTCCCTGTAGTCACAAAGAACAACCAAGGTGACTAATTCGCCTTCTAGCCTTCCGAAGAATCGCATAGCGAGGACCATTTGATACCGGGTCCAACAATATGGCTTCGGCCTCAGGAATGTACGATCCGTAATATCCCACAAAGTTCTAGGAATCGGATTTTCAAGCTCAAATATAGGGTCTAAGGGAACGTGGAGTGCACAGTTTCGGAAAGTGGAGGAAGGAACGGCGCCGGATGTGATCGGGTCGATAAGAATGTAGCAATCAGTCGCATCAAACACGTCGATTTGCTTAACGTTATTTAACCCGAAGCCTGCCAGGGCAAATTCCCAATCTCGCTGGAACAGCTTTGGTCCAATTTTACGGAGGTAAATGCCTCCGCCCAAAGTAAAAGAGGATAACCCCAAGATAATTATATATCAGACGATTTCAAGACCATCATCTGTAGTTATAGAAGCAGTTCGCAAAGGAACGCCTCCGGAAACGAAGAGACCCTTATTAGTGGCAGAAAAGTTGATAAAGTCGTCTATGAATGGTGAAACATCAGAACTCTTGATGAATGCTGCAGGAGAGGATGCGAAGAGACCAAGGGGTTGGTGCTCGTGGCGGTTAAGGTCGTCCCAGGCAAATATAGTCAGGTCGTTGTTACGTTTGACTATCTCCTCTTGAAGTCGCCGGAAGGCTTTGAGTCCCTCGCCGTATAATAATGGCATATTCACATCGAAAATCCCTAGGAGACAATACGCAGTATCTTCAACACGAGTTGTTTGTCGACGCGCAGCCCACGACATTCTCCTTGCTACAGAATATTCTGCCAGAGAGCTAGCTCCCTTAATGACACTTCTAGGAATCCCCGTAGCATTCGAAATAACGGTGATGAAATCGAGCTTAGATCCTCTGTAATTCCACGCCATATCATAGAACTGAACGGATTTTGGAGCAAGCAATTCTTGAAGGGTCCAGCCTTGTGTGAACCACCGGCATTTAGCTAGTCCTTCCTCAGCCGGGGCAGATGGAAGGAGGTCTTCTAGAGAAACGTAGCAGACAGCCGCGTTGGTATACCAGTGGAACATAGAGTTGATAGATTCGGTGAGCTCTGCACTGATCGACTTATCGATACAGCACGTATCAATCCAAGCAAAGTCAAGGCCGTATCGCAGCGCGAGTTGGCATGTTTGAATGATCTTGGCATATCCCTTCCTCGAAAATCTGTCGGGTAAAGACATGTCTTGAAAACTGACCTCATCGTCACCCCATGTGTGCGAGAGGATAGCGTACCGTGGGATTTCTGAGAGGTAAAAGTCGTGGAACTGCAAGCTTCTGGTATTGACGAGTCTCATGATTGAGGCAATTGAGAAAGATCATGCGTAACAATGACCGACCACCAGACTTCAAATAATTGCTGAGAGTGCTGTCGTATAGAACAAATCCTTGCCGTAAGTAGGATACGTTGGGTGTGAGAACGCTGTACGTTGTAGCATATGTCGATCTACGCACTCTATTGATACTTTAATACTGGTGGTGTTGAAAAGAAAGGTGAATCAAGCAGGGTTGATCGGCTACCGGTACCTAGGTATTCGGGCTGAAAAGAGTGGCTTGAAGATCAGCTGACATCACAAAAATATTGATTGGGCCACGCCAATGGGAACACAGATAAAACTTCGCTAAAGTCACCCACCCACCCCGAATGTTAGAAGGTAGATTTGAGGGTGGAGCAGTTGGTCATATAATTGATGCAATTGATGATAATTTACAAGAGCTCAAAAATCAAAGTTTATCCTTAGCGCCATCCGTGTGCCACTAGCCATTTCAACACCCAAATCTATAAAATCGAGCTGACCTGAGACAAAATTGCCAATTTTACGACTTGATATGAACTTCAAAAAAGTAAGCAGAAGAAAGTTTCGGGATGTGGTGAAAGAAATTTCTTTACGGGATCGGAGAAAACTGTCTTTGTTAGTGCTGAGAAGAACGTTTTGATATAAGAAACTGAAAGCAGCTAGATAAATGCTCCCCGCAAACTTGTAAATTATTATGAAGTGATTGAGAAAGCTATCTGGTAGCTACGAGAAGTAGATGTGGGAGCGTCTTGTGGTATTTGAGGCCGCCAAGATAAAGGATATACCAGTCAAAGAATGGACGAGAGGACTGCAGTCAGTCTTCGCCTCATCTCAACTGGCATTTCGCATCCTGCACTCCGTGTGCAAGAACATCCTCCAATCTCCAACGCGGCGGGACAACCTTCTGCTCGCCGCTAGCATTCTCATCTTGAAGATCTGCCAACGTCATGCCCTCAGGCAGCAGCTCGATCCCTCCCATAATTCCCGTGCTGAACTTTAAATCCAACAGGTCACCAATTTCATCACAAGCCTTAAGAACTCGATCCATATCCTCCTTATTATGCGCAGCACTGACACAAAATCTCACTCTCGCGGTCAAAAGAGGTGTTGCTGGATATCCGGAAATAGAGATACTGATGTTTCTCTTTAACATTTCGTGTGAGAATGCAGGCAGCTTTCCGGGATGGTAGAGGATC
>Ga0302325_10022696_pt1 | contig 13121 bp, 16 predicted proteins | sample Palsa_T0_2_FD_201948 | JGI IMG/M metagenome (GOLD analysis project Ga0302325, IMG submission 201948) | Peat permafrost microbial communities from Stordalen Mire near Abisko, Sweden - Palsa_T0_2 | ecosystem: Environmental > Terrestrial > Soil > Palsa > Peat permafrost | place: Sweden: Abisko... | reverse complement strand
CTCTGCGTAATCGTTCCAGCTCCCTCTCCAACTCATCCTCCCGGCTGACTTTAGATTCGACGACTGCCCGAAGTTCCAAGACCTCCCGCTCAAGCTTTTCTCGTGCAAGACGATCTTTGATAGAATCAACCCCATCACTTGGCCGGCGACGGGACGAGAAACTCCCTTGTCGTTGAGTCGGAGTTTTCTGAAGGTCACTTGGACTCGCGGTATCTGGCACAGCGTCCCGACTTAAGGAATGGATGATAGCCTTCAAGCCTCGAATCTCGTCGTCTCGCTGCTCCACTTCCTTGGACATGGATGGGGATTCTCCATTGGCAGCTCCGTTCATAGCTGCAGCCGCCTTTTCTCGTTCGCGTCGGAGTTCTGATCTGGTCCGTTCAACTTCCCCTCGAAGGAACTCCACTTCACCGCGAGCCTCAGCTTCCCCACGTCGAGCATCCTCCAAACCCTCTTCCAACTCCTGCACCAGCTCCTCCAGTTGTTTCAGTTGTCTTGCAACACTGTCAACATCTTCGCTTCTTTCCTGCATTTCTCTAACTTCTTGCAGCAGATCTTCCACCCGCTTCTCATATACTCGCTCAGTCTCTGTGCTGGCTAGTTCTAAGGTGTCGATCGTACTCCTGAAATCTGCTCGGTGAGCATCGAACTCTGCAGTTAACATAGCAATCTTCTCATTCTTCTCCCGCAGCAATGCTCGCAATTGTGACGCATCCTTGTCCTCCATGCTCCCTCTATTATGTCTGCTCCCGGCATCTGAACTGCCCATTAATGTTTGTACTTCAGCCAGGCTGCTCTCCATTTCTGCCAGACTGGATGCTTGCTCTTTTAGCTGTCTATCCCGTTCTTCCAATTGTCCCCGTAGTCTCTCAATTTCGTCGTCATTCGCCCTGGACGCTGGCCGTATTTTTGTATTGAAGGAGGACACGGAGCCGAGGCTTGTATTGGTGGTAGTTCTTGCAACACCAATAGGTGTCGTCTCATCGTCGCTGTAATTCATAGGAGTCTGTCCAAGAGCAGAAGCACTTCGCGGACCCAAGCTAGCTTTCATTCCATTCTTGGGTGTATATCCAACCTTCTTGCTTGGGTCCCTCGAGTCTTGTGTGCCTCTTACGCTCTGTCCAAACTTTCCAGGCGCAGGACTCGCATATCGAGCAGTGGTTTTGGCAGCAGGAGTACCAATTGATGGCCTTCCTCCCAGCTGTGGCTTCCGCAGAGGCGACTCTGGGCGTGGTAGAGATGGTCGGGACTTTTTGAATTGAGGACTGGCTGCTCGACCTGGTCCAACCGACTGACTGAACTTTGGTACCGATGGAGTTGGCGGTGTATATGTGTTTGGTCCCGGTCCAGCTATTTTGAAACCTCCCCCTATTGATGGAGTTGTAGGTGTAATCGGAAATGAACCGTCGTGGGAAGAGGGTGATCCGCGTCTTGTCGCTCTATTGATCGGAAGAAAAATGCCGGCACCCACTATGGAGGTCGAGAAATAGGAAATTCTGAGTGACTTGTAAGTATTGTTTGTAGTTTTGTCGTTTGCATGTCTTACCCATCAACATCCCCATTGTTTTTGCCCCTAGAAGCAAATTCTTCGCTCAGCTCGACTCCCGCGAATGTACCCTTCTTGCCGTTCACGGTTCCGATGAACTTGACGGTACCGTGCATGCTTCCAGGGACGTCGACCAGGTCACCGACTTCGAGATCGTCGTCGGACCCGCGAGACGGAGTGAAGGGCGGCATCCTTCCAATAGTAGGTGAATCCTCATCCAACACCGTACTTAGCCCGTATCCTACACTTGCATCGGGTATAGTTGCGAGGGAGCTAGGTGTGAGGGTGCTTAAGGACGACTTTCGGTTAAGGGCGTTGGGTCTGTTGTTGAGCGCGGATATTTGCAACGCGCTAGCCTTATAAGCAGCGCCGAGGTTAGGACTGGAGGCAGTGTTGATGCCGTTGCTCAGTGAAGGGCGAGGTCGTGCGAGGGAGCGTTTTGGTGTGTAGTTGTTGGACGACATCGAGCGTTTCTCGCGTTGACTGTTGTTTTCTTCTGCTTCGCTGGTGACCCCTGGAAAGACCCGCAGACTGGGGCGGCTTTAACGTCGGTATGCTCTCGATTGGCAAACTTGCTTCATAAGCTGCAGCGGTCCAGCAACTGTTTCAAACGACACAAAAGAAGTACGAAAAGGGCTAATGTTGATTTCCAGCAACTATAGAAGACAATTTTCCAAGAGAGTGTAGATGAAGGGTGCAGGATGTGAAGTTTGGATGGGAGAACTTCGTTCTCGTTTCCCCCTGCAGACCGCGCTGCGCCAGAATCTTTTAGGGCGAATCAGGCAGCGTGAGGAGAAGTTCGTGAATGACCAAAGAAGCTTGGGCTTTTACGATTTGTTCTTTCAAGAACGGAGACCCCGAGGCTTCTTACTTAAGGTATTGAGTGTCTCATCTCATCACGTTCCAGAGGTTTTATGTTCAGACTAAGAAATCGTTGACCTGAAGCTCATGAAAGGAAGTTACAATTCAGGAGCACTGCGTGTATCTTTCTCCATGTGTTCATCACGACTCCCCCTTTCTGACCTCATGCTGCTGCTGCTAATAATCCTAGCATGTCACAACGGTCCCATGATCCCGCCCTACTGGCAAGGAGGCGAACGGAGAGCTCGCTCCTACCACTATCTCCAAAATGATCCATGCACCTCTCAACTAATGACGCCACCATCTGATTGCACACATAGAGCTTGGGGAATTTATGAGATGTTGTCTGAGCTTTACTTGTTGTGAGCCCTCAAAACTCACTCGATCTTCATCATTCAAGGCCGGGAATATAAATAATCCATGCCCTCAGTCCATTCCTCGGTTTCATAAAGATGATGGGTCGAAAGGCCTGGATAATTTACCTCAGGGTCATCCATGTTAAAGGATGCAGGAACCCGAGCCAGGGATGCTAAGCGGCTCACTGGTCCCTTCCGCTGATTGTTCAAATTTAAGCCTCTCTCTAAACCTTTAAACATGTTTGATGTTCCGTTGTGTTTCGAATACTTTATGATGCCTGTATGGATTCATGGAAATGCTTCTAGATTCTTGGAGCTTCTGGAAGCACATGCCACTTGTTTTCTGCAAATTTGCCGGATCCTTAGTTCACCTGGGTTCAGCCCGGGGGTGAAGATTCTGGTGGATCGTGGAAAGTACAAGTGTGTCTACTACAAGCGGTTAGTTCTGGTGTTTCTTCCCTGCGATTAACTCTTCGTCACTGTAATGCAAATCACAATTCCATTTGCGGAAAGAATCTGGCTTGGATAGCTCCCATCGTGCTGGTCGTCCTTGCCGTGCCTTGAGAAATCTTCCTCGAAGATATGATGAAACAGCAATCTGCTTTATACCCTGATCTTCAGATAATAGTGGTGATGAGGCGTGTCATTGCTTGCTGCCCTGGCAACGATCTGCATGGGATAGGGTTGGTCCTAGTGGTAGACACCGTTTCTATTTCTGTGTATTTCAGCTGGTACTTCGTACAAGCAATTGTACTCAGGAGCATTTGCTGTGACCGAACCCCAGGCCTTTCTCGCAGGGTTGAGAATGTGAATGAGACTCTGGGAGACGGAGATCCAGAGTTATCGTGATCATCAATTGGGACATTCAGCTGGAAGAATATTCTGTAAGGATCATAACAGAAACAGAAATGGCGGCTGGTGAATAGGAATGGCAAGGGAAATGGCATTGGGGACGTTCAAAATCAATTTATTTGACTTTGATTCGAGGTTCTTAAGCAGATAGTAAGATTACTTCTTAAATCGCCTTTGAGTTCAACATATAGATTGGCATTACTGTAGAATTCTTTGAGAGTAACATCTTCCAGCATCTCCAGACGAACGTATTGAGACCATTCAGTACTAAGTATATTATCAACGTAGGAAATTCGAATCCAGAATGTAGAAGTAGAGAAGAGTGCCGAATCACGTGGCGCTCTTGGACCTAGCCCGCTAGCGCCCGCCGAAAATTTCCACATGAAATGTTCGTCAATCTTGAACTTCTTTCAAACCTCGTGCGGCGGAACCACCTTTCCCGTGTTGCTCTGGCATCACAAACCTCCGTATCTTTGGATATTGGGTGGTTTGTACCATGGTGCAGTCAATTTTTCTGAGCGTCAGTGGTTCCACAGAGCGAACCTAATTGCAAGACGACTTCTCCATCCGACGCGCTGAATCGCGTCCGCGCCTTCGATTTGTCTTTACGGGCTCGTTGGTTTTGCAGGATTTGGTGCTGGATGGAAAGTTGGATATCGTTATGTGGAAGAAGAGATTTGGAATGTGCTGCGTTCATTGGAAGATCTAGAGCTGTGAATGGGTCGTTGCTCCGGGTCGGCATTGCGGATTGTTAGATGATATAATTCAACTGAAGAGCTTGGAACATTGAGGTGCTTTGTAGAAGTATGTTAGACTTGTGAAAGCCTTGTTTTCATTATTTTCCAGTTCTCCGGAGAACATGTCTACCAACGCCATCCATGAATAGAATTTGCCCAAGAACCTTTTGCCACGTTCATAATTCGTCACTCCGCCTCTGCTTACTCTCCATGCTCATCACCGATCTTTTCCAGCTTTCCAAGGTCTCTCTTCTCGCCGGTCTCGCCAATGATCCTAATTCTATCTATACGCACTCTATCCCCTTCTCCATCGCCATCCACAATGAAAAGAACCAAGCTTGTGACGTTCTGGAACTTGACAAATCGTAAGGAGAGCATTGCCGTGCCGGTCGAGTCCCAGTCACTTTCTGAGAGATTAATTGACTGTGTTGCGGGGATATCATCTGCCTCTTCAAACCCAAGAATATGGGCTCGGTTGGTGTATATTTGGATGGTCTTTGGCCGCATAGGGACTTCTTCGTCGCCTTCAGCCGCAGGTGGGAGGGAAGTAATCTGCATAACAATCAGCAGCAGTACATATTAGTATCTCGTTGCGGACAGAATAAGCGCCATTAATCTTTATTTTCCCACACCAAGTTGGAGCACTGATACCTAGGAATTATAGGTGCGGCATTTTCGGTTCTTTGCGAGAGTGTATTCTCTTAAACGTACCTGGAGGGTGTGGACTTTGAGGGTGGATTGGAATGGCATGAACAGCATCAGCTGCTCATCCGTATCACTCTCTACCCAATCCTTCTCCTTGCCAGCAGCTGCTTTGCTCTTTTGCAATCCAGTAGGCTTGCTCTGATCTACCAGGACTCGTACGCCTCCAAATTCGCTGTCCGCATTGAGCAGTTCCAGACCCTTCAGGTCTACCTGATCGGTAACATCGTTATATCCTCTGGGCAGATCTCCAACACGCCAGCTACTTCCACTGCCAGATGCTCCAAAGCCTGATGTGCCACCTTCAGCCTCAGCAGCTAACTTCTTCACGGCGGCTTGAAGCTTTCGGCCATCTGCGCCTTGAATTTTCTCAACGACTTGGCCTTGTTTGAAGATCACGAATGTTGGCATTCTGGTGGGAAATTGTCAGCAAGTCTTCTACCAAACAGTTTGCTTCTCTGTTAATGTCCCACATACGCAGTGATATTATGCTTAGCCGCGATTTCCTTCTGGGTATCTACATTGACCTTCACGAATGTAATATGATTCGCACGCGACAAGCTTGCAGATAGCTGCTCATAGATGGGGGCAATGGCCTTGCAAGGGCCACACCAATCTGCATAGACTTCTCGAGGTCAGTACGATGTTCGATAATATTAGATGCCAAACGGGAGAGTGCATCTGTCGAAGTGGCGGGGTAGGAGGGCGACCTTACAGTCTGTAACTACTATCTTCGAGGACTTCAGGAGGTCATTGAATTGCTGAGGCGACGATATTTGCACTGTTTTCGACATCTTGTTTGGCGTGTAGAAAGAAGATGGGCGTGGGAGCGCGAAAGTACCTGCCGCGTTTGATTTCACATCATGAGGGTTGAATTTTGCCGAGCCTTCGAGCGTCAACAGCTCGCTTCGCCTTTCCTCCACCTTCACGTCATCTTTATGTTCACATAGCCAAAGCATCCCAAGTGGAATGTTATTAATTAATGTTCAGATGGATTTTGAGTCCTTATGAGATTTGAAAATTTCAATTATCTTGTAAGGTAGAGCTCCGTAATCGAACAGACAAATCGAAGGACTTGATTGATAGCTTAGGCTTTACCATAACTTCGATTTCAAGGCGACTTAGGTTCAGACGTCCATGGCAGCCCATTGTGCGGAGACGTTGTCGTGCTATAGCAACTTCAAGGCATCTTGTCGTAATGCCTAGACAGCGTATGGGCTCTCGGAGCTGAAGTCATCTTCAAGACGACGAGGTCCGGGTGCTTTTCATTGTAAACCATGTGCTGTATTGCAATACGTTGTGAACAGTCACTGTTAGAATGGAAGATTATTTCGTCAATCAGGTTGATTTCTTGCAATGAGCCTCTATGTACAGAGAATGCAGATGTCAAAGCTCATTCTACGTCCTTACAACACCAGTGCTTCCCTAAACATCCAACTTGCTTGCAAGTGCAGACAGGGTATCTCATAGCCATCAAGAATCGAAGGTCATAGGCCGAATTAAGAGTAGAACGCCAGAAGTTGTGACGCCATCGAAGATCGAAGGTGAAGTCAAGGTGTTTACAAGAGCTGTATCCAAAGTTAGGGGAATCTCAAAAAAGATCTGGTCGAAAGATAAACTCACAAGAGCAACACCACCGGCAACGAAGAGGCCCAGAGCGGAGACACCGTTCATAGAGGCAGCACCAGTTGCATAAGTGATGGGAGAGCCAGTGGCGGTTGGGGCAGTTACGACACCGGTAGAGGCGATCGTAGAGCTCGCATGACCTAGGGTGGAGCTTGCATAACCTAGGGTGGAGCTGGTGGAGGTTGGGCAAGCGTAGACGGTGACGGTCCTGGGTCTTGTCAGTTTCCTGGAAAGATCGATAGACCGAGGCAACTCACTCTCCTGCAGCAGCAACGGAAGCCATGGCGGCAACAACAACGGCAACAAATCGGAATTGCATGTTGACGGTTTATTGGATTTGGTTGGGTTGGTTGGGGGAGATGTTTGGGTTTTGAAGTCTTGGAAGTGGTGTAGCGGTTGATATTGTTGAGAGAGCGAATTAATAAGTACTTGTCAAACGAGTGTGGTGATCGTGGATAGGGAAAGAAAAGTTAATAGCGACGAAGCCTCTCCATATATGTACGCGTTCAAATCCCCTGTGATAATATGCCCTTCTACAGTAGTGAATCCCCGATTCCCCCCTGACCCAAGTCAACGTCAATCTTTGAGACCCACGACGGAGATGAGGCTTTCACTATCTCAACCCCCGGCCAGGAACTCTCAAAACAGCCACAATTTCACTTCAAGCAACTAGTTGTGCACCCCACGTTAGACATTGCCACCTTGCTATCATAAACCCTGCTCAGCTTGTGAACTATGAACGTTGTGATTAAGGGAGAAAACAAGGTTTTGTACAGCCGTTATTAATCCGTCAATGGCTGAAACGCATCAGACTTTCATGAAATTAAAGACAAAGAAACCATGACACCGTATTCGGACTGGCCAGTTGCTAGACACGAGTGATTCGACCTCATATTCAGATTCAGAACTATCAAAGACCCTCGAAATATTTCGATATCAGTGTGAGCTTCTGGGCTTCCACAATGGACTGCTTCTTTATCTTCGGGTACCTGCGCCGAGACCAGGTGCGCCGCACCCACGGACGAAAGCCCTGCAACTCATCTCTCCCTCTGCCCCGCGATTGGTAAATTTCTCTCGGAATCAACCTCAAGGATGGTTATCAAAATTGCATCTCTAATCATTGATACTGAAACCCACAACCAAAGGAAGAGGTGAGGGGCTCAGCCGCTCAGGGCCCCGTTTCAATATTTTTGCCGTAAGTACAAGTATGCAGACAACCGCACGCCCATGATATGAAGGAGATTATTGACTCCATCATCCTCGTTGGTAATACCGGCGTTCGAGGTTCTTCCAGAAGAGCTGCCCAGTTTTCGAGACTCGTTATTTCAAATCGCAATTCTTTCTTGGAGATCCGCTAGGATTTGGTGAAGTGGTTATGGGTCTAGTCACGTCGATCGCGATCATTATTGGGGTTGGGATGACTCTCAAGACACGCGTTCATCACGATTTATATTTTGTACCCACTCAGGAGTTCTGGACTCTGATCTGAGCGACGTTCATGCTGTTAATTCTGGCCCAGCGGATCAGTGACTTGAAGGAGAAGCATTGTGTACAATTGCTACGTAGAAAACTCCTCAGCTACAAAATCTTCTCCGAAGTGGCTCTCCAATGCCTTTATCACCCTGCGCGTCCACGCGAATGGTGGTTACTGACGAGTTGACCACTGGCGCAGCTTTGAAGACGCTCTCCAGTGATGCAAGTAGATGGACTAGTCAAGAAGTGCAGAAACTTTTATACAGACATATTCATCGGAACTTTTAGAAGTAGTAGTCACGAGGAGTTACCACCGAGACGGAAAGACCGGTCAAGCAGAAGAGTATGATCCAGTCCCATCTTCCAACCACAGCACTCATGATCTCATCCCTCGGTATTAAGATTCCGTCCAAGCTTTGGCCGCGTGAGGTAATGTAACTTGTAAGGCCAATCTTTGCAATCCTCTTCATCGACAGAAAAAGATCGCACCCAAGAAAGTCCATTTTTCTCTCCATTCTACTAACGACTAACATGGTCATGGAACCTCACATCGCCACGAGGGCAACGGGTTTCTCACCGCCAGCGCTTTTTCGAGAATGTGATGTTTTGCGTTGTATTTTTATGTAGATAAGATTCTTGTTGCTCTGCAGAAAGAAGTTTTATAGTATCGTTTAACCCTACTAGCGCCCGTTTCAGCCTCAGGCCTTTGTACTGTACGAGACGAGTACAGTACAGTACCCCTCCGTAATCGCGCCACATCCATTGAAAACTTGCCCCGCGGTTGGTAACAAATACAGTACCAAACATCGCATTGCAACCTTGCTTAGGCCAATTCATTATTTTGGATGTCTTGTGAGCTCAGCTCAGGCGCAATTTTGATCCGAATCAATTGACATTCGAAACGCAAATTTACAGCAAAATGTCAACCAGCAAAACCGGTAAGGACGGGTGATGATGTGTCGGTTCTGGGCTAATACTTCTGGCAGCTATCATTTCTGTCTACGACAAGACGGGTCTGCTTGACCTAGCAAAAGGCTTGATCAAGCACAATGTGCGCCTTTTGGCCTCAGGAGGTACTGCCAAGATGATCAGGGAGTCTGGCTTTGCAGTTGAGTGAGTGTTATTCTAATTGCGGCTTGCAGGCCAATTTACCAAACCTCGAAATCGCTAATCCTCCTCCTAGAGATGTGTCTGCCATTACCCATGCGCCAGAAATGCTGGCTGGTAGAGTCAAGACCCTTCATCCTGCCGTTCATGCAGGTATCCTGGCGCGCGACCTTGCCTCCGATGAGAAAGACCTCGCCGAACAGAATATCAACAAGGTCGACTACGTTATCTGCAATCTGTATCCATTCAAGGACACAATTGCTAAGATCAATGTCACGATCCCAGAAGCTGTGGAGGAAATCGATGTTGGAGGAGTTACCTTGATTCGAGCTGCTGCGAAGAATCATGGTAGAGTCACAATTCTGAGTGACCCAGCCGACTACCCCGAGTTCTTGCAAGAGCTTGAGAAAGGCGAGGTCACGGAGCGGAGCCGAAATCTATATGCCCTGAAGGCTTTTGAACACACTGCAGACTATGATGCTTCGATCTCAGATTTCTTCAGAAAACAATACGCAGGAGACGGTGTCCAACAGCTCGCTCTTCGATATGGCGCAAACCCCCACCAAAAGCCTGCTGCGGCATATATGAAGTTGGGTTCGTTGCCTTTCAAGGTTCTCTGCGGATCCCCTGGCTACATCAACTTGCTCGATGCTCTTAACGCATGGCCTCTGGTGAAGGAGCTTAAATTCGCCCTTGGACATCCAGCTGCTGCAAGCTTCAAGCATGTCTCACCTGCAGGTTCCGCAATTGGAGTGCCTCTTACAGCTGATGAGAGAAAGGTCTACATGGTTGATGATATTGAGAATCTGGAGAATTCACCACTCGCTCAAGCATATGCACGCGCTCGAGGTGCTGATCGCATGAGCAGCTTTGGTGACATGATTGCGTTGAGCGACATCGTTGACGTTCCAACGGCAAAGATCATCTCTCGAGAAGTTTCAGACGGTGTCATTGCTGCTGGATATGAGGATGCAGCGCTGGAGATCCTGAAGAAGAAGAAAGGAGGCAAATATCTGATTCTCCAAATGGACCCCGAGTACGAACCATCTCCCCAGGAGTCCAGAAATGTCTATGGTATTACCTTGACTCAGCACCGGAACGACATCAAGATTTCTCCCAAATCCTTCACCTCGATCATTACACCAAAGGAATCTGGTCCCTTGCCTGATTCTGCTCTCAGAGACCTGACGGTTGCGACGATTGCCCTGAAGTATACTCAAAGTAACTCAGTATGCTATGCTCTTAACGGGCAAATTATTGGGCTTGGCGCCGGACAGCAATCACGCATCCACTGCACCCGTCTTGCTGGTGACAAAGCCGACAATTGGTGGCTTCGATTCCATCCTCGTGTCCTCGGAATTAAGTGGAAAAAAGGTACCAAGCGACCAGACAAGAGTAATGCAATCGATCTACTGGTGAGTGGTCAACTACCAAAGGACGGACCTGAGAGAGAGGGCTATGAAGCCTTCTTCGAGGAAGTTCCGCCGGCGTTCACAGAAGAGGAGAGAACAGAGTGGCTTGCAAAGCTCAGCGAGGTTGCTGTTTCCAGTGATGCTTTCGTAAGTTCTGTGGATAATATTGCCAGCTTCCACTAACCTGTATAGTTCCCCTTCATCGACAATGTCTACAGAGCTGGACGATCAGGAGTCAAGTACATTGCGGCACCAAGTGGCAGCCAGAACGACTCTGCAGTTTTTGAAACAGCTGAGAAGCTTGGAATCACCTTTGTCGAGCAGAGCATTCGTCTGTTCCACCACTAGATATGTGCTTGCGGGATGATGATGAATGCAGGATTAAAATGGGGAGACCAGGATAGAGATACCCCGATATAGATTTGCTCGTGGGTCAATAATTGACGTTGGTCAAGCACCTTTCACACTTCAAGCCTCCCCATTTGAGTTTACATTGATATTGGTTTGGTTTGGTTGCTTCTGGATCAGATCTGTTCAAGTTGACCAAAATCTAGATACAAAAGTACTATGTGAAGGTAGTTATTAAGTGTATGATGAACTGGAAAGGGAATTGAATGATTGAGGGGTATTGCGGATGTCATCCTAAGAGTTTCCAGTGTGGTTGTTGGACGGGGCCGCATATTCGGATTAAGTTGTTTCTTCCAAGTTATCCTATATCTGGAATGTCCACCTGAGTTCGATGAGTATTCCATCTAAATGCAACGCCAACCACAAATTGTTCACGGTCCGTTAGGAGCTCCCCAGTTGGCTAAACCTGTAAATTTTGGGATAGGTACATTTGTTGAACGAGAGGAGGTTCTGACGGTTGATAGGATAACGCAATATTATTCGATCTTGGAAACGATTTGAACCGAGAAATATTTCCTTACCTTCAGCCTCAGGAGCAGTGTCCACAGATGGAAATAGTTTGGATCCTTTGTCGGAGAATGATCACGGCGAGGGGCGGTATATATTACACAATTAGCAATATGCAATTGTGGTTCCACTTTTGCGACATCCTTCGAATGCTTCCATATCTTTGGGACATTCATAACCCCATGTGGTTTCTCATCCAGGAAATACTCAAGACCAGACCGGAAGAAATCCACGTACAAGGTCCCAGTCCAGTTGTTATTCCATGTCAGTGGCCCAAAAATACAAGTAGTCGACCATTCAACGGGTTTTCGAGGTCTTCCATTTTGATTCCGCCATTCCAAATGTGCTTCTTTAAATAGAGTGTTGCCCTCGATTCACGAATCTTGATAGGACTCGCTTGGGCCACCTGACAGCGCAGCATTGAGCACATCCTGTCTGCCATCCATAGAGAAAAATCAGCGCTAAGGTATGCACGCACCTTATTCAGGGCAAACCTCCATTCACGAAAATCTGACTAAGTGCGGCAGTTGCGGAACGAAACTTCCCATATTGAAGAGACAGACTCCAGGTGCCACCGGCTAGCTATGCGACCCAAATCACGTCTTTAGAATGTCTCGAGAAGGCCTGCGTCGATATCTGGAATTTCCACCAGTGTCTCGCGCTCTGGAAGTCTCGAAATGGTCTGGGCCTCTGGCTCTTGAGTCTTGCCGCCCAGGCGATTCCGGGGTGGTTGATCGTCGATGCACATCATTCGTCGACTCACGGTGAAACGCACAAGCGAAAAGGAACATCTCAGAAATCGACAGCCTATCAGCGCAAGGTGACAAGATAAAAGAAGGCCAGGCGCATGGGCCTCATTGGCACGGCTCACCCGCCACCCCTCCTTGCCGCCAACCACGGCGCCAGATCACCATCAGTCTCACTCACCACTACGAAGTACACAAGGGTCTGCAGATTGCAGCCAATGGCAGGGCAAATCGACCTGCATGCATATTGCAGAATGCCGGCGAGGAGAGGGGGCGCGAAGCTGACCAGCTTTATTGGGCACCTCTGTTCCCCGCCGACGACCACTCGAGGTTCGCAGGCGCCAAAGGTACCGGCTGCATTTCTAATTCTTAATTGCTGTTTCTCATTTCCAACATGTCCAGAATTCGATGGGCTTCATGATCTTTATGAGTTCCTGAATCATCTTTCTCAGTTGTGTTGCGCAGTCATTCTTATCATCCTTCGCTGAGAGGAGAGCTCACTCAGCCTCGTTTAAGGAACCGCAGTTAAAAGCCCGCTGCCATATACTGGCCGCAAGAAAGCTGCATGCAAGTTTCTGGCGTCTATTTTAGAAATCGAGTCCCCGTTCGCTCGCAACGCCTTTCCCGGTACCCTATCAGCGCTCCGAGCCCCCAGCTTGTTCGTCAACTTGTGCCAAAACTAAACCACCCCTCCCGTGGGTAACATCCAGCCGGCAAGCCATATCACTCCAACTCATCTCCCGTCTTTTACTGATTCAAGATAGTAGCCTTAAGGCCCGTCTCGAATT
>Ga0302325_10022694_pt1 | contig 13121 bp, 13 predicted proteins | sample Palsa_T0_2_FD_201948 | JGI IMG/M metagenome (GOLD analysis project Ga0302325, IMG submission 201948) | Peat permafrost microbial communities from Stordalen Mire near Abisko, Sweden - Palsa_T0_2 | ecosystem: Environmental > Terrestrial > Soil > Palsa > Peat permafrost | place: Sweden: Abisko... | reverse complement strand
TTGCGAGATGTGGGAAATTTGCTGCTGTTTCTCGCTAACTCTCGGAAGCTTTGATTGATTCCAGAGGTTGCAAACCGTCAAGGTCCGAGATTTTCCCACATCTCGCAAAGAACGCGAGATATGGGGCACCCGAGTTCGTGGAAGGGAAAATTCCTGAAATCTAGTTCTCACCAGACTCTCTAGCCCGACAATGTTCCAACTTTTATGGCCCGACTAAAGTCGTGCCGTGATACAAAGCGGTTTTTTTCAGCAGCCTCTAGGGCCGTGCCCTTCCTTCAAGAGCTTTCCCCACGCTGTGAAACTGGCGATCGCATGGGCACCCAAAAACCACGCGAGTAAAATGCGAGGGAGCATGTGCGAGTCTTGAAATGGCCTGTCCTGAATACACGCGATTAAGTGAATTATCTGAGAGCAAACGTCGAGCGTACGCCTACATCCGGTTGAACGAAGGAAAAGTACAGTTCTCAAAACAACACTACGAAGCGCTGGTTAGAGAGGGATACGCAGCGATGACCGCCGCCATGAAAGATGTCGCCTGGCACAAACTGAAATGTTCCGCGTGTAACAATCAGCCAATAAAGTAATCGCCCTGCTGCAACAACATCGCATCACGGCAGTGGGAGCACACGCGGCAGCCGCAATACGATTCCCGTGCTGATGGACTTCGGGTGAAAATTGTAGTTGTCCATAACAGACAATCCGCCATAGGTGTATTCAGCGATGCGCCAGTCGATGCGCGGAAAGATGGTGTAGTCGAGGCCGCCCAGAACCTGATACTCAAATTTCGTCGAGTTACTTGGCGATCCCCCTGCGAACTCTACCCGCCCCAATCCCGCAATACCTTCCACGTAGGGATGGATCGGAAGGATATGCGTATTCAAACTAATGCGCGGCCCGATCGCAGCAGTGTCGAACGAGGTCCCGCCGTCTCTGGCAAAGGATCCTCGAAGGTCAACGCCCAGGCTCAGTATCGCTAAGCGTCCGCTGGCGAGGTAGGCGCCAAACGTCCCCCCGTAGAGAACGTAACCATCGTTCCCGGGAACGCCAAGGTCCTGCGCAGTGAAAGCGCCATACAGCCCAAGTTGGGCATGCAGACCGAGTGGCGAAAACGCGAAAAACGACAGAGCGAGCAGCCGGAGCAGTTTCATCGGCAGAGACCCCTCTCACTACCGTACTATTCAAACCACCCGGGCTCTCCTGAGTCTTCGAGGGAGAAGTCAAAACGTAACGGTCATCTTCCCATGTCGACAACTCCGCATGAACCGCAAGCATCGTATTCCGTATCTGATTTACGGGGGATTCAATGAAAAACATCTGCAGGATTCTTGCCGTAGCGACTCTGGCTGCAGGCCTTTTTGGCCCTGCAACATTTGCCCAGGACCCTCACGATGACCATCATGAGGATCATCACGACGCCTACGTACGCCACGATGAGTGGAAGAAAGGCTACCACATGGATAAAGCTGACTGGGGCCGGGCGCAGCGCATCGATTATCGACAGTATCATTTGAACGAGCCACCACGCGGCTATGAGTGGCGTTCCGTCGATGGAAATTACGTCCTTGCCGCGGTTGCCACCGGCGTCATCGCCTCTGTCGTCATTGCATCGACTGTCCACTAAATATCTCATCAGCGGCGGGTATAGGGCTCGCCGCGGCACGTTCGACCGTAATCACCGTGATGTCGTCCTGCTGGCCAAAACGTTTCGCCGCGTCGACAATGGCTTGCGCACTTTGCATGGCGAGGTATTGCGCGCGTTCGAAACCAAAAAGTGTGCCTTGAGAATCCTGCGCCTCGACCACACCGTCAGAGTAGAAGGTGAGGCGGCTCCCCGGGTCGAGAAAGAATTGGATGCTCTCGTAACGCACGCCGCTGGTAATGCCCAGCGGCAATGCGCCGGGCAGCGTCACTTCCTTTCCGTCCAGGTAGGGTGAGAGGTGACCGGCATTCGAAATGATGACCGTTCCCTCGGCGGAGAAGTGCGCAATCAGCGCAGTAGCAAATCCGCCATGCGCGCGGCCGATGAGCCGCTCGTTCAGGTTTGCCAGCAGTTCCGTCGGCACTTTTGTATATTCCGCCGCACCGCGGACAGCGCCCACGAGGACGGAGACCAGCATCGCCGCGGGCAAACCTTTGCCGGCAACGTCGCCCACTACCAGCAGCATTCCGCCCGCTCCCGCAGGCATCACCTGGAAGAAATCTCCGCCCACCTGCTGCGCCGGCAGGTAGACGCTCTCCACCTTGAATCCAGGGATAGCTTCGACCTTCTCCGGGAGAATGACCTGCTGCACCTCTCGGGCCGCGGCCAGCTCACCTTCAAGAATCGCTTGATGACGGCTTGCCTGCGTAGCGCGCAGCACAATCACGATGGTGAGCGAAAGATTGAAAAGTAGCATATCCAGCTCCTCGAGGCCGAGCGTAAACGGTCCCACGGGCATTGCGAAGATGGCCTTCGAGATCGCGTTCGTTTTGTCGTAGAGTGACGGCATCAGCCCTAGCCCGAGAAGCGCCACACGCACATACAAGGACAGGCTGAGCGAAAGCAGCGGGATGAGGAGAATCCCCGCCTCGCGGTTGCCCTTTCGCCACTGTACGAAGGTCAGTACTGGGAGCACACCTCCGATGAGAAGTTGCAGAGGAATCTGTGCCAGCAAGTCATAGGCCTCGGTGGTCCTGCCGAAGACCGACTTCAGCACCAGGTTTGCCGTGATCACGAGCGACGCCCCAGCCATGCAAATCCACATCCACCGGCTGACCCGCAATTGCAGGAACGCGTAGTACAGAAGAATTAGAAAGACCATGAACCCCAATAACAGGGGAAGGTCAGCCAGTTCCCAAATCAGCGGGAAATTGTGCGCCAGTTCCAATACCGCCCAAAGCAGCGCCAGGAAGTTAGAGACCGAGAAGAGGAAGAGCCACAGATACTCCTTGTGCTCGCGTTGCGCCAGAAAGAGCGCAAGGGCTACCAGTCCTAAACCCATACCGAAAAGTTCATTTACCAACGTGCCTGCATGTTCTCCAATCGCGGCGAGCCAGTTGTGCTCATGCATCTCGTGTTCCTGACCCAACGCGAGATTGGTGTAATAGAGGCCGGGATAGCGGTTGCTCCACTCCGCGGCCGAGATATGCGTGCGTAGGGCGATGACCACCGACCCGGCGCTGATCTCCGCATCGGGAATGCGCGCAATGAGCTTGGAGAACGAAGTGTAGGGAAGGTGGGGTGCGACTCGGCCGGACTTCATCAACGGAATGCCGTTGGCGTAAATTTCAAACGCATCCGAGACGTAGGACTCCCCCACGGCGAGGCCGAATTGCCAGGGCAGGACTTTGAGGTGCAGACGATACCAGACGACCTGCGGCCGAGCACCCGGCAAAACATCGTGCAACGACTGTTTGTCATCGAAGGGAATCCAGTGCGAGTCGTCGAAGTCAGCGCGGGCATACGCGGGATCGTCCCCGGCATGGACCAACCAGGTCTTTTCAAGAGCCGTCGGCTCACGCAGGCTGGTAGCGTCGAAGCCCTGGGCGGCCGCAGGCGCAACCAGGGGCAGCGCCAAGTACGCGACAGAAAGGACTACACAAACTCGCCACCAGGAACCCCCGCGCATCGTAACCAACGTCAGGCACCTCAGGGTTTCCGCTCAACCTTAGCATTCCTGAGCACGCGAAGAGTAGAGCCCCTGCTGTCCGACTACCCTGGGGCCACCTCACAAAAGAGAACCGACTACGCACTGCCCCGGCAACGAGAGCCTTGGGTGGCCCATTCAAGCCGGTTTTTGGCTTGGGTGGGCTACGGAAGCTTTCCGCACGCCGTGTTATCAAGGAGCGAAGGAATCATGGGCCTGCAGCCCACCTAAGCGTTGAAAATTGGCGGGAGATTCGCAGTTCCATCCTCCAGCAATCGAGGTGTTCCTGCCGGTTCCCCTGGGCAAACCAGGGGTGGCCCGTGTCCACTTCGTTTCCTCTGCGGCGGCCGGGCGCGACTTTTCACATGACTGTAAGAGGGTTGTTATATTGCTTTGTCCAGGCCATCCTTGACGGCCAACCAGGGGGAAGCAAACAGCATGTCAGGTTTTCTAGAAGCGCTACGACTGCAGCGGTATGACGATCACCGCTACTATCATCACAGCCGCATCAACCAGTCCCTCCACCTGCTGAGCGCCCTCAGCTTTCTGATCGCATACGGCCTGGTATTCAAGAATCCCGCAGCCGCGGCCTTGATTGGCTGGCTCGTGGCCATGGTCAGCCGGCAGGCTGGCCATTTCTTCTTTGAGCCCAGGGGCTACGACCAGGTGAACCACGCCACCCACGAACACAAAGAAGACATCAAGGTAGGCTACAATCTTCGCCGCAAAATCGTGCTGCTGTTGATTTGGGCGCTCTGCCCGGCGGTATTGTGGTTCAACCCAACGCTGTTCGGGATTTTTCCACCGGCCACGGACCGGGCAATCTTCGTTCAGCATATCGGCCAAATCTGGCTGGCAGTCGGCTTTGGCGGGCTGCTATTCCGCACCTTGCAGCTGTTCATCATCCGGGACGTCCGGACCGGCTCGGTCTGGCTTACAAAAATCATGACCGATCCGTTTCATGACGTCATGCTTTACTATCGAGCGCCGCTGTACTTGCTGAAGGGCCAGTTGATCGATCCGATGGACGATGTAGGCGAGACCGAAGCATTTCTCGCAGTACACGACGCTTAATCGCCTTGCTGGTCAGCGCCGGGTTTGCCCACCACCAGCCATCCGCCTCCATTTGCCGCGCCGCCGCCACGAACCGGTCGGCGACCGCGGCAAAGTCGGCGTCAGTGTAATCCAGGCTGAAGATCAGGCGGCCCGTTCCAACCCAGCTCAGCGCCAGGTTTTCCGCGCGTAGATAATACTGAAACATCCAGTGGTAGCGGGACGGCTGCAGATAGCAGACCGTCCATACCGAAGAAAGATTTGCGACCCTGATCGGCAGGCCGGCCGCGCTCAAACGCTCGTTCAATCCGGCCGCCCGCCCGTTCCACACCGTATCGAGCTCCTCGTAGCAGGCCAGGGTCGCGGGCGCATCCAGGTGATCGAGAAACTCCGCCATCGCTCCCATCACGTACGGGTGGGAATTGAAGGTGCCGCGCGCAAAGCATATGTCTGCGGGCCGGTCCTCCCGAAACCGTTTCATCACCTCCGAACGTCCGCACAGCACGCCGATCGGCAGGCCCCCGGCCACCGTTTTCCCGTAGGTCACCATGTCCGCTCGAACGCCGAAGTATTCCTGGGCGCCGCCGCGAGCCAGCCGAAAGCCGAGGAACACCTCATCGAAAATCAGCACAATGCCCCGGTCCGAACACACCTGGCGCAACCGCTGCAGCCACGCGGTGTACGCTGCGCGGTCAAATCCGGCGCCCTGGCTGCTCTCGACCAGCGTCGAATCGGCCGGCGCGCTGGCGTTCGGGTGCAGCGCCTGCAACGGGTTCACCAGCACGCAGGCGATGTCGCGCCGGCTGCCCAGTACCTGCAGGCTTCGCTCATTTATATCCTTGAGCGTCAGCGTGTCGCGCTCGGTCACCGGGTTGCCGGCTCCGGGTTGCACCTCGCCCCACCAACCGTGATAGGCCCCGCAAAAGCGCACCAGGAAGCGCCGGTTGGTGTGGTAGCGAGCCAGGCGCACGGCCTGCATCACGGCTTCGGTGCCCGACATATGGAAGGAGATTTCATCGAGCCCTGAAAGCGCCCGCAGCCGGTGGACGTTTTCCGCAGTCACCGGGTGGTAGGCGCCCAGCACTGGACCCAGGTCGCGCACCCGCGCGCTGCCGCGCTCTATGCATCCCTTGTAAAAGTCGTAGCCAAATAGATTGACCCCGTAGGAGCCCGTCAGGTCGTAACGTTCGTTGCCGTCCAGATCGGTCGTGATTGGGCCGCTGGAAGAGACGACGAAAGATCCGGTGTTCAGGTGCTGGCGGACAAAGCGGCTGAACTGGAAGGGGACCCGGTAGCGCGCTGTGAATTCTAAATCGGAAATCTCGCCCTGAACTTCGTTCGTCTGTCGCACGGTGCTGGTGAAGCGCTGCGCGTAGAGCGCAGCCAGCCGCCGGAAGGCCGCTCGTCGTTGTTCGGCAATAGGCTCCGGGGCGTCGTCGGTCCGAAAGAACTCTGCTTCGTCATACTCGTAGAAAGGTACGAGCCGGGCCAGCCGGCGCCCGATCCTGGGGTGGCCGGCGAGCGAACGGTGCTTGGCCCGCGAGAGTTGCAGCCGTAGCATCAGCCGACGCCCCACCCCAAGCAGTGCAACAAGTCCAGTGAACCAGATAAGAAGGGTGATCGTCACAAAGTTCTCCGGGACAACGCTATCGCAGACAAATGACAGCAGGATGACATTTGCAGGCTGGCATCGACCCGGTTACGGGCACCGTCGAATGCGCCGAACCACACCCGTGCAGGTTTGAAGCTCGGGCACCAGGCTAGTGCCCGTGGCCGGCGCACGCCCAGTAGGCAGCTCCAAAAACAAGCAACAGGACACCGAAAATTGCTAAAGCTCGTAGCGAGGGTAACCAGTTCATAGCCATACAGCATACTTGTCTCCGCTGAAAATTTGTGCGGGAAACGGTCAACCAGCACGCACTTTTTCTTTGTTTTTTCTTCGCCTTCTTGGAGCGATTTCTCGTATCCTGATCCCGCACCAAATCCTGGAGGTAGCCGATGGACATGCAGAAAGAATTGATAGCCGAATACGATCGTGAGCTTGCTTCAACGCGCAAGATGCTGGAGTCCGTTCCAGCCGATGCCGACCTGAATTGGAAGGCCAACCCAAAATCCATGACGCTGGGGCGGCTGTCCGCTCACGTGGCGGAAACCGCTGGGGAGTGGGGTGTGGAGACGCTTTCCAAAGACGGCATGGTGTTCGATATGGCAACCTACAAAGCCTGGCAACCAGCAAGCAAAGCGGAAATCCTGCAGAAGTTCGATCAGGACACGGCGAAGGCGAAGCAGATTCTCTCCGGCCTCGATCCGGTCAAATGGAACGACAACTGGAAGATGACAGCCGGCGATCAGACCTGGATCGATGATTCGCGCTACGCCGTCTTTCGCAAATGGGTGCTCAACCACCTCATCCATCATCGCGCGCAGCTGGGCCGCGACCTTCGCGCGCTCGGCACTCCAATCCCAGGCATGTACGGCCCCTCGGCCGACGAAAGTTGAGCAAAAACAAGTGGCCGTCGAACCGAATAACTAGCTTTTGGGAGTTCTCCCTGCTACGAACTCGGGTGCCCCACAACCCCGGATTTCCTCGTGCAGTACAGCTGCGCTAACGAACTTCATGCGGCTTTCCTTACTGAAAGCCGCACAAGCGGCACTGGTTGGCGCCGCGTACAGGAAATCCGGGCCAATGAGACGCCAGGGAGTATCTACGTGCCCAGTACTCGGCTCCTCCCAAGCAGCGTGAAGAGCTTCCACTATTCAAGGTCGTTCCAGACACGGCGAGTGAACAACAGCGGGGACATTAGCTGGCACAAGGGCAGAGTTTTTGTCAGCGAAGTATTCCGCAACGAAGAGATCGGACTTGAACAGATGGATGAGGAGGTGCACCGCGTCTTCTTTTGCAACCCCGAGCTGGGCCAGTTCAATAGTGAGGAAATGCGTTTCCGGCCTGTATTGCGAACATGAAGAATGACTAGAAGCGGCCACATAAACCCGGAACGCTCGACAGTGGCGTAAATGAAACCGATTCCAGAACGAGTTCATGCTCCTGGACGAACAAAAATCACGTACTCGCGGACCGCGTGATTCTTCCGACTCGAAACAATGAGGTGACGCAATTGCCCCAAAGCAAGGTTCCTGTTCCAAGTGAGGCTGCGATAGCAATTGCGCTCGATTGAAAGAGCACCCAACTTAGAACGCACCAAAGAATCATCAAGATGCCAAGGACGCCGAGTTGAGGCGCTCGAAAGATTTTGGCAAGCGGCAGAAAATGGAGTCCCACAATCATCGCACACCAGTCGGTCGCAAGGTCGGCGTGATGGAGTCGATTGGCCAGGATCGCAACGAGTGCGATTGCGAGGACTTCCATAAGCGCGACGAGTAAGAACCATTTCAGGACGGAATGTCGCCTCGAAGCACCTGCTTCCGGGCACTGCTTGCGGAGGAGGCGGCCTTCACGAATGAAATAGATTGAGCAAGCGAAGAGGAACAGCGCAGTGAATCCAAACGTGGGACCGACTAATGCGTTGAACGCCTTAGCATTCCCCAGCCCCCACCCGAGCCAACCGGCGCCGAACATCGCGCTAATCAATGCTCCGCGGCCTATACCGATGACCGCATCCGCCCGCAACAAAGGGTCCATGCGCCGTCCTCCGTAGGAAGACAACGATTTGGTCGTCTTTCGATCCGTTAGTATGATAATGCTGCGGTTTTCTTCCGATCTGTTCGCAACACATTTCTTCGAGTGCCGCTTCCAACTTGTTTGGGAGCAGCATTCACAATAGCAGCCGTGCCATTTTGCAGATGCTCTGGGCAGCTCCGAATGCGTCGATGGGCAGGACGCCGGAAACTGAACCACGAACACTTGGCCGTGGTGGATGCACAACTTCCGGCGGCTCGTCACCCGAAGGAAATACTACGTCGGAAACTTCTTCAGCTTCGTCCATGGCGCGTTCAATGGAAGCTAAACAGCGCGATTTGGCCTAAAACAAGCCATGGAAATGCCGGGGCATGGAAAGCCATGAAGCCGGCTTTCCACCCTTCCCACACCCCTTGGAAATCCCTGCGGGGATTCCCACACTACCACGGCTACGGCGACGATTATCATGTATTTGAAGACCGGCAAAGCCCGCCGAAAACCCGCAATCAGAGCCACTCTCACCGCAAGGGGCTTGTAAACCATGTCCCCGGTCTAAAACGTAAAGGACGTCCCGGTACTCTCAAGCGCTTGAGCGCTCCGGGAAAAAGTCGTGACTTTGATCGCGCTTTAGCGATGGCAATGCCAGGGGTTTTCAGCCCCCCGAGGTCGGATTTCTCGGTTCAACACCATGTAACAACTTCGGCCGCCCCGCAAAACAACGAGTCCAATCGCCGCGGACTCTCATCTCTAGCAACGAGGTAATTCCAATGGCAAAAGAAACGAAAATCGCGCTCGTTACCGGAGCGAATAGGGGAATCGGTTTCGAAACCGCCCGTCAGCTGGGAAAGAACGGCGTCACCGTGGTTGTGGGAGCAAGGTCTTTGGCCGCCGCGCAGAAGACAGCAGCCACATTGCAGGGGGAGGGATTGGACGCCTTCCCGGTACAGCTTGACGTGACCAATGCAGCCGACCGCAAATCAGCCGCGAAGACGGTTGCCGACAAGTACGGCAAACTCGACATCCTCATCAACAACGCCGGTGTGGGTCCTGAAGATGGCTTGTTCAACCCGAAGACCATTGAGACCACAGACGAGGAACTGCAGAAGGTTTTTGGCACCAATCTTTTCGCCACCATTGCGATGACCCGCGAGTTTCTGCCCCTGCTCAAGAAAAGTTCCGCAGGGCGCATCGTGAATCTCTCCAGCATTTTGGGATCGTTGACCTTGCATGCCGACCCCAACAGTCCCATTGCAGGGTTCAAACCGTTCGCCTATAACGCCTCCAAGACTGCCTTGAATGCCTTTACCGTGCACCTTGCCGCGGAGTTGAAGGGCACCAACATCAAGGTCAACTCGGCGCACCCGGGTTGGGTCAAAACAGAAATGGGCACGGACCAGGCAACGATGGAAATCGAAGACGGCGCCAAGACCAGTGTAGAGTTGGCTCTTCTTGGTGCGGACGGGCCCAACGGCCGCTTTATCCATATGGGGCAGGAACTGCCCTGGTAGCTGCTGCCCGGCGAAGAGCGGGAACCTTCTTATTGGAGTGGACCCCCTGCTTATGTCCCTTGAATCGGCTCGCTCTTCGCCGCCCCCTCTTTCTTTGCAAAGCAGCAATCCTGAATCCATTTCCAAAGCCCAGGGATGAGCACCGCCGCAAGAAAGAAGCTGAGCACCGGGTTCTTCTGAATACTGTCAACCAGGTCGAACACGGGAAACTTCTTGCCGTTCGCCCACGCATCGGCCTGCTCCGTGTCTTCCCCTACCGAAAGCGTCGCCTGCTCTGCGCCCAGCTTCAGGTCGTGCAAGGTGATGCCGCCGGTGCTCGTGTGCGCCACTACGTGCAGCAGCGGGGTCTTTTGCGTGCTGGTGGAGATCACATCGAAGCCATCGGCGGTCAGATCGCCGTCTCCCGGGGAGAGGCCGTCGAAGGTGTCCTTTTTTTCGTTAAACAGGGTCTGTGTTGGATCGATGGCGCTGAACAGCAGCGTGATCGGCTCGTTTGCCGGGACCAGCAGCTCAACCGGCCCAGCCGGTATCGGAATCGCGGTGTTGCCTATCGTCAGCACCCGCGGGCAAGCCGCCTGCCCCGGCGGAGGTGCGTTCGTGCTCACCTCCACGTTCAGTGCTGTTTGCGGTGAGGACACAATCACTTGCCGGAAGCGCTGATCGTCCCGGCTCGTACCGTGCTGCCACAGGTTCAACATCTGCGGCACATTGCTGTTGTCTGCGCGGCGAATCGTCAGCGAAGTGCGGCAAGTCTTGCTGGTTGCTTTCGCCTCCGCATCCCCCGCGGCGTACACGGCGCTGGCCGCCCCCTGCGGAGCAAGCGCGGCAAATCGCAACGAGCTGCCGCTCAGGGTGGCGTGTTGCACCCAGACTTCCGCGCCCACGTTCGCAGCGCCTTCAAACGAAAGCGCCGCATCGCCTGCATCGATCCGTGGCTTGTAAATGCGCAGCTCTTCGTTTGCGCGTGCCACCGCCAGCTTGTCGATATCGTCGTTCGGCAGAGACGCGGTTTGCGGAATGTTGGACGCCAGATACACGGCCAGCGCCGCCAAAGCCAGCGACGCTGCAGCGACGATCCTGCGAAACGTAATCGACTCACGCCATAGTTTGCGCAACGCTTGTTCTGCCCTTCTGATTTATTTTGAAAGCACCACCACATCGGGCGACCAGGCCACCACCCAATCGCCGCTGTTTCCACGCCACGCTCTGATCTGTAACAGGTGTTGTCCCACGTTTCCCCGGCTTTCAAGCGATCCTTGCGCGTGTTCGTCTGGTGTTACCGGGCTTAGCGGTGTTTCGTTATCCTGCTTCATCACAATGTGGTTGTCTTTAAGACCGGTGAACATGAAGTCTGCACGAACATCGCTGAAATCCGAGTGCGAGTGAAATCCATACTCCGCCGCTTGCTTCATCTTCAGCGCCGAAGGCCCGAACGTCACTTGATCAATCGCGATCGAGCCGACTGCTTTGGGCCCGGCGGCGATTCCATACACGCGTAGATTGGGCGGCGCACTGTTGGTTCCGGCTGGGGCTGTTGCTTCCACGTCGAACGTAGCGGATTGCAGCTTGTCGGCAAGACCATCGGGATAGGTAATCGTAATACCCCGGCCGTTCAGGTCATTCGTCAGTACCTGGTGGTACTGCGCTTTGTCAGCCGTCGTGATGTCCAGGGTTACGCTACCCGGGCCCGTGAGTTGAAAGTCGAGACCGACCGGCCAGTTCGGCCCGATCACACCGTCCACGATGAGGTGGCTCATCAGAACGTTCTGCGGCACCCGCGGGCCGTTCTTCAAAAGGTCTTCCGCACTGGGCTGTCTGTGCTCGTAGTGATGCACACCCCAGGCGGTCAACGCGCCCGCCGCGACAATCCCACCGATGATGCCTGCTTTCTCACCACCGCCCATCCCGGAAACATTTCGGCCGGAATTCATGTCGGCGCCATGGCCGCCGATAGTCGTCGGGTTCTGGGCTGCCGCCGCAGGCGGTAGACGGTGGATGTATGTGGTCGTCGGTTGCGTCTGGCTCCATAGGGAAGCGGGTAGCAAAAGCAGGGAGCCCATCGCAACACTCGATGTGACGCGAACCACCACGGATTGCAAATGCGGGTTACACCGGGAAACCATGACACACCTCCCGAATCCACGAAGCGGAAGTTCGCCGTTGAGTGCCAGGATATGCATCGACCCTTAGTCTCTGCCGCGCACATCCAACGTGAGCCTCAACGACGCAAGAGCGTTCGCGTTGGCGTGGCTCTCGGGCTCACTCCCACGATGATTTGTGTTCGCTATTAACGGTTAGTGACGTCTGCAGCCATTCCGTTTCAAGTGCAGAGAGAATTTATCGGTGAAACAACAACTGCGTTTCGCTCATGCACAGAAGAACGTTTCTGGAAGCGCCATCCCACGACTTGTCATACCGGCCGAAGTGGTGATGGGCCTTCGGCCCACCTAAAGTGATGAAAATCCGCGGGAGGTCCCAGTTCCCACCAGCGATCGAATTTTGAGGGAAGCGCCGCCATCAGACTTGTCGATTGGCTGACTTGCCTGTCGGCAAGTCAAGGATGGAATGACTCAGCACCGGCAACCAGGGCCTTGGGTGGCCCATTCAAGCCGTTTTTTGGCTTGAGTGGGGTAACAGAAGCCTCCCGCACGCTTTGTCATTGGGAGCGTAGTGGAGGGACCTGCGGTTCTTCTCGTCCACTGACGGACGTTATCGAGAAAGCGCTGCCTGGGGCCACACTAAGGTAACCTCGACCGTTTTAAATCTGGTAAATCCTCTGCCCGCCAGCCGTGGTAATCCAGTCTTCCCTCGTAATTTCCATTCATCTGCCGCTTTCTGGCAATCGAATCCCAGAAAAGGCGTATGGCGCGTATGTCATGGCAGCCGTGAGTATAGCGCCTGGCAGGAAAGCCGCGTCCCCGTTGAATACGTCCTGCGTCAACGCAAGCTTTCGGGAATAGTAACTGAGGGTTTGAGCGACAAATGAGGTTCGGGTTTCACTGCAAGAAATTTCATGGAGGAAGTATGAAACGCAAACTTACTGCATTCTCGCTGATGGTGTTCTCACTCGTCCTCAGCAAGAACGCATTTTCGCAATCATCAGACCACATCAATGTGCCCTTCGCGTTCGAGGCGGGTTCCACGCAACTGCCGGCCGGCGACTACCTGATTCAGCAAAAGTCTGAGAGCCACTATGTGACCATCGTCGACCTCAAGACGGGTAAAGCCGTGTTCGTGCTCGCTGGAGACCGGGTGGCGCTGCCCATGAGCGCGCCGGCCAAAGTGGTTTTCCATCAG
>Ga0302325_10022692_pt1 | contig 13122 bp, 11 predicted proteins | sample Palsa_T0_2_FD_201948 | JGI IMG/M metagenome (GOLD analysis project Ga0302325, IMG submission 201948) | Peat permafrost microbial communities from Stordalen Mire near Abisko, Sweden - Palsa_T0_2 | ecosystem: Environmental > Terrestrial > Soil > Palsa > Peat permafrost | place: Sweden: Abisko... | reverse complement strand
GAATCGCATTTGAAAAGGCTTGACGAAAGTGTGGAGACTTGCAGCGCCCGGACCTGATCGATTCTACCTCTGGGTGTGCGAATCACACCTATGGGGACGATATTGGAGCCGTTTGTAGCTTGTTGGGAAGAATTGGAGGATCCGCGAAGCGGGAACGCGGCTTTGCACGACTTTCATGAGCTCTTGATGATTGCGTTCTGCGCGGTTCTGTGCGGGGGGCAGAGCGCGGTCGACATGGCGCTGTTCGCGAAGGGGAAGGAGCCTTTCTTGCGCGGTTTCCTGAAGTTGGAAAACGGGCTGCCGAGCCACGATACCTTCAGCCGACTGTTCCGTCAGCTCGACCCGGATCGGTTCCGAGCCGTCTTCCAACGCTTCATGGAGAAGTTTTCGATTCAGTGTCAGGGGGTTATCGCGATCGACGGGAAAGTGTTGCGGCGTTCGTTCGACAAGGCCAGCGGCAAATCGCCCCTGCACATGGTCAGCGCCTGGGGCTGCGAGCAACGCCTGGTGTTGGCGCAAATCGCCACCGACGTGAAATCGAACGAGATCACCGCCGTCCCCAAGCTGTTGGAGATGCTGTCGCTGAAGGGCACGATCGTGACCACCGACGCGCTCAATTGCCAACGTCCGATCGCCGAGCAGATCGTCCGACAGGGCGGCGACTACGTGCTGGCCCTGAAGGGAAACCAGGGGACTCTGCATGATGACGTGCGCCTGCATCTGGAGGATCTGGTTTGCGGCGCCGCCACTTCCAAGCCGGTCGTCGAGGCGGACCATGGCCGCATCGAGACGCGCACAGCCACGGTCTCGACAGATATCGGTTGGTTGCAGGAAGGCCACAAATGGCCCGGTCTGGCGGCGATCGGCAAAGTCTTCCGAATCCGCGAAACGCCCACGAAAACCACGACCGAGACCGCCTACTACCTGCTCAGCGCGCCGCTTTCACCCGAGCGCTTGAACGAGGTCGCGCGCGAGCACTGGGGAGTCGAGAATCGTTTGCACTGGCGTCTGGACGTCATCATGAACGAGGATCAGGACAGGACCCGGCTCGGCAACGGCCCGCACAATCTGGCGATCCTGCGTCACATGGCGATGAATGCCATGCAGAAGGAGGGTTCGAAGGTCTCTCTGCGCGGAAAGATCAAGCTCGCGGGCTGGAACGACGCCTTTCTCGCGAAATTGCTCGCTCAATTCTGAAATGCGATTGCCCTGCCTCCATACTTATCTCCTCCATTACGCAGCTATCTTGCAAGCAAATCCTGGAACTTCTTGGCCTATGTACTAGAAAATAGACTCGCTCTATGACTCTGGCGCCGCACCATTTGGCGCAAGCGCTGTTATTCGAGTCGAGCGCCGAACATCGCACGCTTGGATTTGGCGCCTCTCGGCCAAGCAATAAGGCAAAATACCAGCCCTAGCGGCACCCAACTCATCGGCATGCCGATTTTTTTCAACTCGAGCATCACAAACGGCATGGTAAAGGCAAGCACGAGCGCTAAAATCTCGCCGACATCGAACGGCGCAGCGTCACGATGGCGCACGGCGAAATACCAGACCAGAGCAAGCGTCATCATCGGCATGTCGTAATTGAAGGCGTGCGGCGTCGCCAGGAAAGTGCCAACGACCATGAGCGCCGCCGCCCGATCCGCCGGGCCATAGCGAAAAGCCCGCCAAACGGCGACCGCGACGGGAATTGAGACGCAGAGTTGCAACGCCCAGGCGGCTGACCGCCACGCGCCGAGCATGATGGCGTTTGCCCAGATCGTCGGCATGTATCCAACAATAGGGTGGAAGCGTGTCGCATATTCGAGTATCGAATGCAGCCAAAGTCCCCACAGGTTGAAGCCGTAGACCGCGCTCGAAACGGCGATGCAGGCCAGCAATGTTCCCGCTGCGGCGAGGATGGCGCGCCAGGCGCCTGAGGCGACGAGCGCAACGGGGACCAACACGCCGAGTTGCGGCTTGTAGGTCAAGAGACCGAACAAGACGCCGGCAAGCGCGGGCCGCGTTGGAAGTAATCGCAGGCCGCCAATCATGAGTGCCCCGGAGAGAAACCCTGTTTGCCCAGAGATTACTGTTATGCCAGTTGCAGGCGCGATGCAGCTGCCCAGCGCCCACCACCAATCGCGCCATCGCCCTGCATGCATCGCGAGGAAGTAGGCGGCGAATGTCGGGATCATGAACACCCAAAAGGCGACTGGTAACGATAGCCCGCCAAGCGGACCAAGAAGCAGAAGGAAGGTTGGAGGATAAGGGAACGGGTTGTAACCGTCCGGATTCATCCCGAGCGCGGTCTGGCGCGCGTGCAGCGCATCCGGGTCGAAATTGATCGCGGCGTCGCCGCCGTGCGTCACGAGGGCAGAGGTCCAAAGCGCGAAGAAATCGCCGAAATGATAGGCCTGCTTGCCCTCGGCGACCACTTTCACTGCCATGAAAACATAAGCAAAGAAGAGCGCACCGCAGAAGATCGCGACAATTTCGACGCCCTTACGAGTCAAGACGACGTCAAGCGGCCGGGCAAGCCAAAGCGGAATTTTGCGTTTCGAGCGCGCTTCGAACGCGGACGCCTGGAAACTCATGCTAGATCCCTGCCCGCGCCTGCTGCGCGTTCGCAGCAGTCAAGCAGGGGATCGTTGCGATTCGGCTAAGCCTGTAAGAGGGTTCGTCGGGCGTGTCGGCTTAACGCACAAATTTATTTCGGCGTGGTTTTAAGGGAAATGCTGAACAACAGGGTTTACCGCGCGCACGAACGTCAATTAGGTTTGGCAGGTAGTGCTTTGGACTTCCCCAGAGCGCTCTAACAGTCAGCGCTGATAACCGCCACCACGACTCAACTCCCAGGGCTTTTCCAGGGCTGCTCCCCGCTTGCGCTCGCAAGCTTTCGCCCCTATTTGCTCGACCTAGACTTTGAACGGCGAGCGCGGAGCGCGCGGGTCGCCTTGTGCGCGTGCGGAGATCCCGGCTGCAATGGCCAAGCGCGATTTCTACGATATTCTGGGTGTGGCGAGAACCGCCAGCGAGGCGGACCTAAAATCGGCCTTCCGTAAGGCCGCGATGAGTTGCCATCCCGACCGCCATCCAGGCGACAAGCAGGCGGAAGCGCGGTTTAAGGAAGTCAATGAGGCCTACCAGCACCTGTCGGACCCGCAGAAAAGGGCAGCGTATGATAAGTTCGGACACGCCGCTTTCGAACAGGGCGGCGGGATGGGCGACGGGTTCGGCGCCTCCATGTCGGACATATTCGACGACTTGTTCGGCGACATTATGGGCCGGCGTGGCGGGCGCAATCCTTCGGGTAAGGAGCGCGGCGCTGATTTGCGCTACAATCTCGAACTCACGCTGGAGGAAGCGTTTCGCGGCAAGAACGCCTCGATCAAACTGCCTGCATCTGTCACGTGCGAAGGATGCTCGGGCGTCGGCGCCAAACCCGGTTCGAAGCCTTCCGTTTGCCGCACCTGCGCGGGCCAAGGGCGCGTACGTGCGCAGCAGGGGTTCTTCGCCATCGAACGTACCTGCCCGAACTGCCACGGCCGGGGTCAGATTATAGACAATCCTTGCGAGCACTGCGCCGGCTCAGGCCGCGTGGTTCGCGAACGTGCACTTGCGGTTAACGTGCCGGCTGGCGTCGAGGACGGTACGCGCATCCGTCTTTCAAGCGAGGGGGAGGGTGGTCTGCGCGGCGGCGGCCCGGGCGACCTCTACATATTCCTTGCAATCAAACCGCACCCCTTCTTCCAGCGCGACGGCGCGGACCTTTATTGTCGCGTTCCGATATCGATGGTGCAGGCCGCGCTCGGCGGCGAATTTTCGGTTCGCACTCTGGATGGCGGGGATGCGAAAGTTCGCATTCCCGAAGGCACCCAATCCGGCCGCCAGCTCAAATTGCGGGGGAAAGGCATGCCAGTTTTGCGCTCACGGGACTTCGGCGACCTTTACATTCAGGCAGTGGTGGAAACACCGCAGAACCTAACGCGACGGCAACGCGAATTGCTGCTGGAGTTCGAATCCGAATCCTCGAACAAGACACACCCCGAAAGCGCCGGGTTCTTCGCGAAAATGAAGGAATTTTTCGAGGGTCTGGGATAATTTACCATAGAAGGTCGACATGACGCACCGTCCCGCGCGAATAAAGGTCGATTTCGCGCCTGCGCTTGGCGATGAGACAGCATTTATTCGCCGTTTTCTTGGCAATCCCAAACGAACGGGGGCGGGGGCGCCTTCGGGTCCGTATTTGGCTCGCGAGATGGCGCGGGCTGTCGGTGCATGCGGCGGCGGCAAGATTGTTGAGCTTGGGCCGGGCACGGGTCCGGTAACAAAAGCGTTAATCGCGCGCGGAATTGCGCGCGAACGTCTAATACTCGTCGAATGCGACCCACATTTTTCCAGCATGCTTTCTGAGCGGTTTCCCTTGTCGCGGGTTGTCTTCGGCGACGCTTTTAATTTGCGGACGAGTATCTCCGGACATGTGGATGGTCCCGTCACCGCCGTTGTTTCTAGTTTACCTCTGCTAAATGAACGCCCCAATCGCCGAATGCGACTTTTAGAAGAGGCCTTTGATCTCATGGGCGATGACGGCGTGTTCGTGCAATTTACGTATGGCGTCAAATCGCCAATTCCACGTGCGACGCTAGCGGGCCGATATGTCGCCCGTTGCGGGGCGCCTATCTTGCGCAATTTGGCGCCGGCGAGCGTTTGGACCTATCGGTGCCGCGCATCGACGGCGCCACAGCCTAAGATTCGAAAGTTTATCGAACAGGCCGAGCAAATTGCCGCGAAAATTGCGGTCAAAAAGGACGGCGGCAGAGAAAATCGTGAAGCGGCAGGGGGAACGCGTGCGTCACATCCTCGTGAAGCGGGAGAAACGCTGGATCGGCTGCGGCGGAGGAGTGGCGAATTGTGAGAAGCTCCGCTCCCCGCGAGCGGCTGATCGTCGCGCTCGACATGCAATCTGTTCGCGACGCCGAAGGTTGCATTGACAGTCTCGGCGACTCCGTTTCCTTCTACAAGATAGGGTTGGAGCTGATTTGTGCAGGCGGTTTGGCCCTAGCAGAGCGTCTTGTCGACGAAGGGCGGCGCGTTTTTGTCGACCTTAAGCTGCATGATATCCCAAATACGGTCGAGCGCGCGACGGCGAGCATCTCGAGGATAGGTGCGAGTTTTTTGACAGTTCATGCATATCCGCAAACCATGCGAGCAGCGCTTGCCGGGGCGGCCGGCTCCGAGCTAAAAATACTCGGCGTTACAGCGCTGACATCGGTCAATGACGAAGATCTGGCCGAGGCGGGTTATGTGCTTAGCACCCGCGCGCTGGTTTCACGCCGCGCAGCGCAGGCCCAAGCCATTGGGCTTCATGGGGTCGTCGCCAGCGCTGCCGAGATTTCTGCGCTACGTAGCGAACGGCGAGGCTTGACCTTGGTGTGTCCAGGCATTCGTCCGGCGGCAAGTGCGATTGACGACCAGAAGCGAGTCGCCACTCCGTCATCCGCGATCCTTGACGGCGCCGATTATCTTGTGGTTGGCCGCCCAATCACGCGCGCGGCAGACCCGCGTGCAGCGGCTGAGGCGATCGTCTCGGAAATTACAGCTTCGGCACTGCCCAGATCTGACGGGATGGGCAGATGACGTTTGGACTGCTTGATCACGAGGTTTGATCGCCAATGCCTATGTACCGGCACCGGCCTAATGGATCTCGCTCAAAGCAGTTCTGTGCGGGCGCCATCGCAAGAGCGGGGTGACGCACGGCTCGAAGCCGGGTTAACAAAACGCTGAGAACGCATGTCAATAGGCTGAAAAACGCCGTTCGGATGGTTGGACCGCCCGCTACAGCTTGCACAGAATGCGACCTATGCGAGTCATTTGCGCGCCTGCAACCGCCTATCGGTGCTATTTCCCGTTGTGTGATCGAGGTTTGTTAACCCGGATTCCGAGCCGTGGGGGTGACGTTTCGTTGGTTGATCGGATGAGCCGGACTTGGCAAACTAAGTTCCTTGGAGGGCACTCTCGTGACCCAACTGCAAACTAAAACTTATTCGTAGAAAAGCGCGTAGTCGAGCGCGTTTGGATCGTGCCAGTGGTTACAACCACTCATTCCTTCCCGAACAAGAGAACAACGCATTTTGAATTCTGCGCCTGAAATATCCACGGAGGCGTGCGACACAATTTATTCGACCGCGACAGGCATTGGGCGCGCGGCGGTAGCGATTATTCGTGTATCGGGACCATCATGTCAGTTGATTTTACGGACGATGTGTCCGGGCGCATGTCTTTTGGATCGTCGAGCTACCTTCGTGCGGATCCTAGACCATAGCAGCGAATTGATTGATCTCGGTGTGGTGATAATGTTTTACGCGCCGCGTAGTTTTACAGGGGAGGACGTAGTCGAGTTTCAAGTGACCGGTAGTCGGGCGGTTGTCGCTATGATGTTGAACACATTATCGCGTTTCCCAGCAACCCGCCACGCGTATGCCGGAGAATTCTCACGGCGGTCGTTTGCAAACGGAAAGCGTGATCTCGCTGAGATCGAGGGTTTGGCCTCGGTTGTGGAGGCGGAAACAATCACTCAACTGCGTCACGCACAGCGCTCGGCTTCGGGCCAGCTTAGTCGCGAATGCGAAGTGATTCGAGAAACGCTAGTGCGATGTATGGCGCTTCTTGAGGGGTTTCTGGATTTTTCGGATGTCGAGGATTCAGAGGCTACGTCCTTGCGTGACGTGGTTGCACTGGTCGAAGACATCCGGGAACGAACAAAGGCCCTTTTATTGAATTCCGATCATCCGGAGCGCTTGCGTGATGGTCTAGTTGTAGTGATCGCGGGGCCGCCAAACGCGGGAAAGTCGAGTCTCATCAATCATTTGACGAAACGAGAGGTTTCGATCGTTTCGGTTGTTCCCGGAACCACCAGGGACTTGATCGAGGCGCACCTTGACATAGCGGGGTTCCCCATAATTTTCGTAGATACGGCCGGCATCAGGGAAGCGAGAGATCCCGTCGAAGCTGAGGGAATTGCACGCGCGCGCAAAAAACGCGACAGCGCGGACCTCACGCTTTGGCTCACGAGTTGCGAAGATGGGGAGGATTTTGACGAGACTCAAATAGGTGAAATGCTGAGAATTAGGACAAAGTGTGATTTAGCGCCACAAGCCCGCTTTCTGGATGATTGTATAAGGGTATCTACAGTCACTGGTGCCGGGATTGATGTGCTCGTGGCCAGGATTGCGGCGTTTGCGCGTTCCCGGCTTGGAGGCCTAGTCGACTCCCTTGTTTCCACGCAAAGGCAGCGAGCGGCAATTTTGGAGGCTGACGGCGCGCTTGAGCGATTTTTGTACAATCAGACTGCGCCAGTCGAATTATTGGCGGAGGATCTGCGAATTGCCGCAAGGTGCATGAGTCGCGTCGTTGGGCGAATTGATGTAGAAGAAGTCTTGAACAATGTCTTTTCCCGGCTATGCGTCGGCAAATAGGCTGTGTTTCACGTGAAACCTCTTCGGATGAACGGGTACGATGTTTTAGTTGTCGGCGGCGGGCATGCCGGCGTGGAAGCCGCCGGCGCGGCTGCGCGCATGGGTGCGCGTACAGCGTTATTGACACATCAGTTTAGTTCTATTGGCGCTATGTCATGCAATCCTGCGTTCGGTGGTCTTGGTAAAGGGCACTTAGTTCGCGAAATTGATGCGCTTGATGGTATTATGGGACGCGCTGCGGATGCGGCAGCAATTCAGTTTCGCACCTTGAATCGAAGCAAAGGCCCGGCTGTGCAGGGGCCGCGTGTCCAGGCCGATCGGGGTCTCTACAAAAAAGCAGTCGTTCAGCTTTTGGCGGCGACCCAAGGTTTGACGATTTTGGAAGACGAGTGTGAAGACATTTGCACTCAGAACGGAAAATTGAGCGGGGTCATCACTCGTTCTGGCGCTGAAATTTTCTGCACGGCCGTTGTAATAGCGACGGGAACATTTCTCAATGGCGTTATTTACCTGGGCGATAACAAAATTAGCGGAGGTCGCTTTGGCGAGAACGCTGTAACTAGGCTGGCGCAGAAGTTCAAAGATTTAGGCTTCGAGACGGGCCGACTCAAGACCGGAACACCACCGAGGTTGCGCGGAGCGTCTATCGACTTTAACGTCTTTGAATCCCAATGGGGAGACGATTGTCCGCAATTCCTCTCGTTCCTCTCTAGCCGAGTTCAAGCGCGGCAAGTACCCTGTTACATAACTCGTACAAATCCGATCACCCACGGAATTATCGCAAACAACCTGCATAGGACCGCCGTTTACTCAGGAGCGGTCTCGGGCGCTGGGCCGAGATACTGTCCGTCGATCGAGGATAAGGTCCTGCGATTTTCTGAAAAGGGCGGTCATCAAATTTTTCTTGAACCTGAAGGGCTTGATCTAGAAACTGTATATCCGAACGGGCTGTCAACATCGCTACCACGCGAGCTACAGAAAATCTTTGTCAGATCTATTCGGGGAATGGAAAACGCGCAGATATTGCAATATGGTTACGCGATCGAATACGACTTTGTAAACCCTACACAATTACTGCCAAACTTGATGACACAGCGATTGGACGGGTTATTTCTTTCAGGCCAGATAAATGGCACGACGGGTTACGAAGAAGCGGGTGCGCAGGGAATTGTCGCTGGGATAAATGCAGCGCTTTACGCTTCAGGTCGAGCAGGTCTAATTTTTGATCGCGCCGACTGTTATCTTGGCGTCATGATCGATGATTTAACTACGCGAGGCGTGAGCGAGCCGTATCGAATCTTCACCTCACGTGCAGAGTATCGATTGCGCCTTCGCGCGGACAACGCGGACGAACGCCTAACTCGACTAGGTGTTAAGTTTGGCGTGGTCGGCGCGTGTCGCGAGAAGGTATACCGCGCCAAAGCCGAAACCATTGCGCACGCAACGGAGACGTTGGCGGCTATTTCTGTATCTGCGCATGAACTGCGCTCGGCCGGCATTGCTGTCATCGATTCAACCGGGACCAAGCGGTCAGCATTTGAATGGGCCGCCCGATCTGGGGCGGTACTCTCGGAGATGGCTCGGATCTGGCCCGAGATTGGGGAGATTCCGAAAGCAGTTTTGGACCGGCTGGACGCCGATGCTAAATACTCCTCGTATCTGATACGGCAGGAGGGCGACATAAAACGTCACAAGGCAGATGAAGGCCTATTAATTCCTCGCGATCTAGATTTTTACACGATAGACGGTTTGTCGAATGAGTTAAAACAGAAATTCAGCACACGGCGACCGGCTAGTCTTGGGCAGGCGGCGCGGATCGAGGGTGTTACGCCCGCGGCACTTATGCTGTTAGCGGGTCGCGCCAAGCGAGGTAATTCAGCAATCCGCGAAGTGCTTAAACCTAATTCGACAAGTTTCACGTGAAACACATTGCGGGGACGGCTATCTTGCATACTGGCCTTCCGCGGGCCCTGCCCGATGTTTCACCTCAGCTTCGTCGCCGACTTCAGGAATATATTAAATTGCTTCGTGAATGGAAGGCCGTGACAAATTTGATCTCCAAGGAGGGCCTGGAAGACGTCTGGACACGTCACATCGCAGACTGCTTGCAGTTGATTGGTTTAGCGCCAAACGCAAGGCGCTGGCTTGATATTGGAGCTGGCGCCGGCTTTCCCAGCGTCGTAATTGCTTGCCATCTGGCTGAATTTTCGAATACGCAGATCCACGCTGTCGAGAGCGATGGCCGCAAGTGCGTATTCTTGCGAGAGGTCGCGCGCAATCTGCATTTGCCTTTGCGCATCTACAACAGGCGGGCGGAATCGCTCTCACCTGACGAGATTTGGCCGCTAGATGCGCTAACCGCCAGAGCCTTCGCAACTCTTTCAAAGACTTTGCAGGTTGCCGCACCTTTCCTAAACCAAGGCGCAATTGGCCTCTTTCCCCGCGGAAAAACGGCCATGAGCGAGCTTGATAGCATAAACAATGGCTGCTATTCGTGCGAATGCGTCCCAAATAGCTCCAATGGCGGCGGCGTTATATTCGTCATCCAGAGGCGCAAATCAGCGAACCCGTTATGATACAAAATATTGCTTCCGCTCCCGCAGATACCGCGAGGGGGGCTCGAGTGTTAGTTTTGGCCAATCAAAAAGGTGGGGTAGGGAAAACCACCACGGCGATAAATTTGGGAACTGCGCTAGCCGCCATAGGCGAGAATGTATTGATAATTGACTTGGACCCCCAGGGAAATGCATCGACAGGCTTGGGAATAGAACGTTCCAAACGCACACCGTCAACGTACGACGTCTTAGTCGGAAACTGTAGGCTCGATGAAGTTCAAAGAGCGACCGCAATTCCAAGACTTAAGGTCGCCCCCGCAACCTTAGATTTACTTGGCGTCGAATTGGAACTCGCTGCCCATTCGGATCGAGTTCTTAAATTACGATCGGCATTGCAGAAATATATTCGCACGGAGCCTAAGGAGGAGTCAGCTTCGTACATACTCGTCGACTGTCCGCCCTCTCTGAATCTTCTTACTATAAATGCCCTGGCCGCAGCAAACGCAATTCTTGTACCTTTGCAATGCGAGTTTTTTGCGCTTGAGGGGTTATCTCAACTACTTAAAACTGTCGAGCAGGTAAAAAGGACTATAAACGATCAGTTATCGATACATGGCGTCCTCATGACAATGTTTGACCCGCGCAACTCGTTATCATCGCAAGTTGTGGCGGACGTGCGATCGTTCATGGGCGATAAGGTCTACGATACAATTATTCCCAGAAATGTGAGGGTCTCCGAGGCGCCATCTTATGGTAAACCTGTGTTACTTTACGACTTAAAGTGCTCAGGCAGCCAAGCTTATTTGAAGCTTGCTTCTGAGGTCATATCCCGAGAGCGTCGTTCGCAAGCTGCTTGAACCAAAAGATTTCTTATGCCTGAGCAAGCCAACCGCGGTACTGAATCTCGCTCCCGCCTCGGGCGCGGCCTTGCGGCCTTGCTTGGAGACGCGGGAGAGGATGGACATTCATCAGAAGCATCGCAGGGCGTCAGGCTAATTCCCATCGAATTCCTGCGTTCGAACGCAAAAAATCCCAGACAACGATTTGAAGATATTGACTTAGCCGAGCTCGCTGACTCGATAAAGGAGCGCGGTATACTTCAGCCAATACTCGTCCGACCCTTAATTGGAGTGCGTGATACATTTGAAATTGTCGCTGGTGAAAGACGATGGCGCGCAGCGCAGCAAGCCGGATTGCATAGCGTTCCGGTGATCACGCTCAATGTTGGCGATCGCGAAGCTCTTGAAATCGCCATTGTCGAAAATATTCAGAGAGCCGATCTGAATGCGCTTGAGGAAGCTGCGGGTTACTCTCGACTGGCCGCGGAATTTGGTTACAATCAATCCGATATAGCTCGAGTTGTAGGGAAAAGCCGCAGCCACGTGGCAAATACTTTGAGATTATCGCACTTGCCGGCCCACACTCGAGATCTGTTGGAAAGCGGAGTGATTTCTGCTGGGCATGCAAGGGCGCTTCTCGCATTGCCCGATCCCGATTCAATTGCCGACAAAATTGTTTCGCAAGGTTTAAGTGTTAGAGATGTCGAAGGTTTCGGAAAGACTTCAAACGAAGCAAAGCGTGGCGGAAAAATTCGGCAAGACAGTAACGATCCGAACACCAACTCGATTGCGGAAAAAATTGCGCTGTCACTTGGCGTGGAGGTAGAGATCAAACAAGTGGGCCGGAAGCACGATATACGAATCAAGGTCCGAGACATCGACCAATTAATGTTCGTTTGTGAAAAACTCATTGGCGTATAGTCATTTTGTAAACCACTACACCGTTTGACTAGGTTGCTTATTGTAAAAATGCAAGACTGTTAGGGGGTCTGTCTGACAGACCCGCAGGGGAATCGGGTGAAGGAATCAAGCGGCGATTAAACTAGCCAGATAGTCGTCGTCCCAGGCGGCGGTCTTGCGCTTCAAGCGCATCGAGTCTTTTGCCGGGGACTTTCGATATAGGTTTTGCGCCATATGTCGAAGCGTCGTGAAATTGGCCGGCGCGTTATCGGTTCGGATGCGGCATTCGTCGTCGCGGAACATCATGTCCATGATCCAATGCAGGCTATTTTCGATCGCCCAGTGATTTCGGATCATCGGGCCGACCAGGTTGGCCAACAAAACCAGTGAGGTGATGTAGAGGCGCGTTTCACGTTGTGTCTTTCCGTCGATGAAGCGCTCGCTATCGACGATGACAACGCCTTGCAAACCGGGCCAGTTGTGCCGCTCTTGTAGCCACGCGACGTCGTGGATCATTGTGTAGTTTCGCGTTTCCACGCGGCCATGATCGCCATCGACAGTCTCGTGTCGGCTGACTTCCGTATCCCGGAATCCATTGGCTTTCTGCTCGCCTACGAGGATCTCGACGTCCTCCAGAAGCGTTCCCTGATTGCCCTTGAGGGCAATGATGTAATCAGCCTTCTTGTCCTTGATCTGTTTGGCGATGGCCCGCTGACAGCCCATGGCGTCGATGGTGACGACGGCGCCCTCGATCGCCAGCATGTCGAGCAACGCGGGAATGGCGACGATCTCGTTCGACTTCTCGTTCACCTTGACCTGCCCGAGCACGAGACGCTGGCGCGCGGCGAAAGCCGAGACCATATGGATCGGCTGTTTCGATCCCTTCTTCTGATAGCTGCGGCGCAAGGTTTTGCCATCGATGGCGACAACCTCCGCGGGCGTCTTGGTCAGCGCCGCGACCCAATTAACAAAGCAGCGTTGGAACGCGCCAGCATCGAGCGTGGCGAAGATGTCGCCGAGCGTATCGTGCGGCGGCGCGCCATCCACGAACGGGCGAAACCTTCGTAGCAGGTCAATCTTCTTCGCGCCAAACCGGGCTATGTCGGTGAACCCATCGGCCCCGGCGAGCACGGCCAGAAGACTCAAAAGCAGCACCTCGTCGAGTGGATAAACCACCTTGCCCGCCTGCCGATGATCAGGCATATCCCTGAAATGATGTAGAAAAACAACCGATTCGCCAAGAGCCCCACTGTCTGTCGCCGATCGTTCCACCGTCGCTCTCCACTATTCGAATCAGTGGACAGCGATCGATTCAGCACATCGCTATGATGTCACGAGGTTTCTCACCCGATTGCCCTGTGCTCAAGC
>Ga0302325_10022691_pt1 | contig 13122 bp, 6 predicted proteins | sample Palsa_T0_2_FD_201948 | JGI IMG/M metagenome (GOLD analysis project Ga0302325, IMG submission 201948) | Peat permafrost microbial communities from Stordalen Mire near Abisko, Sweden - Palsa_T0_2 | ecosystem: Environmental > Terrestrial > Soil > Palsa > Peat permafrost | place: Sweden: Abisko... | reverse complement strand
GGCCTGGGCCCGGCGTTCGCCGCGGCGGCCGACGCCCCCGGCATCAACCCGTTCGAACTGCTGCTCACCGGGCGCGAATTCACGCCGAGCGCGCAGGACTACACGTTCGTCGCCGAACAGGAGAAAGTCCTGCTCGAAAAAGGGCCCGAGGGAGCGCAGGTCGTCAAAGACCTCGAAGACTGGGCGGAAGGTGTCAACGCCTATGAGGCGTCGCACGAAAGCGAACGGCTTCTGCCGCCGGGGATAAACGTCGTCGACGCGATGGCAGGGTTCTCGCTCATCGGCTCGATCTTCGGCAACGGCGGCGGCAACGAAGTCAACAACTCGAGCTTCCTGGCCGGCCTCGAGGCCAAGCTCGGGGCTACCGAAGGGCTCAAGGTGTTCCGTGACCTCAAGGAGGTCAACGACCCCGAAGCGCCCGTCACGACGACCAAGCCCTTCCCCTACGACGGCGTGCCCACCGGTCCGACGCCCGGAGCGGTCGTGATCGACCCCGGCTCGCAGAGCTCGGCAGCAGTCGAGGCGGCCGCCGCGACGGTCGCCTCGAAGCGGAAGATGTCGAACTTCCTGCTAGCCGGATCGGAGCTCTCCGCCGACGGGCACCCGCACGCGGTGATGGGTCCGCAGCTCGGCTACTTCTACCCCGAGATCGTGATGCAGGCCGACCTGCACGGCGGCGGCGTCGACGCGGAGGGGGCGGTCGCGCCGATCTCGCCCTACGTGTTCATCGGGCGCGGGCGCGAATTCGCCTGGAGCCTGACCAGCGCCGACAACGAGAACGTGCAGCAGTTCCTCGAGCAGCTCTGCAACCCCGAACCCAAAACCGAAGGGCCCCCCACGCGCGAATCGACGCACTACGTCTACAACGGCAAATGCATCGCCATGAAAACTTTCGACGCGGGCAAGCTGGCCGCCAACCCGGCCAACCCCAAAGGAGAACCCGAACGGGAGGTCACGTTCCTTGAATCGGTGCACGGACCCATCAGTGGGACCGTGACGGTGCACGGGAAGCCCTACGCGGTGGCCAGGGACCGCTCCACACGCGGGCGCGAGCCGGCAGGCGAGCTCGCCTTCTCAGACTTCGACTCAAACCGCGTGCACAACCCCCAGGAGTTCTTCGAAGCAGCCAACGAGCTCGAGACGACGTTCAACATCCCCTACGTCGACAGCAAACACATCGCCTACTTCTCCGCCGGGCGCCTGCCGATCCTGGCGCCGGGCACCGACCCGAGCCTGCCCACGCTCGGTACCGGGCCCTACGACTGGCGCGGATTCCTGTCGCTGGAACAGCACCCGCATGAGGTGGATCCGCGCAGCGACGTGTTCGTGAACTGGAACAACAAGCCCGCGCCGGAGTGGGGGGCGGCCTCTGACAACTACTCCTTCGGCCCCGTCCAGCGGGTCCAGCTGTACACCGGCTTCAGGCCGGGCATGACCGAGGCCGACGTCGCCTCGATCATGAACAGGGCCGCCACGCAGGACCTTCGTGCCGTCGCGGACTGGCCCTGGATCGCGCTCGTTCTCTATTCCGGCAAAGCGCCCACCCCGCTGGCCAAGGAAGCTGCCGACCTCGTCACCAATTGGGCACTGCACGGAGCCAGTCGCTTCGGCGTGACCGGACCCGAAAACCCGGGCGCCGCCGTTCTCGACGCCGCCTTCAAGGGCATCGGCGAAGCCGTTCTCGGTCCCGTGCTCGGCCCAGAACTGACGAGCGAGTTCGCCGCCATGGCGCCGATCGAAAACGCGCCCTCCTCGAGCGGCTCGGCCTACGACGAAGGTTGGTACGGATACATCTCCAAGGACCTGCGCAGCGAGCTCGGCCTCCCCATCGCCGGACCCTACAGCCGTCATTACTGCGGCAACGGAAACCTGAACGCGTGCCGGGCGTCGCTGTGGGCGGCCGTCCAGACGGCGGCCGAACACCTGAAGGAAACGCAGGGCTCTGAACCCAGCAAATGGAGGGCTGCGCCGGTGCGCATCACGTTCCCGCCGACATACGACCTGCAGCCGCCCACCTACACCGAACCGTTCACCATGGACTGGACCAACCGCTCGACCTTCCAGCAGGTGATCGAATTCACGAGCCACGGGCCCGAATCCTGAGTACACACAGGCAGGCGGGCCCATCACGAACAGCCCCACAAACCGGGGCCTTTCGCTTTGCCCGCAGGGTTGCTGCCCCTCAACGTAGCTGTGGTGACAACGAGAATGGCAACACGTGGGCGGTGCGGTCGGAGCCCCACCGGGCCTGGCGCGTCGCCGCCGCCCGGATGTACGTCTCGACCTCGGGCGCAACGCGCTGCGCGCAGTCCACGACCGCGACAGGCTGGTCGTGGTCCAGGCGGTCGGGGGTTCGAGTCCCCTCGCTCAGCTCTCAGTCTCAGAAAAGCCCCGCTGCGGCTAGCACCTCTGGGAGCAGAGTTCTACGACCGGCTGGGTGCCTCGGAGCGCAGGGCGTGAGAGAGCGGGTTCGTCGAACGGCCAGCGCCATAACCGCATCGAGGTTCAGCCCAGCTCTTTAGGTTTAGGCGAGGACCGCCTCGACGGTGGCCAGCAGACCGTCGAGCCGATCTACATGTCGCGTCGGGACGCCCGATGGTCCACATCTTCCTCCGATGATCAGCTGCGCCTGGGGACGGATATGGCGCACCACATTGGCCGCCGAAGCCAACTCGCCGGGAACGGGCATGGTCGAAGACAACGCGACAATCCTGGGCCGGTGTCGCATGAGCGCAGCGCCCAACGCCGCGTCGGGCACTCCGGCGCCCAGCAGCACCGTGTTGTATCCGGCTCCATACAGTACGTCGTTCGCCATCAGCAGCCCCATCGTGTGCCGCTCAGAAGCAGGGGTGGCGAGCAGGATCGTCTCGCGAGACTTCGCTGGAGCCATCTCCAGTGCAGGGGCGATGGCGGCGAGCAGGCGGTGACACATTGCAGTGGCCAGGTGCTCGTCGGCGACGGTAATCTCATTGTGCTCCCAGAGGGCACCTATGTCATGCATCGCGGGCGTCAAGACGTCGTCGAGCACGGCGACGGCGGCGACGTGGCCGCTCGCCTCGCGGAGGATCTTGAGCGCGAGCTCGAGATCACCTGCGTACAACGACATTGTGAGCGCGGTACGCCAGCGATCCGTCGTGAGGCGCTCGCCACGAAGCGCAGCGAGCGCCTCACGCAGGCGTAGTTCGTCGCTGTCTGGAGTACGAAGCATTCGCGCTTGCGGGCCATCGTCCCGTCGTCGGCGGCATCGAGACCGGCTCGGAGGGGTTTGGGCACGTAGCATAACCCCAACCCAAGGCCCGGCTCGCCCGCGCCTGCGCGTTCGGCCCGGACATGATCGGTCATGCGCCCAGAGCGCGGGCGCTCGTGATGCCGATGGAGCGCCCGGGATCTGGAAGGCGGTGCGGGAGCTCTGGCCCGAGGCGCTCGAGCAGCGCTGCATAGCATCCCCTCAAGCGGAGCCACGCTCAGGCGATTTCACCCGGGAACTGGGACGCGACCGTCGTGCCCAGGCCGGGCTCCTGTCTCAGTGACGGCAGTCCGGCCGCGCCCGCTTTCCTTGGCGCTGTAGAGGGCGCCGTCCGCCCTGCCCACGAGCGTCTCGGAACTCTCGACACCATCCCAGCAAGCGAGGCCCACCGAGCAGGTCGCGTTGTAGGGTGTGGCAGTGCGTACACGCTGCAGGACCTCCGTTGCATGGTCGAGCTCGCAGTCGGGCATCAGCACGCCGAACTCGTCGCCGCCCACTCGCGCCACAACGTCGGTGACACGCAGGGCGGTCCTCCAGGCGGCGCCCGCCTCTCTGAGAAGGGTGTCGCCGGCCTGATGACCGTGCGTGTCGTTATAAGCCTTCAAATGATCAAGGTCGAGCAGGGCGAGGCATAGGGGATAGGACTTTCGCCTGGCGCGTTCGATCTCGCGGGGAAGCTCCTCGTCCCACGCTCTTCGGTTTGGCAGGCCGGTCCCCGGGTCAGCGCGTGCGATGGACTCAAGCTGGGCGAGGGCTTGCGCCAGTTCGGTGTTGGTCGCCTCGAGGCGCCGCTCGGACTCGCGGCGCAGTCGGGCCATTTCCAGGCTGCGCGAGACCCGAGCAGTTAGTTCTTGACCGGAGAAGGGCTTCACGACGTAGTCGTCGACGCCCGCTCGAACGCCCTCGACCGACGCCTCCTCGCCGGCGCGAGCAGACAGCATGATCACCGGAATGGTGCATGTGCGATCGTCTCTGCGCAACGCGGCAAGAAGCCCGAACCCGTCCAGCCGCGGCATCATCACGTCGGTCAGGACCAGGTCGGGCGGGCTCGCGAACGCCGCCTCAAGCGCGAGCACGCCATCCGGTGCCGTCACGACATCGAAGTTGGGTTCGAGCAGGCGCGAGACGTGGCGCAGCATGTCGGCGTTGTCGTCGGCCAACAGCACGCTCGGACGGAGCCCATCGTGAACCCGAGCAGGCACACTCGCCTCGCCCGCGTCGTGCACCGCGCCGTCGTTCACCGTGAGCCATTCGCGCGTTTCGCCAGCCTGGGCAACGGCCTGGCTGCTGGCACTGGCATCCTCGCCAAACTCGCCCACCAGCTCGGCGGGAAGATGCTTCCTGCCTGCAGGGATCGCGACCGCAAAGCTTGTGCCGACACCGGGTTCGCTTTCGACGCTCACCTGCCCGCCATGGCGAGCGACGAGCTCCTCGACAAGAGCGAGGCCAATGCCGGTGCCCTCGATTGTGCGCGAGCGTGCGTCGTTTACGCGGTGGAACCGCTCGAATAGTCGCGGCAACTCCTCGGCTGAGACGCCGATACCCGTGTCGCTGACCACGAGCTCGGCATGGTCGGCCCGCCAGCTAAGCGTCACGGCGATCCCACCCTCGAAGGTGTGCTTGAACGCGTTGGACATGAGGTTCAGCACAATTCGCTCCCACATCTCTCGGTCAACAAAAACGGGCTCCGGCAGCGACCCGCAACTGATCTCGAACGTGAGACCCGCTGCCTCGATCGCGTACTCAAACAGACCTGCCAGCTCGACGGTGAAAGCAGCGAGGTCGGTCGCTTGGTATGTCGGTTTCGCCCGACCTGACTCAGTCCGGGAAAAGTCCAGCAAGGAGTTGACCAACCGCAACAGGCGGATGCCGTTGCGCTGAACCATAGACAGGCGCTCGTTGCTCTCTGTCGGGCCGCCGCGTTCAGCGAGCTCGTCCTCGAGCGGACCGAGCATGAGTGTTAGTGGTGTGCGAAACTCGTGCGAGAGGTCTGAAAAAAACGCGGACTTGGCCCGGTCCAGCTCGGCCAGGCCGTCAGCCCGCGCCCGGTCCTGCTCGTGCGCGGTCGCGCTTGACAGCGAACCCGTAACGCTCTGCGCGACCAAGTCCAGGAAGCCGCGGTAGAGGTCGTCCAGGGGGAGTCGGGTGCTGATGCCGAGCACCATCGCTCCGATCGACCGCTCGGCGCCGACTGGGGTGATAGGCACCACCAGCGCACGTTGCAGGGACTCCTCGTGGTGTCCGGCGTGCACGGGACCGTAGCGGGCAACCAGGTCGTCGATCACAAGGCTTACGTCGTCGCGCATGGCCATCGCGACCGGCGAGTCGCCATCCAACGGAAGCTGCGCCTGCTGTATCGCGGTCGGCCCCTGCGCGCCCGAACTTCCCCGAAGCCGTACGTGATCGGCGTCTCCGTCTCGCAGATACAGAAGCGCGAGCGGGACGTCAAGTGCCGCCTGTCTGAGTACCTCGGTCGTCCCAACTATCGTCTCCGAGACCGTTCGTGCCGAGTTCACCCGGGTTGACAAGTCGCGCAAGGCGCGAACACGCCGTTCAGAAAGCATCCTCGCTGACGTTTCGGTGACAGGCAAAAGAAGGCCGGCGACCTGGCCTCGCTCGTCGCGGATCGGGCTAAGCGAAAATGTGAACCAGGTCTCCTCGAGATAGCCGTGGCGATCCAGGAACATGGGCTGGTTCTCAAGGAATGCTGTGCGCCCCGCCCGCGCCGTGTCAAATGCACCCCCGATCGTCTTGGCGGCGACGAGTTCTGCGTGGTCGCTGGCTGCAGTCCAGACGAGGCCGAGCCTCTACTTGACGATGCCCTCTCGGCCCTCGAGGAACGCGGCGAGGGTTGGCAGATCGCAAGCTCCAGCGGTGCCGTGTGGATTCCATCCGAAGCGGGCGGATTCAGCGACTCCCTGAAGCTCGCGGACGAGCGAATGTATGCAAACAAGACCAGCCGCTCATCGGCGGGTCGAGAAGTCACCGACGCCCTTCTGCAGGTGATCAGCGAGCAAAACGAGCCCCTCGACGAGCACGTCGAGCGCGTCGCAGCGCTTTCTGGCGCCGTTGCTGAGGCACTCGAACTACCCGAGCACGAGGTCTCGCTGATCCGCCTTGCCGGCGAGTTGCACGATGTCGGCAAGACGGCGATCCCGGCGGGGATCCTCGACAAGCCAGGTCCGCTTGACGAGCAGGAGTGGGCATTCATGTGCCGCCATCCACTCATCGGCGAGCGAATAGTCCTCGCAGCACCCGCCCTGGCGAGCACCGCCCCGCTGATCCGCTCAAGTCATGAGCGAGTCGACGGACAGGGCTACCCCGACAGGCTGACCGGCGAGGCGATTCCACTGGGGTCGCGCATCATCGCGGTCTGCGATGCCTTTGACGCAATGACCTCTGATCGCGTCTACCGGCAGACGATGACCCCGGATGCGGCTCTCGCGGAGATCCATGCGAGCGCTGGCAGCAAGTTCGACACGCGAATCGTGGAGGTATTTCGCGGCGTGATCTCGGGCCGGACGGAGGGCGGTCGAGGCCGGGCGGCATTGCACCCTAGAGGCTCCATCAGGCAAAGCACCGGGAGCGAGATCTCGACCGCGCAGCACAGCGCTCGCGTCTCACAGCTCTTCTGGACAACGCCATGAAAATCTCCAAGGCCCCACGTGGCGTTGGTGCAACGGCGTGTGCGGCGCTGGCGATCGGGATGCTGGTGTCTCTAGTCAGCGCGTCGCCGGCGAGTTCTGTAGTCCTCAAAGAAACCTTCAAATACATTGGCGCCGAGCAGACCTTCACGGTGCCCGTCGGGGTCACGCGCGTTCACGTCGTGGCGACCGGAGCCGCCGGAAACACGGCTTCCGATGGCGGTACCCCCGCCGGTCCGGGCGCGGTGGTGAACGGGAGCCTCGCTGTCAAACCCGGCCCGCCGTACATAGAGGTCGGCGGGCCCGGTGCCGGCACGGAGAAACTAGAACTAAACAGGCCCTCTCCGGCCGGCAAGGTGGCTCAATGGCGGCAGTGAGCCTCGATCTCGCTTAGCAGGACCGAGACCGAGCAGCCTTGTCGGCCGACCGGCAGGCGTCACACCGGCCGAGGTGTCATCAAAGCGGCGTTCGGCCCGCAACAGGCTCCCGCGCCGACGCGATGGCCGTTGACGGCGGAGCGTCGACGATGATTCCGCCGCCCAGGCCCTCACGCACGAACTCGCTGAGATCGCCGACGCGCGGCATGATCGCAACGTGATGGGCCCCGGCGGTGATCGCATTGAGCACACTGTCGCCGGGGTCCGTGTACGTCCATTTGCGTTCCCACGCGCCATCGTGGCGAATCAGGCTGAACTTGACGATCAGCCCGTCGCAGTCGACCTGTCCGCTCCATGCGCCGTCATGGTCCCTCGCCGCGACGACGTCCCTGCCCGCGAGCAGGCGGGCAAGCTCATCGTCGTCTGAGTCGTCCACCACAAGGACGACAATCGGGAGATTCTGTGCACGCGGCACGAAGCCCACACCGTTGGCCGGGCTGCTATCCGCTAGGAAACTGCAAGCAGCATCGCTCATCGTTGCAGGGCAGACTAGCTGACGGTCGAGACGTTCTGAGCGTGGGTTCGTGCATATAGCGACTACTTCGCGAAACCCCCTGCTCGTCCGACGCGGGCTGCTTGCCTCGCAAGGCCAGCGCGCCTCGGATGGCCTGAGGAGATCGGTCAATTGACGTATAGAGTTCATACGGCGGGTGTGCCGACAGAACAATTGTGCAACGCCCTTTCGCCGACCCGAGCAGACGACGGAGCAGTCGACCCAAATCCTCGCTCGCGAGCCTCACGATCACCAACGTCGAATGCGCCGAACTCTGTCCGGGCGACGCAGCGACACCGAAAGCCAAGGTGGAAAGCTCCGAAGCATCCGCATCCGACCACATCAAAACCCTTTCAGCGGCTGTCAAAGCCCTCACGAACTCCGGCACCCTGACAGAAGCGGAAGCCGGGACGAGATTGCGTCGCCGAGCGCCCCGGCGGAGAATCAAGTGACCACCACCCAGGATGCGCTCGACCAGCCGTTGCTGCTCGGCACGCTCGCGCGAGTGCGGAGCGGCGACCTCAGTGCACGCATGCCGGTGGAGTGGACCGGTCTGCCGGGCAAGATCGCCGACGCCCTAAACGACATCCTCGCGGCCAACGAGAACCTGAGCGCCGAGGTCGCGCGGGTGACGCAGGCCGTCGGCAAGGAAGGCAAGCTCTCCCAGCGCGTTGCCGTGGGGGGCCCAGATCGCGTTTGGGCCGAGACTGTGACCGGTGTCAATAACTTGATCGAGGACCTGGTGAGCCCGACGACAGACATGCAGCGCGTGATCGGCGCGGTCGCCGGCGGCGATCTGAGCAAGAAGATCACAGCCGACGCGCACGGCGAGGTGCTCGAGCTCAAGAACACGATCAACTCAATGGTCGATCAGCTCAACGGATTCGCTTCGGAGGTGACCCGCGTGGCGCGCGAGGTCGGCGTGGAGGGAAAGCTCGGCGGCCAGGCGCAGTCGGCTGAGGTCGGGGGGGTGTGGAAGGACCTGACCGATAACGTCAATCAGCTCGCCGCGAATCTCACCAACCAGGTGCGCGCCATCGCAGACGTCGCGACGGCGGTTACGGAGGGCGACCTCACGCGTCAGGTGGGAGTCGAGGCCAGCGGCGAGGTGGCGGTGCTGAAGGACAAGCTCAACGAGATGATCCGCAACCTCAGGGAGACTACGCGCCAGAACACTGAGCAGGACTGGCTGAAGACGAACCTTGAGCGCTTCTCGCGGATGCTTCAGGGTCAGCGCGATCTGGCGACGGTCTCGAGCGTGATCCTCTCGGAGCTGGCGCCACTGGTTGCGGCGCAGCATGGTGTTTTCTACACACTGGTCGGCGCCGATGACGTCGGTGACCCGCTCCTCCTCTACCAGGCGGGTTACGGCTACCAGGAGCGCAAGCACCTCGCGACACGGTTCCGCCTCGGCGAGGGCCTCGTCGGTCAATGTGCGCTGGAGAAAAAGCGCATCTTGCTGACCGAAGTGCCCTCCGACTACGTGATGATCAACTCGGGTCTCGGCTCCTCCGCGCCCCTGAACATCATCGTGCTGCCGGTCCTCTTCGAGGGATCGGTCAGAGCGGTCATCGAGCTCGCCTCCTTCAGCGCGTTCAGCCCCACCCACCAAGCGCTTCTCGATCAGCTCGTCGAAATCATCGGCGTGGTGCTCAACACAATCGAAGCGAACACCCTGACCGAGAACCTGCTAAAGCAATCCCAGTCCCAGGCGCAAGAGCTGCAGGCTCGCCAAGAAGAGCTGAGCAGCTCCAACGAGGACCTTGCGAGGCAGGCCGAGCGGCTCGCCGAGCAGAACATCGAGATGGAGCGTAAGAACGAAGAGGTCGAGCGCGCCAAGCGCCTGGTCGAGGAGAAGGCCGAGCAGCTCGTGGTCTCCTCACAGTACAAGTCGGAGTTCTTCTCCAACATGTCTCATGAGTTGCGAACACCCCTCACCAGCCTGTTGATGCTCGCCGGCGAGCTCGAGGACAACCAGGAGCAGAACCTCACCGAGAAACAGGTCGCGTATGCGCAGACCATTCGCTCCTCGGGCAACGATCTGCTGCGCCTGCTCAACGACGTCCTCGATCTTGCGAAGGTCGAGTCGGGCACGGTCCGACTCACGGTCAAGGAGCTGACCGTTGCCGATTTCACTGCGGGGATCGAACGCGAGTTCAGACCGCTCGCCGAAAAGCAGGGCTTGACGTTTTCGGTCGAGTTGGACGACGACGTCCCGTCCACGATGTCCACCGATGCCAGCCGCCTTGGCCAAGTCGTGAAGAACCTGCTGTCGAACGCTCTCAAGTTCACCGAGCAGGGCGAGGTGAAGGTGCGCGTCGGCGTCACCGACGACGGCTGGAAGTCCGTGAATGAGCTGCTGGAGGGGGCGAGTAGCGTCATCGCAATCACTGTCACCGATACCGGTATTGGCATCGCCGAGGACAAGCAGCAACTCGTCTTCGAGGCATTTGCGCAAGCCGATGGATCGGCCGCCCGCAAGTATGGTGGGACCGGGCTGGGGCTTTCGATCACCCGCGAGCTCGTGGAACTGCTCGGCGGTGAGATCACGCTTGACAGCACACTTGGCGCGGGCAGCGCCTTCACGGTGTATCTCCCGCGCGACGTCCCGCCGGACGCAGCCGCAAGGCCGCTGGCCGAGACCCAGATCCTGGCGCCTGAGCCGACGCCTGTCGAGGTCTCCGACCTTCGCCGCACGGCCGTTGCGGTCGAGCTGTCCGCTACTGGGGACGTTCCAATTCGCGACGGACGGGTGTCCGCTGCACCCGTGAGCGACTCTGACGCGGACCCGGGGGCCGAACTGGCGATGAGGCCCGCGACTCCCCCGGCGAACCCGGCAGGCGACAGCCTGGCGGGGACGACGGTGCTCGTGATCGACGACGACTTCCGCAATGTCTTCGCTCTGTCCGCGCTGCTGGAGCGGCTCAACGTCGAGGTCCTGACGGCTTCGAGTGGCGTGCAGGGCATCGTGGAAGTCCAGCGGGCGCCAAACATCGACCTTGTGCTGGTGGACATCATGATGCCCGGCATGGATGGCTACGCCACGATGCGGGCAATGCGCAAGCTGCCCGATCTGGGAGACCTGCCACTCGTCGCCTTCACCGCGAAGATCGAGGCCGGGGAGCGCCAGCGCTGCATCGACGCGGGCGCCTCGTCCTACGTGTCAAAGCCCGTCGACACAACGCAGCTCTTGGCCGTCCTCGGCGAGTGGCTTCCCGCGTACGCGCCGCCCGAGGGAGCGCGGCGCTGATGGGGGGTCCCGACGACCTGGTGAAGGATCTTCCGGCGTCGCGCTCGGAGCCCGCGGTTCTGATCGTTGACGACGACGCCGACAAGCGTCTTGCGCTGCGCGCCATGCTCACCTCGCTGGGCCTGCCGATCGTTGAGGTGGACTCGGGCCGGGCGGCGCTGAAGGCCGTCCTTGAGAAGACGTTCGCGATCATCTTGATGGACGTGCGCATGCCCGGGATGGACGGCTTCGAGACGGCCAGACAGGTTCGCCGGACCTCGCGAGTCGTCCATACTCCGATCATCTTCGTCACGGCCTTCGGGGGTGACGAAGCAGAGGTGACAAGCGCTTACGCCAGCGGCGCGGTCGATTTCATCTTCACGCCCGTGGTTCCCGCGATCCTCCGCGCGAAGGTCACGGCGATCATCGAGCTGTTCACCCAGTCGCAGGAGCTTCACTCGCTCAACACCGCGCTGCGCGATGGCGACGTGCTGACGCAGGCCGTGCTCGACAACGTGGCTGATGGCATATTTATGCTCGACGCGACCGGTCGCGTGGAGTCCATGAATCGTTCGGCTGGCCTACTGTTCGGATACGACGCAGGAGAGCCGGTAGGCCACCCGTTCGACTTCATGCTTGCCCCGGCCAGCCGCACGGTGCTCGCCGAAAGGGACGCCACACGCGCGAGGCAGTCGAAGGGACACCAAACCAGCGGCCCGATCGAGACGGTGGGCTGTCGAGCGGACGGTTCGACCTTCGCGATGGAGCTCGAGCGCCGCGACATCGATCATGAGCAACTGCCACTCACGCTGGTGACCGTCCGCGACATATCAGAGCGCAAGGCCCATACCGAGGCGCTCGAGCACCTCGCACTTCACGACGGTCTCACCGGCCTTGCTAATCGCGCCCTCTTTCACGATCAGATCTCCAACGCGATCGCGGTCGCGACCCGCGCGAGCGAGCCACGCGGAGTCCTGGTGCTGGATCTCGACGGGTTCAAGCTCGTCAACGACTCCCTCGGGCACGATCAGGGTGACGACCTGCTCAAGCAGGTCGCCGACCGCCTACGCGGCTTGGTGCGTGAGTCCGATATCGTCGCACGGCTGGGGGGAGACGAGTTTGGGATCCTTCCAGCGGATGCGATCGACCTGGCGGCTACCGCGGCGATCGCCTGGAAAATCCAGGAGAGCTTCGAAACGGAGTTTGAGCTGCGGGATGAAACCGTCCACGTCTCCCCGAGCATCGGCATCTCCCTGTTCCCTGAGCATGGCTCCAGCACCGCTGAACTGGTCCATCGGGCCGACCTGGCGATGTACGCGGCAAAGCGCTCCGGCGAGGGTCAGGCTGTGTTCAGGGCGGCTCACGAAACCAGGACGGCAGATCACCTTGCCCTGCTGCTGGAACTTCGCCACTGCATCGCCCGCGACGAGTTGCGCCTCCACTTCCAGCCGAAGGTCGATCTCGCGACGCGGAGGATCTGTGATGTCGAGGCCCTGATTCGCTGGCAGCATCCCGAGCAAGGCCTGCTGATGCCGTCGAGCTTCATTTCGGAGGTCGAGCGCACTTATCTGATTCAGCCGGTGACCAGGTGGGTGCTTGACGGCGCTCTCTGCCAGCAGGCGACGTGGCTCGAGGAAGGCTTCGATCTGGCGATGTCGGTCAACATCTCCGCGCGCAGCCTCAGGAATGGAGAGGAGCTCGTCCGGGCGGTCGCCGAGTCAATCGCTCGCTGGGGCACCCGGCGAGAGCGGTTGACGCTCGAGCTGACAGAGGGCGCCATTATCGAGACTTCCGCGCCGGCTGTTCTAGGCCAGCTGCATGACATGGGGGTGCGGCTCTCGATCGACGATTACGGGACCGGATATTCCTCGCTTGCGTATCTGCAGCGATTGCCGATGGACGAGGTCAAGATCGACAGGTCCTTCGTGACGACCCTCGCGACGGTCGCCGACGATGCGATCATCGTGAGATCGACGATTGAGCTCGGCCACAAACTCGGACTGACGGTGGTGGCAGAGGGCGTCGAGGATGAGGCTGTGGCTAGCTCGCTCGTGGAGTATGGCTGCGACTTG
>Ga0302325_10022688_pt1 | contig 13124 bp, 11 predicted proteins | sample Palsa_T0_2_FD_201948 | JGI IMG/M metagenome (GOLD analysis project Ga0302325, IMG submission 201948) | Peat permafrost microbial communities from Stordalen Mire near Abisko, Sweden - Palsa_T0_2 | ecosystem: Environmental > Terrestrial > Soil > Palsa > Peat permafrost | place: Sweden: Abisko... | reverse complement strand
GGATGAAGAGCTCAAGTCCGCCAACGAGGAGATGCAGTCGACCAACGAAGAGCTGACTTCATCGAAGGAAGAGATGCAGTCGATGAACGAGGAGCTGCAGACGCTCAACCAGGAGCTGCAGGAAAAAGTGGACGAGCTCTCGCGCACGAGCAACGACATGAAGAACCTTCTCGACAGCACGGAGATTGCCGTCGTCTTTCTCGACGGAGCGCTCAACGTACGGCGCTTCACTCCCCGGGCCACGGCGCTCTTCAAGCTGATCCCGGGTGACCTCGGGCGGCCGCTCGCGGACCTGGCATCGCGCTTGGCGTACCCGGAGCTTCAGGACGACGCGGCCGAAGTGTTGCGCACGCTCGTCTTCAAGGAGAGGACTGCCGGCAGCGAGAGCGGCAACTCGTATCGGGTGCGCATCATGCCGTACCGAACGAGCGACAATCGGATTGACGGGGTGGTGATCACTTTCAATGAACAGGACCCGAGCCCCGGTATCGCGCGGCCTGCGGCGAGGCCGCAGTGAAGAAAGGCAAGAACGTGCCAACGAGCGCTGCCGAGTTGCGTCGCAAGGCGCAAGAGCGGGTGCGCGAGCCCGGCCGAGCAAGCCATCCCGCTTCGCGGGCCCATGCCGACAAGCTCGTTCACGAGCTCCAAGTCCGCCAGGTCGAGCTCGAGATGCAAAACGAGGAGCTGCTCCGATCGGGAGCCGAGTTGGATACGGCCCTGGAGCTTTACTCGGAGCTTTACGACTTTGCGCCTGTTGGCTACTTCACCCTCGATCGTGACAGCGCAATCCGCCAAGTGAACTTGACGGGGGCACGTTTGCTAGGGGTTGTGCGTTCCGAGGTCGTCGGCCGCCGACTTGCGACGTTCGTCGCCGATACCGACGTGCGCGCCTTCGAAGCGCTCCTTGCACGCGCCATCGACACCCAGGTCATGCAATCGTGCGAGGTCGCGCTCCAGGAGCAGCCGTCGGCCTCGGAGAGCCAGCCCTCGCACGTGCAGATTACCGTTGCGGCGTCGGCGCGCGTGGACGAGTGCCGGACCATCGTGGTCGACGTCAGCGATCGCAGGCGGCCCGAAGCGCACGTGATGGCCGCACAAAGGCTGGAGTCCATCGGACGACTGGCGGGCGGGGTGGCGCACGACCTCAACAACATCCTCACGATCATATTGAGCCACGTCGCCCTTGCGCTGCCGGTCGTTGGCCAGGGCGGCTCGCTGCACGACGATTTGTTGGAGGTGAGATCCGCCGCAAATCGAGCCGCGGCGCTCACGCGCCAGCTCCTCGCCTTCGGCCGCAAACAGGTGCTTCGACCCGAGGTCGTCGACGCAAACGATGTCGTTCGCGGTCTCACGGAGATGCTTCGCAGGTTGATGGACACGAACGTCGAGTTGGTGCTGGCCCTCGCTGAAGACGTCGGGTGCGTCAACGTCGATGCCGCTCAGCTCGAGCACGTGATCGTTAACCTCGCGATCAACGCCCTCGAGGCCATGCCACGTGGCGGCAAGCTTACCGTGGCGACCTCGAACGTGGACATCAGCGAGGCACACGCCGCCCGCTACCCCATGGGGAGGCCGGGCCCCTTCGTTCTCATTGCCGTTAAAGATACAGGCCGTGGCATGGACGCGGCGACGCTCGAACACGTATTCGAGCCGTTTTTCAGCACCAAACAGAAGGTTGGGGGTATTGGTTTCGGGCTTTCAACCGTGTACGGCACGGTCAAGCAGTGCGGTGGCGACGTTTCCGTCAACAGCAAGCCGGGGAAGGGGACGACGTTCGAGATCTATCTTCCCCGGGAGGCGGCCCTCGCGCCGCGTGAGTCGGGCGTCCGGCGCGCGACCGAGGCTGCGGTCGGAGGTACTGAGACGATCCTCATCGTCGACGACGAGGAGCCGCTACGAAAGGTCATCAACCGCATTCTGTCGTCAGTCGGCTATACGGTGCTGGTGGCAGGGAGCGGGCAGGAGGCGATCGAGATGTGTAGGCGCCATGAGGGCCCCGTACACCTGGTTCTGTCCGATCTGGTCATGGCCAATATGAACGGCGTGGTCCTCGCTGAGCACCTTAGGGGCATGCGCCCCGAGATCCGGGTCCTTCACATGTCGGGTTATGCAGACGAAGCCATCGGCTTGTACGGCGCCATCGATCGCGCCCTCTTCATTGGCAAGCCCTTCACCAGTGACGCCTTGAAGCAGGAAGTGCGTGCCGCACTCGACTCGTCCCGAGTGGTCGTCGCGAAGCAGCCCTCGCGGGTTCGTTGATTGGCGATTCCTCGCAAGCGTGCGCACCGAAGAGTCCCCCGCCAAGAAGATATGCACGGATGCATCTCCTGATAGGCATGCACGCATCTCTCGATGGGCAAACAATGCCGCAGGGGGCTTAGGGGACGCGCTCTCGATGGCGAGAGCAGCCTCTCTCATCGTGCAAAGAAGCGTCTCCGGGTACGTAGAGACACGTCTCTTCGTACGCAAAGAAGCTTCTCTGGCTATAAAAGACGCATGTCTTGGCATGCAAAGACGCATCTCTTGATATCCAGAGACGCGTCTCTCGGCATGCAAAGACGTATCTCTTGATGTGCAGAGGCGTGTCGCAAGGTGTGCAATAGCGCGCCTTTCGGTATCCAAAGACGAGTCTCTGGCTACCGAGAGATGCATCTCTCGGCAGGGTGCGAAACGCCTCTTGGCATGCAGAGACGCATCTCTTGATATCGAGAGACCGGTCTCTTGAACCGCGGAGATGCGGTCCCCGGGATGCAGAGACGCGCCTCTATGCATGGAGGAACGCGCCTTGCGGCATGCAGAGACGCCCCCTTTGATGCGCGAGTACTTGCGCCGAGGCAGGCAGAGACGCGCCCACGGGATGGTGGGGAGCCGCCAAGCCGCCAAGCCGCCGGAGAAATGAAGGTTATCGGTGTGCACGACCCAGCGCCGCGTCGATCACCACACGCACGAGAGCGTCTGTGGTCTTGTCGGGCTCCTGCCCAACCATCCCTCTGTTGGCGGCATGGCTGGCTTGGCGGCTCTCACTCTCGACCGCAAGCGCTGCCCCTTGGCCTCGAGAAGTCGGCGTCCTCGAAAAAAAATAAAAATAGTCGGGAGACTCGACCCCCCTTCGCGCCACTTACGCATTGAGGACAAAGAGCGCGGGCATGGGGCTCGGGCTCCGAAGACTCAGGTCGCCATCACAGATCAGAAAGGAGAAAAATCACCATGTCGAAAGCAAGTAACAAGAACAAGGATGCGGACCTCGCGAACAAGTTCATCGCGGGGATTGGCAAGCACTTCGCGAACGCTCAACCGATGACGTTCGGAAGCGCGACGCTTACGCCGGCCGACCTGACGCAGCGTTTGCAAACGCTCGTCAGTCTTCGGACGACCGTGAACGCCGCGAAGGCCACGGCCAAGGCGAGCCTCGTTGCGGAGCAGGCTCAAGCGCCCGCCCTGAGCGGTCTCATGAGCGACTTCAGGTCGTACGTGAAGGCCTCTTTCAGCAAGTCGCCCGACGTTCTCGCCGACTTCGGCCTCACGCCGAGGAAAGCGACCACGCCGCTGACGGTCGAAGCAAAGACCGCCGCAGCCGCAAAGCGCGCCTCAACACGCGCCGCGAGGCACACGATGGGCAAAGTGCAGAAACGGGAGGTTAAGGGAAACGTCGTAGGCGTCACCGTAACTCCGATAACTGCGCCGCCACCCACCGCGTCCGCTCCCGTCGCAAGCGCCCCCTCGGGGACCGCGAGCGCCGGGTCGAGCCCTCACGGCGCATAGGGGCCGCGACGTGAAAACAAGGGAAGGGGGGGACCCTCTGCCGAAAAGGGTAGGGGGTCCTCCGTCCCGCCAAGCGCCGGGAGCGCGCCTGGGTGAGCGCCGCCCTTCATGCTAAGTCCCGCGCCTTCCCATGTTCGACACCCTCACAAAAGGGTTCAAAGCCGCTCGGAATCGCCTCGCCGGCCTGACTGAGCTCACCGAACAGAACGTCGAGTCGGCGCTGCGCGAGGTCCGCGTGTCGCTTCTCGAGGCCGACGTCGAGCTTGGCGTCGTCAAAGCGTTCATCGCACGCGTAAAAGAAAAGGCGTTGGGCGAGGTCGTTCGCACGCGCGGCAAAGACGCGAGCGGCCGCACGATGAAGGTGTCGGCTAGCGACGCGTTCGTCAAGATTTGCCACGACGAGCTCGTTTCGTTCATGGCCCCGGGCGACGACGCCGCGCTCTCGTTCGCCCCAAAGGGTCAGGTGACGGGCATCATGATGGTCGGCCTGCAAGGGTCAGGCAAGACGACGACCTGCGCCAAGCTCGCGCGCTGGCTTGAAAAGCAAGGCAGAAAGCCACTTCTCGTGGCGGCCGATATGCAGCGGCCGGCCGCCGTGGAGCAGCTCAAGATCCTCTGTGAACAAGTTGGGGTGCCCGTCTTCAACGTGCCCGACGCGACGCCGCTCGAGATATGCCGGCAGGGCCTCGCCAGTGCTCGGGCGGAGGGAAGGCGCGACGTCGTCATTTTCGACACGGCGGGCCGGCTGGGGATTGACGAAGCGCTGATGGCCGAGCTCGCGGACATCAAGGCCGCGGTTCAGCCACAAAACGTGCTTCTGGTCGTGGACGCGATGATCGGCCAAGACGCCGTGAAAACGTCCAAGGCGTTTCACGAGCGTCTCGGCTTGACGGGCGTGGTTCTGACCAAGCTCGACGGCGATGCGCGCGGGGGAGCGGCTCTCAGCATTCGCGAGGTCACGGGCGCTCCGGTGCGCTTCGCGGGCGTTGGCGAGACGCTCGACAAGTTCGAAGAGTTTCGGGCCGACGGCATGGCCAGCCGCGTGCTCGGCATGGGCGACGTCGTCGGCCTGATGAACGATTTTCAAGAGGTCGTCGACGAGAAGGACGCCGCTGAAAAGGCGATGAAGATGCTCGAGGGCAAGTTTACCCTCGACGACTTTCTCGAACAGATTCGGATGATCCAGAAAATGGGGTCGCTCAAAGACCTCATCGCGAAGATGCCGGGGATGAGCGACATGATGCCGCCCGGTGTCAACCTCGACGACGGAGAGCTCGTTCGCGTCGAAGCGATCATCCAGTCGTTCACCAAGCTCGAGCGCCGGGATCCGAACGCCCTCATCCGCGAGGAGTCGCGGGTAACGCGAATCGCAAAGGGCTCCGGGCAACCCGAAGAGCAGGTCAAAGAGCTCGTCCAGAAGTTTCTCTTCATGAAGCAGATGATGGACGGCATGGGCGCGAATCTCGGGATGATGGGCCGCATCCCGGGGATGAAAAACGTGGCCATGGCCAAGCAGCTCCGAAAGCAGATGGCGCAGGGCGGCATGCCCGGGATGGGGATTCCGGGAATGGGCGGCTTCGGGATGCCGGGAATGGGGATGCCGGGAATGGGGATGCCGGGAATGGGCGGCTTCGGGATGCCCGGCCTGGGCATGCCTGGGGGCGGAGAGAGCATGACCAAGATGCGCCCCCTCTCGACCGCCGAGAAGAACGCACGAAAGGCAGCTCGGAAACGGGAGAAAGACGCGCGAAAGAAGAGCCGGCGGTAGGGTTCGAATCGAGTCTCGACCCGGGGCGGGCTTTGTTGATAAAAGGCCCCATGCTTCGATCGCATAGGTGGTTTGCCGTCATCGTCGCCGGGTGCCTCTCGGCCGCGTGCGTAGGTAGTAACAAGGGGCCGAGCGCCAGCGACAAGGACAAGCTCAAGGCCTACGTCCTCGACGCGCTCCCAGCCGACGCCCACAAGCTTGACGTGAACTTCGAGAACAAGGCTCACCTCGTTGGCTACAAGTTCGAGCCGGAGCAGGCGCGCCCCGGTGAGGAGGTGAAGCTCACCTACTACTGGCGCTCGGACGACGCGATCGACGACGGCTGGCTGCTCTTCACGCATACGAAAGACGAAGGCAGCGGCAAGCTCGGTAACTTGGATTTCGACGGGCCCATTCGCGAGCAACGAAATGGCCACCAAGTGCTCGGCCCGGACCGCTGGGAGCGCGGCAAAGTGTACGTCGACACGCAGACCTACAAGGTTCCAAACGACGTCGTGGGCGCGGAGGTCACCGTCTTCGTGGGCATCTGGAAGGGCGATGCCCGGCTTCGCATCCTCAGCGGCCCGAACGACGGCGACAACAGGGCGATCGTCGGGAAGATCAAGACCGGCGTCGTGCCAAAGGCGCCGGAAGAGCACACGCAAACCGTCGTGCCGGGGCTCGTAGTCGGGAAGCTCGCCTCGGGCGCCAAGATCACGATCGACGGAAAAGCATCGGAACAGGAATGGGGAGGGGCCTCGAGCACGGGCCCTTTTGTCGACGTCGGGACGGGTAAGCCGACCCCGGCTTTTCCCGTGAGCGGCTCGGCCAAGCTGCTATGGGACGACAAGAATCTGTACGTCTTTTACGAGGTGAAAGAAGTCGAGCCGTATGTCGGCTTCACCGACGCGAAATCGCAGCCCGGGGCCTTCACGGTCACCGGGCAGCCCAAGCTGTGGACGAAGGACACCGTCGAAATGATGGTGGAGCCTGACGCCGTCGGTGACAATCACGACTACTACGAGCTCCAGATCAACCCGCAGAACAAGGTCTTCAAGTCGCAATTCGACACTCTCCAGCAACCGAATGGCGGGCCGGACGGGCCGTTCGGACATGAAGACTGGGACCCGAAGCTGAAGAGCGCGGTCGAGCTCCAAAAGGGGCCCGACGGCAAAGTCCGCGGGTACAACATCGAGATCGCAATCCCGTGGGCCGCGTACGGTAAGGCGGCCAACCACCCTCCGAAGCCCGGAGACGTCTGGCGCATCAACCTCTACGCGATGAAAGACAACGGCGGGGTCTCGTGGTCGCCGATCCTGGGGCAGGGAAACTTCCACAAGGCGAGCCGCTTCGGGCGCGTCACTTGGGATGTCGCGGGCGCTCCCGGCGCCGCGGCTACTGCCTCAGGCGTCCCGACGGATGCGAAGGCTTTGCCGGCGGGTCCGCCCGATGGGGGGTCACGGTTCATGCAGTTGGTGCATCGACCCATGCTGCCGAAGGTGCCCGCAGTACCTTAAATCACCGGTCACGATCCTGGCGGCACGGAACATGACCCGGCGGCGCCCGGAAGAGGAGGGAACAAAAAGGTCAGAAGATCAGAAAGGTGAGACGGGGCGGGAAGCGTCCGCCGGAGCCTCGAGCGGGCGCTTCGGCAGTCCGAGGGTCGGCCCACGGCAGGCCTCGTCGGGCTCCTGCAGAACAATCCTTCTCCTGCGGCTTGGCGGCTTCCTCACCATCCGCGCCGACCTCCAGTAGCGCTAGGCGCCGACCGCTCGGTGCGTGCGGCGAAAAGAAAGGCTCTTACGCTTCTGCTCGTACATCAATGTATCCGCTCGCGAGATGAGCTCTTCGAAGCTCCCGCTATCTCCGTGCTCGTAAATGGCGGCTCCCACGCTCGCCGACAGTCGGTAGGGGCGCCGACGAGACGCGTTGAGAGCGTCGATCTCTCCTTGGAGTCGAGCGCCGAGCACCTTGAGCTCGCCGGGCGATTCGTGGGATGCAAGAACGGCGAATTCGTCTCCTCCGAGGCGCGCGATGAGGTCGCCGCCTCGGAACGTCTCGCGGAGCAAGTCTGCAGTATCGACGAGAGCGCGGTCGCCGTATTCGTGACCGAATTGGTCGTTGATGAGCTTCATCCCGTTGAGGTCGACGAAGAAAAGTGCAACGCTGCGGCCATCGCGGTTTGCGAGCCTCAGCCTCTCCGGGCCCTCCTCGAAGAAGCCACGCCTATTGTGTAGGCCCGTGAGCTCGTCGGTGGCTGCCTTCGCGCGAACCTGCTCCGCGTGCTCTTCGAGCATGCTCCGCGCGCGTTCGCGCTCGAAGACGCGACCGAGCTGCGCCGTGACCTCGGCCATCAGCGAAAGGACACGCTCGCTCGGTTGGCTCGCCTTTTCGCAATAGAACTCGAGCACGGCGAGCACTTCGTCGCGAACCCTGACGGGGAGGGCGATGCCGCTGCGTAGCCCGGCGCGCTCCGCAAGGGTCGCTCGTAGGTACGGAAGATCCGACGCGAGGTCCGTGCTCCAGCTCGCCTCTCCGGTATTGAGCGCACGCGCGACGAGCCCCCGGTCGGAGCCGAGAGCGGCAACTTCGGAAGCTTCCCGAAAGAGGCGGTGCTTCGTTGGGTCGGCCAAGTGCCAGAGCGATGCCGGGACGAGCCGATTGCAAGATACGAGATAGGCGTGCCCGACGAGCCAGCCCATGTGCGCGCATACCCGGTCGAGGCACGACTGAAGCACCTGCATCCGCGTGGTGGCCTCGTTGGAAGCAACGGCGATCGCCCTGAGCAGGTCGCCGCTGCCAGGTGGCTCCTCGGGGGGAAGCTCGCTTGGCCGGACGGTACCGGCTGGGAGCTTGAGCCGCATCACGCTGTCGGATGCCGAGTCGCGATCTCGAACATCGCGCCTGCGGCCGAGGGCCTGGAGCTCGATCGATGCCCCGATCGAAGCTGCGAGCTCGGCGAGCAGGTCGGCGTCGTCTCGCGACCAGGTTCTTCGGCCCGCGTCGAAGACGCAGAGGCAACCGATGGTGTGCCCCCCGCCCCACAGGACGGGCGCCGAGATGAAGGCACCCGCTTTGAAGTCGCTCACGGCGGGATGCCCCTCGGGCCATCCTTCGGCGGCTGTGTCGCCGACCTTCAAGAGCGCGGCGATCACCGGACCGAGCTCGCCCGGCGAGCTTAGCGCCCCGCCAACCGCCGGCCCGACCAAAGAGGGGCCTGATGCGCTTCGAAGGCGTAGTCGCCCGGCGTCGACCAGGGCGACAAATGCTCCCGCCGAGCGAGAGAGACGTGCGGCGAGCCTCGTCGGCCGTTCGAAGAGGTCACCGCACAGAGCGTCGGGTGACCCTTCGGGGGAGCAAAGGCGATGAGTAGCCGGCAAGGGGAGTAGACCTCACTACGGCCGCGCGGCGGCGATCTTTAGACCGCGTTCGGAGCGGCGGCGTTCGCCGGCAGCCCCCGAGAGGCCTCGGCATTGGGCTCGGAGTCGCTGCTGCGAAGAACGAAGGGTTCTTGGGTCGAGTACTCGGACCCCTCGATCAGCACCTGGGCCCCCATACGCGTCTCGGAATTGATGACGATGGGCGCCACGAGATTGACGGTGGGCCGGTTGGGAGCGGTCGAGACATGCAAGACGACCATGATCGCGCACGATTCCGCTTTGAATTCGATTCCGAGCTCCGCGACGGAGCCCTCGACGCTTGCCGTCGAATAGGCGCCGGCCAGTGCGGATACGGACACCACCGGGAGCGCAAACCAGGGCGTCGTCGTGGACTGAAGCCAGCCGACGGAAGATCTCTCCTTGCGCGTGAGGAGCACGAATGCCCTCTCGGCCGGAAACCCGATAATGCCGGCAGGAAAGCGCATCAAGTCGCCGTCGTTGAGATCCAGCATTCCGAAACGACTGGTATTGATCTGCATGAGGGGTTGTCAAAGCACCGGGCGTGCCAGACGAGCGACTACGCCATTGGCAGAGTTATCGAGAAGAGCGCGCCCGCCACGGGTCGATTCGTCAGGCGCACGTCGCCCCCATGCTGCCGTACGACCTTGCGGCAGAATGCGAGCCCCAAGCCCGTGTGGTCGCCCGGGCCTCCCTGCGCGCCATTCATGGTCTGAAAAGCTTCGAAAACCTGCTCCTGAAGCTCGACGGGAACCCCAGGGCCCTCGTCGGAAACCGTGATGACCACGGCGCCGTTTTCTACGCCGTGGCTCAAGACCACGCGTCCTCCGAATCGCGAGAAGCGGATGGCGTTGTCGAGGAGGTTGCCGAGCACGCGCTCGAGGGCTCCTTGCTCGCCCATCACCATCGCGTCTTGCCCTTCGACGATGTCGAGCGCGACATGGTGTGCTTCGGCCTGCCGTCGCATGGCTTCGGCGACCCTGGAAGCGAGCGAGCTCACACGGATCGAAGCCACGCCGTCGCGCACGGGTCTCCCGCTCGCCGAGCGAAGCGCCTCTCGGAGCAACCCATTGAGCCTGCTACAGCAGATGGCGACGTCGTCGAGTGCCTCGTCGGCCCCGGGGATTGGGTGGTTCTCGAGCGCACCTCGGAGCCAGTCGACGTTGACGATGAGCGCACCCAGCACGCTCTTCGCATCATGAACTGCATAAGCAATCACTTCATGATCGGCGCGGGCGACGGTCCACACCCCGCTGGCGCCGCTCGAGTCGCTGGCGACCCCCGGCCCGGCGTTCTCAGGCGCCCGGTTGCTACTCGCCGTAGACATAAGAGACCTCCCGACGTCCCCACTGAAGGTGGAGCGTCCGCTTGTTACGTCGTCAGGACGGCGCCCCAACGGAAACCTTTAGCGGAAACGGCCGGGTCATCCGTCATGACGGCTTCATGATGGACATGGCCGCTGACGAGTCGGCGTTCTTGAAGGCGTCGATGACTCGCTCACAGGCTTCGAAGCCTCGGCTTGCATTGACGATTTCGATCATCCCCTTGATCGCTGACGTGTTCGATTGTTCGAGCGAGGTGGGCTCGAGTGAGGGCGTGGCGTGTACGGGAGGGTCGCCGCTCACGGCCTTGTAGAGCTGCGCTCCTTCTCGCTCGAGAGCCTCCGGGTGTTTGAATTTGACGACGGTGAGTTGCCCGACGCTCACTCCTTGGTCCACAACGGAGCCGTCTGCGCCGATGGCGACACTCGTCGATGTCGGGTCGACCTTGATGGGCTTGCGTTCTCTGTCGAAGACGACGTCCCCTTCTTTGGTGACCAGGGTACCGCTCGTGGTCACGTGAAAGTTGCCCAGGCGCGAAAAGCGATCGCGACGCGCTGTATTGATCAGGAAGAACGAGTCGTCCTTGATGGCGCAATCGAGAGGCCGTCCCGTCGCGAGGATGGGCCCAGCCGAGGTGTCGTTGTCGAGAGAATCGAGGGTCACGTGGCTCATGGCTTGCTGCGCGAGCTTCGCAGGCTTGCCGTTGCCGCCGTTCGCGCGTACGAGATGCTCGCGAAAGACCGTGCGCTCAGCCCGATACGCTGGGGTGTTGGCGTTGGCGACGTTTTCGGCCGCCGCGTCGAGCACGGAGAGCTGGCCCACCGCGCCCGAGAGTGCCGACCAGATGCCGTCGCTCATGGGGCTCTCCCCTTGCTCTCGCCTCCGAACGTTGCGCGCAACCGATGTATGGCCTCGGCGTGAATCTGACAGACCCGCGATTCGGTGACGCCGAGGATCTCTCCGATTTCGCGTAGCGTGCACTCTTCTTGGTAGTAAAGGCCCACGACGACGCGGAGCTTCTCCGGGAGCTTGTCGACCCCCTCAGCGAGGCGGTCGACCATCTGGCGCTGCGAGGCGAGCGCGTCGGGCGCGGCCTCTTGTGCCTGTGCGCCCGTGAGCTCGGTGAGCTCGAGGTGAACCGCGTCGGTCTCTGCGATTTGTCCGAGGAGCTCGCGGTATGGCTCGAGAGCGAGCCCGAGCCCGGCCGCGATCTCCGCCTCCTCGGGGCTTCGGCCGAGCCGTCCCGTGAGCGACCGTATGGTTTCTTCGATGTGGCGCGAGGCGCCGCGGAGCTTTCGGGTGAGCGGATCGAGACTGCGTAGGTAGTCGAGGATTGCGCCACGAACGCGGTACGAAGCGTAGGCTTCGAACTCCTCGGGAGGCATGCCCGCAGCGCGCGGCAGCGCTTCGACCAGACCGACCCAACCCGCGCCCACGATGTCGTCGAGCGAGATCTCGCGGGGCAATCGCCGAACGGTCCGCATCGCGATGCGGCGCACGAGCGGCAAATAACGCTCGTAGACGACCCGATCGGGCACCGGCCCCATCGGCCGATTCAAGGGCGGGCTACTTGCCATCATGCGCCGAGTGAAAACGCGAGGTCCGCGATGGTTTCGGCCGAGGCCTCTTCGATGTCCTCGGGAACACGCGGTCCCTGGCACAAATAGGCAAAGGGGAGAGAGTCGCGCAGCGCGAAGCTGAGCGCTCCGCCGACCTGGTCGGTTTCGTCGAGCTTGGTGATTACGAGTCCCGCGGGCGCGCAGGCGCTGTAGTCCGAGGCGATGCGGTCGACGTCGCGAGATCGCGACGAGGCGGCGACGGTCAAGAGGACGCATACTTCGCGATTGCCGGCCGCCCGCAAGCAGCTCACCAGGCGCTCGAGGGCTTCATTGGAGGCCCGGCTCGGGGTGTCGACCAAGACGAGCTCGTCGCTGGTGCAAGCGAGTGCACGCGTAAACGCGGCGACGTCGTGGGCAACATCGAAGTTCAGCCCCATGAGCTGCGCATAGCGGCGCGTGTGCTCCACGGCGCCGACGCGAAACGTGTCGAGGGTGAGAAGAGTGACCGAGCGCCCTAGATCCAAGTGCGCGCGTGCAGCCAGCTTGGCGAGCGTCGTGGTCTTTCCGACCCCTGCGGCGCCCACGCACGCGATGATGCGGGGGCCCGGCTTCACGATCGGGCTCGGAAGCAAGGCGACGCGAGAGAGCACGCGACTGCGAAGCCACTGGCGCAGCGCGTCGGCACCCTGACGTGCGGCGCGAGAAGAACCTGCGGCAAGCTCCGCAGCGAGAGGCCCGTCGAGGCCGGACGCCGTCAGCATCGCGAGGGCTTTGTCGCGCGGCCGGCTCGTTCGAGCCATCTGTTCGACGAGGGCGCGGAGCGCGCGAAGCTCGCTGCCGATGGAGCTTTCTGCCAAGGCCAGGGTGGTCTCTCGAGCCTCCGGCGAATCGTTCGCAGGGGCGGTCGGGGGTGAGCTCGACAAAGGACGGTCGGCGGGTCGCGGAGCACGCGACGAGGGGGCCCGTCGAGGCAGATCCGCGCCCTGGGCGGCTGTGACCTCGACGAAGGAGCGCCCGAGTGCCCCCCCTCTCCCGTTGCTCACGACCCGAGTGGTCCCGATGAGCGCGTTCGCGCCAAAGGCTACCTTTACTTGGGCGAGCGCTTCGGCAACGTCGCGACCTCGAAACTGAGCGAAGTGCATGGAATCCTCACTGTTCAACTGGCAGTCGGTAGCGGTCGACTCGAGAGCGTCTCGACCGGACGAATCGTCGTGTTGGGCTCAATCTCGCGGAGCGAGAGCACCGCGACGGTAGGACAGCGACGCTCGGCAAAAGCCCGGACGTAGCGTCGCAAATCGGGCCCGGTCAGAAGAACGGCGGTGCGCCCCAGGGCCCG
>Ga0302325_10022687_pt1 | contig 13124 bp, 10 predicted proteins | sample Palsa_T0_2_FD_201948 | JGI IMG/M metagenome (GOLD analysis project Ga0302325, IMG submission 201948) | Peat permafrost microbial communities from Stordalen Mire near Abisko, Sweden - Palsa_T0_2 | ecosystem: Environmental > Terrestrial > Soil > Palsa > Peat permafrost | place: Sweden: Abisko... | reverse complement strand
ACCGCTCTGGGTGCGCCCGCCTTCAGTCCGCCCCAACAAGCCGTGCTCTACGGCTATCGATCGGGGGTCGTGAACGCCTCGGTGCGGTGGGGGTGGTTGGCGCTGGCCCCCGGCTTCGTGGTCGCCCTCCTGCTCAGATGACGGGGGGGAGCCTGACGACCTTGTAATTGGTAGTTGGCGCAGGCAGCGTCGGCCCGGTGGAGTCACCTGGGGACCGGCCACGGTTGTGCCTCTGTTGTGAATCGCCCGTGCCTGGGAAGGCGCGGGGATGGCCTTATGCTCCGAACCCGGCCGGCCGATATCTGAGGCCATGACGGGTTCCTCGATGGACGGCTCGCAGGGCGAGGTACAGGGGATTTCCCTCCTCGAACGCGAGGCCCGGATCGTCGGGATCAAGGGTTTCTCGACCCCCAGCCTGGAGGCCGTTGACCGGCGTCGTTCGCAACTGTGGACCGTCGCCTTCGCCGGCCTCGCCTCCTTGGCCGCCGCTGTGGGCCTGCTGACCTCGGCGGGAGGGCACCATCTGGGCTTTGCCAACAGACTCGGGTTCAGGATCGGTACGGTCGTCCTCGTGATGGCGCTGGCCGGCTACGTCATGGAGAAGGAGCGTCATCTGCGGCGGCTCTCCACGTTACTGGTGAACGAGCGGGTGCTCGGGGCGGCTCTGTCGAATCGGCTGAAGGAACTCGCCGTCCTGTACGAGGCGGGTAAGGCCTTGAACTCGGTCCTTGTCATCGACGAGGTGCTCCAACTCATACTCTCCAGTGCCTTCGAACTCTTGGAGGCCTCGAGTGGGTACATCATGCTCCTCGAGGGCCCTGACAACCTGGTCGTCTCGTGCCGCGCCGGTGTCGTCTCCGAGGACGGGGAACATTTGGAGTTCGGTGAGGGGATCGCCAGTCGCGTCATGCGGGACCGGGAGCCGCTGCTCATCCAGGGAACCGTGTCCGATAACGGTCGTCTGGAGAGAGAGAGCTCCGTCTGTGTTCCGTTGATCCATCGCGGCGACGTCCTCGGTGTGTTGATCCTGAAGGGGGCGGCCGACCACGTCTATAGCGAGCACGACCTCCGAGCCGTGTCTCTGTTCGCCGACCACGCCGCCATTGCCGTGGCCAACGCCCGGTTGTACGAGGCCGAGCGGGCGTTGAGCGTCCAGCTGTCCCATCAGGTGGTGCATGACCCTCTCACCGGCGCCGCCAACCGCGTCCTCGTGAGCGACAGGATGGCCCATGCCCTGGCCCGGGTCCGACGGGCCGAGTGCTCGATGGCCGTGCTGTTCATCGATGTGGACGACTTCAAACTCGTCAACGACGAGCTCGGCCACGGCGTCGGTGACTCCGTTCTCACGGCGATCGCGCAGCGGCTGTCAGCTTGCGTCCGGCCGTCGGACACGGTCGGTCGGTTCGGAGGGGACGAGTTCGTCGTGGTCTGTGAAGACCTCATCGATGAGGCCGGGGCCCTGGACATCGCCGAGCGTGTACTCGAGGCACTCCAAGAGCCGTTCTCGACGCCGGCTGGAGGCAGAATGCTCTCGGCCAGTATCGGGGTGGCGACCTGCAACATCCACAATCCCATGGAGGCCGACAGCCTCATACGGGCCGCCGATCGCGCCATGTACCGGGCGAAGATGGAAGGCAAGGCCCGGATCATGAGCGCCCACCCGCCGGCCGTTCACCCGTCAGGCTTCGCCCCCTGACGGGGATTCTCGTCACCCACGGCCGCGGCGGCCCGGACCACCGACCCTCTAGCTGAAGGCCCGTCGACCCTGTCGCCGGCCGTCGGGACAGTGGGTCGAGGCCCGGTGGCCGCCGGTGGTCACCCGCTCAGGGTCCCGCCCGGCTTGTCCGGCGGTCGTAACACCGATCTTGGGGACGGAATGTGGTCGAGTAGGCACGAAGAGTCTCAGGAAGCACTCAATTTTGACGTCGCTCCTGCCTATCGCCTCTCTATACACTGGTCTCACCACTATCCGCGGTATTTTGCCGTCGAGGTACGAGAGAAGTCGCCATGCGTCACTTGCAGCCGGTTCGTCGGTCTCTGGTCGCCGCCCTGGCTCTCGTCGTGTCGGTGGCCGCCGTGACGGCGTCGGGACTGGCCGGGGCGACGACCACGGGCGGGACCGTGACCTGCGAGACGGTGAGTGGGAGCCAGATCAGTCCCAGCGAGCTGTTCAGCTGCTCGGACTCTCAGGACTCGGAGGCGACGGGCGGGGCGGGGTCCATCCCCAACCCTGTCCCCTTCTTCTCGCGTACCCACACCGGCGCCATCTACTGGAGCGGGCCGACCATGACGCAGGCGGCGCAGACGGTCATCCACGTGAGGACACAACTGGTGAAGAGGAAGAAGACGGCGTGCAGCGCTTCGTCCGCCACGCCCGGCAGCCGGGAGCTGAAGGTGGCGGGGATCGTCAAGTCGGACACGAGCGGGGTCGTGACGGTGGGCGGGCCAGTCACGGCCACCCTGTGTCAGTCGGCCAACGGGCAGTTCGTCCTGTTGGAAGGCACGACATTTGTCATCGGAGGATGACGGCGGTCTCCGCCGCGGTGTGTCGTCGGGGTAGCTGGCTGTGTCGGTCAGGACGATCTCGGGACCGTGTAGTCGGCGCCGCCCTCGACCTTTCGTGACCAACGTAGGCAGGTCGTACTCGAAGGCAGATTTTGCTGCGAGGAACGGGTCGCGCCCGGGACCGCCCGCATAAGCCACGAAACCATCACGGGTCACGAAGGGCTGGCGTACCTGGGCGCGTCGAAGCGTAGAAGGCGGGCTCCGGGCTCACCGGCCGATGGGGTGGAAAGGCGGGCGGTCGATGGGAAAGTTGATTAGCGTCACGACCGATCTGACGACCTCCCGGGTCCGAGGAAAGGAAGAGACATGGCGCGAAAACTGGGTGCCGAGCTTCTGGGAACGGCGGTGCTCGTCTACTTCGCCGTCGGGGTGGCCACCCTCACCTTTGGCTTCAAGACGGCGGGGAGCAGCTTCGCCGCCGGCGTCGTGGCCACCGCCCTCGCCTTTGGCCTGACCCTTCTGGCGCTGGCCTACGTCTTGGGACCGATCTCGGGCTGTCATGTAAACCCGGCTGTCACCATGGGGGCTCTACTGTCGGGACGTCTTCCCTTCAGTGAGGCTGTCGGTTACTGGATCGCCCAGTTCGTCGGGGGCATTCTCGGAGCCCTGGCCCTGTGGGGCACGTTCAGCACCTCGCCGCTCTACAGCCGGACCAAGACAGGTCTCGGCACCGACGGTTGGGGCGCCGCCAGCCACATCCATATCGGGGTCGGTGGTGCTTTCATCGCCGAGGTCGTACTGACGGCCTTGTTCGTGTTCGTCATTCTGGGAGTGACGTCAGAAACCGCCAATGCCACCACCGCCGGTGTGGTCATCGGCCTCACCCTGACGGTGGTGCACCTCATCGGCATCCCCATAACGGGGACATCGGTCAATCCCGCCCGGAGTCTCGGTCCCGCCCTCGTCGTCGGGGGGCTGGCGCTGCACCAGGTGTGGCTGTTCATCGTCGCCCCGCTCGTGGGCGGGGCCGTGGCCGCCCTCGTCCACCGTCTCCTCTTCGCTACGTCGGTGACACTGGCATCGGAAGCGACGCCCTGACGCTCGCCTGTTCAGCGGCTCAGGGGGAGCGGGCCCACGCTCTCGTGCGGGACGGGGACGACGACGGGCGTCGTCCGTGCCTTGGGCAGCGGTTCACTGTTTCCGTGTCGACATCGTGGCCCGTGGGCGTGAGGGTGGGGGACGTTTCGTGCCTGGACAAGGCGCCGGGATCCGGCCGGGGCAGACCATGGGAGACTCACGAGGAGCAGGACCGACCTGTGTGCTTCTCCCAGCGGAGAACGGGACTCCCGGGCGAGTGACCGGTGTCGCTCTTTGTCACGGGGAGTTAACAGAGTTGTCATCGCTGTGACCCCCGGAGTTCACTCCCGATTCGTAGGGTGATGGGAGAGTGGACAGGAAGGAGTAAGCCATGACCGTCACACGCAACGCTCTCCGGAGGCTCGGGATTTCGGTGGCGATCGCGAGGTGGGCGCTCCGGGCCAAGCGTCCTGCCTAATACGACGGCAGAGGGGGGTGGGCACGTGGTGGTGGAGACGACATGGCCTCCCTACCAGCTGGGGACGGGCTACGACGAGATCGTCGGCCCCGACGGCGCGCCCCGGACCGTGGCCCACGCCCTGTGGCACCATCTCATGTCTCTCGGTCCCGAGGCTCTGGCTGAGCGCCAGCGAGCGGCCGACCGGGAGATACGCACCATCGGGGTGACATTTCGGACGTCGGAGGGAGACGCCTCGCTCGACCGCCCGTGGCCTTTTGACGTCATCCCCCGCATCGTGGACTCGGTGGAATGGACCAGGCTCCGCCAGGGTCTCACGCAACGTCTCCGGGCCCTGAACCTCTTCATCGACGACGTCTACCACGCCCAGCGTTGCATCCAGGCGGGGGCGGTGCCGGCCGACGTCATTGTCGGCTCGCCCAATTTCCGACCCGAGTGTGTCGGCGTGACCCCGCCCGGAGGGGTGTGGGCCCACATCTGCGGGAGCGACCTGGTGCGGGGCGAGGATGGGACCTTCTACGTGCTCGAGGACAACCTGAGAGTCCCCTCCGGCGTCTCCTACCTGCTCGAGAACCGGATGGTGACCAAGCACGTCTTCCCCGAGCTCTTCCGCTCCTACAGCATCGAGCCGGTGGACCCCTACATCGGACGGCTCGGCGGCCTGCTGTCGTCGCTGGCTCCCGACGTGCGTCAGCCCACCATCGTCGTTCTCACCCCCGGGGTCCACAACCCGGCGTACTTCGAGCATGCCTTCCTGGCCCAGCAGCTGGGGGTCGAACTCGTCGAGGGCGGCGACCTGGTGGTTCTCGACGATGACACCGTTCACATGCGGACCGTGGGGGGCCTCGAAAAGGTCGACGTGATCTACCGACGGATCGATGACCTCTTCCTCGATCCCACGGCTCTGCGCCGCGACTCGCTTGTCGGCGTTCCCGGACTCATCCGGGCCTGGCGTAGCGGTGGCGTGGCCCTGGTGAACGCACCGGGGACGGGCGTGGCCGACGACAAGGCCGTCTACGCCTTCGTGCCCGAGATCATCCGTTTCTTCCTGGACGAGGAACCCATCCTGCCCAACGTGCCCACGTGGCGCTGTGGCGACCCCGACGACCGCCGGTTCGTTCTCGCCAATCTCGACGCCCTGGTCGTGAAGCCCGCCAACGAGTCGGGCGGCTACGGGATCGTGATCGGCCCGACGGCCGGTGCCGCCGCTCTGGCCCTCGTGGCCCAGCGGATCGAGCAGCACCCGCCCAACTGGGTGGCCCAGCCGATGCTCTCGTTGTCGACCATGCCGACCCTGTGCGACGGCGTCGTGTCGCCCCGCCACGTCGACCTGCGACCGTTCACCCTCCTCGGACCCGACGGCGCCTACGTGGCTCCCGGAGGGCTCACCCGGGTGGCGCGCCAGGAAGGATCGCTCATCGTCAATTCCTCACAGGGCGGTGGGAGTAAGGACACGTGGATCGTGAACCACGCCGTCATGGAGGAGCTCCGGGTGGGCGCCGCCGTGCGATCCGAGCCGACACCGGCCCCGGCCGCGCCCGCCGAGCCGACCGGGGTTTCCGGGCCGGAACAGCCTTCGCCTGGCTCGCCGGCCGTGGTGGACCAGTAGGTCGGTACGGTGCCGTCGGTGTCAGGTTCGATCAGGGGAGACGGACGATGTTGCTGTCCCGGGTAGCGCAGGAGGTCTACTGGGCCGGTCGCTACCTGGAACGGGTCGAGGACATGTCCAGGATCGTTCAGGTGCACGGTGAGACCCACGTCGACCTTCCCGTGGGCGCCGACGTCGGGTGGAGTCCTCTGCTCGAGGTCTGTGGCGCCGACCAGAGCTCCGTCGAGCGACTCCGACGCCAGGAGGCCGCACCGACCGCACCGGGCGGTCCCCGCATCGGGGAAGCGGCGGTGGTCGGGTTCGTCGTCACCGATCGGGACAATCCGTCGTCCATCCTGAGCTCGCTGGCGGCCGCCCGTGACAACTTCCGGGTGGCCCGGCCGGTGGTGCCACGCGAGGTGTGGGAACTGATCAATGAGTTGTGGCTCAGCCTGAGCGCCGACGCCCATCAGATCGGGACACGGGAGGGGAGGGTCGGGTGGCTCAAGCGGGCCATCGACGAATGCGTGCGGATGAACGGGGTGTTGGCCAGCACCATGCGGCGCGACGAGGCCATGGCCTTCATCAGCATCGGGCAGCAGATCGAACGGGCCGACATCACGGGCCGGATCCTCACCGTGCGGGCCGACAGTGCCGCCGCCACCGGAGGCCGAGATCGCTATGACGAGGTGCACTGGATGGCCCTCCTGCGTTCCGTGGCCGCCTACCAGCCCTTCCGACGGGCCATGCCGGCCCGGCCCGACAACGGCGCCACTCTGCGCTTCCTGCTCCAGGACGACGCCTTCCCCCGGGCCGTGTCGTCGTGCCTGAGCGAGCTGCGGGCGACGGTCAAGCGGCTTCCTGACAACGAGGAGGTGCTGGCGGCCTGCGCCGATGCGTCGGTCCTGGTGGCCGACGCCCCCGTCGATCGGCTGACACCACCGGAACTACAGAGTCTGGTCGCCGATCTCCAGAGTGCCCTCGGTGCCATCCACGAGCGCCTCGACGCCACCTACTTCCGTTTCCCGACGGCCATGGCCCCGGAGTCGTCGTCGCCGGTGGGCCTGAGTTTGCGCTCCCCGGCCGTGGCCTACGACGCAGATCTCGGGAGCTCGAGCGACAGCGACGGCCAGCGCGTCTACCGGGTGAGCCACCGCACGACCTACGAGTACGGGGGACCGGTCGAGCAGTCCTACAACGAAGCCCATCTCCGTCCCCGGGCCACGAACTATCAACGATGCACATCCCACAGCATGGACGTCGAACCGGAGACGACATCTCGCTCGGAGTACGTCGACGCCTTCGGGAATGCGGTGGCGATCTTCGTGGTGGCGGGAGGGTTCGACCGGCTGTCGGTCACGGCCACGAGCGTGGTGACGGTCACGGCGGTCCCACCTCCTCCGCCGAGCCCGCCCTGGGAGTCGGCCCAGTGGCTTCTCGATATCGACCGCCAGGCCGGCGCCCGGGAGGCGAGGCAGTACCGAGCTCCGTCCCGCCTGGTGCCGGCGTCGCCCCTACTCTACGAGTACGCCGAGCCTTCGTTTGCCGCCGGGAACCCGGTGGTCGACGCCGTGGTCGACCTGTCGGCGCGGATCCACCGTGACTTCGTCTACGAACCGGGCTTCACGTCCGTGACCACGCCGTTGCTCGACGTCCTCGAGCACCGGCGCGGCGTCTGTCAGGACTTCGCCCATCTGGCCATCGGGTGTCTGCGGTCGATGGGTCTGGCCGCCCGCTACGTAAGCGGGTACATCGAGACCGTCCCCCCCGAGGGCCAGCAGAAGCTCCTCGGCGCCGACGCCTCCCATGCGTGGTTCTCCGTCTACGTCCCGGGGTGGGGATGGATCGACGTCGACCCGACGAACGACCAGCTCGTCTCGGACTCGTACGTCACGACGGCCTGGGGTCGCGACTACTGGGACGTTTCGCCCCTGCGGGGTTCGGTCGAGGGGGGCGGGTTGTCGCACACCCTCGACGTGGCCGTGGACGTGACCCGGCTCACGTCCGTCGCCGCCCCCTGAATCGGAGCGGGGACGATCTCAGCCGCCAGGGTCGCCGTCGGGGGCGCCCGGGGTCCGGGCCAGGCGGCGAAATACCGTGGAGCGAGCCAGGACCTCGTCACACCCGGCGGCCCGGGCCGCATCGAGCAGCGTCGTGTCGACGTGACTGGCGAAGCCCACCGTGTGGGCGGGGGCCAGGTGGGACAGGACGTCGAGGACGCCGGCCGGGGCGAGATCGACGACGACGAAGCGGGCCCCGTGGGCCACGGCCGGGGCCAGGTCGGCGGGTCGGGCCACGAAATCGACGGTGCGCCCCGCCGTCCGGCAGGCCATCTCCACCCGGGAACGGTCCATGAGGTCGGGTACGTAGGCCACGACCGAGGCCGACCCCGGGGGAGAAGCTGCGCCGACCATCACGGCCAGTCTTCCATGGACGACGAGCCGAACCTCACCGCGTCGGCGGCGGGGGAAACCGATCGGGAGCGGTCAGCGGGCCGTGATGTATTCGATCAGCTCGGTCCTGTCCTTCTCGAGCTCACCGATCCGGTCCTTCACGACGTCGCCGATGCTCACGATCCCGCACAGGTGGTCGCCTTCGACAACGGGCACGTGACGGATCCGGCGCTCGGTCATGGTGCGCATCAGCGATTCGGTGTCGTCGTCGGGGGAGCAGGTGTAGACGGTGGACGACATGATCGAGGACACGAGGTCGTGCACCACCGCCTCGCCCCGTTCGCCCATCTTCCGGACGACGTCACGTTCCGAGACGATGCCGTCGATCGTCCGGCCGTCGCCCGACACGACCAGCGCTCCCACATGGTGACGACCGAGTGCCTCCACGGCCTCGGCCACGGTGGCGTCGCCCCTGATGGTGGCGACGGCGGATCCCTTGTCGGCAAGCAGAGTCGAGATGCGCACTGGTCCGGTCCTCCTCGGCAGATGTTCTGTGGTCGCCGTGTCCTTCGCTCTCGATCCGGTCGGGCCGGTGACGGAGCGAAAGGTCGCCGGGCCCTCGCCCCCCACTGTACGGGTTGGGCGGTCCGGCGGCCCCCGAGAGGGGCCCGTTCGTGACCCCGTTCACGAACGGGTGCCGCTCGTGCCTGGCGGCGTGACCGGTAGCGCTGTGGTCGGGGGCGAAGGCGGCGGTCAGCCGCGGGTGTCGCGTCGGGCCCGGCTGTGCTGACGGCCCCGGACGGCCTGGTCGAGGATGGCCTTGCGCAGGCGGACGGCCTTCGGGGTGACCTCCACGCACTCGTCTTCGGCGATGAACTCGAGGGCCTGTTCGAGAGACAACTGGAGGTGCGGGGTCAGGCGCTCGAGCTCGTCGGCCGTCGACGACCTCACGTTGGTCAGCTTCTTCTCCTTGGTCGGGTTCACGTCCATCTCGTCGGCCCGGGAGTTCTCGCCCACGATCATGCCTTCGTAGACCTCGATCCCGGGACCGATGAGCATGGTGCCCCGCTCCTGGAGCGCCATCAGGGCGTAGGTGGTCGACGGCCCCCGCCGGTCGGCCACCATCGATCCGTTGCGGCGGGTGCGCAGGTCGCCGTGCCACGGTTCCCACCCGTCGAAGACGTGGTGCAGGACCCCGGTTCCCCGCGTCTCGATCAGGAACTCGGTGCGGAAGCCCACGAGGCCCCGGGCCGGCACCCGGTAGTCCATGCGCACCCAACCGGTGCCGTGGTTCACCACCTCTTCCAGCCGTCCGTGGCGCAGAGCGAGCAGCTGGGTGACCACGCCCAGATAGTCGTCGGGCACGTCGATGGCCACGCGTTCCATGGGCTCATGGACCTTGCCGTCGACGAGCCGGGTCACCACCTGGGGCTTGCCCACGGTGAGCTCGAAACCCTCGCGGCGCATGGTCTCGACGAGCACGGCCAGCTGCAGTTCACCGCGTCCCTGGACCTCCCAGGTGTCGGGCCGCTCGGTGGGCGAGACCCGCAGGGAGACGTTGCCCACCAGCTCGGCGTCGAGCCGGCCCTTCACCAGCCGGGCCGTGAGCTTGGTGCCGTCGGTACCGGCCAGCGGGGCCGAGTTGATCCCGATGGTCATGGACAGGCTGGGCTCGTCCACCAAGATGGTCGGCAGAGGCACCGGGTCCTCGGCGTCGGCCAGCGTCTCTCCGATGGTGATCTCGGGGAAGCCGGCCACGGCCACGATCTCGCCCGGCCCCGCCTCCTCGACGTCGATGCGTTCGAGGGCGCGTGAGGCGTAGAGCTCGGTCACCTTGCCCTTCTCCACCGAGCTGTCCACCCGGCACCAGGCCACCGTGTCGCCCCGGCGCAACGTCCCCTGGTGGACCCGGCAGATGGCCAGACGGCCCACATAGGGCGAGGCGTCGAGGTTGGTCACGAGCGCCTGCAGGGGGTGGCCCGGTTCGTAGACGGGGGCGGGGACGTTGGCCACGATGGCGTCGAAGAGGGGGATGAGGTCGGAGCCCACGGTGTCGGGATCGGTGCTGGCCCAGCCGGCCCGGGCGTTGGCGTAGAGCACGGGGAACCCCACCTGGTGCTCGTCGGCGTCGAGGTCGAGGAACAGGTCCTCCACCTCGTGGACCACCTCGGCGATCCGGGCGTCGGCCCGGTCCACCTTGTTCACCACCAGGATGACGGGCAGGCGGGCTTCGAGCGTCTTGCGCAGGACGAAGCGCGTCTGCGGGAGCGGCCCCTCGGAGGCGTCCACCAGCAGCAGCACCCCGTCGACCATGGCCAGGCCCCGTTCGACCTCACCGCCGAAGTCGGCGTGGCCCGGGGTGTCGACGATGGTGATCTTGGTCGGTCCGTACTGGACGGCGGTGTGCTTGGCCAGGATGGTGATGCCCTTTTCGCGCTCGAGGTCACCGGAGTCGAGAACGCGGTCGGTGAGCTCCTTGTCGGGACGGAAGGCTCCGGTCTGACGGAGCATGCCGTCGACCAGGGTGGTCTTGCCGTGGTCAACGTGGGCCACAATGGCCACGTTGCGCAGGTCGTCGCGTGAGCGCATGGACCTCTCAAGGATACTCGCCCCGTTCCCGGGCCCGTTCACGGTGCAGTCGATCACCCACGCAACGTGACCCTCGGCGCCTGTCGACGCGGCGGAAGCCTCGTCGACACCCGCCCGCCGGAGGGGCCGACGGGCCCGGCCACTTCTGAGGCCGGGGTCAGACGGGTGGCCGGAAGCCGACCGCTCGGTCGCCGGGACCGGGGCGGTGACGGCGGTCCCGGTGACGACAGTGGAGGAGGGCGTCGACGAGCAGGACGCAGCCCACGCCGAGGACGACGCCCCCGAGGGCGTCGCTCAGGTAGTGCCAGCGGAACGACACGAGGGCCACGACTTCGAAGATCACCGCCGCCGCACCGATGGCCACCGCCGCCGGCCGACCGCCGCGGCGCGTCACCAGGACGACGACCGTGGCCACCGCCGCCACCGCCGCCGTCGTCCCCGAGGGCCAGCACAGGGCCCCTTCGAATCTCCGGCCCACGATGATCTTGAGCAGCTCGGCCAGCCCGATGGCCAGGGCGGGACCGACGGGGCAGGCCAGGGCCCGACGGCGGTCGCGGCGCCAGACGAAGGCGGCGGCCACGAGGGCGACGCCGAAGGTGACGGGGGCCAGGCCCAGGTCGGACATGGCCCGCAGAAACGGCGCCGGGAGGACGTCGGGGAAGACGGAGAACCCCCAGCCGTCGAGGGCGTTCTCACCCGGGGCCACGGCCAGGACGATCCCGCCGAGGACGACGGCGCCGAGGAGGGCCACGGCCACCGCCAGCTGGGGCGAGCCCGCCGGCCGACGAGACGGGGGCGGAGGGGGAGCAGGCGGTGGTGGTGGCGGGTCGACGCTCGTCGGGGCCACGTCGGACGGGAGCAGGGCGGTGGTCACGTCGCGCATCGGAAGGGGTGTCGTGCACGGCGTCTGAGCACGATCTCTCTACGGTACCGCCCGTGGGCGGGAAAAAGGGCCCGGCCGGGCCCCGCCGTCGACGCACCGGGGACGGCCCGGGCGGCCTCGATAGGCTCCGTCGGTGACCGGTCGGCCTCAGCCCGAGGTCCATCCGCGGCCTCCGGGCGCCGGGGGCCCCGTGACCCGGGCCCGGGGCGTCTGGGGGCTCCTGCGCGACCCGACCACGTACCTCCGGCGCCGGCGGGCCGCGCTGGGCGACACCTTCCTGGTCGATGTCGGTGGTCACCGCCTCCTGTGCGTGTTCTCGCCCCTGGGGATCCGTTCGCTGTACGGCTACGCCGAGAACGAGGCCAGTTTCGGTCTGGCCACCTTCGAGCTCATCCGACGCAAGGTCCCCGACGAGCTTTTCGCCGGCCGCCGGAACACGCCCCACGACCTCTTCGGCCGCCAGGACACCGAGCGCTACCTGGGCCGCCTCCACGAGGTCATGGCCCTCGAGATCGACGCTCTCGGCGACCACGGCCGGTTCGAGGTCTTCGCCGAGTCCCGGCGCCTCGGGCACCGCCTCGGCCTCGGTGCCTGGGCCGGCGTCGAGGCCGCCTCGTCGCCCTACCTGGAGAGACTGGTGCCGCTGTTCGACCGGCTCGACGGTTCCGAGGCCTTCGTCCGCCCGGCGCGGACACTTCTCACCACGGCCACGGGCAAGGTCCTCGAGCGGCGGGCCATGCACGGGATCGAGGCGGTGGTGGCCGAGATCTGGGCCGGTCGACAGCGCGCCGGCGTGGACAGCGACGACTTCCTGGCCCAGCTCTACCGGTCTTTCGACGATCTCCCCGCCGGTGAGCGCCATGTGCAGGTGGCCCGCGACCTGATTCTGATCCACATGGGTTCGCAGTCCAATCTCTACGCCGCCCTGGCCTGGACCCTCGTCAACCTCCTGCTCCACCCCGAGACCATGGCCGAGGTCCGGGCCGGGACCGAGGGGGTCCTCGAGCGCTGCGCCTACGAGTCGATCCGGCTGGCCCAGCGGTCCATCACCCTGCGCCAGGTGCTGCGTCCGGTCGATCTCGACGACGGGACACAGACCTACCGGGTGGAGCCGGGGGTGATGATCACGACCATGCTGTCGGTGACCAACACCTCGGCTGCCGCCGGTCTCGACACCTTCGACCCCGACCACTACCAGGGTCGCCGGCTGGCGCCCTCGGTGGTGCTGCCCACCAAGGAGGTGGTGAGCACTTTCGGTCACGGTCTGCACACCTGTCCGGCCCAGCGCTTCTCCATCTCGGCCATCGTGACGGCGGTGCGGACCCTCATCGAGCGCTTCGACCTCGAGCCCCGCTTCACCGAGGCCCGACCCCGGGCCCGGCAGATCGGCGGGGTGGCCCGGGCGGCGCGGTCGTGTGTGGTGCGTTACCGGGCGCGGGGTTGAGGGTATCGACGGGCGATGGCACAGGGCGACGGGAGGTAGAGCCATGATCCACGGCGAGGGAGCATCGGTCGTGCGGGGCGTGACGCCCGATGACGTCTTCGACTTCGTCCTCGACCCGGTCCAGTACACCAAGGCCGACACCAAGATGGTCTGGGTTACCAAGTTGG
>Ga0302325_10022686_pt1 | contig 13124 bp, 9 predicted proteins | sample Palsa_T0_2_FD_201948 | JGI IMG/M metagenome (GOLD analysis project Ga0302325, IMG submission 201948) | Peat permafrost microbial communities from Stordalen Mire near Abisko, Sweden - Palsa_T0_2 | ecosystem: Environmental > Terrestrial > Soil > Palsa > Peat permafrost | place: Sweden: Abisko... | reverse complement strand
GGGGGTGGGGTATGGGGGAGAGGGAGAGGGAGAGGGAGAGGGAGAGGGCGACTTTCCTGGCTTGGAAAGTGCGGAGCAGGCGATCCGTCTTCCCACCTTGGACAGCGGCTCAATCTCACTGCTGATCACGATTCACCAAGGCCAACGCAAGCTCGAAGGACTCACGACGAGTCGTCCCACGGTCCCACTAGCAGCACTTTGCTCGGCACGGGAGGGGCCAATAACGGTGGTTTGTTGTTCCCCACTCGGCCCGAAAGGGACATACGAGCAAAAGCACGAGATACGAGATCTTGATCTGCTGTTTTCGCCTGGTCGTTTTCCTGGAGTGCGGCTGGAAGGCTCTTGATGCGGGTCGTGAGAAGAAAGCAGCTTAGACGACGACCACGAGTCACGACGATGACCACGACGATGCAGATTCACGTCGGGGTTCTATTCTACTGTTACAAGTTACTGTACCAGATGAGGTTAGCGTTCGGTACAGCGCTCCGCCAACCGAGCCTTGTGTTTGTCGCGAGGCGCGCGCCAGAAGCCTGCACCTCCCAAGCCTTTGTACAGTAAGATTACTTCGTACTGTAGATTTCAGTCTGATCTCCTCCCCGCCACCCGCCACGCCCGCCCGCCACATCTGCTCTGCTCTGCTCTGCTGCACTGGATGCACGGGCCGGTCACTAGCGAGATACAAAAAGGGGGTCTCAGCCTCAGCAATGAGGCGCACCCTCATTGGTGGAGAAAACGTCCCTGACAGCTTTGCTTCGAGGGTCTGCAAACATGGCACCGGTTCTTCAGAAGTTGAGACGATTCTTTGGTAGCGTCTAGAACTATCAAATCGGATGTAAGACCAATTGGAGAAAGTAGGGTCGTCGCGCAGGGTTTTACATCTCTACCTCCGTACAGTAGAATAGGATTACTAATCAGGATTTCCACACCCGAAGCCGAAGAACAGCGGAGACAAGGTGTCCATCACGTGCATCCGCCCCATTGCTAGACCCCGGAAGATACGACCCTGCGAACCGCAGAACTGGGAATGTGATTCCGCATCTTCTGATGTCTTCCCCACACTTTTCAAACCTGATTTAGTGTCTCAGTTCATGGGGGACCCAGAAGCTAGGGATGGCGGGGAGCAGGGCCATCTTACATTTCACAGGCCCAATTGACGACTTGCATGCGCTGGATCCGCCGAGAAAGTGCTCTGAAAGAATGCCAGACAACTTTATTCCAGCAAAGTTGCAAGAGAGTAAGTATCTGTAAGAAAGCAAGCGAGCAAAGCACACTCAAAAATCGAACGCTACCTTGTCACTCAGACCACTGACGCCGGCGGGCTTCGGACCGCCAGTTGCTCCAATTGGTCATTTACCCTTCATCTCCTCTTTCTTCTTATCAACGGCGTCTTTCAGAGCCTTCGCTGTACTGTATCTCGGCAACTCTTTTGCAACAACATCTCGAATCCGTCGCTCTTCTGGATCCTCAGACTCTCTCCTCGGCTGCTTCCGCTTCCCGGCTTCCGCACCACTCGCCCCGAATTCAAAGCCTGTAGATTCAGCTGGTGATGACACTGCTCTCGCCGGATCACTCATGTCGAACCCGTATGCCCTCTCGTCTGGTGGAACTCGCACGGGAACGAATTCATCGAGGTTAGATTCTCGTTGGCTCGTGTATTGAGAAAGGGAAGCCGACCCAAACATATCGCTTCCTTTCACATTCAATACGCTCACAGCGCCTTGCCTTCGAGCTCCAGTGTTCGCGATCCCGGTCTTGTTTTGGCGTTGTTCGGGTCCTAAGAAGGCTGAGCCTGACTCGTTAAGTTCTTCCAGAATCGTCTTTCTCTTCAAAGGAACTTTCGGCAGAAGATGACGGTCAAGACCAAAGTATGGGGAAAGAGTAGTATCTGGGATATTTCTTCGAAATTTTGGTGTGGGCGTTACCATTTGGCCTTCTTGGCTGGCTGTTACTTTGCTGGGAATATATTCAATCACCTGTTCATCGTCGCGTTTCCTCCAGAATCTAATGACTTTTTCGTATCGTTCTTCAAGTAGCTTTGCTTCTGACAAGGGCTTCTTGAACCATGAATGGTTGAGAGCTTCGGTTGCAGTCAGCCGCTTGTCAGGATTGAGGATCAGAAGTCCCCGAAGGAATCTCAATGCTCTTGGTGTCGCGTTCTGCCACTGAGCTCCTTGGTCATGGTCCCTACCAAACAAGCGCTCCATGATCTGTACTTGGCTAAGTTGTGAAAACTCTTCACGGGGAACCATTGCACTGCCAGTCAGAAGTGCAGCTGTTAAGACGCCAAGTGACCACAAATCTGCAGCCTTGGTATAACCACCTTTCTCCGCATCTACCAACTCTACTTCCCTACAAAAGTTATTAGAGACCATGGAATGGAAGTAACAGACGACTTACGGCGCTATGAAACCTGCTGTCCCCACTCTCGAAAAGAGCCTGCCTGTCCGTTGATTGACATAATTTGCAAAACCGAAGTCTGTCAAGACAACACGGCCCCCGAAGTCGGTTTGCATGACGAGCACATTCTCTGGCTTGATATCTCGGTGGGCGATCGATATGGAATGCATGTACTGTATGCCGAGAACGATCTGGCGAGAAATGGCACGACTGTGCCAATCAGTGAGGCACCCCCCGTGATAATCTAGGTATGAGAAAAGATCTCCACCAGGTGCGAGCTCTGTGAGCATATATCTAACATAAATTAGCCAAGACACCCTTTCCAAAAAAAAAAAAAAAAGAAGGCCTTCACTCACAGTCCGCTACTTGAGATGAATGCTTTCTTAAGGTTAACAATGTGCGGCTGAGATGTATCAGCGTGGCTCGGACATTGAAAATTGTCTGTCTATACGTACATGGCTGAGTTTGGAGAGAATCCTAATTTCACGCATAACCAGCTCCCTGCCACGAGCGATACGACGTACTCGTTCATACCGTTCCTCCCCAACGTTAGATATCGGTCCGTCAGTGAGTCTATTGGCAGCCACATCTAAGTCAACAATCTTACATGCTATTTGCCTAGATGTAGCAATTTCCTTAGCTAGATATACTGCACCATAGGAGCCTTGACCAAGAACGCGATCTGAGACATTGAAACGATCCTTGAAATGCTAGCAGTGATTAAGCAAAGAGTCTCAAAAGACAGGACTCGAACCAACCTCGAGATCATCGAATTGTTCTTTCGTTCGAAATTCGGGCTGATGAATCGGTTGGTGGAATCGAAAGCGCGAGTTTGGTTTGATCTCGATAATGTCTCCGTCGCTGAGAAGATGACCTATTTTCTCCCGACAAATGATTCCAATGCAAACATCGTTGACATAAGTGCCATTAGTAGATTCCAGATCTTCGCAATAGATCAACGGCGGGAATTCGTCCAGCTTGGTATTTTCATAAATGATAGAGTAGATGCGGAAATGCTGCTTGGAAACGGTATCATCCTCGAGGGAATAAACACTAGCTCTTTTTAACAGCCTGTAGTCAAGAGTGGAACAGAAAACTTACCACTTCTCTTTATCTCTTCCAACTCGGAGTTCTTTTCCAGAATAAATTGGCATCTCTGGATGCAACAATTAGAATGCGGTAGGGAAGATGAAGACGGCACTGACCATAATTTTTCCCAGGCTTGATCAAGTACTCGAGCATTCCAATCGAACCGATATAAGTCTCTTCTTCGAAGCCATCTGACTCCGCGACCTGATCTTTGTACTCCTCGTTCATGGCTACTAATCGGGACGGAGTTAGTTGGGATATGTTAGTGAAATGGTAGAGAAGCCGTTATAGCAAGTGTATATCCTGTGGGTACTGGGCACCCGGTTGATCTTGTTTGATCATTAATTTGTGGTTGAGAGAGAAAGAGAGAAAGACACGGAGATGTCTCGAGAACAATCACGTGACCTAGCCCTAACTAGCTTCTTTAGGCTAGGCTCTTCTCGCTTGTCGCCGCACTAGGATTTCGTTCATCAACGGAAGTTGCTCTCGATTGCAACCCTCTTCCTCTCTCAACTTCACCAAAACACTCAACTTCGACAAGTACGTTGTCCCCATCCCCCAATCGATACCAATTGTTCTTCTTGGAATGTCAATGTGTCAAAGATGCTTTGAAGACCTGTTCTCGTCTTTAGTCTGGCAAACCAGCGAACCGATTTGGATATCTGCTTCAACGTCAAGTCGAACCAACAGCTAACCAAATCTCTTCTTCAACAGCACCAAGTTTTCGAGGATGAGAGCCAAATGGAGAAAGAAGCGGGTTCGCCGCCTCAAACGTAAGCGCCGCAAGACTCGTGCGAGATCGTAAGTCACCTTTGTCGGCTTGTTCTTTACGTTTGTAGTTGCTGATATTCCTCATAGCAAGTAATCAACTCATAACGACCCGATCTCGATCACTCTTACCTCTCGAACCACAACATCATGACAACATATCCTCCGAGTTTACGCCATCTTTCGCATCGACGTCTAACCCTTTTTCAGCATTCCAGATCCCGCGCACAGTTTGGGACTACCAATCAGTACAATGGCAGCTGGGTGTTCAAGGATAGAACAGTTTGATGACGCGCATTCTTCGGCATTTGGTGGATGGATTGCAAGGAAGCAGGATCGGTCATTCATATTGTCGGATTGTACATTGAGGGTTTACGAATAAGGAAGCGATAGGAAGAAGGCTGCCTCAGATGCTAGATACCATCGACTTCAATTGCTGAATCGGAAAAGAAGTCATACTTCATGAAAACCAATTCTCTGCTTGAATCTGATTGTGAAGTATCCGCAGTTCTTCAACACGGATGGTGCTCAGAATGCCTCATAAATTACTGGTTGCCTTGCCTAAAGCTGTTCACAGAAAGCCACTTAATTGTAAATGTACCACCCGCCTCCCTTATTCCATATCCCATGCGCCAGGATTTATTGCCATAAGTTGCCTGTTCGCCTGTCTGTTCTGTTCGTGCGAACACTGAAACTGAGTTGCTGATACTCCCCGCGTTTTTAGCGAAATATCGGCCAAGAAAAAGTTCAGATGCCGGCCTTGAGATTTTTGAACCTCGATCTTGACGTCTCGATCTGTTCAGCTCCCAATCTCCAACGCGCAGAAGATGGCGGACCGAACGGAGAAGGGGAAGAAACGGAAGAGGCGCCAGGATGGATCCTCGAAACCCAGCAAGAGAGTTGCAATTGAAGGGGACAAGCAAGTCGAGATTTCTCTCCACGAAGCAGACGAATGGGGCCCAGTCATAGGTATGTACTCTACTACAGACCGGAGAAAAGCCCTAAATTTTACCATCGTGAATGTGCAAGGGCTGATCAGTAACAGCTTCTACTCCCGGTCTTGCAATTCCTTCCTCGATCGCCTTGAAACCTTTCACCAAACCTCGAAAAAACGCGTCTCATCACCCAGGGAAAAACAATGATATTGCAACGAAAGAGCTCTTACTGCACTCCTCCGAACACCCAAGGTTAGACTACACAGCACGCGAGGAAGAGGCAGACGGGTCAGACGCACTGTTGAAGCACTACATTGGAGTCTATGATCCAGCAACGGGAAAGATGGATGTTATGGAAGCACGAAAGGTGATAGTTCGAGGCGTTGTCAGAGCACATGAAGCCACAGCAGCAGACGAAACATCAATGGTAAGTCTAGAAACAATTAAATCCCCTCATTTCATCACTCATGCTGCTTCTACAGGATTTCAGAGACCGCCGAAACGACCTCGGACAGACATTCGGCACCAAGAAGTCAAAGAAGGCCATTTCATCAACAGCAGAAAATTCTATAAACCAAGGAAAACAGTCTACCAATGCAGACAAGCCCATGAAGCTTAACGCTGCTGAACTAGCTATTCTTGACAGCATGGCAGATGCTGTTAAAAACGTCCCATTGAGAAACGAGCTGACAGCGATGGTAACTGCAAGCAAACCACGGCCCGAAGCCAATCATCAAACAATGGATCCTCAAGAAGTCTACAAGGCAAAAAAGGTTGTTGGTGTGGACACGATGAAGCTCATTCCTGTCAGGCAATGGATGGAGTCTATGAAGGCGAAGAAGGAGATTAGGACGAGTTCCAGATATGTGGCGCATCGGATGCAGAGTCATGTCCAAAATACCGAGAAACTTAAGGTCCTTCGATACATGCTCCTACTTCTAGATTTCTACAATTCTTCTAGACCTAGCAGGGGTGGAAGAACGATTCCGAAGAGAGAGGACTTGAAGAATATTCTAGGAGATATGCCCGAGGCGGTCCTGGAAGGTGTGAAAAGGAAATTCACTGAAGGCGGACTGATGAACAAAGCTAAGAGCGACTCATTGATCATGTATCTATGTGCATTGGCTTGCATAGTCGACAATGCTATCGTGAATATTTGGGATCTGAAAGAGGACTTGAAGCTGGAGACGAAGGAGATGACGCAATACTTCACAGAGGTCGGGGCAAAGATTTCGGCTTTGAGTGATGTTGAGAGAAAGAGGTTGGGATTAGAGAAGGCTGCTGCTGCTCAACGGAAGGTTGCAAAGATAAAGTGTCCGCTGGAGTATCCTAAGGTATCAGGGGGAAGGAAGAACAGAAAGTAACTTGGCTAGCTTCGCGCATATGAGAAATGGAAAGGCTATCCATCTGCAATCATGCGGCTAAGATACCTCATATTTCGATGGCAATGGAAAGCCCGGAACGCCCGATAGTAGATCCCCAGCTTCAATTATCCTCGGAAACCCGGGCTTTGATGTTGTGAACGGCAGGGGAAGAACTGTCAACGTTACAAGATCCTGATCGCTTACTTGCTCCTGCTTTTTTCTGAATTTGGACGTGGTGGCATGGATTTGGAATCAGGTATCTGCCTAAAGTACGAAGCGTTGTCTCCATAGTGGGTAATTCTCGCTATGGGAGAACAATATTACACTGTATTATGCCACGGCTTTTCGAAACCAAGTATATATCGAAGCGAAACCTTCTTGAAAACTTTTCCTGGGGTCCTTGTCGCTGACGATGCATGACGGTGTCTGCGGAGAACTGGCATCCCATGCAGGTAATCAGGATGAACGGGTCCAACCAATGTGGGCGATCTTCTTCGTTGCTCTACTTCGTAAAGCCATCGACGAGTAGGGGTTCAATGTGGGCAGTGATCTTCGTCGCTCTACTTCGTAAAGCCATCATCTACGAGTAGGGGTCCAAGATAAAATCGCCAAGAGGATGAAACGGCACCCTAGTCACCAGAAATAAGCATTCGTATCCGCGTCCTGAAGCCGATAAGCTTCCGCTTGCAACCACAGATATTCGCAGCGAGTCCGAACCCTTCTATCAACAGGTTCAATGCCAAATGCGAGGCACGGGATCCTATTCACTCGGGGACTTTACCGAGTTAGGTAATGTGTTAGCCTCGTAAGTAGAGTCGTAACGATTCAGCCCAGCTGAGGGAATTATTATTTCTACCGTTCTACGGTGCAAAACTTTATGCAAGCCTAATCTTAACCAATCCCATAGCCGGTACTCCCCCTGCCGTCAGACACAGCTGGGTTCGATTCGGGATGGGACTGGACTGAGACACGCGTCGGATTGGCCACAACTGCGCCTGCGCCTTGCTCCACTGCCAGCTCAATCCTGCTTTTGGAACCTGAGCGACGAGGAGCTACTTCATTTAAAACGTGGTACCCCCCCCACCGCTCAGCCCGCCGCTGTCTCTCACCTAACACCCAACCTAACAACCAACATTCACTTCATCACCAACGACCCAATTGCATAAACAAACTTCTTTCCGTGCGAACTCAGAATCATACAAATTGCCAACATGCCTGCCCAAGAAGTTCAACAACCCCAAGCCCAGCAAATGGAGCTCCCAACCACTGGCGCTACCGAGCAACCCGTAAGTTCTCCGCCACCTTTCCAACCGAATTGATGTACTGACTTCTTTCTCAGCGCCCTGCTGAGCAGATGACCGCTGAGCCCGTCAGCATGCGTGGCGGTGAGGCAGGTGAGATCTGCTGTGGCCTGTAAGTCGCCCATGCTCCTTTCCACCAAAGCTGAAGGCTCTGTACTAATGCCTGCTTCTAGCTGCGCCGGTCTCGCATGCTTCGAGTGCTGCGAATGCTGCTGCTAAATGCACAACACAATATGGTTGATGGAATGGACGTTATACCCCCGGGGAGCGATGGAATGGCGTGGCGTCGATTCGAAAACAATTGTTGATTGGATGGACTTTTTCTGGAGAAGGCATTGGCTTGAACCAGACTTATTTCATTCCTTAATAGCTCCCTCTTTGAAATCGGAAGATCCAATTCTACAACCTCTTGTCCCTCATTGACAGTGATTGAGTAGAAATCTAACCTCCTAAATCGCTTCTGAAGTGATTGCGATTCATTTGCCGTTGATGTCGATTACCTCCCCTATATTCCTATGCTACTCTTCTCTATATCAGCTCATAGACTATTAATAATGTTTACAAGAGAATAGCAAACGCAATGCTCTCCCCACTCAAGTTAGCAACAAGGCTGAGGGTGAAGGCTGTGATCAGAATGTTGCACGATCAGCCTCATGACGACATCGGAATCCCTGACAGCACCAGAGTCCGCAGGTGTCCGACCCCAATATTAGATTCTATCAGTGTGGCATCCCAAGGTTGGCATGGAAACGCCCTGATGGGGTGGGAATATCTCAGAGGTCGATTTAGATCCTTTCGATACTTCCACTTTGCTTTCCAAACAGCCAGCGAATGCCAGCAATTATTCAGGAGTGCATATAAAGCACTAGGAATGTGGTGTTCTGCTTTCCACTCTTGCCGGTGTACTTGGAGAGACTTCTTGAATCCCATCTTCACAGTATGTCAACCACTGTGAAATAACAATGTCTAAAGTATTCAGCCTTCAGGTGAAGGGCGGAAGGGACAACCATCAATTGTCGAAAGTTACCAACAAGACAGCGAATGTTTGTCTTCTGTTCTGGTTTACAAATAAATCTAAGATACAAGGCATATATGATAGTAAATACATAGCACGTCTATCATATTGCCTGAAAAGTATCGGGCAGAAGAAAGAACAGTGACCCAATCGTCTCCACAAGCGAGTACTGTAAAGCCTCAATAAAATATACAAGAAATCAACGCCCACACTCAGTATCGGGAAAATCTATCGGTCGACTATCACTAGTGTTCTATGCACATAGTCTCTTCGATCCTTCTCCTATCTGATTCTGTAAAACGCCGCCCTCCAGACTCCACGAGCACCCCATATCAACGGCGCAACACGTGTAGCAGTAGCTGCAATACGGTACGCCAAAGAATCTTCTCCACACACGTTGGGAAGCTGGGCTAGATGAACCATACCAAACATCATTCCACCCAAGAGAGAACCAGCCCACCCCAGGTATCCACCTTCCAGCACCCCGGGTTTATCTTCTAGCGTTCGGTGGAGAGCGTGCTCGGGAATCGTGTAACCATAGCCCGTGAAACATACGCGTAATGTGTGTGGACCCTTTTTCAACTAAGGAAAACATTTCCTTGCACGTAGGATACCGAGTCACCTCAAGCATGTACGGGGTTTTGACATCCTGAGGTTTGCTCCACAGAAGAAGGTAAGTCCAAAATGCACAAAGCGCAAACGCTACAGTGGCAACCGCTATTTGAGATGCTAGATATTTTTCTGCATAGCGTGTAATCAACTAGGCTATCTGCCATAGGGTGTGGACAGCGGGAGGAACTTCACAGAGAGGTTCCAAATGTTTTCATTTTCGATCCCTGATTTAGACACGTTTGGGACTTTGGTTATGATGCCCATTTCGCGAGCGGGCATAAGTTGAGGTCCGTCAAGAGCCCAATACTCTCCACGTAGGCGCAGCAGATTCAGGTTTATATCGATGAGATCGAAAAAGGGGTGACCTGTGTCTCGTCTTGCAGGTGCTTTTTTACTTAAGGTCTACCAAGATTTCTTGTATAACGCTTTAGTTCCTGTGCGTTGATTTTGGCATAAACTTTTCTCTTTGGTTCAAAATCCTGCGCAAGTGCTCATTCAAAGAGGGCCACTATTGACAAAGTAAGCAGATTCTCGTCTGGTCTTTTGCACCGCTGTTGAAGATATAGCTTTCTCACAGTCAACAGCGGCTTTTGCTGCGGCTGTGACTATGGTAGCCCCGACACCCCAAATTTCAATATTCTGAGTAGCAGATACCGCAGAAGGAAAAGTAGAGCTTTATATCGCTATTGAGGATATGACTTTGTCGCAGTTAACAGCGATTGCTGCAGCAAAAGTTTTGACCTTCCGTATTTCATCAACCTAGTTAGAGGTTGTCGTAGGAGGTACAGTAGAGGCTTGCGTTTCAGGCACTGCAACGGGCACGGGAATCGAGGTTGGAACCTGAGTATCGTCCTTGAAATGTACCCATACTCGAGAAGAACGAATGCACTATGCTCCATGGCACACCATCTTTATTCGCTCATGCTCCAAGGTTTTTTTTTTTCTTTTTTTTGTTGGATAATGATCCTGCGCCGTTCCATTCTGCAACTGCTTTCAGCAAGAGAAATTTTGGGGCCAATAACGTGAACACTATCAACCGAGCTTGTTTTATGATGTCACCAATTTTTGAAGGGAGAGGTGATCAGTTACAAACGACGAGGAAACATAGACAGACTCATCGAGGCACTGCTCTCCTGCTGCCCTGTGTTGTTCCATCTGCAGACTTGACACAAGCCGCAGTCTACCAGGCGGCAAGTCGATAAAAGAACCAGGGCACCTGCATGTTCGGAACTCTATGGCGTGGGAAGCGAGGATTTTTCGTCCAAGGGACGATGAGGTTGGCTGGGGGTGAGTACACAGGCGGCAAATTGGGGGTGGTTGGGTGGGGTGAGAGATTCTGGGGTTTGACGAGGCCAGCTGCCCTCGAGGGAACTTTCACGCTTCTCAAATGTCAAATCGATCAGAACTTATGACGGAAATCATTTCTTTTATTCCAGAACTCCATGTCTAGGTAAACTTTAAGGGGTATCTTCTCTAAAGCATGCAAAACGCCTTTCTCCAAAAGAATTCTATTCGCCATCCAAGAAAGTAGTATCGAAAGCTGCCAACTTAAATTGTACGACCTGAGCTCTTTCGTCTACTTTGGGGGGAAAAGAGGGTTGGGCTCATGCTCACATGGCGGAGTACCCGGTGGTCCGCCTGCTGCAATAATGCCTTGCACAATACAAGCAACGTCAGAATTGTGGGTGATTTGCATCTCGAAGGTGAACTCATAGTTCGCGTTCCAAGAGATACCACTTCCATCAGGAAGCTCCCAGGTAGTCCCAACGGCCTTGGCGGCAAAGTTCTGGGGAATGTGATTCTTTCCGCACGTCGCCCATTCTCCTTTATTCAAGGCGGCTCCGTCATCCGTGATGTAGTTGGTGAAGATCCTGACCTGAGTTACATCTGGGTAGCTAATGGCGGAACAAGTCGCACGAGGAGTAGCAACGGTCGATGGGGTCGGGGAGGCCGTTGCTGTTGGGGCAGAACTAAGGGAGCTCAACCTAAATTGGCTATTGGTAGGCAGACCTTCGAAGGTGTTTGAGGTCCTTGAGCTTTCTGCCGCTAATGATGATTGAACGGATGCAACACTCTGGATCGAAGCAACGCTCCGAACCGATGCCACGCTCTGAACGGAGGCAACACTCTGGACCGATGCCACGCTCTGTACCGAAGCAACACTCTGGACGGAGGCAACGCTCTGGACGGAGGCAACGCTTTTGACCGAAGCAAAACTCTGAATGGAAGCAACGCTTTGAATTGAAGCCGTACCAGGGATTGGAGTTGGAGAAGCAGAAGGTCCACAGATACCCGGAGCATCTTGACGCTTTCTGAATCCCGGGTGAACAGAGCAAGCAAAACTTCCATCATACAATCTTGGCACCTCACCGTTCCAGATAACTGAAACGTCAGGATGGTTGGGTGCTCGCGGATAGGCCTTTTTCTTGAGGTAAGCCTTTACTGCGTTGGACCAATCAGTACCCTCTCTGGGCGACTGGCTATAAATTGCCTGGATGGCTTCAAGATGGCCGGGTGCACTTAGAAAATAAGCCACGAGACCTGCGGTGATTGCAGTAGCTAATTTAAGGCACATCAGTTTTGAATCGAAGGGGGTCATAGATTCTTACAATGCGAAATTCCTGTCTCGCCATTCCCAGCACCATCACATTCAATGTTCATTCCTGGAGCGTACACATCGACTCCAGCGGATGGGGCCCAAGGACTTGATTGATATTGTGTAGCATCCAGTCTGTAACCGTAGTTGTCGGTTCCACCCACAACAATCACTGGTAGATGTGGGCTCCAGACTGCCGGGGCACGACTTATCTGTTTGGCGTTTGGCTAAGAAGTCTGTCAGCGTTCGAAAGGAATATGGGAATCGGGTTGCGCACTCCCCATCTTGAAATAACCCCGTTCCCACCTCCCGAAACTGTCACTACAACCCCCTTCGATACCAACGCGGTAACAGCCAGATACAATGGAAATATGTCATCTCCTGGGACGGGGAACCGGCCAAGGTCAACCGCGGTACTAAGCGATAGGGATATGACCGCCTGGTTCTGGATTCCTTTATCAAACACATCTTGAAGGATCTTAGCGAGTCCATCGACAAGTGTCGACATTCTCCACAATGAAAGCATTCCAGGAGGATCTCCTGGTCCACGAACCGGTGCAGGAAGCCGGACGATGGTGAGAGCAGCTCGCTTCGTGACTCCAAACTCTGCGCCGACAGCTCTTGAAAACATGCATGTACCATGCTGGCCGGGAATGGCATCGTTCTTCGTTCCTATAGCATTTTCGTATGGGAGCCAGGGATCATTCGCAGTTGTGCCTGGATATCAAATCTTGGAGTAAGCGCTCTGAATAAGGAAAAATAGGAAGCTCAAAATTCGTCTCATCGATCGCCTACGCTCAAGAAATGTCCAGAGAGCAAATAACACAGATTTTTTCTTTTTTTAAAAAAAAAACGAACTAGACTCCAAGAACCATACGTACCTGGCCAAATCCAGTCCGGTTCCTTATTGTGAAGTGTAATATATGACTGATAAGACTGCGTGAGACATGTTAGCGTGGCCATTGACTGTGGACGGGTGGTACTTTACGGGACTGCTTGTATCTACTCCACTATCAACAATGTACAGACGGGCTTGGCCCAGAGGTT
>Ga0302325_10022685_pt1 | contig 13124 bp, 8 predicted proteins | sample Palsa_T0_2_FD_201948 | JGI IMG/M metagenome (GOLD analysis project Ga0302325, IMG submission 201948) | Peat permafrost microbial communities from Stordalen Mire near Abisko, Sweden - Palsa_T0_2 | ecosystem: Environmental > Terrestrial > Soil > Palsa > Peat permafrost | place: Sweden: Abisko... | reverse complement strand
TGTGGAACGGCCGGGAGATCATCGGCATCAAACTCAACTTCTCCAAGCGCTACATCACGCTGGCACCGGTCGCAACGGTCATCGGCCTTGCGTTTCGCATGTTTGATCCGGGTGGACTGCTGGGTGAGAAAGTGGATCTGGGCATCACCTGCGCGCTCATACCGCGCAGCACCCCGGGTCTTGTGATCGGGCGGCGGCATCTGCCGCTCAACATCCCGTTCCAGAACGGTCCGCTGCAGGCGAAGGATATGTTCGTGCCCCTGGATGTGCTCATTGGCGGCACGAAGATGGCGGGACAGGGCTGGCGAATGCTGGTCGAACAGCTCTCGGTCGGGCGCTGCATCTCACTGCCCTCGAACGCCGTGGGCGCATCGCAGGCGGCGATCTGGGCCACCGGCGCCTACGCCCGGATCCGCCGCCAGTTCAACATGCCGATCGGCCGCTTCGAGGGCGTCGAGAGCGTCATCGCGCGCATGGTCGGCCTCACCTACACGATGGATGCGGCGCGTTCGGTCACCGCCGGCGCGATCGATGGCGGGCAGAAGCCCTCCGTGCCCTCGGCCATGCTCAAATATCACGTGACCGAGATGGGCCGGCAGGTCGCAAACGACGCCATGGACGTGCACGGCGGCAAGGGCATCTGTCTCGGACCCAAAAATTATCTCGGCCGTGGCTACCAGGGCGTGCCGATCGCGATCACCGTCGAGGGTGCGAACCTGCTGACGCGCAGTCTCATCATCTTCGGCCAGGGCGCCGTGCGCTGTCATCCGTTCGTGCTCAAGGAAATGAACGCGGCGCGAAATCCGGACCGCACCCGCGGCGTCGACGATTTCGACCGGGCGCTGTTCGCTCACATCGGTTTCGCGCTCTCGAATGCGGCGCGCTCGCTCATCATGGGCCTGACTCTCGCGCGCTTCACCTCCGCGCCCGTCAAAGGGCCGACCGCGCGCTACTACCAGCACATCGCAAGGTTCAGCGCCTCGTTCGCTTTCGCCGTCGACGTCGCGATGCTGACGCTCGGCGGCTATCTCAAAAAGAAGGAGAACCTCTCGGCACGGCTCGGAGATGTGCTGTCGTGCATGTATCTCGCTTCGATGGTCCTCAAGCACTACGAGAACCGCGGCCGCGCCACCGCGGAACTGCCGATCGTCGAGTGGGCCTGCCGCAACCTGCTGTATCGTGCGCAGGAACAGCTGCACGGCTTTCTACGCAATTTCCCGAACCGCTTCTTCGCAGGCGTGATGCACATGCTGATATTTCCGCGCGGCCTTACCTACTCGGCACCGAGCGATCGGCTCGGCCGCTCGCTCGCGGCGATCGTGATGAACCCGACCGAGGCGCGCGAGGAGCTGTGTCGCTTCGTCTATAAGACCGCGGAGCTCAACAATCCGCTCGGACTCCTGCAGGAGGCGCTGCGCCTCGCGCCGGCGTGCGAGGCCATCGAGAAGCGCATCCGCGTCGAGGGCGTCAAGACGGGTCGCGTGAGCGCACTTGATACTCCCGGGCAGATTCAGCAGGCGCTCAGCTGCGGCATCATCTCCGCAACTGAAGCCGCCGCCCTGCAGGACTACGATGCCAAAGTCATGGACATCATCAATGTCGATGATTTCGCGCCACAGGAGCTTGGGGCGCAGGCAGCACCGACGCCGGCTGCCATTTCGAGCCTCCAGGTCGCCTGATCGAAGCCCCGCCATGCACATGAATATTTAAGGAGTCACCATGCGTATATTTGCACTGACCGCGTTTGTTCTCGCAGCTTCGCTCGCCTGGGCGCAGGAGCGCACGCCTGCGCCCGCCGGAGCGGAGGTCTATATCATCAGCCCCAAGAACGGCGCGCAGATCAAGGGCCCGGTCGAGGTGCTGTTCGGCCTGAAAGGCATGGGCATCGCCCCTGCCGGGGTCAAATTTGACAACACCGGGCATCATCATCTGCTCGTCGACATGGACGTGCCCGCGGATTTGAGCGTGCCGATGCCGGCGACCGACAAGCTCCTGCATTTCGGCAAAGGCCAGACCCAGACCTCGCTCAAGCTCGCCCCGGGCAAACACACCCTGCAGCTCGTGTTTGCCGATCTGAATCACGTGGCGTTCAATCCGCCACTCATCTCGAAGAAGGTAACGATTACAGTTGTCGAATAGGCACGCTCTTACCTTGAAGCCGCCGCGCGCCGTTCTGCACGTGGACATGGATGCGTTCTATGCATCGGTTGAAGAGCGCGACAATCCGAGCCTTGCCGGTAAACCCGTCATCGTGGGCGGCGCGAGCAATCGCGGCGTCGTCGCGGCGGCAAGCTACGCGGTGCGCAAGTTCGGCGTGCACTCGGCGATGCCAATGGCGACCGCGCTGCGCCTATGCCCGCAGGCGGTGTGCATCCCGCCGCGGATGAAGCGCTACCAGGAGATTTCCGCTCAGATCTTTGCGATCTTCCACGAGTTCACGCCACTCGTGCAGGGACTGTCTCTGGATGAGGCCTTTCTCGACGTCACGGCCAGCCAAGGACTCTTCGGCGACCCGGTGAGCATCGCGCGGCGCATCAAGAGCGGCGTCCGCGAGCGCACCGGCCTTACGGCCTCGGTCGGCGTGGCCTGCAACAAGCTGGTGGCGAAAATCTCATCGGATCTTGCCAAGCCCGACGGACTCACCGTCGTCTTCGCGGAGCGGGTGCGCGAGGTGCTCGATCCTCTGTCGGTGCGGCGCTTGCCCGGGCTTGGCCACAAAACCGGCGCGAAGGTTGAAGAGGCGGGGATCCGCACCTTCGCCGAACTGCGCTGCGCGCCGGATTCACTGCTCTGGCCGCTGTTCGGCCGTTATACGCAGCGGGTGCGTGAGCGCGCGGCGGGGATTGACGAGCGGCCCGTGCTGCCGGATCAGGAGGAGAAGTCGCTGAGCGCGGAAGATACCTTTGAGCGCGACATCGGCGACCTGCAGGTACTGCGCACCGAGCTGTCGCGAATCGCCGAACTCGCCTGCGAGCGCCTGCGCAGAAAGAAGCTGATGGCAGGCTGCATCGGGGTCAAGATCCGCCGTCACGATTTCGCGACGTTCACCCGGCAGCGCGCCGTCGCGCCGCCCACGCACGATGGGCGTACCATCGCCAACGTGGCGCACGAGCTTGTGACGCGCTGGCTCACCGAGCATGCCGGTGCGAAACTTCGGCTGCTGGGAGTGGTCTTGACTGATCTGAGCCCGGCGTCGCAGCTTGGCCTGTTCGAGGATACCCCGCCGCATACCACGCGCCTCGACGCGGCGCTCGACGGGGCCCGGGCGCGTTTTGGCGTCCAGGCGCTGCGGCGCGGCAGCACGACCAAGTAACATCGCAAGCCATGTACCTTTCGTTTTTCGGCCTGCTTGAGAAGCCCTTCGCGATCACTCCGGATCCGCGCTATCTATACCTGAGCGAGCGTCACGCGGAAGCACTTGCACATCTGCTGTACGGCATCAACGAGGCGGGCGGCTTCGTGCAGCTGACCGGTGAAGTGGGCACCGGCAAGACGACCGTCAGTCGCTCGCTCCTCGCGCAGACGCCAAAGAACGCGGAGATCGCGCTCATTCTCAATCCGCGCATGACGGCGCCCGAATTCCTGCTGACCATCTGCGAGGAGCTTGGGATTGGAGTGCCGGATGCGGCGGCCGGCAGCAGGAAGGATCTCGTTGATATCCTCAATCATTACCTGTTGCGCGCCCATGCTGATGGCAGGCGCATCGTGCTGGTGGTCGATGAGGCGCAGAACCTTGCCCCTGAAGTGCTCGAGCAGGTGCGGCTGCTGACGAACCTTGAGACCAATACGCAGAAGCTGCTGCAGATCATCCTGATCGGCCAGCCCGAGCTGCGCGAGCTCCTGGCGCGCAACGAGCTGCGCCAGCTCGCGCAGCGCGTGACCGGCCGCTATCACCTGAATCCCCTCTCAAACGAGGAAACCGTCGCCTACGTGCGTCACCGCCTGCGCGTCTCCGGAGCAACCTCCGATATCTTCTCCACGCTGGCGCTCGCCGAGCTCTACCACCTCTCGGGCGGGGTGCCACGCGTCATCAATGTGATCGCGGATCGCGCGCTTCTCGGGGCATATACCCAAGACCGCCACCGCGTGACGAGCGGACTCGTCCGCAACGCGGCGGCCGAGGTCTTTGGACGGCGCTTTGCGCCGCGCTGGCTGCCATGGCTCGGAGCGGCCGCGGCGGCACTCGTGCTCCTCGCCACAGTCTGGGGCGTGTGGCCGCTCGCGCAGTCGGCGCTCAGCAGGCATCCGGCTAGCGCCGCCGCGCCAGCGGCGAGAAATACGGCAGCGCGGCCGGCGCTCGCCAAATCTCAGATTACTGAACTTGCGCCCGCGCCGGCGGCCGGCACCGGTACGCCGCCCGCCGGCGTCCCGCTGCAAACGCTGCTCACGCAGCACCAGGATGCGACCAGCCCCGACGACGCTTTTACGCAGCTCTTTTTGCTGTGGGGAGCGCATTATGTCGCGGGCGATACCGATCCTTGCACTCAGGCCGCCCAACAGGGCATGGAGTGTCTCGTGCAGCGCGGCTCCTTCGGCCAGCTGCGCGTCTATAACCGGCCGGCCATTCTGCTGTTGAACGATGATGCGGGCACCAAACATCAGATCGTGCTCGCCGGGCTCGATGATGAACGCGCGCGCATCGATCTTGCGGGGCATGTGCACGAGGTCGGAATCGGCGAGCTGTCACGCTACTGGTTTGGCGACTTCATACTGCTGTGGCGGCCGGGCACGCAGAAGGTCAAGCCGCTTACGGTGGGCATGCATGGGGATGAGGTGCGCTGGCTGCGCGAAAGCCTTGAGCGCTTGCAAGGCGTGACCGCCGGGCAGGCGGTGAGCGATGTGTTCGATACTGAACTATCGCAACTCGTCAGGGAATTTCAGCGTCAGCATCGACTCGCGGTCGACGGCATCGCCGGAATTCAGACGCAAATCGTGCTTGCAAGCGCCGTCGCGGGCCCCGACTCTCCGCTCCTGAGCGCAACCGCGGCGCACGGTAGTTAAAGATGTCGTTCATCCTCGATGCCTTGAAGAAATCGGAAAGCGACCGCCAGAGGCAGACCGGGCCTGCCTTGTTTGAGGTAAAGGTCGCTCCTCCCAAACCACGCTTTCCGTTCTGGGCCCTCGCTTTGGCGGCGCTGCTCGTTATCAACATCGCAATAGGAGCATGGGTCTTCCTGCGCCGCCCGCAGCCGGAGCCGGCGAGCGCTCCCCAGGCCGCCACGCCACCTGCCGCTGCCCCTCAGCAGAGCGCGCCGCCGCAGCAAACGGGCGCACCGCTTGCGGCGCCCCTGCCGGCCCCGCGCGCCGCGGCCACCGTTCAGCCGCCGCCATCGCCGTCGGCCGGGCCGGCAGCGCCCCCGGAGAGCCGTCCTGAACCTGTCCTGTCGGGCGCCGAATCCAGAGCGGGAACCGCCAATCCTGATGACTACGCGCCAGCTGTCGAACCTCAAAGGCAGAGGATGGACGGCGTTCATGTCACAAGCGGCACCGAGAGCGGCTTCAAGAGCTACGCGGATGCACAGGCGAACCCGGACTTGCATCTGCCCGTCCTGCGGGTTGACCTGCACGTCTATGCCGCAAATCCGCAGGAGCGCTTCGTCCTAATCAACATGCGCCGGTTGCACGAGGGCGACACGCTCCCCGAAGGCGGCCATCTCGAGAGCATCACGCCCGACGGCGTGGTGGTGTCCTACCAGGGCACGAAGTTCTTTCTTGAACACGAGTAATTCGCGAGCAAGCCCCGCGCCGGCGAGACTCTGCCGGCCGCAGATTATGTCATTCCGCGGTCGCGCTCCGGGCGACAGCCCAGGCGTCACGCCATTTCGCTATGTGCGTTGCCGTACAGACCTTGCCCGGCACCCCGTCTAGCTTATTGCCAAGCTTCGCACCGCACCAGCGTGCAAGTGTCAGCTCCGTCACGTTGGAACGCGGGGACGTACTTTGTTGTCGGCAATCGACTGCATAAAGCAGCAAAAGCGCGCCATCATCGGTCGCTATACGAAATCCGACGATGTGAAGGGCGGCACGCAATTTCTAACCACATTGGTGCCCTTAACGCTGCTGTGGGTAGCCGCCATTATCGCTGCCCGCACGTCCTACTGGCTCACCGCGGTGGCCGTGCTCTTCATCAGCTTATTCACGCTGCGCGTCTTCTCGCTGATGCATGAATGCGGCCATGGCAGCCTGTTTCGCAGCCGCCGGCTGAACCACGCCATCGGCTTCATCCTCGGTGTCGTCGCGGGCATGCCGCAGTACGTGTGGTCGCAGCATCATAGTTTTCACCATACCCACAACGGCAATTGGGAAAAATATCGCGGTCCGTACACGACGCTGTCGATAGACGAATATGCGGCGCTCAGCGGCGCACGGCAGCGCATGTACCGACGCAAGTGCAGCATCGCATCCGCGCCCATTACGGGCTTCATTTACCTGATCTTCAATCCGCGCTACACCTGGATAAAGGGCACGATCGAGCTCCTCATCCATAACGTCGTCATGAAGCTTGCGTATCCGGACGTGCCAATGAACGAGCATTCCGCAAGCTTCACGTCGCTGTATTGGAAATCGCGCAAAGAATACTGGCACATGTCCTGGAACAACATCGTGCTCTTGAGCATATGGGCCGCCATGTGCTGGGCATTCGGGACGGCGCTTTTTTTCTCGGTTTATGTCGTGAGCGTATCGATTGCCGGCGGTGCGGGTATCGTTTTATTCACTGTGCAGCACAATTTTACGCACGCCTACGCGAGCGACACGAAGCACTGGGACTACGATGCCGGTGCACTGGCGGGGACGAGCTTTCTGATTCTGCCGGCCTGGCTTAACTGGTTTACGGTCAACATTGGCTATCACCACATTCATCATCTCTGCGCGGGCATCCCGAACTATTGCCTGGTCCGCTGCCACAATGAGTATCAGCATCTGTTTCCGGACGTCACCCGCGTGAAGCTGTCGCAGATTCACAATGCCCTCAAATGCATTCTCTGGGATGCGCAGGCGCAGAGGATCATTTCGGTAGCGGAGTACCGGCAGCAGATTCAAACGGCCTGAACGCCACCATAACGCGGGGCGGCTGCCGCCGCTGGTTTTCTTAACTGCGCTCCGAGAAGCCGTTCCACAGTGCCAGCATCATGTGGATCGAAAGGCTGAGCCAGACGCTTGCGAACGCGAGCCCGGTCGCGGCGGCGTAACAGGCGAGAGCCACTGCGTAGCGCCGCGTGATCGTGCGGACACCGCGGGCGGAGGAATCCGCCGCGAGAAACTCCTCGCGGCGCCCGAGCCACCATAAAACATTGAATGTGAGCGACGTGAAAATGAGGGTCGCACCGTAAAACGCCGCGGCCGCGGTGCGCGTGCCCGGATCGGCCAGATGATCCGCCAGGACCGCCGTCGGAAACGGCAGGAATGCGACCCCCATCAAGAGAAAAAGATTTGCGAGGATAAGTGCGCGATTGACGCGCCGGATATATTCAAAGAGCGCGTGGTGGTTCGCCCACATGACGCCTATGACCAGGAAGCTCAGCGCATAACCGACGTAATTAGGCCAGCGTTGTCCAAGCGCGCTCCACAGACCGCCCGCGGCGGTGATCTCGTCCGCCTGCGGCACCTTGATCTCAAGAACCAGCAGTGTAATCGCGATGGCAAATACGCCATCGCTGAAAGCTTCGAGCCGGTTTGTGGAAGAAAGCGCCACGAGCTTGGATTCGAACCTCTAAATCAAACGCCTGATCATATGGGCCCGCAGGCGGCGGCGTTGCGCGAGCGGCTCTGTGCCGATCATGTTGTTTGAGCCTGTCACGTGCTTGGGTTGCAGCTTATCGCAACCGGCCACCAACCTCGCCTGCGCGTTTTATACGGCTTCGGGCCGAGGCTGAGCTACTGGAAATTCGCAAGCGACGCGACGCTCCGGCGCGCAGCACCGATTGCAAAGTCTTCGTCACGAAATAATGATTTATTATTGCAGCCACGTGGCGCACACAGACGGCGCGCCTGCCTACGCCCCGACGGCGCGGAATGAGATTGCAACCATGTCGACACGTCCTGATGACAAGGGTGACGCTGATCCGGCGCTGCAACGCCGGCTCGAGCGGCTAGGGTTGGGCGGCCACGAATACGAGTGGACCGACCGCTACTTGCTCTGCAACTATCTGATCGATCCGCCATCGGCGAGGGCGCGGCAGAAATTCGAGGCGACCAGCCGTTTCATCCGCGATTTAGTCGCTCATCGCTGGGTAAAGACGCGGCGCGCGCGCGAGAAGACTAACCCCAAACGCGTCCACTATCTGTCGATGGAATTTCTGCTCGGCCGGACGCTGCGCAACAACATGATGAACTTGGGCGCGGAAGCGATCGTGCAGCGTGTGATGCAGCAGGAAGGCTGGAATCTCGAGCAGCTGATGGAAGAGGAGCCGGACGCCGGCCTCGGCAACGGTGGCCTCGGCCGCCTTGCGGCGTGTTTCATCGACTCCCTCGCCACTTTGCAGTATGCGGCCATAGGCTACGGCCTGCGCTACGAGTACGGCATTTTTCGGCAAACGATCCGAGACGGCTGGCAAGTCGAACTGCCCGACAACTGGCTGCGCAACCCGGATCCCTGGGAGATCATGCGGCCGGGCAAGACCTATGTCGTTCCGTTGGCCGCCAAATTTGAGCTCCGCGCCTCCGGCATGATCGTGACTCCCAATCGCCCGTCCAGTTTGCTGGGAATCGCCTATGACCGTCCCGTTGTCGGCTACGGCGGCAGCTGCATCAATACGCTGCGGCTGTGGGCGGCGGCGGCTCCCGAGTCATTCGACTTCGCCGAGTTCTCGCAAGGCGATTTCGTCGGTGCCGTCCTGCAAAATGTAGCGGCAGAATCGCTCACGCGGGTTCTCTATCCTGACGATTCCACGGAGGCTGGCCGGGCTTTGCGGTTTCTGCAGGAATATTTCATGGTGAGCTGTTCGCTGCAGGACATCATCGCCCGCTTTCGTAAGACCAATGCCAGCTGGTCCGCGCTGCCGGACCATGTGGCGATCCAGATGAACGATACGCATCCGGCATTATCGGTCGCCGAGCTGATGCGGATCCTGCTCGATCAGGCCATGCTTCCCTGGGCTTCTGCCTGGGAGATCACACTGCGCACGCTTGCCTATACGAATCACACTCTGCTGCCCGAGGCTCTTGAGCGCTGGCCGATCGAGCACTTCGAGGTACTCATTCCACGGCACCTGGAGATCGTCTACGAGATCAATCGGCGCTTTCTTGACGACGTCCGCCGCCTGTATCCCGGGGATGAGGCGCGCGTGCAACGCATGAGTCTCGTCGAAGAAACACCAACACGGAAGATCCGAATGGCGAATCTGGCGGTCGTCGGCTCGCACAGCACCAATGGAGTGGCCGCCATCCATTCGCAGCTGCTGCGCACCCATCTGCTGCGCGACTTCGCCGAGATGTTCCCGGCACGCTTCAACAACAAGACCAACGGCGTGACGCCCAGGCGCTGGCTGCAGCAGGCAAACCCGTTCCTGGCTGAACTCATCAGCAAAGAGATCGGTAGCGCTTGGGTAACGGACCTTGCGCAGCTTCGCAAGCTTTTGCCTCTGGCGCAGGACGGCGGATTCCGCGAGAAATTCCGGCAAGCCAAGCGTGAGGCCAAAGTCGCGTTTGCCAACTGGCTTAAGGCAACCTCGGGACAGATCGCCGATCCCGACACGATCTTCGACAGCCAGATCAAACGCATTCACGAGTACAAGCGCCAGCTTTTGAACGTTCTTCATATCATCATTCTTTACAATCGACTGCGCCGCGACCCCAACCGGGAGATGACGCCGCGCACATTCCTGTTCGCCGGCAAGGCGGCGCCGGCGTACCATTTGGCGAAACTCATCATCAAGCTCATCAATAACGTCGCCGGCACGATCGACGGTGACCCGCTGGTGCGCGGCCGGATAAATGTGCTGTTCCTGGCCGAGTACAACGTCACCATGGCCGAGCGGCTGATCCCCGCAAGTGATGTGTCCGAGCAAATTTCCACCGCCGGGTTCGAGGCGAGCGGCACCGGCAACATGAAATTCATGATGAACGGAGCGCTCACTATTGGCACCCGCGACGGGGCGACAATTGAAATGGCGCAGCAGGCGGGTGAGGCGAATTTCTTTCTGTTCGGACTCACGGCCGAACAGGTGGCCGAGAGCGCCAACTCGTATGACCCCGGCTGGCATTACGCCAATGAACCGGAGACGCGCGCGGCCCTCGATCTCATCTTCTCCGATTACTTCAGCAAATATGAGCCAGGCGTTTTCACGCCGATTCGAGATACTTTACTGCGCGACGGGGACCGCTTCCGGCATCTTGCGGACTTGACGGACTACGCCCGCGCCCATCGGGACCTCGCCAGCGTTTATGCCGATCCTCAGGCGTGGGCGAGGAAGGCCATCATCAATGTGGCCTGTTGCGGTAAATTCTCGAGCGACCGCGCCATCACGGAGTACGCGGACGAGATCTGGAATTTGAAGAAATCTCCGGTGGAATAACCGCAGCTGCGATGAAAGCCGAACCTCAGTTCTGCCCAGCGCTCGAATTAAGCGCGATGTCGACAATGACCGGCAGATGATCCGAGCCCACCCGCGTGCCGCGCCTGAAGCCACGGACAAGAACGCCGCCGCTGATCAAAGCATGATCAATGTGGATACCAGCCGGGGGCAGGAATGTCGGCCAGGTCGGCTGCCAGCCACGGCCCTGCGCGGCGGATCTCAATTGGCCGCCGGCAACGAGTGACTGCAGATGCCGCGAGAAGGGCGATACGTTGAGATCTCCCAGAATGACGAGCGGACCGGCTTGCAGGCGCGCAAATTCTCCGAGGCGCTCGAGCTGTTGATCACGCAGCGCGGAGCATCGCGGCCCGAGCGGCCAGCTCGTGTGCACACCCAGTACCTGCAGACTGCGGCCGTGCAGCTGCAAGGTCGCGGTCACGGCGGGCTCCGCGTCCGCGTAGTCTGGCAGGATGGCGGCCTGCATCGGCCAGCGCGACAACAACAGTACTCCCGCGCCTTTCGTGCCGCGCGTCACGTAGCGCTGCGCATACTCGTCGTCCAAAGCCCGTAGCGCCTGATCCCATTCGGCGGTGACCTCGACGAGCACCACAGCGTCCGGTCGCTCGTGCCGGATGAAGTCGACCACGCGCTGAAATTGGCGGTTGCGGTAATAGACGTTGATCGTTGCGAGCCGTATCACGGGACTGGCGTCGGCCGCCGCGGATGCGGCACGAGCGCCGCGAGGCAAGAGATGAGGCGCTGCAATCACGAGGTTGATTGCTGCGACAAGAAATGCGACCGCGGCCCAGGCTGGCTGTGCAGTGGCGGCGAGGATGAGGAGGCCCGCAAGGGCCAGCGCCGCGAACTGCAGGCGAAAGTGCACGCCTAAGTCCGCGACCCAGAATCGCGGCGCGAACAGGATGCCGACCGTCGCGACGAGCGCGATCCAGGTCAAAAAGAGACCGATTACCACCGGCGCATCTTACCCGTGCCGCGGGCCTCGATTCCGAGCATAACGTGCTCAAAATCGCCACAAGCCAGCCCTCCCAGGCCTAAGCCCGGCAGCCGCGTCTCGGCAAGATGACGAGTTTCACAGAATCGGGCAGTCGGTGGCGACAAGGCCGGGGCACTTGCCGCATCGTCACAGAGGTTGCGGGCGTCCTTCGGCCGGTGGGTCAGGGATGCCTTTGGGAGACGCCAATTTCGCCGAATAACGCACTGAGTCCTGACTCCACAGAGTTGCCTGCCTTCGACCTGATACCCAGCTCGGACCTGCGCGTGCGCGCCAGTCTTGTGGCGCTCACGCATGATGCCGGGCTCGTGAAGTCCTTGCGGGCCGTGGGCGCGCAGGATCGTGACATATTCATTGTCGGCTCCGAAACGGATCTGGCAAGACACCTGGTTGACGACAGCGCAGGCGTCGTCGTACTCGACGTTGCTGCGACGGTGACGGCGATTGCGCAGTTGACGGATAGTCTCAAGGCGCAGTTTCCGGATGTCGTGCTGATCGTCGCGGGGGGCGTCGCTGAGCAGACGGTGCTCACCGAACAAGTGTCGAACGGAGCGGTCTATCGGTTCCTGCACAAGCCCGCCTCGGAACAGCGCGTGCGTCTCTTTGTCGACGCGGCATGGCGGCGTCGCAACTCGGAATCCACGGGCGTGTACGCGACCAGCACGCTCGCGCAATTGCCCGAGCCCGCAAGTCCGCGGATGGGGCTGGGCGTGTTGGCGACGGCGGCGCTCGGCGTCGCCGTTGCAGCCGGCATCATCGGCTGGCTCATGGGTCACAGCGGCACCGGAAAAAGTGCTGCGCCGACGCCGAGCGTCACGCTGCCGCGAGCCGCACCCACGGCCGCGGCGCAGGCCGGTACCGACACGCTGTTGAGCGGCCTTCTGAGTCGTGCGGCAGAAGCTGCCGCGCGCGGCGATTGGATACTGCCTTCCGGCAACAATGCGGCGGACCTGTACCGCCAGGCGCTTGAGCGTCATCCCGGCGATGTGCAGGCGCAGGCGGGTCTCGACAAAGTCGTCGACCAGCTGCTCTCGGCTGCCGAGCAGGATCTGCTGGCACAACATCTGGACGACGCCGAACATCTGACTGGCATAGCGCACGAAATCGCGCCTAACTCCGTGCGCGCCGCGTTTGTCGCAACTCAGCTCACGCGCGAACGCGACCGTGCGCAACGCGCCCAGGCGCGCCAGCAATTGCAGCAGCAGCAGGTCGACGAACTTGATCGCAAGCAGAAGCTCGTGGCCGATGCGCGCGCGGCCTTGACTGCGGGCAACCTCGAAGAGACTGCAACGCTGATCGCCGCGGCCACCAACGCCGGCGTCGATCAGGAAAGCATCGACAGGCTGACTCGCGACCTGCAAGGCGCGCGGCAGGTCGCAAAGATCGGCGAGACCGTGGCAGATAAAGCACCGGCAGCCGCAGCGGCGACGCCACCGGCCGCAGCAGTCGCCGCCCCACCGACATCTGCTGCGACTGAAGCACCGACCAACGCCGCGGTGCCGAGCGTGCCGCAAGCCCGCGACGCCATCACTGCAAGCAGCCTCGAGCGCGTGCGCTACGTCGCGCCCGAATACCCTCTGAGCGCACGCCAGGGCAAC